>ERZ1370068.690-contig-10631_pt1 | contig 44456 bp, 43 predicted proteins | sample MGYA00561227_ERZ1370068 | MGnify/ENA primary metagenome ERZ1370068 (study PRJEB38410, sample SAMEA6850437) | metagenome | study: Metagenomic assessment of the ecological functions of the soil: analysis of the soil microbiota associated with the...
TAGTTGCTGTATTGCTAAACCGGCATCCTCGCCACGGTCGCCGTGCTACTAGCCGCGTTCTGCTACTGGTGGATCCGCCGCGGCAAGGTGTCCTGACACGCCGCCGGCTGCCGGGGCACTGTCCGGCAGCACTACTGACGGTCGGAGTTGCCACCGGCGCCTAAGGCCGACGAGTCCGGCAGCGGTGGTGCGCGCCCACTGACACGGGCCAGCGCAGGGTCCTCGAGCTGCTGCTTGTCGAGACTTCGACGGCGCTCTCGCACTTCGCGAGCAGGCGAGGGTGCCTCGTTGTGGGTCACGCGGTTCCATCGAGGCGGGCCGCCGCTTGCACGGGTTTCGATGGGGAATTCGCGGGCGCTACCCCAGCTGGTCGCGGCGGCGTGTCAGGTAGGCGGTCTCGGCGGTGTTGCCCGCCAGCTCGATGGCTTTGTCGTACGCCGCGCGCGACTTCTGACTGCGGCCCAGCCGGCGCAGCAGGTCGGCGCGGGTCGCATGGTAGGCGTGATAGCCGGCCAACTTGTCCTCAAGACGGTCGACGGCCGCCAGTGCCACCTCCGGGCCGTCAAGCTCGGCGACCGCGATGGCCCGGTTGAGGGCGATGATCGGCGAGGGGTCGAGGCGGACGAGCTGGTCGTAGAGGGCGACGACCTGCGACCAGTCGGTGTCGCGTACGTCGCGGGCGGAGGTGTGCACGGCGTTGATCGCTGCGAGGATCTGGTAGCGACCCGGAGCCACCCGGGCGGCCAGGCGCTCGCGCACCAGCCGATGACCCTCGGCGATCAGCGCCGCGTCCCAGGCCCCACGGTCCTGCTCGTCGAGGGTGACCAGTTCGCCGCTCGCCGAAACCCGGGCGGTGCGGCGGGCCTCGGTGAGGAGCATCAGCGCCAGCAGCCCGGCCACCTCACCGTCCTCCGGCATGAGGGCACGGATCAGGCGAGTGAGCCGGATCGCCTCGGCGGTCAGGTCGTGACGTACGGGATCGGTGTCGGGGCCGGTCGCCAGGTAGCCCTCGTTGAAGACGAGGAAGAGGACGGCGAGTACGCCGGAGACGCGTGCCGGGAGATCCTCCGCGGACGGCACCCGATAAGGGATGCGAGCCGCCTTGATCTTGGCCTTCGCGCGGGTGATCCGCTGCCCCATGGCGGTCTCCTGCACCAGGAAGGCACGGGCGATCTCGGGCACGGTCAGACCGGCGACCATGCGCAGCGTCAGCGCCACGCGGGTCTCCATCGCGAGCGCCGGGTGACAGCAGGTGAAGATCAGCCGGAGCCGCTCGTCGTCGATGGCGCCGAGAGGCTCGGGCGGGTCGTCGTCGTACAACATCTGAGCCTCCTTCTGCTTGTCGTCGCGCTTGTTCTCGCGCCGGATCCGGTCGATGGCCTTGCGGTTGGCGGTGGTGGTCAGCCAGGCGCCGGGGTTGGGGGTACGCCGTCGGCCGGCCACCGCTCGACGGCGGTCGCGAACGCCTCGGCCGCCGCCTCCTCGGCGATGTCGAGGTCACCGAAACGCCTGGTCAGGGCGGCGACCACCCGCGCCCACTCCTCGTGGTGGGCCTGGGTGATCGCCTCCCGGACGTCGACCACGCTCACAGGAACGGCCGCACCTCGACCTTCCGATTGCAGGCCTTCGACCCCTCGGCGGCGAGCTTGAGCGCCACGTCGAGGTCGGCGGCCTCGATGATCCAGAAGCCGGCGAGGTACTCCTTCGACTCCAGGAAGGGCCCGTCGGTGAACATCGCCTCCCCACCCCGGTTGTCGATGACGGTGGCCGAGCCGGGCGCCGCGAGGCCGCCGGCGAAGACCCAGTGACCCTCCGCCTTGAGCCGGTCGTTGAACGCGTCGATGGCCGCCATCTCGTCCGGGGTGGCGAGGCCGGCCTTGTCGTCGATCACGGAAACCAGGTACTGCATCTCGGATCATCTCCTGTAGTTCGGGGCGCCCCTCGTGGGCGGCCGCTCACCCCTGCTACGAACACCTCTGCCCCGATCCGACACCGCCTCCCGGATGTCTTTCAAGGACTTTCTGGTACGCCGGTTGTGAACGATCCGACTCGTCGAAGCCATCGCTGGACACCTGCTGGCGGCCGGCGGCGCGCGGCGTTGCGGCGCACCTCGACCGATTGCAGGCCTTCGACCCTCGGTGGCGAGCTGGGCGCATCCGTTCTACTGCGCGTCGGGGGCGGATCCCGGTTGGACGAGTGTCGGCCTCGTAGGCGAGGATCGACGGCCTGACGCGGTCGCGCGTCCTGAGTTTGGCGAAGCTGCGGTGCGACCTGATCACTACGACGGCGCCCAGAGTTACGCCCGCCAGCGCGCCAGCTTGTTGTTCGCGAAGCCGCCCACGGCGGTGCGGATGGCGATCCCAGCCGTCAGTTCTCGCCGTCGCACCGCCTGCCTGGGGCCGTAAAATGCCAGGGCGACCGCGCCAGTCGCGCAAGTCGCATGCAACCGGGCGTCGGTCAGTGGGCCACGTGACAAGTTCCCCACCGCTGGCGTCGTCACCGCCGAGTAGCAACGCCCGCAGCCGGTTGATCCGCTTCAGTCTTGGCTACCGTCATCTCGCGCCAGCCCCCCGCCGGGATGAAGTCCTTCGCGATCACGGTCCGCTCGTGGGGTCGGCAAGCGGTCAGCAGCCAATATCGCGACACCTGGAAGCGCGGCAACACGCGCATACTCACGAGTCTTCCGGCGAGATCACCACTCCCGTCAGCGCGTCGAGAGTGCCCGGGCGGCAGAAGGGTCGAAGTGCCCTCCATCGCATCAGCGTGGAACTTCACTCATCCACGAGTCGCTGTGGCGCGCCGCGCCACGGTGGACACCGAGGATGATCCACGAACTCGACGAGCAAGCACTGGTTCCGCACGCTGCGGACAGGTTCTCGCCGACGGGATGACTGCTCGAGGCCCGACGCTCCGGAACTGATCGGCAGACATGGACCGGCAGCCTTCATGTACTCGACGCCTGCCCAGCCCTCACAGCGGTGCGTGAGTTCGTGGCCGCGCGAGCCATACAACCAAGCAGGGCTGCTACGAGGAGCACCTCATCTGGCGCTTCACCAACTTTCTGGGACGAGACGATGGCGGCAGTTCGTGGACCCGCGGACGAGCCTCGCTTTCTCGTCCTTGCGCATGCCGCCAAAGGACCTTCCGAGATCCGGCCCCGATGCCGGTCGCTGACCTACCACCAGCTGCGCGCGCGGCTGATCGTCTACGGAGGGCTGCGAAGTCTCGATGACGAAGCACCGGCCGGGTGGCCTTGGCGGTGCAGACTCCGACGCGAGAAGCGCTCGACGACGCCTGCTCGGAGATGAGCGGTCGGGGCTCGCCGACCACGCCGATGCTCCAGGATCCATGACTGGACGTTCCGGCGGCGGTAATCGGTGTTGGCCGTAGGCGACGCTCGCAACGCGCCGGTCGTGAGTCCCGCGGCCGACCTCATGCCGCCATGCGGGACGCCTCGACAGGCGGGCGCTGCGCAGTGTTTGCCGGGCGCTCCGATCGGAGACGCTGATCCGTGGTCCAGCTCACGACGTCTGCTGTCATCGGCCGCGGCCATTGCGCGCTCACCGCAGATCTGCCCGATACATGACCGAGAACGCCCGCCGTCCGCCACCAGGACTGGCGCTCCATCTCTGACGAGCGACACCCGGCGCGCTCTCCGACATACCGCAGCCGGACAACGCAACCGCGCGGGCAGTCCCTGGCTGCGGTGGCGGCGTTCCCGGGGTGACGGCTCGTGTCGCTACGCGGTGCGGGCCTGGGCGAGAGGTCGCAGATCGCGTCGGAGCCGATATTCGGTCCGGAGGTTGCTGATGCTGTAGAGTTGCGCTCGCTGGCGACTCCGCACCACACGATGTCGCCAGATCTGCCGCTCGCGCTGTAGTGAGTCAGCCAGCCAGCGCGTCGAAGGTCTCCCGGCTGACGCGCGTTTGTCCCGGGTGGGTTCTGCGGCCGCGTAGTTCAGCTCGCGGCACGCTCCGCATCGCTGAACAGCGGGCTGGTGCGGTAGTCCCCGATGGCGGCGTCGAGCTTCTGGCAGGTCCTGGGCTGCTTCTTCGCGGCGAACCACCGTTCACGGCGTCGGTGCACCAGGTGCACATGTTCGTTGGCGGCGAGTCCGCTCGCCGGACCGAGGCAGCACCAATTCGGGCGAGCGCATCAGTTTCTTGTCGAGCGTCGAGCACCTTTGCTGAAAGAACGACCATGAACGCGCGTGGCATGCGCGCGCAAGGAGACGCTGAGCGGCCTCGGCACCATGCCGAACATCCGCCGCGAGAACCAGAACGCCAGCATTGGGCGCAGATGCCCTTCTTCGGCTATCAGATAGAGTTCGAGGTAACTGCGCCATGTCCGCCATCTCCGGTCAGAATCGGCCGCGTCGTGCATCACATCGGCGGGCGCTGCGGCGTGCAGTTCTTATGAGCCGTATCCGAGAGGAGGATCAGCGTGACCGGTGGACGACATTGAAGGGCCTGTCCGCCGACCAGTTCCGAGCAGCATCGGCCGCGGCTACGGGCGATCGCCTTACCGGATCGCTCGGCTCCCAGACCGAGGGCCGACGACGCCGTGCAGGACGCGCGTGGATGCGCGGCTCGCGGTCGCCGACGACGTCCGCGATCGAGGAGCCATCGGCGGCTGGCTCACGACTGTCTTGGCTCGGGGATGCCTCTCGCGGGCTGCGGGCGGCGGCGCACACGCCGGGAGGAACGCGATGCCGGAGCGACTGCCCGATCCGGTGATCACCGCGGAGGAACTCGACCCCGAGCCCGCGGCGGTATGCTCGCCGACTCGGTCGGTCTCTCGCCCCTGCTCATCGTCCTAACTCGGCAGCCCAGCGCCACGGCCGAGCGTCTCTCGCGTTCGTCCATGCACGACATGTTCTCGATGCCGTTCAGGCAGATCGGTTGCCGCGGTGGGACGCACCGCCCGCCGCGTTGCGCCAACTGCCAGCCGCGCCGCGGCGCGCGCGGCCGACGCCGAGATGCCGCGCGCCGAACGGTAGGCCTGGCACGGCGGCGGGCGGTCGTCGACGCGTTCTTCGCCGCCGCTTTGCGAAGTCGGCGACTTCGACGCGTTGCTGCGCATCCGACCGGCGAGCGTCGTTGCTGCGCTGCCGATTTCGGTGGGAACCGTCCGGATGGCGGTCGATCCGCGGTGTCGACCGCGTCGTCCAGCCGCCCACGCCACCGCGCGGAGCGCAGTCTTCGCGCAGTGCGTCGGTCAACGGGCTTCCGGGCATGATCGTCACCATCGACGCGGAAACCCACCACGATCATGGCGTTCACCGTGGTCGACGGACGCATCGTCAGAGATCGCGGGCATCGCCGATCCTGACCGTGTCGCCGGCCTGGTCCCCACCCTTCCACCGGCGGTGATCGCCTGGCCGCGCGAAGGCTGAGCCGCCTTCTCGTCGGCGAAGATCTGCGCCTGCGGGTGCGCCAACGGCGGACCTTGCGCCGATGGCTGGTATCCGGGTTTCTGCGCCGGCTGCCTGCGCGCGCCGGCAAAGTGGGTTGCCGACCCACCGATGACACGGCCGGCCCGACCGGCGCGGTGGCGCTCGTGTGGGTGTTGGGTGAGTCGCGGTCGCACCTGGACGCCAGCGCGGCGGCAGTGTTGCAGCCGTCCCGGGGCGCAGGCGACTCAAGAGACGCCCGCGCGCGCGGAAGCGATCTCGGATCCAGGCGCAGCTCATGTCCAATACCCCGATCGCTGATCATGCCTTCCTGTCAGGGCCGGCATTCATTGTGTGCGTTGGCTGACACCGCCGGGTTCCCATCAGATATGAGCTGAACTTCTCTCCCCGCTTCTCGACAGCCCGTCGGTGTTCGGTCGGCTGCCTCGGACCGGACGCCGGGCATTGGCAAATCGTCCGACCGGCGAGCGGCGTAGCCGCCGTATTACCTCAGTACGTGGATCGGACGCACGGTTCTGGAAACCCCATTCGTCACGGCTGGCTCAACAGTGGTGCTGACCGATGCGATGGCCATGGGGCGGACAACGGCGGTCACCAGACTGGGCGCCGGCGTCCCTCATCTTCGACGGTGCGCCGGGTCGCCTGTATCGCCGGCGAAGTCGAAGATGGCAGGTAATCATTGCCAGCCGCGCCCGGGAGTATGGCCTGGTGGTGCCGCTGCTCGGGTGCTGCTGATGGCGGCGCGTGACCGTCTCGCGGTGGCGCGGAATGGTTGAGTGCTGGCGCGCGCCGTGATCCCCGCCTTGACTCCGGCGGCGGAACAGCGCGCGGGGCGCGTGACGATCGCGCGCCGGTGACACCGTCCATTTCGCGCTGCACCGGTCGACGCTGGAGCAGACTGCCGGCCCGGGTGTGGTCGCACTCACGAGCTGAGCCGAGCAACTCGACGCGCACAGTCGACGGCCTGGCAGTCCTGGTCGGACCTGCACCAGTCGCTACGACGGCCCGTGGCGCGAGCTGGTGCATCACAGCGGCCGCGTGCTGCAGGCGCTGACGTTCCAGCCCGAGCGGCGCGATCGTTGCCGCGCGCGACGACGTCGCTGCCCGAGGCGTGTCGGCGGCGAGCGCAACTGGGACTACCGCTACTCCTGGGTGCGCGACGCCAGCTTCACCATGGAGGCGCTCTGGGTCGCCGCGTGCCCGGACGAGGCCAGACGACTTCTTCGACGTTCATGACCACGGCCGCGGCGTCGCTCGGTCGGCCCCGACATCGGCCTGCAGATCATGTTCGGCGTCGGCGGCGAGCACGACCTGACCGAGCGCGAACGCTGCCGCACCTGACCGGCTGGCAGGGACAGCCGCCCGGTGCGCGGTCGGCAACGGCGCGTGGAGCCAGCGGCAGATCGACGTGTACGGCGAGCTGCTCGGCGCCGCGCATCGGCTGCCGACGCAGATCGAGCGGCATCGACGACGGACACCCGGCGGTTCTTGATCGCGCTGCGCGGACACCGCCGCCGACCGCTGGCGCGAGCAAGACCAGGGCATCTGGGAGGTCCGCGGCGAGCCCGCAGCACTTCCTGTACTCGAAGGTGATGTGCTGGGTCGCGCTCGACCGCGCGATCGCGCTGCGCTGACTGGCTGGACGCCGCCGATCGGGTCGACGGCTGGACGGCAGCACGCGCGACGAGATCTGGCGAGCCATCGTGCACGCGACGGCTGGAACGAGGAGGCCGGCGCGTTCACCCAGTACGTTCGGCTCCGACGGACCTCGGACGCGTCGAACCTGATGATGCCGATCGTCGGCTTCCTGCCCGCCGACGACCCGCGGATGCTGGCCACGATCGACGCGATCGACGACGCGGCTCACCGACGAGCGCGGGCTGGTCTACCGCTACCGCGCCGAGGCGGAGTCGACGGCCTGGCTGGCGAGGAGGGCACGTTCCTGCTCTGCACGTTCTGGCTGGCCCAGGCGCTGCGCGCTGGCCGATCAGGTCGACGCGAGCGCACGCGCGGTGTTCGAGCGGGCCGTCGCGCTTCGCCAACGACGTCGGCCTGCTGGCCGAGGAGGTCGACCCGGCAACCGGCGAGCTGCTCGGCAACTTCCCGCAGGCGTTCAGCCACATCGGCCTGGTCGGCGCTGCCTGGGCAATCGCGGAGAGCCGAAACCGCAGCCGCTGCCCGAAGGTGGGCACTGGCTCGACCTGGTTTTCGCGGTATTGGCTGGGCTGCCCGAGCGGTCGCTGTCGTCATCGCGGGCGGCCGTCGAATCGCAGACGTGTACGGCCCTGATCGGATCAGTCGTGAGTTGCCTGCGCCGCCGTGACGGAGGACATCGGACCGGGCCGCCAACCGGCGCTGCGCTTGTCAGGACTAGGCTGCCTGCGCCATGCAACACCGTCATCCGTTCCAGCCCTTCCTTCCGTTGTCCGTCCGCGCGGAGGACGCGGCCGCCGACGGCGAGTACGCGGCCATGATGCGGTTCAGCGGGCTGGACGAGCGCAGTCTCCCGCGGATCCGGATGGATCGTGAGCCGCTCCGGCAGCATCGACCTCGACGAGTGGTCGGGGGATCATTCTGGGCGGCGGGCCACTGCAGCGTCACGCGACTCCGCCGGCTGGCCAGTCACCCGAGCAGCGCCGCGTTGAGTCCGACCTGCAGGCATTGTTGGACGAGGTCGTTGGCCCGCGACTTTCCGTTCCTCGGCTGCTGCTATGGCATCGGCGTGCTGGGCACGCAGATCGGCGCAACCATGGACCGGACCTGCACCGAGCCGATCAGGGCCGTGCCCGTGTCGCTCACCGCCGCCGGACGCGCGGACCCGCTGCTGGCCGGGCTGCCGGGAAGTGTTCAGGCCTTCGTCCGGGCACAAGGAGGCGGTCCGCGGCGCTGCCGTCGGGACGCGGTCGTGCTGGCGACGTCCCCGCAGTGTCCGGTCCAAGCGTTCCGCGTCGGCCGGCACGTCTATGCGACGCAGTTCCATCCAGAGCTCGACGTCGCCGGGATCCGCACCGCGGATCGATGTCTACAAGCACTACGGGTACTTCGCACCGGAAGCCGCTGACACGCACTGAAGGAGTCGGTCAGCACGCAGCCACGTCAAGCACCCGCCGGAGATCCTGCGACACTTCGTACGGCTTTTCGCCTGCTAGGACACCGGTCGCTGCTGCCTGACAGATCGATGCGGCGCTGGCCCGCGTTGAAGTGTTGCGGGGTCTTCCGATCGGAGACGCCTGGACCGTGGTCCAACTCTGTCGACGTCGGCGTCGTCGTTCTGCGCCTGCCGGTTGCCGCTTCCGCCGCGCGAGGTGATCGCGGTGGCGGTCACGCTGGTGGTTGGGCTGGGCTGCGGATTATCCACCGCGGTGTGGCGGAGCTGCTGGCCGAGCGTGGTATCGCCTGTCGAGTCAGCCGCTGGGTGCCGACGTGCGGGGCAGAGTCCATCGACGCCGTGCCGCCATGCCACTCGCCACGGCGACGGGGATCGGTGGTTTGTCGATGAGACGTACTGGCAGGCGTGACCGGCCGCTGGAGCTACCTCTACCGGGGCGGTTGATGCAGCAACCAGATCGTCGCCTCATGGTAGGCGGCGGCCGGATCGCTCGGGTGCTCGGCCGTTCGCGGCTCGAGGGCCGACGTTGGTGTTGCCGCGGGAGGACGGGACGATCGGCGCTCGGCCTGGGCAGAGAGTCTGAGTTACCGGTAGCGCGGCTTCAGGCCCTACGCCGCGATGAGGTCGGCTGGGACGACGTCGAGGCGCGCGGCTCGGCGACGGCGCTGGTCGATGGCTGCGGTTGTCGGCGCCGATTCGGCCCAGTGCGGGGTCGACGTCGTTGGCGATGCACCGGGCGTGGTCCGCCGGCCAAAGTGATGATATGCAGGGTCGGCCATACTCGCGCCGAGGTTGGCCCGGCCAGCCTCGGCCGGGCCGCGCGTTCGCGCGAGCTCCTGACGCGGTCCCGTGGAACAGGATTGTGGGCGCGATGGTTCCGGGACGACGACCATCGGTTCGTGCAGCTTCGAGGCGAGAACGACGGGAACTTCCGGCCCACCCCGTGGAGATCATCATGCGTCCGTCGATCGGCGGCAGCCCGCCCGACGTCATCGCGGGAGCTGGCTGACCCCAGCCATCCCACAGGCAGAAATTGGCAGTCATCGGGCGTTGCGTGGCGGGCCACCCGCCAGGAGACCGCGCAGCTGCACGGTCTCCGAGGGGCCGTTCTCCTCCACGTCGACGTCGTTCTCAGCCTCTTTGTCCTTCGTAGGCTGATCAAGCAGGAACCGCAGCCTCGCATAGGCCGGGAAGCCAGGTGGTCCAAACTGGCCAGTTGTTGCCACCGACAGTCGCTGGCTCTGATCCAGTCCGCTGCCGACAGATCGGAACAACGTGAGCGTCACACTTCCGTTCTACCACACCTGGCCACGACACCAGCGCCACGCACAGTATCAACATGAATCCCGCCACCCCGACCAGCAGATAAGCGTGGATTTTAGCCTCAGACGGCCCCGTCCGCAGGCTCAAATCGGCCTCGGATCTCACGAATCTCGGGCCAGTTCGGTGCATCGCGGTCGCCGAACCGCACGCCCGACCTGACCAGCCGATCGGCGAAGCGCGCCGCACACGCATAGCATCGGCGCCGTGCCGACGCATGCACGAGCCGTGTCCGCCCGCTTCGACGATCTGGTCGAAGGCACCGCATTCGTGCTGTGCGATCCGGTGCGTTCTCCAAGCCGCGCAATCCGACGGGAGTCGTCGAGGTGCTCCGCGCCGCGGAGGCGGCGGCGTGCGCCGGGCGTCAGGTCGCGGGCTTCCGTGAGCGTACGAGGCCTGGCGGCCGGCCTCGACCCCTGGTCTCCCAGCGTCGCCAGCTGACGCGGGCCATCCGTGGCCAGCAATCGCTGCCGCTGGCGTGGTTCGGCGTCTTCGCATCGCGCCGCCTCGGTGACGCCAGGACCAGCGGTCGACCGAATCGGACCGCTCGCCGCGCACCGGGCGAAAGTGGTCGCTGGATCGGACCCGCGCGTGGCATGCGGCGGCGGTGGCCGACATACGTGCCGGCATCGCCCGCGGCGACTACTACCGGGTGAATCTCACCGCTCGCGTGGCGGCCGCCGCGGCGGATCCATCCCGGATGTACGAGCGGATGGCGTCCGCACGGCAGGGCAGCGCACAACGCGCTGATTCGTACCGGCGCTGTCGACGTCGTGTCGTGTTCGCCCGAGCTGTTCTTCGAACGCGACGGAGTCGAGGATCACGACCAGGCCGATGAAGGGCTGCGGCACGCCGCGGCCGTTGGCCCGCGGAGGACAGCGCGCGGGCCGTGGCGCTGCGAACCTCGGACAAGGGAACGTGCCGAGAACGTGATGATCGTCGACCTCCTTCGCGATGATCTCTCGCAGATATCGCGCGAAGGTCGGGACGGTCCGCGTGCCGCACCTGTTCCCCCGCTGAGCGGTTTCCCACCCTGTGGCAACTCACCTCGACGGTATGCGCCACGGTCGGCGGCGACACACCAGACCTGGCAGCGGTGTTTCGTGCTCTGTTCCCGGCGGGTCGGTCACCGGTGCACCGAAGCAAGCGGCCATGCGGCGCCATCGCGGCACATGAAGGGCGCGCCCGCTGGGGTGTATTTGCGGGGCCGTTGGCTGGCTCGAGCCGACCACTCCGGCGAGCCGCCCCGGGCTCGGTTCTCAGTCGCTATCCGCATCGATGACGCGCGCGACCGGTCACGCGGAGTACGGCACGGGAGGCGGCATCACCTGGTCCTGGCAGGAGGATCACGAGGTGGAGCCGAGCTGCTGACCAAGACCGACATTCGCCCAGGCCACCGCTGACACCGGCCGGCTTGTTCGAGACCATGCGCTTCACGCCTGGAGTCGGCGCTCGTCCACCTCGACCGCCATCTCGACAGGCGCCGAGGCGTCCGGGCGCGGTACTTCGCCATACCCCCGAGCGGCACGAAGCGAGCGCCGTCCGTGCGGCGCGCCGGGCGAGAGCGGAAGAACGAGAGGGTCGGCTGCGCCTGAGCAGCTGGACGCGAGCGGTGACGTCACCGTGCGCATCCACGACCTCGTCCTCGGGACAGAACCGGTACGCCTGGCGCTAGGCGGCGCTACCGCCGTCCGGCTCCGGACGACCGGTCCCTGTTCCACAAACTGACCGATCGCCGTCGGTGTCGACGCCATCGCGGGCGGCGTGCCCGGATGCGGACGACGTCGCGCGCTACACAACGAGCGGGGCGAGATAACCGAGACCACCACGGCGAACCCGGCGGTCTCGATCGATGGGCAGATGGTGGACGCCGGCACTCGACTGCGGTCTCCTGCCCGGCGTCCGGGCTGAGCCCGTCTGATCGAAGCCGGCGTGCTCGCCCGAGCGCGACCGATCAAACTCGGCGAAACTGGCCGACGCCGCGGAAATCGCCGTCATCAACTCGCTTCGTGGGTGGCGCGCGGCCCGGATCGCGTAGCGGCGCCGGTCACGCCACGCCGGCCGCAATCACGGTGCTGTCTCGGCTCGAGATCAGCCTCGGACCGCAGTGGCATCGCCCAGAGGCCAAGGTCACCTGTGCGTGGAGCTGCTCGAAGAGGCCGATCCCGCGGCAAAAAGCCCGACTCCATCGGACGGATCGTGCACGGCCGCCATGAGGCCGGCATCAATTCGTCGTTGTGCGGCCAGGCGTCCAACCGGCCGAGTTCGCCGAACACCTGGTGTGGCTAGGCATCACCTCGGCCTCGGTCAACCCCGACGTTCTCATTACAGCGTGGACCGTCCATTTGCCAACGCCGAGTGGCGCGCAGAGCGACCCTATCCACGGTTCGGGACGGGACCGTCGGCCGGAGTCCGATGGGACACTCGCCTCTACGGGCGTGGTCGGCGGTCCGCTTGGCTGGGTTGCCATGGACGAGGCCGCCGCTGCTCGCCGCACGCCGGGTGCGCGCAAGATCTACCGGACCGGAAGCCTCGCGGTCGAGGCACTGCGCGGCCTGGACCTGGTGGTGCGGCGAGGTGAGCTGGTCGGTGTCATGGGGCCATCCGGGTCGGGCAAGACCACTCTGCTCAACTGCCTGTCCGGGTTGGACGACATCGACGGTGGGCAGGTCGAGGTGGACAGGCGGGACCTGTTCGCCATGTCTGATGCCAACCGCACCGCGCATCGGGCCCGGTCGATGGGATTCGTCTTCCAAGCGTTCAATCTCATTCCGGTGTTCTCCGCGGTGGAGAATGTGGAACTCCCGTTGCTGCTGGTCGGAGAGTCGGCGCGAGTTGCGCGTGGCCGGGCGATGGAGATGCTCGATCGGGTCGGACTGCGTCCATCGGGTCGCGCACAGACCTGCGGAGCTGTCTGGGGGCGAGCAGCAGCGGGTGACGATCGCCCGGGCGTTGGTGGCCCGGCCGGCGATCGTGTGGGCGGACGAGCCCACCGGCAACCTCGACTCGTCGATGGCGGCCTCCGGTGATGGACCTGCTGGCTGCGAGCTGAACCGCGACGAGGGGCCAGACGATCGTGCTGGTGACGCACGACGCGGCCATCGGCGAACGGTGTCCGCGACTGATCCGGATGCGGGACGGTGTGCTCGTCGAGGACATCCGTCAGTCCGGCGAGCCTGTCGCGGCGGGTATGGCCCGGGTCGGTTGACGTGTACCCGAACCTGCTGGCACCGCTGCTCGCCGCCCTCGCGGTTGGTGCTGGTCGGCGTGCTGCTCGTGGCGATCTTCCAGCCCGTCTCGCGACGGCTGGCCCGGCCGTCAGCTGGCCCGTCGACGCAGCGAGGCGGTACTCGCGATCGTCGGCGCGACCCTGGGCACGTCGATCATCGTCGGCGCGCTCGTGGTGGGGCGACACGCTCAACTTCTCCGTCCGTCAGGAGGCGTACCGCACGCTGGGACCGATCGACGAACGCGGGTCGTCTCAGCCGGCACGGGCACCGGTGACACGCGTCGCCGGGCAGCTGGCGGACACTGGCCGGCACCCGCGATGTCGACGGCGTGCTGAGCGGCCGCGTCGCCGAGGCCGCGGCGGTCTCCCGCCAGATCGACGGGGACCGCTGCCGAGCCTCAGGTGTTGGCATGGGACCTTGACCTGGCCTCGGCACGGCGACCTTCGGCAGTACGGCCGGCAGCTCTGGCCTCGGCGGTCCGAACCCGGCCGCCGGGAGCGTCGTCATAAACCAACCGCTCGCGCAGTCCCTGCACGCCCGGCCGGGGCAGACGATCACGCTCTACCTGTACGGCTCGGCCCCACACGTTCGGATCGCCCGGGTGGTGCCGGAGCGAGGTCTGGCCGGCGCGGGCTTCGGCGCGACGGTCAATCGCGACACGCGTTCCTGCCCGCGGGCGTGCTCGAGGCGGCCGCCGCGGCCGGGCGAACGCAGCCGCGGGCGGTGACGTTCGTGTCGAACCGGGGCGGCGTGGAAGGCGGTGCGGCGCTCACCGACCAGGTGAGCGCGCAGATCCGGGCGGCGCTCGGATCGATCGGCGGCCGGTGCTCGTCGACACCCCGAAGCGCACCGTACTGGACAACGCCCGCCAGACCGGCGACGCCTTGGGCGCGCTGTTCTTGATGATCGGCAGCTTCAGCATCATCGCCGGCGCCCTGCTGCTGGTGAACATCTTCGTGATGGTCGGTGAGGAGCGGAAGGCGCAGCTGGGGATCGCTGCGGGCCGTCGGCGATGAAACGCTCCCGGCTGGTCGGCTCGTTCACCCTGGAAGGTGCCGCCTACGCGCTGGCCGCGACGCTGCCCGGTATAGCCGTCGGGATCGGCGTCGGGTGGGCGGTTGCGGTGGTGTCGGCGCAGATTTTCCGCGCCTGGTCGGCCGGCGGCACCGGTCTTTCGGTCAGCTTCGCGGTGACGCCCACCAGCATCGTCAACGGGGCCGCGCTGGGGCCTGCTAATCGCACTGGCGAGCACCGTCGCCACGAGCATTCGGATCAGCCGGTTCCAACATCATCGCCGCGATCCGAGACCTCCCCCGCACTTCGACGCCCAGATCGCGCCGGCTCACCCTCGCGGTGGCCACGCCGCTGGCCGTCCTGCTGGGAGCGGTCGCGATCCCAGCGGTGCGTGGCCAGCCAGCCGGAGGCCACGTATCTGCTGCCAGCGCTGACGCTGACGCTCCTCACCCCGGCGCTGCGACGAGTACTCGGCAAGCGGTGGGCGATCAGCGTGGTGGCGGAGCGGTGCTGCTGTGGAGCCTGCTCGTGAGCTTCGTGCGCCCGCGCGTCTTCGACAGTCCGTCGATGGCGGTCTTCGTCATCCTCGGCACGCTGATCGCATTCTCGGCGGTCGCGCTGATCAGCGAGAACCAAGGCGCCCTGCTGCGCCCGGCGCGGCGGCTGTTCGAACGTCCGTCCGATACCGGTCTTGCGGTGCGCCTAGCCGTCGCGTACCCGTTGGCGAAACGGTTCCGCACCGGCGCCACCCTGGTCATGTACACGCTGATCACGCTGGTGCTCGTGCTGCTCGTCGAGATCGCCGGTGTGATCAATTCCAGCCATCGACACCAACGTCGCCAACGCGACGGCGCGGCTATTCGCTGCGGCTGGACATGAACCCATCCGGTGTGGACCGGACCTGACCGAGCTCCGCACCGGAGCTCTCGCGAGGGCAGATCACCGGCATCACTCCGCTGACGTCCGCCGCCGCGCCGCCATCCGACCCCGGCCATCGGACACCGGACCGCTGCCTGCGCGCGCTCGTCGTCGGTGTGCCCGACCGCAGCCTCGCCGCGATGACGTTCCAATCCCGGCTGCCCGGAACTGCTGGCCACCGACGCCGCCAGTGTGGGCCCTTGCTGAGCGCGGACCACGATACAGTAGTACTGGACCTGATTCTTCGGTGCGACGGGCGGCCCGAACGGCCACCTCTACAGGCCAGGCGACACCGATGACGGTGACCAACCCAGGACACCGGACGCAGCGAACAGAAGACGATCGCAGGCGTGCTGTCCAGCGGACTGGCCTTCTATCCAGCCATCGGCCAAGCGGCCAATGTATCATCCGATGGTGACCTCGGCGCGTGGCGTGCACGAGCTGTTCGGGTCCTCGGCGCAAGTCACCGCTGCTGCTCCTCCACACGAGGCCGGGACGGACCCGCGGCAGCTCGCGGCCTCGCTGCAGGCCGTTACCTCTCGGCGAGTCTGGTGGCCACGCCATCGCGGCGAGCGTGCGCAAGCTGTTCTCCGCGAATATCGCGTTCTTCCGGCTGATGCGGGGATTTCTGCGCTCGGACTGCTGGTCGGTGTGACCGGTCTTGGTGTGGTGATGGTCCGTGCGGTGCGCGAGCGACGCCGGACGATCGGGGTGCTCCGCGCGCTCGGGTTCCGCGCCCGCACCGTCGAGCGACTTTCCTGTTGGAGAGCGGCCTGATCGCCCTGCAGGGCGTCCTGCTCGGCTGCGTGCTCGGCGTGCTGACCACCTGGTTGATGTACCAGAAGAGCGCAGCCTTCGACGGCGTACGCAGCGGGTTCCCGATCGAGTGGCTCACCATAGCCGCCCTGGCGGTCGCGACCGTCGCCGCCTCGCTGCTGGCGACGATGGCGCCTGCCCGGCGGCGCCGCGCAGGTGCGACCGGCGATCGCGGTGCGCGTGGCCGACTAGAGGGCACTTTGCGCCGGGCCGTCCGCGGCACTGCGGGGCGCCGTGCGGATCTGGGCACACCGCCAGGCGCGACGCCGAAGGCCGCGGCGGGGCCGGCTTCTCCTGGCCCTCGAGCAGCTCGCCGCGCCTGACGCTGAACCAAACTGGTGCCAATTGGCGCCGCCGACCTTCAGCCTTCCACGGCCGCTGAAGGCGCAACACCACGACAAAGCCAAGCAGGACGCACGCTGCTCTCCGTCGCATCGTCCTCGTCGGGCGTGGGGGTAGCGTCTCGGCGGACCACCACGACGAGGACGCGTTGATTCACGGATGTCGGGCAAGTCGGCTGGCGTGGCCGGTCGGCGGCCGGTGGCGGATGACGGACGGATCAGGGCCCGCCGCTCAAGGAGAACGGACGCTGGCGCAGGGCTGCGCTTCTACACGCGGTGCCGACGGTCGCGATGCGGTACGCGGCGTGAGCGTGGCGCGCGTTGGCGTGGTCGGCGCGGCCTGGTCGGACTTCCGCGATCGCGCGCGCCGCCTGGCGGCAGACCGGCCGCGACGATCACGGGTCCTGGAGAAGGAGGCTTCGACCTGGCGGTTCACCAGTCCGGCCACAACTCCTGGCGTCGTGCACGCGGGCATCTACCACTCGGCGGGCTTCCGCCTCAAGGCGTGACGCTGCGCCGCCGCGGCGCGCCTCGCTGCTGAGCGGGAGTTCTGCGCCGGAGCACGGCGTCACGTACTCCGCGAGGATCGGCAGCAGGTCGCCAGCAGGTCGCGCGCGACAAATCGCCGAGGCCGAAGCGGCTGCGTGCGAGATCGAGTCGCGGCGCGCGACTGAACGCCGCGCCGGGCGTGCGCTGGCTGGACGCGGCCGGACTGCACGAGCTGGAGCCGAACGTCGCCGGCGTCGCCGCGCTGCACTCTCTCGCCGACCACCGCGCGATCGTCGACTTCCGGGCGCCGTCGCCAGGGCGTTCGCCAGCGATATCAAACGGCGTGCCGGCGGACAGATCGTCCTCGGCGCCGAGGTGACGTCGATCACCCTCGGCGGACCGGGCGTCGCGGTGGTGGCCGGAGGCGAAAGGTACGAGTTCGCGCAGCTGACGATCTGCGCCGGCCTGCAGGCCGACCGGGTGGCCCGGCTAGCAGGTGACGATCCGGACCGGCGATCGTGCCGTTCCGCGGCGAGTACTACCGGCTGAGGCCAGAACGGGATCGGGCTGGTGCGCGCTGCGTGTATCCGGTGCCCGACCCGGTTTACCCGTTCCTCGGCGTCCACTTCACCGCGCGTCGACGGCAACGTCGAGATCGGTCCGAACGCAGTGCTGGCCACCGGCGCGCGAGGGGTACCGGCGACGGGCGCGATGTCTCGATGCGGGACGTGGTCGGGATGCTCGCGGTGGCCCGGCGCACGCAAGCTGTTCCGGGGCGCACTGGCGGGCTGGCCTGCGCGGGATACGTGGGTCGCCATCCGAACGCTGTGTTCGTGGCTGCGGCACGGGACTACGTGCCCGCAGTTGCGGGTGAGAGACGGGTGCGCGCGCCCGCCGGCGTCCGTGCCGCAGGCCGTCGAGCGCGACGGCACCCTCGTCGACGACTTCCGCATCAGCCGGCTGGGTCCGGTCACTGCGATCCGCAACGCGCCCTCGCCGGGCGACGCACCGCGTCCCTGGCCATCGCCGAGCACGTCGTCGACCGCCTGGCGACGCACCCGACGTCCTAACCACCAACCGAGCAAGCGACCAGCGCGAGCGCAGGTTCGAGAGGATCCGCATGGCGTGTGGCGGCGCGTGGGCTGGGACGGCAGGGCGTGGGCGCTGGTCTCCGTTCACGAGGCACGGGCCTATGCGTCGGGCGGCAGTTAGACTGGCCGGACGCTCCGGCGCATGTCGTGGGAGCGAGGGCCGTGGGTTCGCAGATCCCGCCACCCGACACCTGGGGCCGTCGACCTGACGGCTTCCGGGACAAGAACCGGCGCGAAGGAGTTAGTCCGCACGTGAAGAGCACGGTCGAAAGCCCGTCCGACGCGCGTCGCGCATCGCCGTGGAAGTGCCGTTCGACGAGCTGCGCCCGAGCATGGACGCCGCGCTCAAGCGGCTCAGCAGCCAGGTGCGGATTCCCGGCTTCCGTCCCGGCAAGGCGCCGGCCCGGATCGTCGAGCAGCGGGTCGGCCGCGCCGCACTCCTGGAGGACGCGGTGAACGAGGCCATCCCGCGCGCGTACGCCGAAGCGGTCCGCGAATCGAGCGTGAAGACTGATCGGCCAGCCGGACGTCGAGGTGACCAGGCTGGAGGACGGCGACTCGCTGGCGTTCACCGCCGAGGTCGACGTGCGATCCCGGACATCGAGCTGCCCGAGTACCGGAAGCGCTGCCGGTCACAGTCGAGAAGGCCGAGGTCACCGACGAGCAGGTCACCGAGCAGCTGGATGCGCTGCGGCGAGCGGTTCGCCACGCTCAACGGTGTCGAGCGGCCCGTGGTAGACCGGTGACTACGTGCTGCTGCGACCTCCTGGCCGAGATCGACGGCGCCGAGGTCGAGGGGCGGCTCGGCCAGCAGGTCTGTCCTTACGAGGTCGGCGCCGACGATCTGGTCGAGGGTCTCGACGATGCCCTGACCGGGATGTCCGCGGAGCCGAGTCGAAGACGTTCGAGGCGGCGCTGCTGGCCGGCGAGCACGCCGGGAAGACCGCGCAGATCACCGCGACGGTGAATTCGGTCAAGGAGCGTGAGCTGCCGGCGCTCGACGACGAGTTCGCGCAGCTGGCCAGTGAGTTCGACACCGTCGACGCGCTGCGCGCCGACCTCGCCGAGCGGCTCGGCCGGCGTCGGCGTCCTGGCACAGGGAGCGCAGGCTCGCGAGCTGCTGCTCGACAAGCTGCTCGAGTCCACCGACGTGCCGTTGCCGGAGTCGGCGGTCAAGGCCGAGCGGGACTGGCGCGAGCACGATGTCGTCCACCAGCTCGAGCACAACGAGGCCAACCTGGCCCGCTACCTCGACCAGCAGGGCAAGACCCGCGAGGAGTTCGACGCCGATCTGCAGGAGGCGGCCGAGCGCGGCGGTCAAGAACGCAGATCCTCCTGGACGCCATCGCCGACGCCGAGTCGGTGAGTATCTCCGACGACGAGCTGAGCGCGTATCTGGTCGGCCAAGCGGCCCGGTACGACGACGTCAGTCCCCGGGAGTTCGCGAAGCAGATCATGGATGGCGGCAATCTGCCGGCCGTGGTCGCGGAGGTGCGCCGAACCAAGGCCCTCGCCACCGTGCTCGAATCGGCGGTCGTGAGCCGACTCCGACGGCGTCGCGCGTCGACCTGTCCGCGGCCACCGAGACCGAGGAGTCCGACGCCGCGTCTGCCGACGAGTCCGACGACCAATCCGACGAGGCCACCAAGGACTGAGCCGCGCTGCGCCGACAGCGAAACCGGGCCTCGCCCGGAAGCTGCGCGCCGTGTCGCTGGTTAGGGTCCGTGTATGGACAGCAGGTCTTTCGGCCTCGACCCGACGAGGAGAAGAGGGATGCCGATCGTGGAAGAGCCGCGGCCGCAACCGTTGCGGATCATCGAGGACCGCGCCGGCAGTGGTGGCATGTCGCTGAACGACTCGGTCTATGACCGGCTACTGCCGCGAGCGGATCATCTTCCTGGGCCAGCCCGTGGACGACAAGATCGCCAACCAGATCTGCGCCCAGCTGCTGCTGCTGGCCGCCGAGGACCACGCGACGCGACATCTACCTGTACATCAACTCCCCGGGTGGCTCGGTCACGCGCGGGCATGGCGATCTACGACACCATGCAGCTGCATCGAGTGACGACGTCGCCACCGTCGGCGATGGGCCTGGCGGCGTCCATGGGGCAGTTCCTGCTCTGCGGCCGGCACCAAGGGCAAGCGCTACGCCACTGCCGCACGCGCGGATCCTGATGCACCAGCCGCTCGGGCGGCATCGGCGGCACCGGCGTCCGACATCAAGATCCAGGCCGAGCAGATGGAACCTGCACCAAGCAGGAGATGGCCGAGCTCACCGCCGAGCACACCGGCCAGACGGTCGACCAGATCGAGCAAGGACGGCGACCGGGACCGTTGGTTCACCGCCGACGAGGCGCTGGACTACGGCTTCATCGACCACGATCGTCAGCCAGCGGCCAGCCAGGTGCGCCGGAGGTGTGGCTCCGGCCGAGTAAGCCGACGAGGCACGCGAAGTCAGGAGTGACCATGAGCGAGCCTTATTCACCGTCCTCAGCGCTACATCCTGCCGTCCTTCGTCGAGCGCACGATCGTACGGCGTCAAGCGAATCCAACCCGTACAACAAGCTGTTCGAGGAGCGGATCATCTTCCTCGGCGCGCCCATCGACGACGTCGTCGGCCAACGACGTCATCGCGCAGCTCATCTGCCTCGAGTCCGCCGGACCCCGACCGCGACATCCTCATCTACATCAACTCGCCCGGCGGCTCGTTCACCGCGCTCACCGCGATCTACGACACGCATGCGTGTTCGTCCGGCCCGACATCCAGACGTTCGTGCATGGGCCAGGCGGCGTCGGCCGCCGCGGTGCTGCTGGCGCGCCGGCGCGCCAGGGCAAGCGGTTCGCGCTGCAGAACTCGCCGGATCCTGATCCACCAGCCCTCCGGCGGCAGCGAGGGGCCGCGGCAGATCTCCGACCTCGAGATCCAGGCCCGCGAGATCCAGCGGATGCGCGACCTGCATGGAGGAGATCGCTGCGTCCGCGCACACCGGGCAGACGCCGGAGACGATCCAGCAACGACATCGAGCGGCGACAAGATCCTCACCGCGCGAGGCAGGCCAAGGAGTACGGGCTGATCGACGAGGTCATCACCACCCGCAAGATCAGTAACGACTGACCCAGGCGTTACGCCGGAGTCACACGACTCGCCGGACCACGGCGGCACGCCACGCCCGCGCCGCCGGATTTCCCAGGCCAGAGACCAGCGCTTCGGGGTACGGTGTCGTGCCTACGGCGGCGCTATGGACATCACATCGGTCGTGGCCGCAGGGTGCGGCGCGAATCACCGATCAGCGAGGAGACCACGCGTGGCACGTGTCGGCGACGGCGGCGACCTGCTGAAGTGCTCCTTCTGCGGCAAGAGCCAGAAGCAGGTCAAGAAGCTGATCGCCGGCCCTGGCGTCTACATCTGCGACGAGTGCATCGACCTGTGCAACGAGATCATCGAGGAGGAGCTCGCCGAGACCGCGAGCGTCAGCTTCGACGACCTGCCCAAGCCCGCGCGAGATCTACGACTTCCTGAACGACTACGTCGTCGGCCAGGACCAGGCCAAGAAGATCGCTCGTCGGTCGCCGTCTACAACCACTACAAGCGGGTCCAGGCCGAGTCGGCAAGCCCGGCCGGCGACGACGGCGTCGAGCTGGCCAAGTCCAACATCCTGCTGCTCGGGCCCGACCGGCTGCGGCAAGACGCTGCTGGCCCAGACGCTGGCGCGCATGCTCAACGTGCCCGTTCGCCATCGCCGACGCCACCGCGCTCACCGAGGCCGGCTACGTCGGCGAGGACGTCGAGAACATCCTGCTGAAGCTCATCCAGGCCGCCGACTACGACGTCAAGAAGGCCGAGACCGGCATCATCTACATCGACGAGGTCGACAAGATCGCCCGCAAGAGCGAGAACCCGTCGATCACCCGCGACGTGTCGGGCGAGGGCGTCCAGCAGGCGCTGCTCAAGATCCTCGAGGGCACCACGGCCTCGGTGCCGCCGCAGGGCGGCCGCAAGCACCCGCACCAGGAGTTCATCCAGATCGACACCACGAACGTGCTGTTCATCGTGCGGTGGCGCGTTCGCCCGGCCTCGAGCACGATCATCGAGAGCCGCATCGGCACGCAAGGGCGTCGGCTTCGGCGCCGAGCTGCGCACTCGAAGCTGGCCCGCGACACCGGACGAGCATGTTCGCCGAGGTGATGCCCGAGGACCTGATGAAGTTCGGGCTGATCCCGAGTTCATCGGCCGGCTGCCGGTCATCACCATCGGTCGCGCCCGCTCGACCGGGACGCGCTCGATGCAGATCCTCACCGAGCCGCGCAACGCGTTGGTCCGGCAGTACGCGAAGCTCGTTCGAGCTCGACAACGTGGAGCTGGAGTTCGCCGAGGACGCCCTCGGCGCCATCGCCGACCAGGCGGTGCTGCGCGGCACCGGCGCCCGCGGGCTGCGCGCGATCATGGAGGAAGTGCTGCTCTCGGTGATGTACGAGGTGCCGTCCCGCGAGGACGTGGCCCGCGTCGTCATCTCGAAGGGAGACGGTGCTCGACCACGTCAACCTGCGACGCTAGTGCCGCGCGAGGTGCCAAGCGCGAGCGCCGCGAGAAGTCCGCCCTAGCCCGGTTTCGCACTCGCCCCGGCACTCCCGTCGAGTCGGCGGTCCAACGCTGAGCCGCCCGGTCCACCCCAGCGGCGAGGAACAGGCGAGCACGCCATCCTCCGCGCCCGATTGTCCGTGGCGGATGCATGGGTCCGGTCCCGGCCTGAGCCGAGCACGCCGCATGGCTCCCGCCGACGAGGCGACCGTGGCCGCTGCCGGGACGTCGCTCAGGTATCTGCCGCCTGACGGGCGGCCGCTTCGACTCGGTCGCGGTAGGCCTGCCACCAGGCGGCGTCGAAGTCAGGCACGTTCGTGTTGTCGACTCGGTGTCCCACCGCGCCGTCGATGAGCTCTCGCACGATGTCGGCGTGCCCTGCGTGCCGGTTGGTCTCGGCGATGACGTGCAGCAGAATCAGATGCAGCGTCACGTCACGTCGATCCTCGGGGCCACCAGTCGACGAAGCCGACGGCATCCAGATCCAGCGCGTCGATGGTGGCGTCAGGAGTGGGCCCAGACCCGGTGAAGAGCCCGACGATCATCTCCTGCGACTCGTCAGGCGTGGCCCACATGTCGGCGTTGGGTTCGGCGTCGTCATCGAACCAGGGGGCGGCTCGCCGAAGGGCCGGCCGAAGCAGTCGCCCAGGTAGCCGGCCTTCGACGCTCGCTACGTGCTTGACGATGCCGAGCAGGTTCGTGCTGGTCGGTGTCATGGGCCGACGCACGTCGTAGGCGGACAGTCCGTCCAGCTTCCCACAGCAGGGCACCGCGGGCGGTCTGCAGGTAGTGGTACAGGTCGGCCTTCGGGTCGGCAACGTCCACTCCGGCCAGCCTGCCACCCGCCGGTTCGACTACGACCGTGCCGTCCTTCGCGCTGTCCCGAGGCCGGGAGGGCGCGTACCGCGCCGGTGTCCTCGGGTGGTTCGGCCCGGCGCTCGGTCACCCCGTTGGCGGGGTGCTCGACGAGTGCGAGCACGCGAGCGGCCATGAAGCGGGCGGTGCGCACCGGCGTGCCGCCACGGGTCACCTCGGTCACCTCGATCACGCTGCGACCGTGCGTCACTTCGACGCGACGGCCCGCCCTGGTGGCCTCGACGGTGTAGGTCTGGCTGGTGTCGCCGGCGTCGATGACGATCTCGACGTAATCACCCCTCATGCGCGGGCGCCTTCCTGCCGCTCTAAACTCCTGTTCGAATTCTACCTGTTATCCGTGCCGAGAGGTGTCGCTCGGGCGTCCTAGCCTCTGGGCAGATCGGACTGACAAGGAAGTGTCGACTCACGCCCGATCTAACGCCATAGCCTTCCCCTAAATATGCGAACATATGTTCGTGTCGGCAATCCGCAGGAGCGCCTCGGGCCGATCCTGCACGCCGACCTGCCGACTCCCTTCTACGCCTCGGTCGAGCAGCGCGAGGATCCGCGGCTGCGCCACCGCCCGGTGATCGTCGGCGCCGGTGTCGTACTCGCCGCCAGCTACGAGGCGGAAGGTCGCTCGGCGTGCGGACGGCGATGGCGGGCGTCAGGCCCGGCGGCTCTGCCCGGCCGCCGTGGTGGTGCCGCCGCGCTTCTCCGCTTACGTCGAGGCCAGCAGGGGCGGTGCTTCGCCGTGTTCGAGGACACGACTCCGCTGGTCGAGGGCATTTCCATCGACGAAGCCTTCTCGACGTGGGCGGGCTCTGGCGGGTCTCCGGTTCACCGGTGGACGATCGCGGTCCAGCTTCGACATCGGGTGCAAGAGCAGGTCGGGCTGCCATCACGGTCGGCGTGGCCCGACAAGTTCCTGGCCAAGGTGGCCAGGCCGGGTGGCCAAACCGGACGGCCTGCTCGTGGTTCCAGCCGACCGCGAGCAGGAGTTCCTGGATCCGCTTCCGGTCGAGATGCTCTGGGGCGTCGGGAAGGTGACCGCAGCCAAGCTGAACGCGCGCGGGATCCGCACCGTCGCCGACGTCACCGAGGTCCAGGAACGCGGCCTGGTCTCCATGCTCGGACTGGCGGCCGGACGGCAGGTGCACGCCCTCGCCCGCAACCGCGATCCCCGTCCGATCCAGGTGGGCCGCGCCGGCGTTCGATCGGCTCGCAGCGGGCCATGGGATGGGCCGCTGGACCGCCCAGGAGATCGACGCCAGTCTAGTGACGCTGGTCGACCGGGTCGTCAGGCGACTGCGCAAGGCCGATCGGCTGTGCCGGACAGTGGTGCTGCGGCTCCGTTTCGACGACTTCACCCGGGCCACCCGCTCGCACACCCTTGCCTATGCCGACGGCCGACACCGATCCGATCCTGAAGGCAGCCCGCCGTCCTGATGGTCGAAGCTGGACCGCTCATCCGGACGGCCGGGCATCACACTCGTCGGCATCTCGCTGGCCAACCTGGACGACGACGAGGTCGTCAGCCCGAGCTGCCCTCGGGGCTCGGCCGTTCGCCACGCTCGACGGCACGCTGGACGCAGTCCGGGACCGGTTCGGCACGAGCGCGATCACCCGTGCCGTCCTGTTGGGCCGCGATCCGGGCATGACCGTGCCGATGCTGCCGGACTGAGTTATTCGCGCGGTACCGAAGGCCACTGAGGCGTAGTCGGCCACCGGGTAGTAGCCGAGCCGCTGGTACACGCCGTTCGAGGTGGGATTGGCCAGGTCCGTGAACAGCACCGGGATGGCGCCCTCGCCGAGGATGTCGCGGGTGGCAGCGGCGCGTGACCGCGGCAGCATAGCCCCGACCGCGGCACCTGGGCGGGAGTGTACACCGGCCCGATCCGCGCGCTGCCTCCGGCCACGGGACGCCGACCGGCCACGGAAACGAACTGTGCCCTCGTCGTCCCACAACCAGGCGCGGTCCTGACCACGCATTGCCCGGTCCACCCATGACTCGGTGACGGTGACCGACCCGCCGATCTCGGTGGCGAACGCCTCGCCGAACCGCAGGAGCAGATCGCGTTCGGCAGCGCCAGCAGCAACGGCACGGCCGGGCACGCCCGGCGGCGCCACGAGCCGGTCGATCCGGAACAGCCTCTGGTCGGTTCGCTGAGCCACGCGCCGGGCGCCGGCCTTGGCCACTGCAGCCACGGCGTCGATCGCTCCGCTGGCGCCTGTCAGGTCGGGCAGCGCGGTCACGAGCCCGGGTGAGGTCCGGCCAGGTCGTCCGGATGCCAACCGTCGGTCAACAGCGCCGGGTAGGTGCGGTCCGACCGCACCGCGACCGCGCCTGCTCGGACCGGTGCCGGCCGCACACCAGGCGTCGGGCGCCAGCGACCTCAGAACGGAACCGACCACCGTGTTGCGAACGGGGTCCGCTGCCAGTCGCCGTTCCAGGACGGCCGTGATCTCGCCATGACCGCGTATCTGACGAATACCCATGCTTCGATCATTCTTGCCACCTCCAGGGGATTTCAGCCGACGAGCTCGAGCTGGCCGGCCACCGGGACGCCCGTAACGGACGCAGTACGGAGCAGCCTCCGGCCGACGACGACCGGGACGATCAGGCCGAGCAGACCGGCCAGCAGAAAGACCTGCCGAGGGTTCAGCGTGCTGGCCGCGATGCCACCGAGCAGCATGGCGCCGACCATGCTCGCGGCCATCAGTCCGCCCAGAGCAGAGCCCACCCGACCGCGCACCAGCTTCCGGGACCCGTAAGCGCGATGACGGTGTTCGCCGTCGCATTGAGCAGGGCGTTGCCCAGGCCGGCCAGCACCGCAGGGACCGCCAGCCACAGGATGGACGGTGCCGCAGCGTAGGCCAGCATCGAGGTCGACAGCATCACCATCGACACCACCGTGCCGCGGAGCAGGCGCGGCTGGCCGCTGATCCGGCTGCTGAGCAGCGAGCCCACGACCATCGCGATCCCGAAAAACCGCGGACTCGGCGCCGAACCAGATCGGCCCGGCATGCAGCGTGAACCGAATCAGGAACACCGCAACGACGTTGACCATCGCGCCGAGCAGCACGAACAGGAAGAGCATGCCGGTGAGCAGCGCCAGCGTGTGGTCCGCGCGGATGACGCGAAGACCGGCTCGCCAGTCGTCGCCGCGGGTTCGGCGGTCTTCTCGATCCGCCGGCGGTGACCGATGAACTGAGCCGCCACGGATCAGGGCGAAGAACGTGGCGACGTCGAGCAGCAAGGCCGCCCGCGTGCCGCCCAGCCCGACCAATACGCCGCCCAGCGCTGGCGCCAGGATCATGGCGGCGTTGGTGATCGCCTGGGAAAGGCCGATCGCCTTCGGCACGTTCGGCAGGCCGACGATCCCGGGAACCAGCGCCGACCAGGTCGCGCTCGTCACCGCCTGCCCGGCCCCGAGAAGGAAGATCAGACCGAAGATGAGCGGCGGGGACGTCGTGTAGGCCAGCACGGCGCAGATCGCCGTCTGCAGTGCGCCGGTAGCGACCAGCAGGCGCCGGCTGTCGTGACGGTCGACGAGCATGCCCGGCCAGCGGCGCCTAATCACGATCATCGGGGCGAAGCCGCTCAACATGAGTCCGGCCACCGCCCACGGGCCGTGCCAGGCCAGCGCCAGCGTGAGCGCGATGACGGCGGCCTCATCGCCGATGAACGACGTCGCCTTGGCTCCGACGACCAGCATGTAGTCGCGGTTGCGCAGAAGGGGAACGGGACGTCTCCGGCGAAGATGTGAAGGACATATTGCGAAAATAATCCTTCAGGTATCGGGTGTCAAGGCGTCCGCCTGACCTAGGATCCAGAGCTGTGGCAGCCAAGAAGCCGAAGCAGCGCACCCGATCACCCGACATCGTCATGCTGCGCGAGACCGCGGCCATCAAGACGCTGGCCCATCCGGCCAGGTTGGTGATCCTCGACGAGTTGACGCCCGACAACGAGCTGACCGCGACCGAGATCGCGCAGGTGGCCGGGGTTACGCCGTCGGCGATGAGCTCACCTGCGGCGGCTGGCCAAGTGGAAGATCGTCGAGGAGGCCGAGTCCACCGACGGACGCGAGCGCCGGTGGAAGTTGCACCCGGGCGGATGGGGAATCGAGCCGGAGCATCCCAAGGCTGCGATAGCCGCCGAAACCACTTTGGTTGCGCGCATGCTCGATCGTCAGCGCGAGGACATCCTGCGCTGGTTCGCGACCCAGGGTGACGAGGCGCAGGAATGGCTCGACGCGACCACCTTGACCACGTCCAACATCTGGCTGACCCCGGACGAGATGCTCGACTTGACCGAAGCCATTCAGGGACGCATCGACCGGTTTCGGGATCGCTCCGATCCAGAGAAACGGCCGGACGGCGCTCGCCGCGTGCAGATGGGCTTCTTCGCCGTCCCGGCCACGCCCGCCCGCGCCGGCAGGGACAGTCATAGCGAGCCGGCGCCGCGGACCGCGAACGTCAGGTCGATCGTCCCGTGCCGAGGGGGCCGATAGCCCCGGGCATTCAGGGGATGGACCCACGATCCTGGCAGATGACGGACATCGCTGCAGGAGGTGAGGGCGTGGCGGACGATCGCTGGCACGAATTGACCAAGTCGGAGTGCTTCGCGCTGCTTGCCGGGCAGCGCGTGGGCCGGGTAGTGCTGGTTGACGATCGCGGGCCGGCGGCCTTTCCGGTGAACTTCGTAATCGATCGTCATACCGTGCTGTTTTCGCACCGACGAAGGGACGAAGCTGAAGATCGCGGGCATTGGCGGGCGGGTAGCGTTCGAGATCGATGCGACTGACCAGGACCACGCGGGCCGGGTGGAGTGTGCTGGTTCGAGGGGGAGGCTGTCGAGGTCACCGATCCGGACGCAGCTGACGCGGGTGCGCAAGCTGGCGCTCGTCCCATGGGCGCCGGGTCCCAAGAACCGGTACGTGCGGATTCTGCCGTCGTCGTTGAGAGCGGGCGACGTATCTCGCCTCTATCGGCCGCTTCGGACTGGTGTGGCTAAGGGCGCGTCAGTAGGGCACTCCAGCAGACGGTGAGGATCGGCGATGGGTGAACGCATCGATCGGGTGACGTTTGATGAGGCCGACTTCGCACAGTTCCGTGAGCGGCTCGAGCAATGCCTGGCGGCCTTGGACGAGCTGCTTGACCGGCCAGGTTTCGGGATCGGCCCATCAACGATCGGCGCGGAGCTCGAACTGTTCTTGGTCGACAAGGCGGGACGTCCGATTCGGCGGAACCAAGAAGTGCGTGACGCCGCCGCCGATCCGCGGATCACGCTTGAGGTCGACAAGTTCAACCTGGAATTGAACGCCTCGCCGAGACTGCTTGCCGGGCGCCCATTCACCGCACTTGGTCGTGAGCTGCAGCAGCTGCTCGGTCGGGTTGCCAGCGCCGCTGCCCGATACGGGGGCCGACCCGCTCTGGTTGGGGTTCTCCCGACGTTGCGCGAAGCCGACTTACGTGGGGACGCGCTCTCGGCCGAGTCCCGGTACCACGCGCTGGATGCCGGGCTGCGGCGGCTGCGCGCCGGCGACTCGTTCAGAATCCGAATCGCGGGCGCTGATTCGCTCCAATTGACAAGCGATGCTGTGGCGTTCGAAGGGGCGCGAACACGTCGTTTCAGATGCACCTGCGCGTCAATCCCGCCGACTTCACCCGCACGTACAACGCGGTGCAACTGGCTACCGCTCCAGTGCTGGCAGTAGCGGGGAACTCGCCCACGTTCCTTGGTCATCGCCTCTGGGACGAGACCCGGGTGGCGTTGCTGAAGCAGTCGATAGACGACCGGGACGGACGCGTGCCGCGCCGGACACCCGCCCGGGTGGCGTTCGGCACCGGGTGGCTCAGGCATGGCCCGCGGGAGTTGTTCGCCGAGAGCGTCCGCATGTATCAACCGCTGCTGCCGGTGTTGGACCCCGGACCGGGCCCGCTGGGTCCTGACCACGGGTTGCGAGGCTCCGCCGTTGCCCGAGTTGCGCCTGCATTTGGGCACGGTGTGGAGCTGGAACCGGCCCGTCTCACGACCCAGCGGAAGGTGGCCATCTGCGCATCGAAATGCGCGCGCTGCCGGCCGGCCCCACCGTGATCGACATGCTGGCCAACGCCGCGTTCCTGCTCGGGCTCGTCGCTGTCCTGGCCAACGAGGACCCGAGGTGGGCTTATGTGCTGTCGTTCGAGCGTGCCGAGCACAACTTCGTCGAGTCCGCCAAAGTCGGATTGGCCGCTGAGTTCAGCTGGCCGTTCGTCAAGCCCGGCCAGGTGTCGACCGTGCCCGGCAGCCGACTCGTGACTCAACTGCTGTCACACGCTCGCGACGGACTCACCCAGGCCGGCGTGAACAACGCGGAGGCCGATCACCTGCTCACCATCGTCGAGTCACGAGCGGCCACCGGCCAAACCGGCGCCGCGTGGCAACGCAAAATGCTGGCAGACGCTGACCGGCGGCTTGACCGAGAGGCCGCCGTGGCCGCCATGTTTCAGCGTTACCTGCAGTGCGCGGCCACGGGAGACCCCGTCCACACCTGGCCCACGACGCCGTCACTCTGATGCGGCGTGGGTTGCGATCTCGACCGGCCCGTAGTCGATTTCGGATGCCTGGGCTGGCGGACGCCCGAAGAGACGGTGCAGCTCAACGAAGCCGTCCAGGAGCGCGTCGATGCGTTTCGCCGGCCGGTCGAGGCCGGACACGCGACCGGAAGGTCCCCGCCGGGTTCAGGTGCGGCTTCAGACGCGCAGCGTCTGGCGGGGCGACTCGTCGACTGCCGCGCCGCAGGGCGCGGCGGGAGGAACGCGGCAGCCAGGACGGCCGAGACCCGCGCGATCGTGCCCATGTGAAGCCGGGCGAACGGAACAGCGCCGCGTCGATGAGCGCGTGCGACGAACGCCGCTCCCAGGCCGTGAGCATCGCCTGGCAGCGTCAGGCCGGCCACCTGCGGGCCGCGACCGCCGCAGCACGAGCCCGAGCCGTGTTCGCCGGCGTCGATGAGCGCCGAAAGGTGACGCCCGCCCAGGCCGGCCGCTCCGACAAAGGCCATGCCGGCGTGAGTCGATGCGCAACCGGCGGGCACTGCGCGACTCGGGCGCGAGCACGGCCACCGCACCGACCGCTATCGCCACGAGCCGCGCGTTGATCAGGAACACCGAGCGCCACCGGAAGTGCGCCCAGCAGGTAGCCGCCGAGGAGCGGGCCGAGCGGCAGGCCGAGCATCATCAGCTGGTCAGGAACGCCATCGCCATCTGCCGCTCCGCCTTTCCGGGGGACAGCACGAGGAACACCGAGGCTGAGTGGCTGGAGGGAGGCGGCGGCGGTCCCGAGAACGGTGCGATTGCCGCCAGCGCCCACCAGCGGGCCGACGTCGCGTCGGCATGTGGTCTTGGCCCGGCTCAGCCTCGGATCGCGGCCCGGTGCGGGACATCCGCCAACTGGCCGATTTCGCAAGTACGATCCGGGAATGGCCGGGTCGCAATGAGCGAGGCCTACCTTGCCGGCCTGCGTCTCGCGGGTCGTCGCGTCGTCTCTGCTGGGCGGCGGGTCGTCGGTCAACCGGCGCATCCACCGTCTTCTGGACGCCGGTGCGTTGGTGACGGTGGTGGCGCCGCAAGTCACGCCCGCCCTCGAGGCCCTGGCCGCCGCCGGACGGATCAACTGGCAGCGCCGCGACTACGCCGTGGGCGACCTGGCCGGCAGTTGGTACGCAATGGCAGCCACCGACCGTCCCGAGGTGAACGCCGCGATCGTGGCCGAGGCCGATCGGGAGCGGATCTTCTGCGTGCGGGCCGACCGCGGCTCGGCGGGCTCCGCGGTCACCGCTGCCGTCGGTGGGTATGACGGCCTGCAGGTCGCGGTGCTCGCGAGGAGACCACCAGCGGTCCGGCCGGGTGCGTGATGCGCTGCTCGAGACGCTCCGGCACGGGGTGGCCGAAGCCGACCGGCCGTCGGGGTGGCCATCGTCGGCGGCGGTCCAGGCGATCCCGAGCTGATCACCGTCCGGGGCGCTCGGCTGCTGGCCATGGCCGACGCGGTGGTCGTCGACCGGCTGGCGCCAGGCGCGCTTCTGGAGGGCGTCCGGTCTGACGCGCTGATCGTCGACGCGTCAAGATCCCGGGCGGGCGGTCGATGGCTCACGGGAGGCCATCAACGCCCTGCTCGTCGACCACGCCTCACGGCTGGACGGTTCGTGGTGCGGCTCCAAGGCGGCGACCCCTTCGTCTTCGGGCGCGGCTTTGAAGAGTGCAGGCGCTGCGGCCGCCGCGCGATCCCACCAGCGGTGGTGCCGGGAGTCACCTCGGCCTTCGCCGCACCGGCGCTGGCGGGTATCCCGGCTACGCATCGCGGCCTCGTCCACGAGGCGGTGGTGGTCTCCGGCCACGTGCCGCCCGGCCATCCCGACTCGTTGGTCAGCTGGGGGCGCTTGCCGAGATGGGCGGCACGATCGTGGTCATGATGGGTGTTGGCCAACGCCGGCGCCATCGCCGAGGCGCTCATCGAGGGCGGCCGCGACCCGGCGACCCGGGCGAGCGTCGTGCTGGCGGCTCGACGGCGGCGCAACGGCGGATTGACGCCGAGCTGGATGACCTGAGCACCGCCGTCTCCAAATGTTGAGACGGCCGTGCCTCGCGGTGATCGTCAATCGGCGATGTGACGCGGCTCGCTTCCGGCTAAACGCGCTGGTGTCGAACTCCCGCTTTGTGAGATAGTGGCACGCATGTCAGGTCGACCGCTCCTCTTGGTGGCTCGCGCCACGTCGACCTGCGCCGCGTTTCCAGCGCGGCATGTCTCCGCGCGCTCTGACCAGCGCCGCACGATCCGACCAGCCGGCGCCGGGAGTGCGCCAGATCCGTCCTCGCCATAGCCGGGTGACGCTGCCGCCTCGGCCGCCAACCCGAACCGGCACCCAGAGGACGCAGCGATGACCGCCACCACCCAGCCAGCCTCCGGCCGATCGGCCCGCGGCTCAGCAGGTCAGGGCCAATGGGCCATGGGTTACCGCGAGCCGCTGAACAAGAACGAGCAGGCCAGAAGGACGGCAACGGCCTTAACGTCCGGGCTCGCATCGAGACCATCTACGCGCACCGGTGGGTTCGCCTCGCATCGACCCCGCCGACCTCCGCGGCCGGATGCGTTGGTGGGGCCTCTACACGCCAGCGCAAGCCGGCATCGACGGCGGCAAGCACCGCCACTCTCGAGCCGGAGGAGCTCGACGACGAGTACTTCATGCTGCGGGTCCGCGATCGACGGTGGCGCAGCTGCACCACCGAGCCAGCTGCGCGTCGATCGGCGAGATCGGCGTCGACTTACGCGCGGGACACCGCGGACGTCACCGACCGGCAGAACGTCCAGTACCACTGGATCCAGATCGAGGACGTGCCCGACGATCTGGCAGCAGCTCGAAGCGGTCGGCCTCTCGACGACCGAGGCCTGCGGGACACGCCCGCGGGTGATCCTCGGCTCCCCGGTGGCCGGGGTCGAGCGAGGACGAGGTCATCGACGCGACCCCGGCGATCGCCGGAGATCAACCAGCGGTTCATCGGCGACGCCGAACTTCGCCAACCTGCCGCGCAAGTTCAAGACCGCGATCTCCTGGCTGCCGCCGACGACCGCCGCACGAGGTGAACGACGTCGTCCTTCGTCGGCGTCGTCCATCCCGGAGCATGGGCCCGGTTTCGACCTGATGGTGGGCGGCGGGCTCTCGACCAACCCGATGCTCGCCCAGCGCCTCGGCGCCTGGGTGCCGGCTGGACGAGGTGGCCGGACGTCTGGCACGGCGTGGTCCGCGTGTTCCGCGACTACGGATACCGCCGGCTGCGCAGTCGGGCCCGGATCAAGTTCCTGGTCGCCGACTGGGGCGCGGAGCAGTTCCGCGCAGGTCCTGGAGACCGAGTACCTGCACTACCGGCTGCCCGACGGCCCGCGGCGCCGATCGCCGTCGCGCCGCATCGACCACGTCGGCGTGCACGAGCAGCAGTGACGGTCGGTACTACGTCGGCTTCGCGCCGGTGGCCGGCCGGGTCGCCGGCAAGACCTTGCTGACGTCGGCCGACGCTGCCGAGCGGCACCGGCAGCCGGCGCATCCGGATCCACTGCCGCTGCAGAAGATCGTCGGTGCTCGACGTGGTGCCGTCGGCGGTCGAGGCGTTGATCGCCGACCTCGGCCGAGGCCGGCCTGCAGGCCCGCCCGTCGCCGTGGCGGCGCAGCGTGATGGCCTGCACGGGCATCGAGTTCTGCAAGCTCGCCATCGTCGAGACGAAGGCCCGGCGCCCGGCGGCTGGTGGACGAGCTCGAGGAGCGGCTGGCCCGAGATGGATCTGGACGGGCCGATCACCGTCCACCTCAACGCGGCTGCCCGAACTCCTGCGCCCGCATCCAGGTCGCCGACATCGGTCTCAAGGGCCAGATCGTCACCGACGCCGACGGCCACCAGGTCGAGGGTTTCCAGGTCCACCTCGGCGGCGGGCTCGGCCTGGACGCCGGATTCGGCCGCAAGCTGCGCGGGCACAAGGTGACCTCGGCCGAGCTCGGCGACTACGTCGTGCGCGTGGTGACCGGTACAGCCGCACAGCGAGCGCCGGTGAGCGCTTCGCGCATTGGGTCGGCCGCGCCGAGGAAGGGGATCTGCGATGAGCGAGTCAGCCACCGAACGCGCGGTCATCTTTTACTGCCCCTACTGCGGCGAGGAGGATCTGCGGCCCGAGCCCGAGCCGCGCGGAGCCTGGCGCTGCGTGGCGTGCGCCAGCGATCTTCACGGTCACGCTACGTCGGGCTCAGCCGGAGCGTTGAGTGCCGCGATGACTACGACGACGGATCTGCAGCGCCATCGCCGCCGAAGCGGCGCGAGCGAGTCGCCGAGCGGCCCGGCCGGTGACGTGATCGCGTGGGCCGCGATGACCTTCCCAGGTCGGCTGGCCGTGGCCGCGTCCATGCAGGACGGCGTGCTGCCGCACCTGGCCAGCCGGTTCGCCCCGGACGCCGATGTGCTCTTCCTGGACACCGGCTATCACTTCGCCGAGACGCTCGAGCACGCGCGTCGAGGTGGCGGAGCTGGTATCGGCTGCGGGTGCTTGCACGTTCGGCCCGTGCAGACCGTCGCCGAGCAGGACGCGCAGTACGGTGCCCAGGCTGCACGACCGCGACCCGAACCTGTGCTGCGCGCTGCGCAAGACGGCACCGCTCGACGCCGCGCTCGGCCGGCTACAACGCCTGGATCAACGGGCTGCGCCGCGTCGACGCACCCACCAGAGCGAACACGCCGGTCGTGGGCTTTGACGAGAAGCGCGACATGGTCAAGATCAGCCCGCTGGCGCGCGTGGAGCGATGAGGACCTGAACGAACTACATCTTCGCCCACGAGGTCATGGTCAATCCGCTGCTCCGACGCAGGGCTACCCGTCGATCGGGTGTGCGCCGTGCACCCGCGCGGTGGCGCCCGGCGCCGACCCGCGCTCCGGTCGCTGGGCCGCCTTCGACAAGACCGAATGCGGCATCCATCTGTGAACGCGCCACCCACGAGACGTTTGGACCTGACATGACCTCCACGCCGAACGGCCCGTGCTCGATGTCGCTGCCGACGCGATCCGGCACCCGAGGACGAGGCGATCCAGATCATCCGCGAGGTGGTCGCGGGAGTTCGACCGGCCCGCGCTGCTCTTCTCTCCGGCGGCAAGGACTCCGCGGTGCTGCTGCATCTGGCCGGCAAGGCGCTTCGGCCCGGCGCCGGTCCCGATCACGCTGCTGCACGTCGACACCGGGCACAACTTCCCCGAGGTGTCTGGCGTTCCGCGACCGAGGTGGTGCGACGCGGCGGGCAGCAGTCTCGTCGTCGCCCATGTCGAGGAATGGATCGCCGACGGGCGGTTGACCGAGCGTCCGGACGGCACCCGGAACCCGCTGCAGAGCGTTCCGCTGCTGCGACACCATCGCGGAGCACCGGTTCGACGCCGTCCTCGGCGGCGGGCGCCGCGACGAAGACCGGGCCCGGGCCAAGGAGCGCATCTCTCGGTGCGCGACGCGTTCGGCCAGTGGGACCCACGCCGCCAGCGCGCCTGAGCTCTGGACGCTCTACAACGGCCGCCACGCGCCCGGGTGAGCACGTCCGGGTGTTCCCGCTCTCCAACTGGACCGAGCTGGACGTGTGGCGCTACATCGCAGGCGAGGGCGTCGAGCTCCCGTCCATCTACTACGCCCACGAGCGCGAGGTCGTGCCCGCGCGACGGGATGTGGCTGACCGCGGGTCCGTGGGGCGGCCGCGGCCGGAGCGAGATCGTGTGCAACGGCGCCGGTGCGCTACCGCACCGTCGGCGACGGGTCGTGCACCGGTGCGGTGCGACTCGACCGCGTCACCACGGCGGAGGTGATCGCCGAGGATCGCGGCCAGCACGGTCACCGAGCGGGGCGCCACCCGCGCCGACGACCAGGTCTCAGCGAGGCGGCCATGGAGGACCGCAAGCGCGAGGGCTATTTCTAGTGCCTCCGTGTCCAGGATGCTCACCGTCTGCGGCGCCAGGGCCGAGCCTGATCGCCGCATCCGGCAAACGTCGAACACGGGCGGCACTGATGCCCGCCCCGCTCCGCCTGGTCGTCGCCGGGTCCGTCGACGACGGCAAGTCCACCCTGGTCGGACGCCTGCTGCTACGACACCAAGTCGATCCTGGCTGACCAGCTCGAGGCTATCGACGCGCGTCAGCCGCAGTCGGGCCGTGCCTGCGCTCGACCTCGCCCTGCTCACCGACGGGCTGCGCGCCGAACGCGAGCAGGGCATCACGATCGATGTCGCCTACCGCTACTTCGCGACCCCGCGCCGCGTCAGTTCATCCTGGCCGATACGCCGGGTCACGTGCAGTACACCCGCAACACTGGTCACCGGGGCGTCCACGGCCGACGCTGGCGGTGATCCTGGTCGACGCCCGCAACGGCGTGGTCGACGCAGACCCGCCGGCACGCGTGCCGTCGTCGGCTTTGCTCGGCGTGCCGCATTTGATCTTCGCGGTGAACAAGATGGATGCGGTCGGCTGGGACGAGGAGCGTGTTCGGCCGGGTTGCCGCCGACGCTCGGCGCCTCGCCGAGTCGCTGGGCCGTTCTGACGTCCAGGTGCTGCCGATCTCGGCCTAACTGGGGAGAACGTCGTCGACCACGGGCCGTCCTGGTACGCAGGGCCGGCGCTGCTGCCGCTGCTCGAATCGTTGGATCCTGCGGTCTCCGACGAGCTGGAACCGTTCCGCCTTCCCGTGCAGTTGGTCATCCGGCCGCGCACCGCCGAGCACCCCGATTACCGCGGGCTGGCCGGTCAGAGTCGTCTCCCGGCGCCGTTTCGGTCGGCGATAGCCGTCGTCGCGCTGCCCTCCGGACTCACGTCGACGGTGAGCGGAATCGACACCCCGATGGGCCGGTCGAGATGGCCGTCTCGGGCCAGTCGGTGACCGTCCACCTGAGCGACGAGCTCGACGTCAGCCGCGGCGACGGCGTGCTGGCGCACCCTGCCGGCGGCACCCCGGGTGTCGACGGCGCTCGACGGCATTGCCTGCTGCGCTGGCTTCTGCGCCCAGTCGGCCCAACCAGCGCGTCGTGGTCAAGACGGGCACGAGCGGCAGTGAAGGCGGTCCTGGCAGCGCCCGGCGACGTCTGGGACGTGCAGACACAGCGCTGGGTGCCGGGCGGTTCGGCACTGACGCTCAACGAGATCGGCCACGTCTCGCTGCGGCTGGCCCAGCCGGTGGCGGTGGACGATCTACGTGGTCGGCCGTGGCATCGGTGCCTTTCTGGTGATCGACCCAGCCACCGGCGAGACGCTGGCCGCGGGCATGGTCGGTGAGCCGCTGACGGCCACGGTGGCGAGGCCGTGAGACCGCCGCTCGTCCTCGTCGGGCACGGCAGCCGGGACCCGCGGTCGGCGGCCACGCTGCATCGGCTCGCTCAGCGCGTGCGTGCCGGGCTCCCACAGGTCGACGTGCGCGGTTGTGCTTCCCTGGAGTTGTCGGTGCCCAACCTCGAGCACGTGCTCAGCGGGCTCGACGGGTCGGTGATCGTCGTGCCGCTGTTGCTCGGCGACGCCTACCACGCGCGGACCGCACCTGCCCGACCGGGTGCGCCTGGCCGTTGCCCGACAGGACAGGCTCAACGTATGGATCGCTGCGACGCTCGGCGCGGACCCCGCGCTGCTCGACGTCGCCCGGCACCGGGCTGTCCGGGCAGCGTCCTGGCGACGGATGGATCCTGGCCGCGACGGGCGAGCTCGCACGGTCCGGCTAACGCCGCGGTCAGCGAGACGGCGACGGACCTGAGCCGTGAGGCTGCGTCGACCGGTGCGCGCTGGCTTCGTCACCGCGGCGCCGGAAATCGCGGCGGCCTGGGCCCGGCCTGCGCGACGCCGGTTGCGCCGACCATCGGCGTCCTGCCCTGGTTCCTGGCGCCGGGCCGGTTATTGGACCGTGCCGAGGCGCAGGCCGCTGCTCTTGGCGTGACGACCGTGACCGCACCGCTGGCCGACCATCCCGCCACCGCGCGCGTGCCGTGCTCGCCCGCTACGCCGGTGCGCTGGCAATTGGATGTCCGTCCGGGCGTCGGGCTGATCGTCCAGGAGTCGGCGCAGGATCCGGCCCAGGTCGGCTCGGTCCCGCTCGCTCAAGCCCGGGCGAAGAAGCGCTCGGAGTTGGCCCTGCGCGCCCGCCGCACCTGATCTGACACCGCGCGCCCCCGGTCGGTGAGGTGCACCAGCACCGCACGCCGATCTGATGGCGACGCCTCCCGGCGGACCAGCCTTTGGCCGCCAGGTCATCGACGACCTCGGTGGCTGACCGCGGCGCGATGCGCAGCGCCCGCGCCAGGTCGGACAGGCGGGCGCCGTCCGACTCGGCGACGACCCGCCAGCGCCCGGGCCTGATGCGGAGAGAGGTCCCACGCGCCGAGCTCCGCAGCCCAGCTGCGGCGCAGCGAGCGCACGGCCTGGTTCAGCAGCTCGCCGGGTGAGCTCTCCGCCTGCGCCATCGCGGAATAGTAGCGCCAGTTGAGCTGTTACCACATCGAGGTAACCTCATTAAGAGCAAGCGGAGATAGGAGTGATGCTGATGCCGGGACCTTTCTCGTATTCCGGATCCGACCCGACGCGCGCGCGTTCAGACGCGGTCCGCAGCAGGTTGATCCCGCTGACCGCGCCCAGCTCGACGCGGCTCCCGTCTCGTTGCGACGCATCGCCGCACTGTTCGCGCCGTACCGCTGGACGGCTGGCCGTCGTGGTGGCGCTCGTCGCGGCGTCGTCACTGGTCTCGCTGGCGAACCCCGTTCCTGGTGCGGGCCGTGATCGACCGGGCCATTCCCGAGCAGAACGTCGGCCTCCTGGTCGCGCTGGTGGCCGCGATGCTTGCGGTCACCGTGGTCTCCAGCGTCTTCGGCGTGGTCCAGACCTGGCTCTCGACGACCGTCGGCCAGCGCATCATGCACGCGCGCTGCAGCCGGCGTCTTCGGCGCATCTGCAGCGCCAATCGCTCGAGCTTCTTCACGCGGACCCGCGGCGGGGAGGTCCAGTCGCGGCTGACGAACGACATCGGATCGGCATGCAGACGGTGGTCACGTCGACTCGCGACATCCATCGCCTCGAACGTCACCACCGTCGTGGGCACCGCGGTTGCGATGGTCGTTCTCAGTTGGCGGCTGTCCCTGCTCTCCGCTGTTCGTCCTGCCGCCTGCGATCTGGCTCACCCGGCGGGTGGCCCTCCTGCGTCGGGAGATCACCGACCGCCAGACAGCGCACCTTGGCCGACATGCAGACCCAGATCGAGGAGTCGCTGTCGGTCGAGCGGAGTGCTGCTGGGCAAGACGCTCGGCACCGGGCCGGCGTCCTCGCGAACGCTTCACCGAGCGCTCCGCGCGACCTGGTCGACCTCGAGGTGCGCTCGCAGCTCGCCGGTCGCTGGCGGATGGCCACCATGAGCGTGGTGTTCGCCGCCATCCCCGCTGTGATCTACCTCGGCGCGGCCTGCCGGTGACACCGCCGGGCCATGACCATCGGCACGCTGGTGCGCCTTCACACGCTGACTGCAGTCGCAGCTGTTCCGGCCGTTGTACAGGCCTGCTGGACGTCGGGCGTGACCGTGGTCAGCTCGATGGCGCTGTTCGGCGCGGATCTTCGAGTACCTCGACCTGCCGGTCGAGATCGACGAGCCCAGCCGTCCCGTTCGCGTGGATCCCGGCCGAGGTCGCGGCGAGCGTGCTGCTTCGAGCACGTCGGCTTCACCTACCGACGGCAGGCGACCGTCCGGCGCTGGCCGACGTCGACATCGCGGTGCCCGCGGGCGGCACCGCTCGCGCTGGTCGGCGAGACCGGCTCGGGCAAGACGACGCTCGCCGCGCTGGTGCGCGCGCCTGTACGACCCGAGCGGCCGGACGGGTGCCGATCGACGGCATCGACCTCCGCGGACCTGCGCTGGCCGACCTCGCCCGCGATCGTCGGCGTCGTGTCAGCCAGGAGACCTACCTGCTGCACACCACGATCGCGCGAGAACCTGCGCTGCGCCAGCCCGGACGCCACCGACGCCGAGATCGAGGACGCCGCCCGGCGCCGCGCAGATCCACGACCTGATCGCCGCGCTGCCCGACGGCTACGACACCGTCGTCGGCGCGCGCGGGCACCGCTTCTCCGGCGGCGAGAAGCAGCGCATCGCCATCGCCCGCACGCTCGCTGCGCGACCCGCGCGGTGCTCGTGCTCGACGAGGCCACCAGCGCGCTCGACACCGAGACCGAGCGGGCCGTGCAGGAGGCGCTCGACGACGCTGGCCGGGGCCGGACGACGATCACCATCGCGCACCGGCTGTCGACCGTCCGCGACGCCGACCAGATCGTCGTCCTCGACGGCGGCCGGGTCGTCGAGCGAGGCACGCACACCGAGCTGATCGAGCAGGGCGGCCGGTACGCCGTCCTGGCTGCCGAGCCGGACGAGCTGGAGTACGCCTACGCCGAATCGGTCGGCGGGCGGGCGCCGGTGGCGAATGTGGTGGGTCGCCCTTCCCTAAACTTGCCCCGTGACCACCACCGACGCCGGCGCGGCCGATCTCGCCGCCCGCTCACACGAGACCTCGCTGCCGACCCAGTACCGGCCGGCCGAGGTAGAGCGGCCGCTGTACGAACGGTGGATGGCGCGCGGGTACTTCCGCGCGGACGCAGCGTCGGAGAAGGAGCCGTTCTGCATCGTCATCCCGCCGCCGAACGTGACCGGCGTCCTGCACCTGGGCCACGCCCTGGAGCAGACGATGATGGACGCCCTGGTCCGCCGGGCGCGGATGCAGCGGCAAGGACGTGCTGTGGCTGCCCGGCATGGACCACGCCGGCCATCGCCACCAAGGCTCGTCGTCGAGCGCGACCTGGCCGAACGCGAAGGGCTAAGATCACGCGCGACCTGGGCCGCGAGGAGTTCGTCGAGCGCGTCTGGCACGTGGAAGGCCGGATGTCCGGCGGCGCGCATCCTCGGGCCAGATGCAGCCGACTCGGCGACTGCGGTCGACTGGAGCCGCGAGCGTTTCACGATGGACGAGGGCCTGTCCCGCGCCGTCCAGACCGATGTTCAAGCGGCTCTATGACGACGGCCTGATCTACCGGGCCGAGCGGATCATCAACTGGTGCCCGCGATGCCTGACCGCGCTGTCCGACATCGAGGTCGAGCACTCACGACGAGGCGACGGCGAGCTCGTGTCGATCCGCTACGGCGACGGCGACGACGTCGATCGTGGTCGCGACCACCCGGGCCGAGACCATGCTGGGCGACACCGCGCGTGGCCGTCCATCCCGACGATCCGCTAGCGCAGGCACCTGGTCGGCAAGCACGTCGCGCTGCCGCTGGTCGGCCGCCGCATCCCGATCGTGGCCGACGAATACGCCGATCCGGAGCATTCGGCATCGGGCGCGGTCAAGGTCACCCCGGCGCACGACCCCAACGACTTCGAGATCGGCCGCCGCCACGACCTGCCGAAGCCATCAGCATCTTCGACGAGCGCGCGCGCGGCTGAACGACACGGCGCCGGTCAGAAGGTCTGACCGGCTCGACGGCTTCGACGCGCCAGAAGATCGTGGCGCCGACATGGAGGAGCTCGGACCTCGTCGCGGAGAATCGAGCCGCATACGCGCACGCCGTCGGCCACCGCGACCGCGGCGGCGTACCGGTCGAGCCGCTGCCTGACCGATGCAGTGGTACGTCGACGCCGAGAAGCTCGCCCAGGCAGCCGATCGCGGCGGCGCGTGCGGACGGCGCGTGACCGTTCGTGCCCGAGCGCCGGGCGCGACGAGTTCTTCCGCTGGGTGGACAACATCGCACGACGTGGTGCATCTCGCCGCCAGCTCTGGTGGGGCCATCAGCATCCCGGCCTGGTACGGGCCGGACGGCGAGCGTTCGTGGCGCTGCTGTCGAGGCCGGAGGCGGAGGCGCGCGGCACTGCGGCAGGACGAGCCTGGAGCGCAGGACCCGACGTGCTCGACACCTGGTTCTCGCTCGGCGCTGTGGCCGTTCTCGACGCTGGGCTGGCCCGACGACAGCGCCGAGCTCGAAGAAGTACTATCCGACCATCGGTGCTGGTGACCGGCTGCGACATCCTGTTCTTCTGGGGTCGATCGCCGGATGATGCTGTTCGGCCTGTACGCTGACTGGCCGGCGTCAGCCGTTCCGCTTTTCGCGGTCGTGCTGCACGGGCATGGGTGCGGGACGCAGTCCGGCAAGAAGATGTCCGAGTCCGTGCGGCAACGCCGTCGACCCGCCTGGACTGGATACGGACCGCCTACGGCGCGGACGCGGCCCGCCTGCCCGCACCGCAGGGGCCAGCGGGTCCGCGCCGGACTAGCGCGGTCGGCGAGGAGTGGTGGCCGGGGCTCGCGCAACTTCTGCAACAAGCTCTGGAACGCCACGCGCTTCGCGATCGCTGAACGGCGCCACGGTGGCCGGCGAGTTGCCGGCGCCGCGGGACGGCGATCACCGTCGATCGCCTGGATCCCTGTCCCGCGCACGCAGCGCCGTGCCGGCGGAGGTGGAGGAGCCGTTCGTGAGCGGTACGAGTTCGCCGAGGTCTGCGGACGCTGCTCTACCACTTCGCCTGGGACGAGGCTGTGCGGACTGGTACGTCGAGCTCTCCGGGTCTCGTTGAGCGATACGGAGGCCGCCAACGGGACGCGGCGCGTACTGGCGAGGTCTTCGACGTCCTGTTGTGCCTGCTGCACCCGCTGGTCCCGTTCGTGACCGAGGCGCTGGACTGAGTCACCGGAGGTGAGTCCGTCACGATCGCCGCGTGGCCGAGCGCCGACCCGTCCGTCCATGATGCGGCGGCCAGGCAGCGCCATCGCTGAGGTGCATGGTGGTGACGGAGGTGCGTCGCTTTCGCGCGGACCAGGCGCGTCGCCGTAAGGGCAACGTCCCGGTGACAGTCGACGGACTGTACGGGCAGTCTGAGCGGTCGGTGCGCGTTGCTGCGCCTCGACGCGCCGGCGGTGGACTTCCGTCCCACGGCCGAGGTCCTGGCTGCCGGGGTGCGCGTGGCCCTGACCTATCCGGTGTCATCGACGTGTCGGCCGAACGGGCCCGACTACAGCGCGCGTTGCCAGCAAACGCCCGGCGAAGGAGCGTGCCCAAGTGACCCGCAAGCTCGACGGAGTCGTTCCTGGCCAAGGCACCCGGCACGGTCGTGGCGTTCGTCCGCGACCGCCTGACCGCGGCCGAGTGTAGAGAATCGAGCGCGCTAATCGCCGCGCTGGCGGCGCTGCCGCAGTGACGTGCCCGCCGCCTCGCCATTGACTGACCGCGTCTCGCGGCGGTGCTCTTCGACCTCGACTCGACACTGGTCGACTCCTCAGCGGCGGTCGACTGGTCCTGGCGGCGGTGGCCGCCGAGTACAACCTGACCGCCGCCGACCTGGTGAGTTACAGCGGCCTGCCGTCCCGCGAGACCGTGACAATACCGCTGGCGCCTGAGGACGTCGACGTCGGTGCCGCGCTGATCGAGCAGCTCGAGCTGACGGACACCGGACGGTGCGGTGGCGCTGCCCGGTGCCGTCGAGGCTATGGCCGCCAGGCCGGCGGATCGTCAGGCTGGTCAGCCGTCGTGCACTGCCGCGCTGGCCTCGGCCAGCCTTCGTCGCGGCCGGGCTCTTCAGTTCCACTGCCGGTCGTAGTGACCGTCGACCGTTGGGCTCCGTCGGAAGCCCGCGCCGTGGATGGTTACTCCGCTCGCCGCCGCTGAGCCGGGCAGCGCGGCGCCCGACTGCCTTGTCGTGCGACCGCCACCGGCATCACGTGCCGCGCGGTGGATGCGCCGTTCTTGCCGTGGCCACGACAATGACGGCCGATCGGCTGGCCGCCGACCTCGTGGTGGGCAATGCGCCCGCTGACGTGCGTCACCGCTGATCGCGGCGGCGTGCGACTCCCGCGTGTCCGTAGACTCCTGACGTGACCGGCTCTTACCGCGGCGAAGTGGCGCGCAGGTTCCAGCCAGGCGCCATCGAGGGCGGAGATCTTCCAGCGGTGGGGCGAAGTGGCGGATGCACCCCACCACCGAACGCATCGCCGCGCTGCTCGATCTGCTCGGCGTAGGCAGCGCACTGCCGCCGATTCATCTGACTGACGAACGGCAAGACGTCCACGGCCCGCATGATCGACGCCCCGCTGCTGGGCTTCGCCTGCGCAGTGGGCGATACACGAGTCCGCACTGGTGAGCGCTACCGAGCGAGTGCGATCGACGGTGCACCGACTTCGGCCGAGCGCTTCGTCGAGGTGTACCGAGATCGAGCCATATACGTGTCGCACTGGTCGACGAGCGCTTGAGATCCAGCTCTCCTTCTTCGAGGTGATTACGGCGCTCGCGTACGCCGCGTTCGGCCGACGCGCCCGTCGACGTAGCTGTGGTCGAGTGTCGGGCTCGGCGGGCGGTGGGACGCGACGAACCTGATCGACGCCGAGGTTGCCGCGGTCACGCCCGTCGGGCTTTGGACTTCACATGAAATTTCTCGGCGACACGTGGCCGAGATCGCCGCCGAGAAGGCCGGCATCATCAAGCCAACGCGCAAAGTGATCGGCCAGTCGCCTGAGGCTGCGACTCCGCTCCTGCGCGCGTGGCTGTCGACGCGCGAACGCTGCCGTCGCCCGGAGAGGGTGCCGAGTTCGGTGGTCGACCGCCAGGTCGCCATCGGGGGAGAAGCCGATCAGCCTGTGCGGTCCAAGGGTCGGTATGACGAGATCTCGCCCCTGTACGGCGCCCATCAGGCGCAGAACGCGGCCGTAGCAATACGTAACTGAACGAAGTATAC
>ERZ1370068.5995-contig-4995_pt1 | contig 44451 bp, 60 predicted proteins | sample MGYA00561227_ERZ1370068 | MGnify/ENA primary metagenome ERZ1370068 (study PRJEB38410, sample SAMEA6850437) | metagenome | study: Metagenomic assessment of the ecological functions of the soil: analysis of the soil microbiota associated with the...
ATTCGAGTATCGCCGCGGCTACAAATTTTCCACTTACGCGACCTGGTGGATCCGGCAGGCTATCACCCGTTCCATCGCCGATCAGGCGCGCACCATTCGCATTCCGGTGCACATGATCGAGACGATCAACAAGCTGATGCGCGTGCAAAAGCAGTTGGTGCAGGAATATGGACGCGAGCCGACTCCGGAAGAAGTGGCGGAAGAAATTCTGCTACCGGTCGATCGCGTTCGCGCGGTCTTAAAAATGGCCCAGCAACCAATCTCATTGCAATCGCCGGTCGGTGAGAGCGAGGAAACCAATTTCGGCGACTTCATTGAAGATAAAGGGGCAGAGAATCCGAGCGACGTCACGGCAATCGTGCTGCTGAAGGAAAAATTAAAGATGTGCTTGAAACGTTGACCGAACGGGAGCGGCAAGTGCTGGAGCAGCGCTTTGGATTAGTCGATGGATATAGTCGTACTTTGGAAGAGGTCGGTCGGCAGTTTAGGGTCACCCGCGAGCGGATACGACAAATCGAGGCCAAAGGCGTTGCGTAAAATGCGGCATCCCACTCGCATCCGGCAGCTGGAAGGTTTCCTGGATGCGGCCGAGGTCTGGCGACCAGCGCGCGAATCGGGAAGACCCGGGTTCCGCGAAGGCTGTCTGTCCCCCTAAGTAGGTGTCGGATTATTTATGAGTGACTAGCTGCCGAAACTTTGGTTAAATTTCTCGGTTGAATTAATGGGTATGAAACGCGAGGAAGATCCACCAACTCTGGGATTTGCTCGGCCGCTCAAAAGGCGCGGCACCATCGCCATTTTTGCGCGGAACGTCGTCCGGGCTGTGCGCGCCGAAATACCGGAAAGAGATGGTCTGAGTGGATTGGTTCAACCTCCGCAGGCTGGTCGCCGGCAGCTCTCAGCTGCTGCTGCCGTAGCAATCGCCGCGTTTACATTCCAAGTGTTACAGCATCAGGGTTCGCCGCATCGCGGTTTAACCACGGCAGAAGTCCAGGACTCCGATGTCGCGGCTGATCTCGACCTTTGGCGAGCAACGATGACGACGATGACACGTCGCTTCTCTGAATTGCGTAGCCGCGAATCGGAAACGCAATCAAGTATACTTAGCGCGAGTGATGCATGCGCTCTGAGCAAGCTGCCGTTCGCCGCACAGGTCTCAGAACCTGTGTTCCTTGGTGTGCGAGATCATCTGGACCCAAACGAATTGGGCAGCTAGAGCGGGCTTGGGATGGGACCGCGCCCGCGAATATTGAAAGACTTTAGCGGAAGTGGCGGTGCCGATAATAAATCCTGCGGCCGTGCCACCAATAATAAGGCCGGTATCCACTACCATAATAGACAACCGGCCGATAATAAGCCGCGCCGTAAGGGTAGTAACTGTACGGATAGTATCCGTACGGATAATAGGCCGGGTATCCGTAAAACCTGGGAATCCGAACCCTATGCCGATTGAAACGCCCGCGTTCGATTCGGGTGTCGCTATCACGATGAACCCAATCGCAACCAGCGCGATCGTCATGAGACTTCTTCATTCCTTCACCTCCTCCTTATGATTTAACCAAAAATCGGCGACAAAGTTTTGCGGATTATTCTAAGGTAAAGTCCATCGCTTTTTTCGGATAGCCGGTGATGCAAATGTCCTGACCAATTCGTTCGTAGCGCGGCGACTCCAGCCGTAGCGATTGTTGCGTCGACGCGGCGCCTTTTCCCAAACGCCAACACGCCTCCGCCAGTGAAAAGCGGCGCGATGTAAATTTGAACTTTGTCGATTAATCTTTGATCGAGAGGCCTGACTCAGGACGTTGCCCCCGCCTTCAATCAAAACGCTGGTGACTCTGCGCCGGCCGAGATCTCGCAACACCGCTCGCAGCGATCGTGTTTCGATAAACCACCGTGCGCTCTTTCGTCCGAATCTCGAAAAATCGTGGCGTTCTGCGGAAGCCGGCCCGATTTGGTCAGAATCACTCGCCAGGGTTGAGTGCGCCGCGGTCCATTGCGCACGGTAAGACGTGGATTATCCCGCCGGATGGTTTCGGCGCCGACAATGATGGCGTCGACGAACGCGCGAAGCTGGTGCGCGTGAGTGCGTGAAGATTCCGAAGTGAGCCAGCGCGTTTCGCCTGGCGGGCGAGTCAGGTAACCATCCAGACTCATGCCGCATTTCGCAATTACAAATGGTTCGCCGGTGACAATCCATTTGTTAAACGCTTCGTTCAGCCGCATGCATTCGTTTTCCAAAACGCCAGTGCAAACGTCGACTCCAGCCGCGCGCAGAAGTCCAACGCGCGCGGCCCCGATGTTTCGAGTTCGGATCGACCGCACCGATAACTACCCGCCGAACTCCGCGTTTGGATGATATAGTTTGCGCACGGCGCAGTTCGTCCACGGGTCGAGCAGGGCTCGAGCGTTACGTAAAGGACCGCTTCTGGCTGGAATGGGATCATCTAATTTTCGCAGGCAATCGATTTCCGCGTGATCGCCGCCGGCCCGCCGATGATGTCCCCGCGCAATAATACGATTGCGCCAAACGAGCACAGCTCCTACGGCTGGATTCGGGCTTGTTGTGCCCAATCCCTTTTCGCCTCAGTAAGGCAGCGCGCATAAATTGTTCGTGGGTATTTGGCTGCGGCACGAGAGTGAAGGTAGGTGAGCGACCGCACTAGCGGCAACCCAGTAAATCTGGGTCGCATTGGCGCGCGCGGTCGGAACCAACCTGGCTGACTGCTGTGCAATGAATGTCTCATAATTAGCGATGAAGATTCGTCAGCTTTCATAAATAAATTATTGATATTCAGGAGATTACTTGTGTCCGCTTCGAGCTGGCATTTCGCAAGCTGATGGTCATTTCGAGAACAATTTTAGAGAGGAATTCAACACCTATGAGTATTATTCGATATCAACCACCCGAGACCGTGGCTTGGAGCGGGCTCAATCGCCTGAGTAATCTCCGCGACGAACTTGACACCTTATTTGAGATGCCGTTCTGGTCGAATTTCGGAGGGCAATCGCAACTCTTTAGCGGTTGGTCACCGGCGCTCGATCTTTATCAGAATAACGACAACGTCAGTCGTCCGGGTCGAGTTGCCCGGCATGCGCAAGGAGGACATCGAGATTTCGTTGCAAGACGGAATGCTGACGATCAGCGGCGAACGCAAGAGCGAAACCGCGGAGGGCGACAAAGCGGAGCGGACCGAGCGTTATGTCGGCAAATTCCGCACGCAGCATTTCGCTGCCGACTCAGGTCGATGCCAGCAAAGTCACGGCCACGTTATCGTGACGGCATTCTGACGGTCACTCTGCCCAAAGCGGAGGAAGCGAAGCCGAAACAGATTCAGGTCAACGTCGCCTGATTCATGGAGGAAATTATTATTATGGAACACATTGGTTCGCGAAAATCGTAACGCCAGCCAGCAACGAAGCTGAGCAGTTCGTGACGCCGGCGGCGAGTGTGATTGAGGATAACGATGCTTACCTGTTAAACGTCGAGATGCCCGGAGTGAACAAAGGAAGGACTCGAAATCTCGGTCGAGAACAATGAACTGAGGATCGTTGGCCGGCGGTCGATTGCCGGAGATCAATGGAACATTGGTCCACCGCGAATCGCGCTCGGAAAATTTCCGCCGCGTCTTTGAGCTCGATCCCAGCATCGATACGTCGAAGATTTCAGCGCATATCGAGCAGGGGATTCTCACGCTCAGGCTGCCCAAAGCGGAGCAGGTGAAAGCCCGCGCAAGATCACGGTCAGCTAACGCGCCGAAAGCGCAGATTTCAAAGGCCGCGCACTGGAAATATGCGCGGCCTTTGCTTTTGTCTGGGGAGCGCAGGCTGCCAGCCTGTAGCGATTCGGCCGCTGTGCCGAATGCACGTCTTTTCGGCAAATTCTGATTAGAATCTTTTCGCGTGTTTAGCGGGCAAAAATCTTATCTTGCCAGTATCTACTTTGTCGGTTTGAGTAAAGGTTGAATTATGCCCGCTAAAACCGCTGAGAAGACCGGCGAAGACAAGGTCATCGCCGCCCGCAACAAAAATCTCGATCTCGCCATTCAGCAGATCGCCAAGGATTACGGCGATGGCGCCATCATGCGCCTCGGTGACGATAAAGATAGTCGATATCGACGTCATTCCGACCGGGAACATTTTGATTGATCGCGCGCTCGGCGTCGGCGGATTTCCCGCGCGGACGCGTTGTCGAAGTTTTCGGTCCGGAATCTTCCGGCAAAACCACGCTTACGCTAACCGTAATCGCGCAGGCGCAGAAACGCGGCGGCCTCGCCGCCTTCATCGACGTCGAGCATGCGCTCGATCCGCAGTATGCGAAGAAGCTCGGTGTTAACCTTGATGATCTGCTCGTGTCCGCAGCCGAGCTCCGGTGAAGAAGCGCTGCGCATCTGCGAAACTCTGATCCGCTCCAACGCGCTCGATGTCATCGTGGTCGATTCGGTCGCCGCGCTTGGTGACAAGGGCGGAACTGGAAGGCGAAATCGGCGATACCACCGTCAGGCGCGCAAGCGCGTTTGATGAGCGCTGGCGCTGCGCAAGCTCACTTCCCTGATTTCGAAAGCGCGGACCTGCTGCATCTTCACCAACCAGATTCGCGAAAAAATCGGCGTCATGTTCGGTAATCCGGAGACGACACCTGGCGGCAAGGCCTTGAAATTTTACGCCAGCGTCCGTGTCGATATTCGCCGCATCGGCGCAATCAAACAGACCGATGGCGTCGTCACCGGCAACCGCACCCGGGTCAAGATTGTGAAGAACAAAGTGGCCCCGCCATTCACCGAAGCGGAATTCGACATCATGTATAACGAGGGAATTTCGTCCACCGGCGCGCTACTCGATCTCGCGCTGGAGAAGCAAATCGTCGAGAAACGTGGTTCCTGGTTGAATTACCGGGGCACGCAGCTGGCACAGGGAAGAGATGCGGCCAAGGATGCCTTAAAATCGGATCCGAAATTATACGAGGAGATCGAGGCCGCGGTGAAGGCGAAGCTGGACGAAGAGAAGGAATAGGGCGTAAGCGTCGTCTAGTTCGGTTGACCTTGGAGTTTCCTATCCGGGTGTTTCAACGCCGCTCAGGATTCCACCAAGATGGCCGGTGAGCGTGATCGCCATTAGCGCCAGGAAGGTCACTGCGAAATAGGCTAAACCTGGCGAGATGCCTTTCACGCGGAAGCGCCAGCGCATCCAGCAGAGAAAGAAGATTAGCGAGGCGGAACGTCAGCGCGCAGATCAGATGTAGCAGTAAGTTGCCCTTCAGGGCCGCGCCTTCGAGTTGCCATTGCCATGCTCCCAACCCGGTAGCGATCGCTAATGGGAGGGTGAGCGCGGCGCCGAGGAGATTGTAATAAGCGACAGATGCAAAAAGCGGTTGCTTGCGCCAGACCGCCAGTAACTCAAAGACAGCGCTCGCTATAAAAAGCGCAATCGGAAAATGAATGATAACCGGATGCTGCGCGTGCCCAGCCAGAAGCGCGGCCTTTCAGATCGAACGGATTCGGAGAATGGGAAGCCGCCAGAAATAGTTTCATACTGTTCACGGAACCGCGGCTACACGGGGCATCAATCGCGCCGGACTATTTCTCGACCACGATCGTCCCGGTCATCTTCGGGTGAACGGAGCAAAAATAGTCGTAAGTGCCGGGAGCGCCCGCTGTGATGGTGAACTCTTGATCGGTGTCGAGCGCGGTCGATTTCTTAAACTGCTTCTCGACGCTCACGATGGTGTGAGGTTCTTCGTCCCGGTTGATCCAGGTCACCTTCTCTCCAGACTTCACGGTTATGGTCTGAGGATTGAAGGCGAAGTCTTTGATCTCTATTCTGTTTTGCTTGCTGCTGGTGCTGTCGTCGTTCTTCATCTCGCCCGCGATTGCGAAGAGGGATAGATTGAGAAAAGCGATGCCGCACAAGAGTGCCGCTATTTTATTTTTGGCAGTGAGTGTAGTCATATTTTGTGATGGATCTAGCTGAGGTTGGAGTCGACCACGGCGAGAGACGACTTTTGCCTTGCTTATATTGAACGCTCGTTAGGCCGAGCATGCTGCGCAGTTTTTCAGCCGGCACCTTTAAAGGACCAGGGTTTGGCGCCGTTCCAGGCGCGGGCTGCGGGAAAGCAGTCGACATCGCGGTGTGGAAAGTCACGTTACCTTCCACTTTCTGGAGCACCTGGTGGATGTGACCGTTTAGAACTGTCACCGAGCCGAAGCGCTTCAAATATCCAAGAGCGCGTTCGCTGTCGCTTGTGCCCCAGCCCCATTGCGGATAAACCGCCCAGAGTGGGATGTGCGCGAAGACGACAATCGGCGTGCTCGTTCCGAGATCCTTCACGTCGGCCTCGAGCCACTCAAGTTGCTCGTCACCGAGTTGTCCTAGACCGCCGGCCTGAAGATCCAGGACGTTGACCAGTCCAATGAAATGGACTCCGTTCTTGTTGAAGCTATACCCAGCCTGAGCCCTTGCCTTCGACGCTTTTCAAATAACGATCACGATAAAGCTTTCCGCCATCGTTGAGGACATCATGCTCGCCGGGCACGTAGAAAACATCCTTTGTCCGGCAGCTCTTCAGCACTTCGATCGAAGGTGTCGAACTCCTCCGGCTTCGACAGCTGGGTAATATCTCCCGTGTGGATGAGGAAGGACGGCGGCGTCGGCATCGCGTTGATGCGATCGAGCGCAATCTTGAAGGTCTCCGGTCACATCCTTGTTCGCCTCTTTGCTGAAGCCGATGTGGCTGTCGCTGATCTGCAAAAAGCTGAGATCGGTAGCCGATGGCAACGAGGTCTCCGGCCTTCGCGATCTGGGCGAGGGTTTTCGATGCGAGGACGCCGCCGCTGATCGGTCCAAAGCAGGCCGGTGCCGGCCCAAGCCATGCATTGAAGAAAGCCGCGGCGATCGATCCCGTCGTGTTCGTGGTCGTGAGAAATGTAATCGGACATAATATTGGTTTTTGGTTTGGATTGGTTTGTTGATAGGTTGCCTTACACCTATGCTTACCGACTCGGCCCGATTTTATTCCCGGGATCTTTGGCGGTGAGGCTGGTAATCGCGGATCCTTGTGCCGCTGCTTCCTACTTCTCGCTTTGCACCGGTTTCCTCCGACGCTTGTCTTTGCTAAAACGCCGCGCTCAGGCGTGGGCCTGGAGCGCGGCGTTTGAAATCGCGAAGTTACCGTCAGTCACCGTCTTCTCTCTCTGCTGCGTCCGCAGCGCAGGCCAGAGAAGTGATTAGCTGCATAAATTGAGAGGATTGCCCCTGAAAAAGGCCGTCTGCAATGAAGCTGTTGATAGCACCCGTTGCGTCTAACTGTCCTGGACCGGTCGGACGAATGATTGCACAGGCAGGTAGGTTTGGACTGATGAATTCGCACGGCTCGGGCATGATCAGGTTGGCCTGCAACGTCTCCGGCTGACCCGTGGTCAGGTCCTTAAATGTCACCGTTGAATTGTTGATTGGGTCGAAGTCGGTCAACGGAGTCGCATTGCCTGCCTTGTCCTGCCAGGTCTGGAAATGCATGATCTCCGATCCGCCGATGCTGATGAGGATCCGTAGAACTTCCAGGCTGGTTACCTTTTGCGCCAGCGTCGCGTAGAGGCTGGTGCCACCTTGTTCAATATAACCAAAGTGAAATCCCGCGGTGAAAGCGATCGCCTTGACGTGGTCGCTGGGATTGTTCGGGTCGCCCAGTTCGTTATTATTTCGCGGAATGGCCGTATGCTGCCCGCTATCTCAAACTCGGGACCGCGTTCGGGAAGGTCGCACCGAAATCAGGGTTGGTGGTGCTGCGGTAGCGAGTCCACCAGCTGGTATCCACCGAGAGCTGTTTAAGGTTCGTAAGCCGTCCAGTTTGCGGGACGAACGAGACTTGGCTAGGCGCCAAGGTAGCGAAGTGCGCTCAGGTCAACTTGCTGCTCGCCCTTCGATTTCAAATAGGCATTCAGGAAAGCCGCGTGACTGATCTCATCATCGGTGTTGTCAGCGATATACTGGGGCTGATCTCCATCAAGAATAACCAGGCCAGCCTTATAGCCTGAATCTGGCGCCTTTACTCCTCCCAGTTCGTTGTATTGTTTCCACAAGTCGGTTTCGATCAATTCGGCGGCAGCAAGGAGCCGGAAGAATCGCAACATCTCCACGGGTAAGAGCGTTCTTCTCCTTTTCATTTCCGTTCTTTGCCAATGCCTTGGCCGAACTGCTGAGTAACGCGGCGCCGGGCGCGAGAAGAGGCTGCGCCCAGCCCGAGATTTCGGAGAAAAGATCGCCTGGCGAGGCGATTGGGCGCTGAGACCTGGGCCGCTAATTGCGATGATCCTGTGACCTCTTTGGCGCTGTTGTCTTGAACATAATGGGTATCAGATTGCATAGTATGTGGGTTTATTATTTGGGTTTACTTAGGTTTTGGGTTTATTTAGGTTTCAGGCAGATTTGTTCTCTCGCCCTTTCCTAACCGATCCGATTCGTTTTTATTCCAAAGAATCTTTGAGACGTGAGGTCTCTGGCGTTATCCAACTGGATCACCAGTAAGATTTCAAGGCCATCGCTTGGCGCCAGAGCGAGATTGGCGCTGCTCCATTGGACTGCTGCGGTGGGACTTTCAGCTGTGTTGTTGACAATACTTTCGCTTCGTTCAGCTCATCATCGCGCTTCCGCAGCCAAATCACTACGTCGGCTCCTTCACGCGCCACTGCTTCCGCAATGGCGCGCCCCGATGGAATGTTTCCCGTTGATTACCACGACCTTCTTTCCTCTAAGATCGAGGGTCATAAAGTCAGCCCCCTGTCCCCCTGTTTCTGGAGGCAATCCCTGATTCTCATCGAGAAACTTTTTAGCTAGAGCGTATCCGGCCTCGCCTCTCCGGATTTTGATAAGCAGGCGGGCTAAGTCATCTCGCCTGCGCTGAACAGCCAGATCGTGTTCCTCCGTTTGCAATGGTTTGTAAGCGATCCGGGCGACCTCAAGGTTGCGCGCTTCCTGGCTGACAGGATCGGTTGAACGTAGTTGGCCTGATTCCTTTGATGTACCTGCAGCCGCCACTCAGTTTTTAGAGTACGGCCGTTGCTACCATCTGAAGCATTCTCACTCTTTTCCGCGTTCATAGATCGCTATTCGTCAGTTGTTACTTTAAGCTCCTTTGCGTTTTCGTCTCCCAGAGATCCAAGTCGAGGACTACCTGCTCACCTTCCTTGATGACAACGAGCATGCTGGCGTATCCGCCTCGCTCCGACCGAGCTACAACGGTGTAGGTTCCAACAGGCAAGGCTACGACCTCGGGAACTTCATCGTCCGCGGAACTGTGGTTTCTCACATTCTCGTATAGCCTTCCGTCGATCTTGTAGATGGCGTAAGAGCTGTGCGGAAAAGTACCACGCGTCGCCATCCTTGAATCGATCGATAGCGGAATAAACCTTGAGATATCCTTGTGGTAACTCAGTTCGATAATCAAATTCCCAGAGTCGTGCCCGGACCGGGAGAGAACTGATCTTTACCTCCGGCTTGCGCGCCGGTCGGTCCACTTAGGCACCAAGCGAATAAAACGATTAGTAACGTCGCCTTCAAAAACGAGGTGCCAAGTGATGATTTCATGTAGTTGGTGTGGGCTGATGTTTACTTGACGATGATTTTCTGTCATCCGCGGGTGAATGGAACAGAAGTAAGAGTAGGTTCCCGTTGTCACGAAGGTGTGGGAAAAGCTCTGGCCAGACTTCAAGCACGGCCGATTTCTGGAACTGATTGTCTGCACTCGCGACCACATGCGGCACGTTATCGTGGTTGGTCAGGTGACCGTTGCGCGGGCTGGCAGCGTTAAGGTGTTTGTGGAGGAACTGAAGTTGTCGATAGCAACTTCGGTCTTTATGACTTGACGGGAGCTGACGCTCTTGTTTCAGAGTCCTTGCCGTGCGTGCTACTCAAAAGTGCTACAGCGACAAACATCGCAAACGCTAGAGTGCCTGTATTCAAATGTTTTAGAAGCGGGTAGAGTACGGATACGCGCCTGGCTGTGTCTTTCCGATGGGAAGGAGAGAACCGAACATGAGATCGCGTCCTTCCAGGACTTGATGTTAGTGATGATGTCATCGGTAAAATTGCCTTCAGTTATTCATACCACTCTGATTAGCTAATATTCCCATTCTGTAAGGACGGTGCTTGGCAAAACAAAACAGCCGGAAGACCCCTGGCACACCTGCAACGCAACATTGTGTGCGGATGCTATCAGGATCCACCGCTCAGGATCCGAGTTACTTCTAGAGAAAACTACTACTTATCCCGCTGCGAAGTTGGTGACCGCAGCTACTGGCCCAGCAGAATCTTTTCTACCGGTTGCGACGGCGTGACTTCAAGGTCCAGAACACTAAATCAGGCCTCGGCTTTTGGTATCAATCCATCATGACGATGGAAAAAACTTTTGATTAAATCGTATCTTCTCCCAGTGCTCTGGACCTCGATCAGGAATCGCGTTGCCCCATCAGCCGTTCGGTGAACAATAAGATCGCACCCGTAACGGTGTAGGTTCTGTTGTGCAATGCGCGCGACCTGAGCATCGAACGCTTGTGGCGCATTCGTGCCGGAACGCAATTGATCTAATTGTTTTATTGCGGCGGCGGCCGCTTCGCGGATCTTCTGGACGCGACCCTCGTATGTTTACGTCAAATTCATGTCGAGCTTCGGAGTTCATCCGAGTTTTCGTGAGATTGAATAGTCTGCGAAGGAAACTTGAACTCGTGGGGTGCCTGCTTTCGCCACGCGTCGCGGGTCCCTGGGTCGAGCGAACCGTTTCTGTAAGTCCGTTTGTGCCTCGTCCGGATCGAGAATCGTTCGTCGCCCTGCGGTGATGACAATGGGCAGGCGAATGTAGCCGCGGTTCTCCGATCGAAGCAGAATCGTATAAGATCCGGCCGGCAGTGTCACAAGCGCGGGAATTTCGTCGCTCCGTGAAATGTGATTTTCTACATTCTTAAAGAACTTCCCGTCGGCCGTGTAGATGGAGTAGGAGCTATGGGGGTAATAGAACGTGCCTCCGTCATCGAATCGATCTGTAGCCGAATAAACCAGCAAATAGCCCTGAGGTAATTCGGCTTGGTCGTTCAGCTCTGCCTGGATAGATCCGGTAGAAGAATCTCTTTGACCGGCCTCGACCACGGTTGGACCGCCAAAGCAGAAGGCCAACTGAGCAATCAAAAGCATGGATTTCAAACAAGCTGAGCGAGGTGAACGAAATGAAGATTTCATGTGTGATATGGTTGAACGTTTACTTGACGATGATTTATCCTGTCATCCCGGGGGTGAATAGAACAGAAGTAAGAGTAAGTTCCTCCAGTGGCGAAGGTGTTAGAAAAGCTCTGCCCTGCCTGCAATAGTGTCGATTTCTCAAACTGATTGTCGGCGCTTGAGATAACGTGCGGCACCTTATCGTGGTTGATCCAGGTCACCGTCCGCGCCGGCCGGCACGGTGAACATCTTGGGTGAGAAGCTGAAGTCTGCGATGGCAATCTCATTTTTAGCCGCTTCGACGGGAATTGATCCTTTAGTTTCGACTTCCCGGCCCCGGATGCTAGTAAGAGAAGCCAGCGCAACGAACAGGAAGATCGCCAGCGTGCCTGTATTCAAGTGTCGCAGAAACGGAGTGAGTACGGTCGCGCACTTAGTAGCTGATCTTGGATAATAAGCGGGCGAGGTTGTCATAATGTGGGTCTTTCTGCGCTTTGGTTTCAGTGATTCGGTCATGGATAAAATTGCTTTCAACAATCCATACCGTTTTGCGGCGGTGATATTCCCGGCCTGTTAGCTGATATCCGTCGGACGGCCGCGGCTCCTGAAAAGAGGTGAGTTTGGCGAGGAAGGAAGCGTGAACCGCCCGTCACCAAAGAAAGGAGCTAAGGATAATATTCAATTCTCTACCACGCCGCTTTTCCGAAACTGAAGTCTTATGCGTCAGCCAAAATCTCTGAATCACTCTCAACGGTGCGACGTTTGTCCTGCGAACTTCTGCTGTGAAAGTCTGTAAGCCTTGCTCACAGCAGCGGCAACCCCGCAAGTGCTGCTCGATCGTTTGGCTGGTAATCGGATCCAGTTCGCCATCCAAGTAACCATCCATCAGTTTTGTCGCTTCTTCGCAGTTCATCTTATTTCTCCTTACCGATGCGAGCCGCCAAATATTCCTGAGCTTAGCTCGCGGCGCGGGCGAGCCGCGACATGACCGTGCCTCGGCGGAATTTGCGCGATGTCGGCTATTTCCTTGTAGGAGAGACCTTCCTGGTGTCGCAGCGCCAGGATCTCACGGAATTCCGCAGGCAATTCATCCATTGCTTCTCTAATCAGTTCCGCGTCTTCACTATGCTCCAGAATCGTCGCGGGACTCAGCAGACTCGTCGCTCGGCCGCGTGTATTTCTTCGTCAAAAGTGTGTGGTGAAATCAACCGCCCGGTTCTTTTTGAGCAACGTGTAGGAGGTATTTCGGACAATCGTCAACAACCAGGCGCGGCCGTTGGAACCATGGAATCCACTGAACGATTTGAACGCTCGAAGATATGCCTCCTGAACCACATCGCTACGCATCCTCTTCGTTGCGGAGCAGCCATTTGGCCAAATTGTGCGCGGCGTCGAGATGAGGCAGCATCACCGCTTCAAAAGAGCTTAAATCTTCTTTCTGCCGGGTGGCTCGCTTCGCGTTGCTTGACTACGGCGAACTTCACAATCCTCTGATCCGGTTCGAGATCTTTGATCAAATCAGTTGTTTTGATAGCCTTCCTTTTCGAGGTTGTGACATCTGTCCGGCGCGTCTGGTTTTTTCATGCCTGGCATAAATGTGCTTCTATCTCCTAAAGCGGAAATCCCGCCTGGAACCCGCCACGACTGCGCAGTTCTTTTAATCGCCTCCCGCCGTGCTGTGAAAATCCCTCGATCGTGTTAGAATTTGCAGCGTCGAGCAGCCTGTATGACGACGGCCTCACCCGCGCAACAAGAGGTCACCCAACTGCTCGGCGACTGGAGCGGCGGAGACGAGGGAGCGCTGGAGAAGTTGATCCCGCTGGTGCAACCCGAATTGCACCGGCTGGCCCACCATTACATGAGCCGGGAGCGCGCCGGCCACACCCTGCAAACCACCGCGCATCCTCAACGAAGCCTACCTGCGGCTGGTCGATAATACGAAGCCGCTCTGGCAGAACCGGACCCACTTTGTCGCGGCGGCCGCGCAGTTGATGCGGCGCATCATGGTTGACCATGCCCGTGAACGCCACTCGCTCAAGCGTGGCGGCGGCGCGCTGAAAGTAACCTTGGATGAAGCTGCGTTAGTGACGGAAACGCGATCGGAGGAATTGCTCGCCCTCGATGAAGCATTGGAAAGGTTGGCCGTGCAGGACCCGCGTAAAAGTCAGATTGTTGAACTGCGCTACTTCGGCGGCTTGACCGTCGAAGAGACGGCTGAATTCCTGAAACTCTCCAGCGGACGGTGGAGCGCGAATGGAACATGGCCAAGGCCTGGCTTTACCGGGCGCTGAGCGGGGAAGAAACCTGATGAAAGCTGAGCGCTGGCAACAGGTCAACGATCTCTTCCAGTCAGCCGCCGAGCGTGCGCCCGAGGAGCGGGCCGCATTTCTTGATGAGGCTTGCCACGGCGACGAAGGCTTGCGCCGCGAGGTGGAGTCTCTGCTCGCCTCTTACGAGCGGGCGGAGAATTTTATCGAATCACCGGCCTTCGAAGTCGCCCCCGAGCTTCTGACTAACGACAGGGCCGGCGCATTGGTTGGAGAATTGATTGGTCATTACCGGATCGAGTCGCTCATCGGCGTCGGCGGGATGGGCGAGGTTTATCTTGCGCGGGACGAGCGACTCGGGCGCAAAGTCGCGCTCAAGCTTCTCCCAGAGCGCTTGACGGCGGACGAGACGCAGCTGAGCCGGTTCAAAACCGAGGCGCGGAGTGCCTCGGCCTTAAATCATCCGAACATTCTGACGGTTTACGAGATCGGCGCGGAGGGAAACCGGCAATTCATCGCGACGGAGTTCATCGAAGGCATGACGCTGCGCGCGTCGCTCGCGTGCGGGAGGATGAATCTGCACGCCGCGCTGGAAATTGCCGTGCAAGTGGCCTCGGCGCTGGCTGCCGCGCACGAAACCGGCGTCGTGCACCGCGACATCAAACCGGAGAACATCATGCTGCGACCGGACGGATACGCGAAGGTGCTCGACTTCGGGATTGCCAAACTGACCGAGCAAAGGCCGGCGTCGGACCATTATGACGAGTCGGAACAACGGCGGTGCTGCAAACGCGACCGGGGTTAGTGTTAGGCACGGGGCACTACATGTCCCCGGAACAGGCGCGCGGTCAGAACGGTGGACGCGCGCTCGGATATTTGGAGCCTGGGCGTGGTGCTCTACGAGATGGTTGGAGGGATCCCGCCGTTCCGAGGCGAGACGCCGAGCGACTGCATCGCCTCCATCCTGACAGACGGAGCCACCACCTTTATCCGGCGTGTTGTCGGATGTTCCGCTCAAACTCGAATCCATTCTGCAAAAGGCTTTGCGCAAAAACAGTGATGAGCGTTACCAGACGATCAAGGAGATGCTCGCCGACCTCCGCAATCTCAAGGGGGAACTGGAAGCGGAAGGCTCTTCGCCGCAGACCAAAGCGCGTGCCGAATCTATCGTCAGCAAAATCAAACGTCACAAGCGGGGCGTGTTACTCACCCTGGCGGCGGCGATCTTGGCGGCCGCGGCGTTTGCCTACTCTTTTTCTTCGTCGCTCCGGCGCCATCACCAAATGAAAAATCCATCGCCGTTCTGCCATTTGAAAACCTGAGCGAGGAAAAATCCAACGCCTATTTCGCTGACGGCGATCCAGGACGAAATTCTGACCCGGCCTCTCAAAGATCGCGGATCTCAAAGTAATCTCGCGCACGTCAACGCAGCGTTATAAGAACACATCTCAAAATCTCTCTGAGATTGCGAACCAACTCGGCGTCGCCAATCTCCTGGAAGGTAGCGTCCAGAAAACAAATGATCAGGTGCGCATCAATGTGCAATTGATCAGAGCCGCGAATGATTCCCATCTCTGGGCAGAGACCTTTGATCGCAGACTGACCGACATCTTTTCGGTCGAGAGTGAGGTGGCCAAAGCCATCGCCGATCAGTTACGGGCGAAACTCACCGGTCAGGAAGAACAAGTCATCGCCGCCAAACCGACAGACAATCCTGAGGCTTACGATGCCTACCTGCGTGGTCTGGCTTATACACTGAAAACCGGAGACACATCACGCCAACGCCCTTGGCGCACAGAAATATCTCAGAGAAGCGGTGCGATTGGACCCCAAGTTCGCCCTTAGTTGGGCGCTGCTGTCATACGTCGATGCGCTCGGCTACCTCACACTGACTCTTCAACCAACGGTCGCCCTCCGCGAAGAGGCGCGGCAGGCAGCCGAAACCGCGCTTACTCTTCAGCCCAATCTCGGCGAGGCCGTATTGGCCAAGGGATATTACCACTACGCCTGCCTGAAGGATTACGACACCGCGGTGCGTTACTTTGAGCAAGCACGTCAGTTCCTGCCGAATAGCAGCCAGATTCCTGAATCGCTGGCCTATGTCGCGCGCCGGCGAGGCCAGTGGGACCGGAGCGAGTCATACTTCAACGAGGCCGAGCGGCTCGACCCGCGCAACGTTAACCTACTCACCTCGCACGCAGGATCCTCCATTGTATGCTGCGGCGCTTCCCCGAAGCGCTGCGAAAGCTTGATCAGGTTCTCGATATTATACCGGACGACGTGGATACCCTTGCAGCAAAAGGCGGCTATTGCACAAGCGGAGGGCGACCTTCCGCGGGCTGCTGCACTACTCGCCCCGCTGCATCCGAACGCCGACGACACCACCGCCTTGGGAACACAAGTTTACCAAGCGATCCTGGAGCGCCGCCCTGCACAAATCATCCCTCGGCTAAAGGAAATATTGGCCAAGCCTGATCCAGCGTTGGGTTATTTCAATGGCGAACTGCGCTTTTGGTTAGGCTGGGCGCAAGAAGTCGCCGGCGACCGTGCCGCCGCCCAGGAAAGTTGGCGACAGGCGCGCAGCGAACTGGAACCGTTCCTCAAAGAACAGCCGGAAAATTATATCCTCATTGGAGATCTCGCGCTGACCAATATGGGCCTTGGTGACAAAGCCGCCGCGTTGGCTCTGTCGGAGCGGGCGATGACCGTGATCCCGATCGAGAAGGACGCGGTAGGTGGTCCCGGTCCGATCGAGGTTCTCGCCCGGGTGGCGGCGCGCATAGGAGAGCCCGACCGCGCCATCGCCGCGTTACAGAAACTACTCTCGATCCCGTACGAAGGCCCACTGGCTTCGCGCGTGCCGCTCACTCCTGCGCTACTCCGGCTCGATCCAATGTTCGATCCGCCATGCGATGGCGCACTGGCTACGGGCCTGCCGCTCGCTCCTGCGCTGCTCCGGCTCGATCCGGATGTGGGATCCGCTGCGAAATGATCCGCAGTTTCGAAGCTGATCAAAGAGTGAAACCGTGAGATCGCAAGACTTCTTCTGCGCGTTTTGCTGGAAAAAGGGAAGAAACTCAAGGCGGGCGTGTCGCCTGCTGCTGCCGACCATGCCCTCTGCGGGCAAGGTGCCCGCGCCGACCACGAGACGAGACGGCTGTTCTCCGCTCGCCCGCCGACTTTCCAGACGCTCTCCCACGAGTTGGTTAGCGCCACACGCTTGAAGCTTCGCCACTTCGACCACAAACCGACGCTAAGTTTCGAAGGTTTAGAGCTAGGGCACAACCGTCAGGGTCAGATCGTTGCCGGTGCCGCCGGTGTAGCTCGCTTGGAAGTTGTTGCCGTTGCTGGTAAAGACCGAGCCGTTGGCGAGGTTACTGAAGGTGCCCGAAATCGGGCTGACGCCGAGGTGTTGTTAATCACCGTGAAAACTGTGCCCGCCGTCAACGTGCCGGTGCCAGTATCGACAAAGGTAAACGGCACGCCGCTGTTAATGGTCACGCCGAGGGCGGTAACTTTCGACCGCGATGGTGTAGGCCGGTTCAACACGCATTTGTAGGTCGAGAGGGAGTTGAAGGTCAGCGCGCTATTAATGGTCAGGGTGCCGGGTCTAGTTGCACTCTTGCCGGGCAAGAGGATTGCTCCAGAGCTGGTTCCTGTTCCGACCGTCACCGCGCCGGTGATTTTGCCCGTGCCGCCGAGCGTGCCGGTGTTGACCTGCACCGCGCCAGTGCCCGTGGCGGAGCCGGTCTTGTTTGTGACCAGAAGTGTGCCTTTGGTGATGGTGGTTCCTCCGGTATAGGTGCTCGCCTTGCTCAGAGTCAGCTTGCCGTTCGCCGATTTTCGTCAGCGAGCCGCCGGTGCCGCCACTGAATCCGCCATCCTGGATTGACCCCGGAAAAGGTCGGTGCTCAGGTTGTTGCTGCCCACGGTGAGGTTATTGGCTCCGAGGAACACAGCGCCACTGCTCTTCGATCGAGCCGGTCGTCACGCCCGGAGCGTTGTGAAAGCTGATGTCTAGGTACCGTTGGTGGTGTCGCCGGTGCCGCTGCCGAAAACCTCCACGCGCGCCGTGCCGCCAGTGGAATCGACAGTAAAGCAGAATCGAGCGCACTCCGCGCCGACCGCCGTTGGCGATCAGGGTCGCATTGCCTGCAGGGTCGAGCGAAGCCGTCAAATACCGGGCCGCCGAGCGCCAGCTGACCGCGCCGCGTTCGCCGGCCAGTGAAGTGGCCATCCCTGCTCGGGCATCGAAGAACTGCGTGAAGCCGCTGTGCCCGCGCCGCTGACCGTGCCGCCGTTGTTGAGCCGAAGCTGCCATTACCTAGCGGTCGAACTGTTGGAAGAATCGCGTGGATTGCAGCCGAACGTCCGCCGCCAGTGACCGCGGCGCCGTTGTTGAGTGAAGGCGCCATTGTCCGCGGTCGAACTGTCGCGCAGAAACTCGTGTGTTGCCGCCGTTTGGCGCTCGGCTGACAGGGCGTGCCATGGCGTGTTATTGGTGAAAGATAGCGCCGCTGCCACGCGCAGTCGAACTGAGCTGGATATTGCGTGAATCGTCGTTTGCCATGTTGACCAAGCGCCGTTAGTGACGGTGGCCACTTGCCCGCGGTCGACGTGTCGAAGAATTGTGCATACCGTAATTGCCGGTAAAGGTGGCATTCGCTCCCGCGGTCGCGCTGTTCAGCGAAGTCTATCTCTCCAAAGTCGCTGGTGAAGGCAGTCAAACTTCCCGCCGTCGCGCTGTTCGTGAAGGATATCACTCCACCGCGGCAGCCAGTAAAGGTATCTACAAAGTTCTGCATATTACCTGAATTCGTCGTGATTCCCGCGCCGCTGATGGTCAAAGTGCCCCCGCTGGCGCTGATCGTGAGCTCGCTCGCGCCGCGTTGAACACGATGCCGTTGACCTACGCTCGGCCGAGAAGGAGATGCCGGTTTTAGTAGAAGGGCGAAGGTCGCCGTGTCGGCCGACCCGTCGGGTGGGCCACCCGCAGTCCAGTTGCCGGCGGTGTTCCAGTTCCCAGTGGCGGGACTTGCCAACCATGTGGCGCTCCCGGCAAAGCTGCTGGTCGCTGTTGAAAGCAGAGCGTCAGAATGGCGGCGGCCGCAGGAGCAAGACCCGTCGTCTGAGTCGTAAGAGGGAAAGAGGCGCGGCGATGTGTAGGGCAAGTTTGAAAGCCCGGCCTTGCCCGGCAGTCGCCGGGCCGCGTTACGGCTAACTTGCCGGCCGAGTTGATTCCGCAACTTGAAAGTTGCGCCACAGTTATTGTTTTTCATGAGGTTTCGTTAGTCGGGTTCTTTCCCGAGTTCTGGAGTGGGGCTCAGCAAATCAAGTTAGGAGTTTATTTGTTACCGATTCTTGCTCGACAGGTGTCAAACGACTTTGCCATTTCACCGATGAAATCGCTTTGCCGGCGGAGGGGCTCGAACCCACATACTCTTGCAGATACTGGATTTTGAGTCCAGCGCGTCGCCAGTTCCGCCACCCGGCTTTACAGCGAATATCGGTATGGCTTAGCAGGGTAAGGCCTCCGGCCAGCGCCGACCCGGCAAGCCACGCTCGCGGAACTGCGCAACGCTCCGCGGAATCTTGCCGGAATCGAAATGCGGCCTGGCGACACCGTGACCAGAGCGGAGCCATGTGGTCGCGCAATGCGGCAAGACTCCTCATACAGCACGTGGCCGACGGCCACGTCTTAAGGCGCTCGGCTTTGGCAGGGTTATGTCGCGCTTTGCCACTACGGGCCGGTCGGCCGTCCACTGGTCGCGAGTCCCGCATCATGGCGAAATACCCAGCCGAGCATCGGGGTGCTGATACTCGCTCGCCGTCCGGCTTAGCCTCACGTTCGGTCATGCCGGACCCGCGCCCGGATATAGGGCAGCGTGATGGGATGACCTTCCGCCCCCAATGCCTTGAGACGGCGGCTCCGTCTCCGCCTGGCTCCAAGTCATCTCGCCGGATCAGGCTGCGATGTTTTCACGGCGCGCAGCGTCGGCATGGGTCATAACGAAAGAGGTGTTCCCCAGACGAGAGCTTTGCCTTTCTCGCGTAGCTCCGTTTCGTTATGCGTAGAAGCATCCAGGTAAAGTTCCGCGTGAGGTCCTTACTACCAGGGCTCGTTGCGGCATGCTTCGCGCACCTCGTCGAACCGCTTGAAGCCAGCGGTGAATTTGCTTTCGATGACTCGCTCAGGCGCGTCGGCGACCTCAAGAGCCTCGACCGTCTCCTCGGCCGTATGGCCCTCTCAGTCGCATCTCCAGCGCCACCTCTTCCTGGTCTTCGTCTATCACCGAGACAGCCAGGCCGAAGCTTACAATCGCGAAGTCCACCGCCGCGCGGCTCACGGCCAGTGGCACAATCCAGCCGCCCCTGACTACCGCCCTGTGTAACCAACGCGGCCTGGCACGCGGCCCCGCGAGAGCGTCGGGACTTCGCGCATCGCGGCTACCGCATCGTCGGCCAGGAGTTCAAAGACCTGAGTGTAAGCTTCCCCGATGCGCCTGTGCCACGCTTGTCGTAGACGAAGGCACCGACACCTTCAGCGGGGAACATGCGCTGCAGAAAATAGGAGTCGCGTGCTGACTCGCGCTCCGCGCCATGCAGCAGGACCACAATAGGAACCGCTTCTTTCCTTTGGGCAGCACCAGCCGGGCCAGCAAACTTGACACCGTGACTTTCAAAGGTGGTTTCGGCGACATCGAAATCGATCTGGTGGCCTGGAATCTTATCGAAGTGGATATCCTTGGACGGACAAGCGGAAAAGGAGACTGTCGTGCCGTCCGGCCGATCGCTCCAGCCATAGGTGCTGGTCCAAATGTCATCGCCCGCTTTGTGCAACTTGCCCGTAGTCCCGTCGAATTTGCGCCACCGCAGAGTGCCGTCATCAGATGGCGCGATATCCACCAGGTCGAATCGCCGAGGCGATAGAGCGCCAATCCGGCACTCGCTGACTGTGTCGGCATAGGCGAGCGCAGGCAGCAGAAAGGCAGCTGATACTGCGACGATGAGGACACGAGAATGATAGGACATCCTTAAGACTGAAGCGTGAACACCGCTCCCGCAATTCGATTCGACCGCTGAAACGGCCTCGGCCGTCGCTCCACCATCCGCGCCTCACGCCGCTGGAGGAATCGAGCCGCGCTGCAATCCTTCGGAAGTATCATTTCATCCATTAGGATTCAGCATGGACCGCCGCAAGCACGGCCAGGAGAAGTCCTGAAGGAAGGTGCCGGCGGAGGGGCTCGAACCCACACGACTCTTGCGATCACTGGATTTTGAGTCCAGCGCGTCTGCCAGTTCCGCCACGCCGGCGGCAGAGCGTATCGTTTCGCACTCGCAGCGCTCCGCGCAAGAGGAAATTGCAAGGGGCGCATCGTCATCAGCCAGCCAGCACGAAACGCGGCTGCTGAAATAGTTTGAAAGATTGGCGGCTCCTCGCCGTAATCTCTTCAAACCTTCTACTCATGTTACGCTTGTTTGCTTTCGCTTACCTGGCGGTCATCATCATTCCAGCCGGTTTCACCGCGGCTCAAACAACCGAACCTGCCGCGCAGTTGCTTCTGCCGTCCCGGCACTTGCAGCCTACCAGCACCTTTGAAGTTCGGTTCGCCGCTGAAATGGTGCCGGCAGATCAGACTCGGCAAAGCGAGCGAGTCGCCGCTCGTTTTCGAGCCGGCGCTGAAAGGCCAGTTTATGTGGTTGAGCACACGCAGCGGCTCGTTCGCGCCGGCGAGTCCTTTCCGCTCGGCACGAAGGTAAAAATCTCCCTGCGCCGCGGATTGAAGGATGCAACGGGAAGGGAGATTGCCGCGAAATTAAACGAGACCGCAGAAACGCCGCCGATGCGGATGAGAGGATCCAGCGCGCTCGGTCGCTCGGAGTCGGACAACGCCACCGCGACGCCGCGCTATCTCCTGCTTTTCAACACGAACGTGGACGCGGCCGCGGCCGCGAGAATTTATCTGGTGGGAAGATTTCTCAGGCAAACGCAATTCCGGCAAAGGTGGAGCAGGCCGATGAAACGAAAAACAAAGAGCATCGTTTCTATGCCTGGTGGAGTGACGATCATTCGCTCGCGACCTGGTCGGAAAGTTTCAATGCCAGGGAGCCGGTGGAAGAATCCGAAAACGAAGGGGACGAGGAAGCGATCCCGACCCAAGCCCGCGAAGAAGATCGAGCCGCGGCGCAACGTTCTCTTTGTCACAGCGGAGAAGCCGCTCCCGCCGGGCAAAGATTGGCAGTTGGTGCTCGAAGCCGGGTTGCCTTCAGCGGAATGGAAGATCGGGTTGCCCGAGCGGAAAACGGTGAACCTCGGATCGGTTCAGCCATTCATCGTCAAGGAGGTCGTCGCTGAAACAAATCGAAATGAAGGCGCCGCATCGTTTTCCAACTTCTCGAAAACGCTTGCCACCAAAGTCACATCCGAGAACGCGAAACAGTGGATTTTGGTTGCACCGGCCGTCAGCAATCTGCGTGTCGAGGTCGAAGGAGACGCTGTCACTTGGAGAGGAGATTTTGCCCTTGCGACGCCGTATCGCGTAACGGTCAACGTGGGTTTGCCGGCGAGCGAAGCCGTTCACGATCCAGCAACCATTTTCGCAAACAGTCACGTTCGAAAAGTCGCGCCGCGTCTTTACTTCGAAGATTTTGCGACCCACCAGCTTCTCAACGGCACCCGGCGCTTCCGTCTGCTTTCGATCAATGTCCCGCGTTTGCGCGTGACCGCGAAGCTTTTCACCGGCGCTGAGATTCGAGCGCGACCACGATGACGATCACTACCAGGATTACGTGCAGAACATGCCGAACAACGAATATTATTCCCGCGTCGATGCCGAGAAGCTGGCGGGCAAAGTAATCTGGCAGCGCGACCTACGCCGGGTGGCGAAACCGACAGCAAGCAGACGCTGCCTCTAGCTGGGATGAAATTCTCGGTGGGCACCGCAGCGGCACTGGTTTTGCTCACTCGCGGAATCGATCGATCCGGTGAACGCCGCTGGAAAACACGTCAGGACCCAGGCGTTAGTTCAGCTCACGGACTTGGGCGCGATCTGGAAACGCGATCGAGGCTGGATGGCTCTGGCATGCTTTTTCCTAACGAGTGGAAAGAGCCTGGCCGGCGTGAAGCTACGCTTGCTCGATAAATCGCAAAAACAACTTGCCCAGACCGTCACGGATGCAAACAGGGCAGGCCCATCTGCCGCCTTCCGAGGGCGAGGTGCGTTGGGTCTTCGCCACCCTCGCCGACGATTCGCATCTTATCTCCGTGAATAATGACGAAGCGAGCGTGCCATTGTATCGGCTCGGGTTTGCCTGATAGCAGTCTCGGCTACCGGGAGAGCGAAGGCGGAGACCCGGACCAGATTTTCTTTTCACCGAACGCGGCGTCTACAAGCCGGGAGAGACGTTGTATCTGAAAGGATTCGCGCGCCTGCCTGACGACAAAGGCGCCCGGGTCGCGGCCGGTAAGCGCATCACCGTCACCGCGACCGACGCGCGGGACCGCGAGTTTTTCAGCAAGGAAATCAAGCTCACGGAATTTGGTTCATTCACCGAACAAATCGTATTGCCGGAAGGGACGCTCCGGAAAATTCCGGATCAATGCGGAGGGCGGGGACGAGGAGGAAACGTTGAAGGCTCCTGCACCTTTCAAGTGCAGATGCACCGGCCGAACGCGTTCGAGGTTTCGGTTCCGCCGCCACCGGCTGCTTCCGGTCCGGCCGAGCTTGTGTTTCCGATCACCGCAAAATATTTCATGGGCAAGCCGCTTACCCACGCCAAACTCACCTGGTCGCTGGTGGGGCGCGATCAAAAGCTCACTCCGGAAGGGACTCACAGATTACGCCTTCTGCGATGCGCTCGAGAATTACCGGTTGCAACGTGCGCTCGATCGCACTTCGCAGTTGAATGCTCAGGGCTCGATGGATCTTGATGCAGCGGGTGCAGCGACTGTTCGCACGCAGTTTTCCCTCAACCCGAAAGCACCGCAGCCGCGTGCGGCGAAGTTGCTCTGCGAAATCACCGACCTCAATCAACAAACCGTTTCGCAATCAGTCGATTTCGTCAGGCAAAGCTCGGATTATTATTTTGGTCTGCGTCGATTCGACGCGGTTGTAAAGAGGGTGAACCGTTGCCAATCCAGGTGATCGCGGTGAAAGCGGACGGGAAACCGCTTGACGAGAGTACGAAGGCGACGCTGCGCCTGACGCGAATCGAATGGCAAACCAACCGGCTCGAAGGCGCCGGCGACACCGCGGAGTTTGAAAGCAAACCGGAGCTACAGGTCCAATGGGAAAAGGAAGTCACGACCACACCGGGGCAGGGGCCCGATCGCAAGCCGGTCCCGGTCTCGCTTGAGCAAGTTGCCGCGGGAAAACCTGGAGAATATCTGCTCGAAGCGATCGGTCGGGACGGGGGTGAACATGAGATTCAAACTTCGATCACCTTCGAAGTCGCCGGGCCCGGTGCGCTGGCGTGGGATTATCGAAACTCTTACGCGATTGATGTTTCTTCAGATAAGGAACATTACGAGGCCGGACAAACCGCGACGTTGCTGGTAAAGACTCCAATCGCCGGCGAAGCGCTCGTCACCGTCGAACATGAGCGCGTCGTCCGCTCCTTCATCACGAAACTAAGCGGCAATGCGCCTTCCATTCAGGTGCCGATTACAGAAGGTGACGCGCCGAACGTCTTCGTCTCGGTGATGGTGTTGCGCGGTTCTGACGCCAGCCCGCGCAAGATCAAAGCGCCCGAGTATCGCATCGGTTATTGCCAACTGAAAGTTTCGCGGCCGCGCGAGAAATTGAATGTGCAGGTGAGGCCTTCGGCCGCCGCGGTCAAACCGGGCGACACGCTGGCGCTCGAGGCGGAAGTGCGCAACTCCGCCGGCAAACCGGTGGCTGGTGCCGAGGTCACGCTTTATGCGGTGGATGAAGGCGTGCTGAGCCTGACGGCTTACAAGACGCCGGACGCGCTCGCGTTCTTCAATCAACTGCGCCGGCTCGGCGTGCAAACCAGTTTGACCTTGCCGACGCTGTTGCGCGAAGATCTCGCGGAATCCGATTTCGCGAACAAGGGTTACTTGATCGGTGACGGCAAAGGCGGACCAGCGACGGTCGATAGTCTCCGGACCAAATTTATCGCGTGCGCATTTTGGAATGGCGCGTTGCGGACCGATGCGGCGGGACATGTGCGGGCAGAGTTCGCCGCGCCCGACAGTCTCACTCGCTATCGCGTGATCGCGATGGCGACAACGAAAACCAGTCAGTTTGGCGCAGGTGAATCAGCTTTCGAAATCAACAAGCCTGTCATGCTCGAACCGGCGCTGCCGCGATTCGGCAACGTCGGCGACAAAATCATTTTGCGCGCCGTCGTGCACAACAGCACAGAGTTCGACGGTGACGCGGAGGTCGAGATGCAACTTGATGATGTTGCTCGTGCCGCGGAACAGAAGCAGCACATCGCGGTGCCGGCAAAGGGATCTGTCGCGGTCGATTTCCCGATCGAATTCGTCGCGATGGGTCATGGGAAATGGCAATGGCGAGCGACGTTTCGGACACAGGACGGAAAAACGGAATTTCGCGATGCGGTGCGGTCCGAGTTGGATGTCGGTTATCCGGCGCCGCTCGTGCGCGAAGTGACCACGAAACGCTTGGAAGGAAATGAAGCGGAGCTTGCCGCGCATCGGCGATCCGCAGATCCTCGAAGGAAGCGGGGAAGCGAAAATCAGCCTGACGAATACGCGCACGCTCGAGTTGCACGAAGCGCTCCGGCAGTTGCTGGAATATCCTTATGGCTGCGTCGAGCAAACAACCTCCAGTCTCCTGCCCTGGCTGACGGTGCGCGATCTGCGCGCGGCGTTTCCGGAGTTGGCGAAGTCTGACGCGGAAGTGGCGAAAGCAGTGAACCACGGTCTCGATTTGCTTATCTCGATGCAAACGTCTGGTGGCGGTTTGAGTTACTGGCCGCACGGAAACGAGCCGATGCTTTGGGGCAGCGCTTATGGCGGCCTCGCTTTTGTGCTCGCGGAAAAAGCCGGCTTCAAAGTGCCGGAAGAAAATTCGAACAAGCTCTTCACTTATCTGAGCCAGCAACTGCGCGGGACAGCCGAAGAGTTGACCGGGTACGGGCTTTCCGATCGTTGTCTTGCGGTTTACACTCCTGCACTCGCGGGTAAGGCGGAGCCGGCTTATCACGAAGTGCTTTTCAATAAGCGCGCCAAACTAAGCGCGGAAGATCGGGCGCTGTTGGCGCTCGCCGTCATCGAGAGCAATGGACCGGCTACGATGATCGACGAACTCTTGCGGCCGCAGATCGACGAAGACGCCTATGTCGAACAATGGTTTGGCAGCGTGACGCGAGAATACGCGTTGAATTTGCTCGCCTGGACACGTTACCAGCCGCATTCGCCGCGAGTCGACGAGCTGGCGAGCGATCTTTTCCGCAGGCGTAGCAACGGACATTGGGGCACAACCCAAAAATAACGCATGGACGATTCTCGCGCTTTCGTCGTATCTGCGCGCGGTCGAGAAAGGCGATCCGAAATCGCATGGTGAGATTCGCTGGGCCGCGGCGAACAAATCCTTCGCGCTCTCGAAAGCGAAACCGCTTGCGACTGCGTCATTCCCAATCGTGGCCGCGACGGCTGCGGCGCCAATCACACTGGCGAAAAGCGGCGGTCAGGTTTTTCAGAAGCGACAATCGAAGCGCGACCGCGTTTGACCGAGCGGCCAAAGCAGGATCGTGGCTACTTCCTCGCGCGGCGCTACGCCACGGGTGGAGGATGATGGCCGGCTGACGCCAGCGACCGATCTGCACGTCGGCGATCGTATATTGGTGACGCTCGATTTGCAGGTGCGAAGGCGGGCCACATTTGTCGCACTGGAAGATCCGCTGCCCGGCGTATTCGAGCCGCTTAATCCCGCTTTCAAGTCGCAGGAAACTCTCGCCGGCGAAACACTCGGCCCCGATTGGATAAGCGAGTTATCAGGAAATGCGGCAGGATCGCGTTGTCTTCTTCTCCGATCTTCTTTATCCGGGGCGCTATTCGGTTCGTTATCTCGCGCGAGTCGTCGCGGCCGGTGAGGCGCTCGCTCCCTCCGCGAAAATCCAGGAGATGTATCACCCTGAGCGTTTCGGCTCCGCTGAGACCCAGAAGATTTCCACGGCTCCGCTGAAGTGAGAACGCGCATTCTTCGATTTGTAGCAGGCAGCATTGTCGTTCTGCTGCTCGTGGCTGGATCGCTCTTCGTTTCGTTCCAATTCCTGCCGCCTTGTTGCGACCGCCGGTGCAGAGCATCGCGTTAGTGGATCGCAACGGTATTCCCCTGCGTGAAACGCGAGTCGAAGAAAGATTCAGCCGCGAGCTGACGCGCTCGCAAATTCCACCGCATGTCGTTGTCGGCCATTCTCGCTGCCGAAGACAAACGTTTCTTCAAGCATCACGGAATCGATTGGCTCGCAACCAGTCGCGCTTTTGTCAGCGGCGTTTGTCACGGCCATTTTGGTTCCGGCGCTTCCACTATCACGCAACAGTTGGTCAAAATCGCGGAGCACCGTCCGCGCACGCTTCGCACGAAAATCATCGAAGCGATTACGGCACTGCGCCTCGAGCAATCCTGGTCCAAAGACCGGATTCTCGTCGCCTACCTGAATCGGATCGACTTCGGAAATCTGAACATCGGTCTGGCGACGGCCGCCGATTATTATTTTGGAAAACCGGTATCGGATTTGAGTGAAGCCGAGGCGGCATTCCTCGCCGGGTTACCCAAGAATCCGAGAAAGTTAAATCCCCATGTCGCGATGGCGGCGGCCCGTGCGCGACAAGAAACTGTCCTGCATCGGATGCGCGAGAGCGGCGCGCTCGACGCTTCGCGTTATGAAATCGCAATGTTCGAGTCGCTCCGGTTGCGTCCGCCGCGCCGGCTCTTTCGCGCGCCGCATTTTGTCGATCTTGGTTTTGCAGCAACCGGCTTTGCTTGCGCAACCGACCCTGAAAACGACGCTCGATCTGCAACTCAACGATCAAGTCACCGCGCTGGTGCGCGATCGTCTTGCGCAGTTGCGCGAACAAAACGTGCGCAACGCGGCCGCGGTCGTGATCGATAACGCGACCGGCGATGTTCTCGCGCTGGTCGGCTCGGAAAATTATTTCGCGCCGGGAGCCGGGCAGGTGAATGGCGCCTGGGCGAAGCGTTCGCGCGGGATCGACCCTGAAACCGTTCACCTATCTTCTCGCCTTCGAACATGGTGAAACTCCAGCCAGCGTGGTCGCCGACGTGCGCACCAGCTTTCCGACTGCCGGACGGATTCTACCGGCCCGAGAATTACAATCGCCGTTGTTACGGTCCGGTGCGTTACCGGACGGCGCTCGCCAGTTCACTGAATATTTCGGCCGTGAAAGTGTTGCTCACGGCTGGTGGCCCAGCCGCACTCCACCAACGGCTTCGTCTTTGTGGCCTAACGACTTTGGATCGCCCGCCTGAGATTTACGGCCTCGGCCTTACGCTGGGAAATTGCGAGGGGCGCCTTCTCGAAATCTGCCAACGCCTATGCAGCGCTGGCACGCCTGGGCGAATTTCGACCGTGGCGTGTGCTCGCGGACGCGCCGACTTCCTCGCGGCAGGTTGCGCGGCCGGAGTTCGTCTGGCCAGATCGCCGATATTCTGAGCGACAACAGCGCGCGCACACTTTCATTCGGCATGAACTCGGCCCTGCGTTTTCCCTATCCGGTTGCGTGCAAGACCGGCACCAGCACCGATTTTCGCGATAACTGGACGATTGGCTTTACGCCGGAGTTTACCGTGGGCGTGTGGGTCGGAAATTTCGACGGCTCGCCGATGCGCGAAGTCTCCGGCGTGACCGGTGCAGGACCGATCTTTCATGCCATTTTCGATCATCTGCACGAAACGCGCGGAACGAGCTGGTATCGGACGCCGCCGGAAATTGTGGAGCGTAGCATTCATCCTCTTACCGGAAAGCTCGTCGCCGGGAACACGCCGCGCGCCGTGCGCGAGATTTGTGGCGGGTCATTTTCCCCTAACGAGTCACCAGGCGATTACGATTCGGCGGGAGCGCGAAGCTCGGGCCGGAATATGCGCAGTGGCTGGCCAGCGGGGAGAATGACCTGGCCGACCGCGCGGCCCTCGGAACGGGCGCGGCGCTGCGAGATTATTTCGCCGCTTCCGGGCAGCGTCTTCGTGATTGATCCGGACATTCCGTCGAGCGGACTGATTCCGCTCTTCGATCGCGGGAACAGAGCGCGTGAACTGGCAAAGCGATTCTCTCGAGTTGTGCGAAAGGGAGGCAGGATAGTGGCGCACGCTTCGGAAGGCGAGCATCGTATCATTGCGATCGAGCGAGAAAGCGGTCGCACAGCCGAGACCTGGATCTCAGTCCGTTCGCTTTAAGACAGAAATGAGTCGAGAGCGATCAGCTGGGACTCAGGTTTCGATCGCTTGTAAACTGCTCTGGAGCAAAACTGCTGTAGAGGCAGCCGTGCCGGCTGCGGTTAGTGGATTCGCAGGCGGCATCCGCCGTAGGCCACTACAGTCAAAACAAAAAGCCGCCATGCGGTTATTCTGCGCCGAAGTTCTTGGGCCGCCGAGAGGTCTGGGCGTTCCAAGCAACAAATTGACAAGTCGCTAGCTAAGGACCGAAAGGAGCTTGACACCATGACGCGAGATTGGGTAAAAACTCCTCGATTACGTCACCGACGTTTCAACGCATCTTTGGCCGGGTTGAGGAAGCCCGTGGGGCTATCCTTCGTTGGGACACCGCCTAACGCGATCTCAGATCAACAACCCCACCTAAACAAAAAATGAAACCAAAAAATATGACAACTCCATCCATAAGAAATTCGATCAGCCGCCCGCCCTTGCGGCGCGGTTTACCGCGTAAACAACAACTGCCGCGTACCCAGGCAATGTGGATTATACGCGGTTTTCTTCTCATCCCGCTTGCCCTCGCTCTCGCGTGGTTTGCGCTTTCGCCGGCGGCTCGCGCGGTTGACCCACCACCGGACGGAGGCTATCCCGGCGACAACACCGCTGAGGGTGATGATGCGCTCTTCAGCCTCACAACCGGCTCCGACAACACGGCCATCGGTGATGATGCGCTCGTTTAGCAACACAACCGGCAGCGACAACACGGCCACTGGTGCTGAGTGCGCTCTTGAGCAACACCACCGGCACCTACAACACGGCCACTGGTGATGCTGCGCTCTATAGCAACACAACCGGCAGCTTCAACACGGCCAACGGTGCTCTTGCGCTCCGGAAGCAACAACGCCAGTAATAATACCGGCCTGTCGGTTATCAATCGCTAACTAGCAATAACACCGGCAATTCCAACACGGCCAATGGCAATTACGCGCTCTTTTCAAATACCAGCGGCAGCTTCAACACGGCCACGGGACGGGGTGCTCTCTTCAAAAATACGACGGCCAACAATAACACGGCCAGCGGTTATCAGGCGCTCCAGAGCAACAAGGCCGGCCACGACAACGTGGCTAACGGTTATCAAGCACTCCTCAAGAACACCGCCTCCTACAACACGGCCACCGGTGGTCTGTGCGCTCGAGGCCAACACGACTGGCACCACCAACACCGCTGATGGTAATGGGCGCTCTTTTCCAACACGACCGGCTTTGTCAACACGGCGGTCGGTGCTTCATGCGCTCGAGGCTAAACACGACTGGCAGCCGGCAATATCGCCCTGGGCAAGTCACGCCGGTTCCAATCTCACGACTGGGAGTAACAATATCGACATCGGGAGCTTTGGAGTTGCTGGCCGAAGCCAACACGATCCGCATCGGTATAATAGGAACTCAGACAGTCCACCTATATCGCTGGAATTAGTGGAGCAGACCGTTGCCGGCGGCGTTGGGGTAATTATAGATACCAGCGGTCACCTCGGCACGGTCGTCTCCTCGGAGCGTTTCAAGGACGCGATCAAACCGATGGACAAGGCGAGCGAAGCGATTCTCGCGCTCAAACCGGTGACCTTCCGCTACAAGCACGAGCTTGACCCCGAGGGCATCCCGCAGTTCGGCCTCGTGGCCGAGCAAGTGGAGAAAGGTGAACCCCGATCTCGTGGCTCGCGACGACCAGGGCAAGCCTTACACGGTCCGCTACGAAGCGGTGAACGCGATGCTGCTCAACGAATTCCTCAAAGAGCACCGCAAGGTAGAGGTGGAAGCAAGCGCGGCGGAACAACAAAGGAGTCAAAAGCTCACGTCGCAATTCAAGAGCGCAGGCAGTCGCAAATCCAGAAGGTGAGCGATCAGCTTGAAGTGAGCAAAGCTGCGCCGCAAATGGTCGCCAACTTAGGTCCCTGATGTCCAATTCACATGCTTACAGTGATATGAATTCTGAAGCACTGTTAAGTGGTCGTGTTCGAAAAGGTACAGGAATATTAGGTGGCGCGTATCTGGAGTTCAGTGTCCGCAATGCGTTCCAAGACGGTTCTATGTATCAATGCCCCGGATTAATCTGGACGGGGCTTTCCGAAATTGAAGTAAATGTGATGACTGTTTGTCTTCGCAGATACGGAAACTTGGGAATCCATTCGACGTATCGCCAAGCCAAAGTAAGTGATTCGTGAATTTTGTCTCCCGCTCGCCGAAGCGTAGGACGCCAGTTCATGTTGTTCGCGGCTGGCAGCATTGATCAATGTCGTCGCCGAAACTTTTTCTGATGTCAGCACATTACGATCCTTATCAATTCCTGCCACTGAAAATTCATAGTGCGTGCCGGGTTTCAAATCATTCACAATAAAATTGGTCATCTCAGCTTTACCGGCCACATTCCATTCTTCTGTTCCCACTTCTCTGTAGCGAATTACATAATCTGGAGTTTCTTTACCCGTCCATGTTAATTCAACTGAATTGTTGGTTATGTTGTTGGCTATAATGTTCGCCGGGGCATTCGGACCCGAGCATGGCGTAATCGTGAAGTGCGTCACTTCTGTTGCCCAAGAACTCGGTAGGATTATATTGCGTAGTGAGCCAGAATGAATTGTCAGTTAAATCAACCATCATTCCGTTATAATCACCATAACGATGGGGAAGAATTAGCCTTCGCACCCACTGCTACCACATTTTCTGCGACAGTCATCCTGTTCAGCGGATCGCAGGCAGCACGGCCGGTGAAGCCGCCGGAAGGGTACACATTGGTGGCATTCGCAGAGGTTATAGCCAAGTGCAATGCTTCCGTCGCCATTTAGACTAATGCTGCTCATCCATCGATCAGTGAGATCAGGCTGATAAGTTCCCTGCTGGTAGATAAACCAGTTGCCGCTTCCGTCCCTTCTCAATTCATACCAGCGAATGCCGGCCGTTCCATTTCCATCGGCATTGCAAACATGGCTGGCAACAATCGCTTCATGATCGCCAAAATTCCGGTATTGAACTTTATCCATCACAATATTGCTGAGCGGATCGAGCTTCTTGCTGCTTCCCGGTTGCGGAATGCAGCTCCCGCTGTTAAAATTGCAGAGATTGCTGTTGTATGCGATGGTATTTAAATCAATCGGACCGGTAATGGTTGAAAGATTGGGATTCGACCAGTTGATCGACAAAGAAAAATTTCCAGATGATCCGGCTCACCATTAGCTCCCCATGCATCATCTGCAACGCGAATGCAAACCGCTGATTCGCCATTGGGCGGTGCGGTAGTTCCGGTAATTTGAACGGGAGAAGCTGCCTGGAATCCGATTTTCGGAAAGCGGCTAAGCTTGAACGTTTGAATCGTTCCCAGGTTCTTTCCGTTGATCATCTTATTCCGGTTCAAAGCAAAAATGGTGGGAGAATTTCCGTTGATGGTAATGAAATAAGAATTTCCCCACGAGCTGATTTTCGGATAATCCGGATTTCCGTTGGTTGAAGAAATCAGTATACATAGTAAGCGCCCGTCGGATCATTGGTTTGAGAAATCAAAACCAATAATGTTTTATCGCTGAAAGAACAGGAATAAAGAACAGTAAAAATGTAGCGGTCAGCCTGTGGGTCATAAATTACATTGGGATCGCCGCAGTCATTCACATGTCCATCAAGGCTACCCACCAGCTTGCTGGCCACGAGCAGGTTTCCTGCTTTATCCCAAATGCGGATGTAAGTGCTCTTGTTGTTGTTCGTCATCTGGAAAACGTGGTTGGGTCCGATAGCAAATGTTATTGTCGGAAGGTTCTACACTGGCCTGTAATCCGGCCCAGTTTGATAATATAGTCGCACTGGTTAGTTGGTGTATAATTCTGCTGCCGTGCCGGATCGGCTCCCAGCGGCAATGCATTCGGATTAATTGATGGCATAGGTCTTTCCAAAGAAGGATTGTCCCTGATAACATGTGGTGCAGCCAGCATCTCCGGCGTAACCGGCACTTCAGGAAGGTCGCGCAACGGCTGCGACAAACCCAAGAATTCGGAGGTAGCTGAAACTTCGTCTGAATGAATCGTAATAGGCTGGGCTTTCGTGTAAAAACAACAAGCTACCAGCAGCAATAGGGTAATGCTTTTTTCATTGGGGCATAATTTTAGGAAGCGTAAAAGTAATTGTAATAATGAACTACGCAAAAATATTTTCGACAAGCTAAAAGGAATGAGATAAAAGTCTAACGTGAGGGTAGTGGAGGTCGTGGCTCCCGGAAGATGCAACACAGTTGCGAGACTATGGCAAAATGGCTAGCCACACAAACAAACGCTCAACGATTTTTATTTTCGTTAATCCGTCACCATTCCACAAAAATAAAACCCAGAACTGGTCGCTCGCGACAAGCAAGGCAAGCCTTCACACCAGTGCGCTACGAAGCGGTGAACGCGATGTTGCTCAACGAGTTCCTCAAAGAGCACCGCAAAGTCGAGGAACTGGAAGCGACCGTTGCAAAGCTACAGTCAGCCTTCAAGGCGCAGGCAGCGCAAATCCAGAAGGTGAGCGATCAGCTTCAAGCGGACAGAGCTACACAGCAACTGGTCGCAAACAATTAATGAAGCGGTGGAACCTAACCAGTTAATAACTTCCATCTGATTTGGTGGGCGTCGGACAGTTGTCACGCGAACGTCACCTGATCGTAACGTTCTACGCCGTCTACCGCATCGGGAAGTTTATCGCGCCCCTGCTCGCGAAACCGGTCAATAAGCTGTGAATAACTTCGGATCGATAACGCCGACTGCGCTTTGAGCGTGTCTCCCGATTTAGCCGAACGTGTCGCGAGACAAGTTTTGTCATCTCGAACATATTAACCTGACTCTTTGCCGTTGAAAACCGGCTTGAGCGAAGCGTCCGCATTGATTTGAGTTCGTTTTTCTTGTCCTGAAGACCGTTCTTCTTGATGTAGCGCCACAGCTTCTTTGTCAGCGTTCGGTTCGGGGAAGGGAGTGTCGAGCCGACAATAGCGGACAGCTATCGTCGGGCTGAACTGGTTTTCACTTGAAGGCGGCATTTGGCTTGCGTTTAGATGAGGCTTTTTTCTTTGAGGCATAGAGGCTGATTAACGCGTCGCTCGCGACAGCGCAATACTAATTTTATTCAGGCGGAGGACTGGCATTCTGGGGATGTCTGCAACGATTGACCACCGGAGGCCTGCGAGAAAGAAGCGCGCCGTCGTTTAATCTTGACACCTCATCGCAGTTCCGGCAACAATCGCAGCCCTTCACAAACAATCTGCATCGGGCCGGGACGTTTCTTCCCGGTAGCGCCCGACCCCGTCCAGATTGGCAGTTAGATCAAGCAACCGCCGGGAAAAGAAAGAAGCTCCTGATGTATCCTCTAATCCCCATAAACGTTAAAGCACTGATTGTGCGAAATTTTATTAGCCCGTCGCCCTTGCGACGCGGTTTACCGCGTAAACAACAACTCCCGCGTACCCCAGGCAATGTGGATTATACGCGGTTTTCTTCTCATCCGCTCGCCCTCGCATGGTTTGCGCTTCGCCGACGGCGCGAGCGGTTGATCCACCACCGGACGGAGGCTATCCCGGCGGCAACACCGCTGAGGGCGACGATGCGCTCTTCAACCTCACCAGACCGGCGTTGACTTAACACGGCCATCGGTTTTGATGCGCTCTTCAGCAACACAACGGCAGCTGACAACACGGCCATTGGTTTTCAGGCGCTCTTCAGCAACACCACATCGGCTACAGCAACACGGCCAACGGTGATTACATGCGCTCTATGAGCAACACAACCGGCTGCTACAACACGGCCACCGGTAAGTTGTGCGCTCTATCGCAACACAACCGGCAGCAACAACACGGCCAACGGTGCTAATGCGCTCTATTGAGCAACACAAGCGGCATCGACAACACGGCCACCGGTTATCATGCGCTCTATTACAACACAACCGGCAGCAACTAACACGGCCAACGGTGCTTAGTGCGCTCATAGCAACACAACCGGCATCGACAACACAGCCAACGGTGCTGATGCGCTCTATAACAACACCACTGGCAGCAGAAACACGGCCAACGGTGCTGAGCGCGCTCTATAGCAACACAACCGGCACCGACAACACGGCCAACGGTGCTGAATGCGCTCTATTACAACACAGCCGGCTGCAACAACACGGCCAACGGTTATCAAGCGCTCTATAGCAACACGACCGGCACCAACAACACGGCCAACGGTCTTGATGCGCTCATGCACAACACCACCGGCAGCTACAACACGGCCAACGGTGCTGCTGCACGCACGCTAGCAACACCACCGGCTGCCGACAACACGGCCAACGGTTCGAGTGCGCTCATTAGCAACACAACCGGCGAGCAACATCGCATTGGGCTATTCAAGCGGGTGCAATCTGCACCACGGGCAGTAACAATATCGATATCGGCAACACTGGGTGTTGCTGGCGAGTCGGCACCACAATCCGCATCGGCACGAAAGGAACTCAGCAAGAACGCCTATATCGCCGGCATTAGCGGGGTCACCGTGGCCGGAGGCGTCGGGGTTATTATCGATACCAACGGTCACCTCGGCACGGTCGTCTCCTCGGAGCGTTTCAAGGACGCGATCAAGCCGATGGACAAGGCGAGCGAAGCGATCCTCGCGCTGAAGCCAGTCACCTTCCGCTACAAGCACGAGCTTGACCCCGATGGCATCCCGCAGTTCGGCCTCGTGGCTGAGCAAGTGGAAAAGGTGAATCCCGATCTGGTGGCTCGCGATGACCAGGGCAAGCCTTACACCGTGCGCTACGAAGCGGTGAACGCGATGTTGCTCAACGAGTTCCTCAAAGAGCACCGCAAGGTCGAGGAACAGGAAGCGACGATCAGCGCAACTAAAGTCTTCGGTGACGCAGCAGCAGAAGGGACTTCAAGCGACGGCCGCGCACCAGCAAAAGCAAATTGAAGCGCTTACTGCGGGCTTGCAGAAGGTGAGCGCGCAAGTCGAGATGAGCAAACCTGCGCCGCAAATGGTCGCCAACAATCAGTAAATCCTGGAGCCGCGGGCCGAGGTGTAGTGGCGCGTGTCCTCACGCGCAATTGCAGGCTGAGCACAGCCGCCTCTACATCAATGCCACACTAAAGGACAGCGTTTGAGCAAAGCTCAAACGCTTCTCAGCAAATCGAGCGCCTGCAAGCTTCGTGGCGGTCCGAAAACTTCGCGGAGGATCACTGCTTGCCGTAAACCATCCGAGTGACCGCAGGAGCGCGCCTAACGCCGGCAACATTGGCCTTGTTTCTTTGTAATCGTCGGATCGGTCGAGCTGGAACGGCGGCGCTGCTACGGACTTCGTAGGCCGATGTCTCGGAGGCAAAGATCGCAGCTCGGGCCACTGGCGGCGCCGGACGCTGGCGGTGGCGCTATCAGGCGGAGGCGAAGGCATCGCGGTCACTTCGGCGGGCGGAACGGTCGTCAGAGCTGGATATGGTTTCTTTTCCAGGCGGGGCTCGACGATGGGTGGAACGCGAGGAAACACGCGCCGCACTTCCGGCATCGGTCCGTCGGATTACTTTTGGCGGCGGTTTTGCTGAGGTCGGTTGTCCGAGAGCCTCGAGAAACTGGCGGATCCGTTCTTCATCCGTTTGTTCACCGCGCGAAATAGAATTGTCGCTCGGGGACCGAAGTGCTTCGTCGTTTGATCGTCATCCTTAGACCGTTGCGGGAAGCCACTTCAGAAGAAAAGCGGCGCCGACGAGAGGAAAGAAAAATAAATTCTCGATGTGCAGCTGAATTAATTAGCGACTGTAATTCGATTAAACGGTTAGAAAAGTTGACATCGTTATGATCATTTCGACATTGATTCATACGTCCGTTCCCTCTGTGCGCGGTTTGTCGCCGACCGGCGATAATCATTCGCGCATCGATGTGTCGGCCTGCAACGTTTTTCATCCGCACATAATCCATGATGCCGAGATTGCCCGAGCGAAACGCGTCGGCTGCCATCTCGCGTGAACCTGCGCTTCGGCTTCCACCACCTTGGCCCGCATTTCCTGAGTCTTGGCGCGCATTTTCCTGCTCCACTGCCACCGCCGCGGCGCGACGCACCTCCGCTTTTGCCTGCGCGACGCGTTTGTCCGCTTCGGCCTGCTCGGTCTGAAGTTTCGCGCCGATGTTAGTCGCCCACGTCGACATCGGCGATGTCGATTGACAAAATTTCAAAAGCCGTGCCGCTATCGAGACCCTTGGCGAGCACCGTCTTCGAAATACGATCCGGATTCTCCAGCACGTCCTTGTATGAATGAGCTGAACCGATCGAGCTGACAATGCCTTCACCCACGCGCGCGATGATTGTTTCCTCAGTCGCGCCCCCAACGAAGCGGTCGAGATGCGAACGCACCGTCACGCGCGCTTTTACTTTCACACCGATGCCGTCTTGCGCGACGCCGTCGATCGTCGCCCGGCCCATATTCGGGCTGGGCGCATCAATCACCTTTGGGTTGATGCTGGTGCGCACCGCTTCGAGCACGGTCTTGCCGGTGCCCCTTGTTGCGAGATCGATCGCACAAGCACGATTGTAATCGAGCGAGATTCCGAGCCTTATCCGCCGCGATCAGCGCCAGAATCACCTGATCGACGCTGCCGCCGGCCAGATAATGCGCTTCCGAGCGGATCACTGGGAATATCGATCCCAGCTTTCACGGCGGTAATTCGGCTATCGACGATCAAACCGACCGGCACTTTGCGTAAGCGCATCCCGACCATTTTGCCGAGCCCGATGGGTGCGTTTGCGATGCGCGCGCGAAGCCAAAGACCAAAGAAATTAAACAAAACAATCGCGAGAACAAACGCGATGACTGGCGAGGACGGCGAGGCCGACGAGATGCAACGAGTTCCATAATCGTGTGAAATTACAGGAGCGCGGATCACTGCGGAAAGGCTTAACTGAGCTGAGTGGCAGGCGTGTCGCCTGCGCTCGTTCATCAAGCAGGCGACACGCCTGCCACTACAGAAGAGAGCCGTCGAAATAATAAGCGGACAGTGCGCGACCGCCGGCACGAGGACGCCCGTCGTAGCAATTTCCGGCAACGGGCAAGCAATATTCATCGGATTATCGAACGCGAGCCGGTCGGCGAAACGAAGCCGTGCTCGGTTGAGGTTTTCGGCAGTTAATCCGAGGGTAATGAATCGCGCTGCCCGCGGCCGAGATCAGGAGCGCGAAAGCCGATCGCGAGAAATTGTCTCGTCAGCGCAGCGAAATCGATTGCGCCGTTCGATCCGGCGATGGACTGTTTACGCAACGTCTTCGCTTGCCGCGGTCGCACCTTTCACCACCACTCGCATGCCGTCGGTTTGAATGACGGTGATCGGTGTTTCCGGCGCGATGAATTCGCCTTCGGTCACAACGTCAACGACGTGCTCGGCGAAGCGCGCCTTGCCGCTCGGACGCAGATTCGTAAGAGAGGTCCCGCGCATTCCCGGCGTAACCGCGAGGGCGTTGGCAAATTCTCGCGGCACTCCGGCGAGCGATGGGCCCGGCGGATTCGTGGTCATAAGGGCGAAACGCCGGTAGAAGCTCGTGCGCGGAAGGAAGCGCGCGAGAACGCGCGATCGCAATCACTGCCAGAATAATGGCCACGAAGAGGTTTAGAAGAGGAACGGCGAGCATATTGCCGGTGGGAAAAAATGTCTGGCCGGGATAGCGATCGATCATGGCCCACAAAAGTGAGGCGAGCATGAGAAATATTCCCACCACACCAAAGATAATTGTCGAGTGCGCGAAAAAGAGGATCTCGATCAGAACAAAGACAATGCCGAGCGCGAAGATAACAATGACTTCCCAGCCGGCCAGGCCGGCCAGAAGTGACCGAGGAAAAAAAGGGCGAAACAAATCGCCGAAATGATTCCCGGCAAACTCGCGCCCGGAATTTTGAACTCGAGATACGCGCCGATAATTCCGCCAAGCAAAAGGAGCGGAGCAAGCGCGGTAATCCAGAAAGCGAGCTGTTCGAATCCGCTCGGATCGAGGCGCAACCGCTTCGCCTTTCAGATTGGCCTGTCGCATCAAGTCGCGCACGGAATCGGAGATGCCATCAGCGAGCAGCGGTTTGCCATTGATCACCTCGGTCGCCTCCTGCGCGTTCAGCGTGAGAAGCGAGCCTTTCGGATGGACGATCCGATCGCCGATCTTCACCTCCTTGTCTTTGTTAATGAACGCTTCGCCGATGTCAGGATTGTGTCCGTTGCGCCTGGCCGAGCTTCGGATCAGCGCCGACCAATACGAAACGGTTTTGTCCTTCTCGGTCGCCGGCAAATCTTCGCCCGTCGGAAGCACCGGCGCGGCCGCTCCGATCGCGCTCACCGGGGCCATATAAATATGTTTCGTCGCCAGGGCGATGAGCGCACCGGCTGAGCCTGCGTTGGAGTTGATGTAAGTGTAGGTTGGAATAGTGGCGTGATTGAGCACGCCAGTGATTTTCTCGGCAGAATCGAGCTGACCGCCGTAGGTGTTCATCTCGAAAATGATCGCAGCCGCGCCCGCGTTCTCCGCCGCCTTTTCCGCGCGCCGAAGGAACAAGAACAGCGATGGAGATATCTCGCCACTTAGTGGAACGACTACGATATCGCCCTGGTGAATGGCGTCGCGCGCCTGGACATGGGCGACAGCAGCGAACAGAGGAATAATGACGAGTAACGAACGAAGCGTTTTCATTGCGGTTGGAAGCGCGGCAGCGCTGCGGTAATTTGACACCCCTGCAACTCTGCAACGAGAAAAAGCAACATCCATGGGCACGATCCCTTCGCATACGATTGAACAAATTGCGGCCGCGAACGACATCGTCGAGGTGATCGGCTCGTATTTTCCGCTCAAGCGCGCCGGCGCAAATTATCAGCGCGCTCTGCCCGTTTCATCAGGAGAAGACGCCGTCGTTTCACGTGAGCCCGCAGCGGCAATCATTTCACTGTTTCGGCTGCGGCGTGGGCGGCAGCGTTTTCCGCTTCGTGATGGACTATGAACACGTTGATTTTCCAACGGCCGGTCCAGTCGTCTCGCCGCGCGCGTCGGCATTCCGGTGATCGAAGAACGCGGCGGAAGCGGCGGTGATGATCGCCAGCACGAAGCGCGACGCGCGCTTCTGAAGCTGCATGCCGAAGCGGCGGAATGGTTTCACGAAAATTTGCTGAAGAAGGATTTCGCGGCGCCCGCCCGTTCCTATTTGAAGAAGCGTGGAATCGAAACGCTGTCGCTCGCTCGTGGCAGCTCGGTTACGCGCCGGAAAGCTGGGATGCGTTCTCAACTGGGCGCTCGAACGCGGATATAAGCGCGGGCTCATTCTGCAGAGCGGCCTGGTGAAATTGCGCGATGAAGAGCGGCGCTGAGAGCGAAGTCTATGATCGCTTTCGAGGCCGGCTGATGTTTCCGATCTGCAACGATATCGGTGAAGTCATTGCCTTTCAGCGGTCGCATTCTGGAAGAGTAATGACGAGGGCGCGAAATATCTGAACTCGCCCGAGACGCTGCTCTTTCGCAAAGGCAGCATCTTATTCGGACTTCACAAGACGAAACGCGAGTTTGATCGAGGCGGACTGCGCCATCGTTTGCGAAGGGCAGCTCGACTTGATCACGATGTTTGAAGCTGGAATCGCGAATGTCGTCGCGCCTCAGGGAACGGCCTTCACCGAAAATCAGGCGCGCATTCTGAAGCGGTTTGTCAACGAGGTCGTTCTTTGTTTCGACGCCGATGCCGCGGGCAAAAAGCGGCGGAGCGCTCGCCTCGATGCGCTCCTCCAAAATAATCTGATCGTTCGCGTCGCGGAAATGCCGCGGGTGAAGATCCCGACTCGTTGATTCGGAAAGATGGAACGGAGGACTTTCAACGAGCGCATCGCGGCAAGGCGCGCGAGTTTTTCGATTACGTGGATCGATCGCGAAGCAGCTGCGACCGATCTCAGCTCTTTGAGTGCGAAGATGCAACTTGCACGCCGGCTGGCAGAGACCGTCGCGCGCGTGCACGACCCTCTTATGCGCAGTGAAGTCATCAGCAAAGTCACGCGCGCGTCTCGGTAAGCTTCCGCACGCGATTTCGAGACGCTTGCCAAGGCCTCAGCGCGAACGTCCGTCTGAAGGAAGCGCGCCAAGATCAGCGACGCCTGCGCCGCGACACGAAATAGCGATGCTGTGTTTGTTGGCACTGCGCGAGACACGGCCGCGCGTGAGTTCTCTTTCCGGGCAGAACTGGCGGAGATGCGTCGCGCAGACGCCGGGCGCAGAATTGCTCGCCCGCATCCTCGAAAGCGATTTGCGCGCCGAGGATCCGGCCTCCTTGAATGCATTTCATGGCCGCGCTTCCGCCGGGGCGGAGAGGATCGCTGGTCTCATCGTGGCTGTTGCAGAAGATGCCTCCGCCGAATCGCCCGGCAGTCGCTCGAGGACTGGTGGAAATGGGCTGCGCACAGGCGGGTTTGCGGCGACAACTGCAAGAGGCCGAGAGCCGGATGAAGCTGCCTCAGCTCACCACCGGTGAAGTGGTTAATTTGCAGAAACAAATTCTTGATTTCCAGGAACAGCTCCACGAACTTTCCAAGTTTTCGTCTGCCCGCGTGCTCGACACCGTGAACTGTCGTTGAGGGGGCAGCGCAAAACGCAGAGCCCAGTCGATTCCTCATCAGCACGCAATCTTGGCCACGCATTCTAAAGCAAAGGGCAAACGCCAGAAGCCGGTCCACAAGGCTGGCAAAGGCGAAACGTTTAGTCCGCCGCGCGAAACTCGCGCTTGGGCCGGACGAAAAACAACGCGCGTCGATTGCCTGCGGCGAGAAAAAGACGCGACGCCAAAGTCCAAACGCGTGGGCCACAAGTCGGCGGCAGGAAGTCGAAACGACCCGCTGCCCCGGAGATGAACGGCAATTCGGCGGTTATCCCGATGGCGAGCGCCGGTGATGCGCAGGCGCGCATACGTGAGTTGATCAAGCTGGCGAAAGAGCAGGGTTATCTCGACCTTCGACGATCTCAACGAAGCGCTCCCTCCCGAAATCACCGATGCCGACGAGCTCGACCAAATTCTGACGCGGCTGCGACGGCTGGAGATCGATATTATCGAAGCTTCAGAAGTCGACCGCTATAAAGACGGAAAAAAGGACGTCGAAGAAGGAGGAAGAGGAAAAGCCGGAAGACGAAGCTCGATATTCTCGACGATCCGGTGCGGATGTACCTGAAGCAGATGGGCCAGGTGCCGCTGCTGACCCGGGAGCAGGAAGTCGAAATTTCCAAGCGCATCGAGGAAGCCGAGCAGACGGTGCAGCGGAGCCTCAATCAATTTGGCTTCATTGCCCGCGCCCATCTCGATCTTGCCGCCAAGCTGACCGAGGGCCGGGAGCGATTCGACCGTGTGATTCTCGATAAGAAAATCGAGAGCCGGGAGCGCTACATGAAGTTATTACCACGGCTTTGCAAGCCAGGTGGAAAACTAAGCGATAACATTGCGCATCAATACATTCAGTTCCTAACGGCAGTGCACGGCGTGATCCCAAGAAAATGAAAGAATTTCAGAAATCGATCGCTAGCGCTGCAAAAGCTTTACCCCAAGTTTTATTTCAAGCAGAAGGTCATCGAGGAGTTCGTTCATCTGGCGGATGAAGCAACTCGCGTCGCTCACGCATCTTGCAGACCGAGGAGGCGAACAAGCATCCAGCGTGACGCCGGTCGCTCCGCGCTCGGGTCACAAACTACGCGAGTCTGGAGAGCACCTTATGGCTTTCGCTCGAGGAATACACCGAGCAATATCAGGCGCTGAAAGGCTGGCTGCGCAAAGCGCTGCGCGCCAAAACCGAAATGGTGGAAGCAAATCTGCGTCTCGTCATTTCGATCGCCAAAAAATACACGAACCGCGGTCTCTCGTTCCTCGATTTGATCCAGGAAGGGAAACATGGGGCTGATGAAAGCGGTTGAGAAATTCGAATATCGTCGCGGCTACAAATTTTCGACCTACGCGACCTGGTGGATCCGCCAGGCGATCACGCGCTCGATCGCCGACCAGGCGCGCACGATTCGCATCCCGGTCCACATGATCGAGACGATCAACAAGCTGATGCGCGTGCAAAAACAACTCGTGCAGGAATACGGGCGCGAGCCGACGCCGGAAGAAGTGGCGGAAGAAATTTTGCTGCCGGTTGATCGCGTGCGCGCGGTTCTGAAAATGGCGCAGCAGCCGATCTCGCTCCAGTCGCCCGTCGGCGAAAGCGAGGAGACGAATTTTGGCGACTTTATCGAGGACAAAGGCGCGGAAAATCCGAGCGACATGACGGCCATTGTGCTGTTGAAGGAGAAAATCAAAGATGTCCTCGAGACGCTTACCGATCGCGAGCGCCGAAGTGCTTGAGCAACGCTTTGGTCTGGTGGACGGTTACAGCCGAACGCTTGAGGAAGTGGGCCGGCAATTCCGGGTGACACGCGAGACGAATTCGTCAGATCGAGGCGAAAGCGCTGCGCAAAATGCGCCATCCGACGCGTATCCGTCAGCTCGAGGGATTTCTCGAAGCTGCGGAAACCTAGGGAGCGGGCCAGCCAGCGGCACGACGTTCCGTCGCGCCATCACACTCGCAAAAACAAATTGAGCCGACTGCGAGCGCAGTCAGCTCAATCTTTCTAGCGGGCTACGTCTTGGTCTAACGACGCCAACCCCCGGGCGATAAAAACGCGTCGACCGTGAGACCAGTAAAAAGGCCGGCCGTAGTAGTAACTAATCGCGTACGGAGGATAACCATAAGGATAGTATGCCGGATAGGCGTACGGATAATATCCTGGATACCCGTAAGTGCGCGACTGGGAATCCAAGTCCCACCCCAAACGAAAAGCTGGTGTGTGCTTCAGATTTGGGAGCTGCTGCCACCGTAAACGCAGCCCGCGATTGCTGCGATCAAGAGAACTTTTTCCAACTCATTTTACCTCCTTTGTGTATAATAACCGTAAATAGGACGCAGCGTTCGTCAAATTATTCGGTAATTTATTTCAGCGGATAAATGGGATATCCCGCGACAGAAATATCGAGACCGATTCGTTGGAAACCGAATGTCGCCGAGTTGATGCTGTTTGCAGTCTTGTCCGCACCAGTTCCCGGCACCGCAAGCACGGGTCCGCCGCTCAGTATCGGAGCGACATAAAGCTGTATTTTATCCACGAGCCGTCGATCAAAAATTGTCCGAGCATCTCGCCGCCGCCTTCTATCAACACACTGTAATCTGCTTCTTTCCAAGATCACGAAGAACGAAATCAAGTGACTTTTGTCGATAAATCAAAGTTCGTTGAGCGAACCGATCGGTGAACAAATGGGCGCCAGGTGGCAGTTTTCCGGACCGGGTGATTACGACGCGCCACGGCTGTTTCTGCGCCGGGCACGCCACGCACGGTTAAGCGTGGATTGTCCTGACGTAAAGTCTCGGCGCCGATCAGGATTGCATCAACCTGAGCCGCGCAGCTGCTGAGCATGTTGCCGGGCGGCTGGACTGGTGATCGATGGCGGCTCGCCCGGGCGTCGCGTCAATCTTCCATCGAGGCTCATGCCGCACTTGGCGATGACAAATGGCCGACGGGTAGCAATACGTAACCGAACGAAGTACA
>ERZ1370068.9256-contig-8046_pt1 | contig 44420 bp, 60 predicted proteins | sample MGYA00561227_ERZ1370068 | MGnify/ENA primary metagenome ERZ1370068 (study PRJEB38410, sample SAMEA6850437) | metagenome | study: Metagenomic assessment of the ecological functions of the soil: analysis of the soil microbiota associated with the...
GTTGTACTTCGTTCAGTTACGTATTGCTAGGACAAGGAGAAATTCCTGCGCGATTGCGCGCCGAAAGTCCGCGCGCTCGCGACCTTCGGGCATATGCCGGTCAACGGCGCGCTGATGGACGAGCTGCCGAAGCTCGAGATCATCGCCAACTTCGGCGTCGGCGTCGACGCAGATCAACCTCGACGACGGCGAAGGCGCGCAAGATCATCGTCACCAACACGCCCGACGTGCTGAACGAGTGCGTGGCCGACACGCGCGATGGCGCTGGTCGCTGAACACGCTGCGCAAGTTTCCGCAGTCGGAGGTGCTACCTGCGCGCCGGCAAGTGGCCGACGCAAGGGCCCTACCCGCTTACTACTTCGCTCGGCGGCAAGACGCTCGGCATCCTCGGCCTCGGGCGCATCGGCGAGGCGATCGCCAAGCGGGCGCATGGCCTGCGGCATGAAGATCCGCTATCACAACCGCAACAAGAAGAACGTGCCGTATCCGTACGACGCCGATCCCGGTCGCGCTGGCGAAGAACTCCGACGTGCTGATGGTCGTGACGCCCGGCGGCGCGGAGACCGCGCAAGCTGGTCAACGCCAAGGTGCTGGATGCGCTCGGCCCGCAGGGCTACGTCGTGCAACATCGCGCGCGGCTCGGTGATCGACGAGCCGGTGCTGCTGCGCTACCTGCAGGAGAAGAAGATCGCCGGCGCCGGCCTCGACGTGTTCGCGCGACGAGCCGCGCGTGCCGCCGGAGTTCTTCACGCTCGACAACGCGGTGCTGTTCCCGCACGTCGGCGAGCGCCACCGTCGAAACGCGCAAAGCGATGGGCGATCTGCCAGATCGAGAACCTGCGGCTGCACTTCGCGGCAAACCGGTCAAGACGCGGGTCGTCCAGCTCGAGCGAGCAGGCGCCGCCCGGGTCTGCAGGCAGTTCTGCGGCCTACCTGGCCTCATCAGGCCGAGCTGCGTCTGCAGATGCAGATGTACACGCCGTTCTTCCAAGATGCGTAGTCGTTCCTATCGCTACCCAGCAGATTCCAGCTGAGTTCGTTCGTAAAATGTTAGCGTTCACTTACTATATATGCTCAGTGAAAACTATGTTCTTATTGAACGTTCTCGTTGACATCACATAATGAGAACAATTATCGTTCGTGACAAGAGAAATGAGCATGGAACTGACGAAACCACTGATCCGCGAGCCGCAGCGGGTAGCGCCGCAGAAGGTCGCGAGCGAGGCGCTGCTCGGCCTCGAGCCGTGAGCTTCGTCATCGTGCACAACGGCCGCGAGTACCGGCTGCGAGCTGACGCAGAACGACAAGCTGATTCTCACCGCTTGACCTACTAAAAACGAGTCTCTCCAGGAGGAAAAAATGAAGAACGTAATCGCCCTCGTGCTGTGCTTCGCGTACGCGCCGCGCCTTTCGCTGCCGCGAACTGCCCGAAATACCCGAAGGCCAGTGGATGCCGCGAGGCCGAGGCCAAGGCGAAGATCGAAGCCGATGGGCTACAAGATCGCCAAGTTCAGGTCGATGGCAACTGCTACGAGATCTACGGCGACAACAAGGAAGGCAAGAAGGCCGAGGTGTATTTCGACGCCGAAGACGCTCGAACGGTCGTGAAGGCCGAGATCGGGAAGTAGCGTGCGCGACGGCGGGCACACGAGGGTCTGGGATCCGCTGCGTGCGCATCGTCGCACTGGAGCCTTGCCTCCCTTGATCGTGGTCGAGACTGCTCAACGAGGCGGGCGCAAATCCCTGGCACCGCTATCTCGGCATATGCCGCGGCGGCGCTGGTCGTCGTGCGCCTCGCCTGGGGATTGCGGCGACCGCGGCTACGCCAGCGCCTCGTCGGCAATGGCCGCGAGCGCAAGTGCAGGCTCGGACTGCGCTATCTGCGATCCGGCATCGGGTGCGCGCCTGCTGCGCCGGTCACAGCGCCGCCGGGCGCCCTGATGGCGTTCACGCTCTGGGGCCTTCGCGCTGCTGGTCGCCGTGACGGGCTGGATGCAGGGCCTCGACCGTTCTGGGGCGAAGAATGGCTGCAGCAGCTGCACGAGGCGCTCGCCTACGCGCTGGCGGCGCTGCGCCGTCGTGCACATCTGGCGGCGCTCGCCGGTCACGAGCCGCGCGCAGGCGCGTGAATCTCGTCAAGGCGATGATCACGGGCGACAAGCCGCCGCGGCGAGACGCTGGCGATGAACCTGGCGCCCAGATCGCTCTGCATCCGTCGCGCGCGACGCGCGGCTACCGGCGTTGCGCTCGCGATCGGGATGCCGTCGTCATTGGCGCGGTCATCGTCCTACGCGCCGGCGCGCTCGCGCATTCATGGCAGGCCGCGCCGATCATGGTCGAGCCTGGATCACCCCAGCCAGGCCGAATGCGAAGGCCGATCGAGACGCCGCCGAACGCCCAAGCCGAGTCCGTGAAGCCACAGCGAAGCCGCCCGAGCCGCTGCCCCGGATCACCGCCCGGTGGAGGCGCCCGTCGCCGATCGCCGATCCTGCCGGCGCCGCCGCCTCCCACGCCCGAGCCCGTCGCGCTCGCGCCTGGACGCCGATCGCCGTCACCGCCGCCGATCTTCGCCGCCGGACTACTCGACAGCCCGCCGCCGGCGTACCCGCCCTGTCGCGACGCGTCGGCGAGCAGGGTCGCGTCGTGCTGCGCGTGCTGGTCAATCCGGAACGGCGGCGCCGACGACGTCAGATCCGCAGCTCGAGCGGCATTTCCGCGCCTCGACGACGTCGGCGCGCGAGACGGTGCGTCGCTGGACGCTTCGTCCCGGCCAAGCGCGGCGACCGAGCCGGTGCCGGCGTGGGTGCTGATCCCGATTTCTTTCAGACTGGAAGGCTGAGCCGATGGACCCGCAGCAGGCCGTCGGCTTCGCCAGCTTTCTCGCCCAGACCGACGCCGTCGGCAAGGCGCATCGCTCGTCATCCTGCTGCGTGATGTCGGTCGCCACCTGGTACCTGATCGTCACCAAGGCGCTCACCGTGCTGCCTCGAGCGGCGCACGCAGCGCGCGCTTCCTCGAGAGCTTTCTGGAACGCGCCCTCGCTCGCCGCCGTGCGAGCAGCACCTCGAGGAGCGCCATCCCCGACGAGCCGTTCTCGCACCTCGCCTGGCACGCGCATCGTCGCCTCGCGCCACCACCAGCGCCACGGCGCCGACAAGCTCGCCGAGGCGGGCATCGAGCGCCGAATTCCTCACGCGCGCCATGCGCCGCGTCATCGACGAGGACACGGCGCGCCTCGAGTCGGGGCTCACGGTGCTCGCCTCGGTCGGCTCGACCGCGCCCTTCGTCGGCCTGTTCGGCACGGTCTGGGGCGTCTACCACGCGCTGGTCAGCGATCGGCATGTCGCGGCCAGGGCACGCTCGACAAGGTGGCCGGGCCCGGTCGGCGAGGCGCTGATCATGACCGCGCTCGGCCTCGCGGTCGCGATTCCCGCGGTGCTCGCCTACAACGCGCTTCGTGCGCGCCAACCGCCTGGTGCTCGCGCGGCTGGACGCGTTCGCGCACGACCTCTTCGCGGTGCTCACCACCGGCTCGCACGTCGACGAATCCGGCGCCGGTGGTGCCGCTGAAGCCGCGCCGCGGCGGTCGCAAGGGAGCCTGAGCATGGCCTTCGGCGGCTTCAGCAGCGGCGGCAGCGCACGCGCCGATGGCGGAGATCAACATGATCCCGCTGATCGACGTGATGCTGGTGCTGCTCGTCATCTTCATCATCACCGCGCCGCTGCTCACGCACGCGGTGAAGGTCGACCTGCCCAAGGCCTCGAGCCAGCCCAACCTGACCAAGCCGGACAACATCGCAGCTCGTCGATCGACGCCGACGGCACGCGTCTTCTGGAACGGCGAGGTCGTGGACCGCGCCGAGCTGCGCGCGCGCGCATGGCACGCGGCGTCGAAGCTCAAGCCGCAGCCCGAAGTGCACCTGCGCGCCGATCGGCGCGGTCGCCTACCAGCAGGTCGCCGAAGTCATGGCCGATGCCGCGCAAGGCCGGCCTGACGCGCATCGGCTTCGTCACCGACCCGCGAACAGAGCACTGGAGGCCGCCATGGGCCAGATGCTGGTCGTCACGCTGCGCGAGGGCATCGAGACGTTCCTGATCGTCGCCATCGCCGCGGCCTACCTGCGCAAGACCGGGCGCGACGCGCTGCTGCCGGCGGTCTGGTGGGGAACGCGGTGCGCGCGGCTGGTCGTCTTCGCTCGTGCTCGGCGTCTGGCTGGCCGAGTACGCGGTGCAGCCGTTCTGCGAGGGCGTGCTCGCGGCTGGTCGCCGCGGTGCTGGTGATCTCGCATGGTCGATCTACATGCTCAGCGCCGGCGAAGCGCATGCGCGCCGAGATCGGCGCGCGGCTCGACGCCGCCGCGCTCAGGCCGGGCGCCGGGCGCCTGGCTCGGCGTGTTCCTGTTCGCGCGTGCTGATGATCACGCGCGAGGGCATGGAGATTGCGCTTCGTCGCCGCGGCGATCGCGAGCCAGGCGGCAATCGCTAGTCGCTGATCGCGCGGCGCGCTCATCGGCACGGTCGCTCGCCGGCGCTGCTCGCCTGGGCCTGGCTGCGCTACGGGCACCGCGTGAATCTCGCGCTGTTCTTCCAGGTGACCTCGATCTTCCTCATCCTGTTCGCGCTGCAGCTGCTGCTCTACGCGTTCCACGAGTTCACCGAGGCCGAACGCGCTGCCGATCGACAACGCCTACTGGCACCATCGCCACCGAGGAATGGGCCGAGGGCACCTACGCCAACCTGATCAGCATCCGCGCTGATCGCTCATCCCGCTCGCCTGGCTCGCTTACGCGTCGCTCCGGCGCGCGGGAACCGGAGGGTTTCGGAAAAAGCCTAGCTGTCACCGATCTGCCAGCCAGCCAGCCGTCTCCCGACGGCGCGCCAGCCCGCCAGCGAGGACTGATCGCCGTCAACAAACCAACTATGGGAGACGACGTCATGACCCGGCTTCAAGCGCCGCCCGCTCGCGGCGGCAGCTCGCCGCTGCTTTCGACGCCGCCAGCTGCTCAGGCGCGAGTCCGACCAGACCCTGCCCGAAGTCAAAGTGCAGGGCGAGGCGGAACGCGCCGACGGCCCGGTGACGGGATATCGCGCCACCCGCTCCGGCACGCTACCAAGACCGACACGCCGCTGAAGGAAGTCCCGGCTTCGGTCACCGGTCGTCCCGTCGCAGGTGATGAAGGACCAGGCGATGCAGAGCATGGGCGACGTCTTCCGCTACGTGCCGGGCGTGCTGATGCACCAGGGCGAGGGCAATCGCGACCAGATCGTCATCCGCGGCACCAGCACGACGGCCGACTTCTACGTCGACGGCGTGCGCGACGACGCGCAGGTGTTCCGCGACCTCTACAACCTCGAGCGCGTCGAAGTGCTGAAGGGTCCCGGCCGGCATGATCTTCGGCCGCGGCGGCGCCGGCGGCGTGGTCAACCGCGTGACCAAGAAGCCGGTATTCGAGCCGTCGGCGAGGCAAGCGTCACGCGTCGGCAGCTGGAACCAGTTCCGCGGCACGGTCGACGTCGGCAGCAAGATCAACGATTCGGCGCGCGTGGCGCCTGAACGCGATGTGCGAAAACTCCGACAGCTTCCGCGACGGCGTCGACCTGAAGCGCTGGGCGGTCAATCCGACCGTGACGCTTCGCGCTGGGCGCGCAGACCGCGCTGCATCGCTGGGCTACGAGCACCTGTGACGACGAGCGCACCGCCGACCGCGGCATCCCGTCGCACAACGGCGCGGCCGTACAACACCGATCCGAGCAGCTTCTTCGGCAACGCCGACCAGAGCCACGCGCAGTCGTACGTCGACGGCGTCTACGCGATCCTCGACCACGATTTCGGCGGCGGCTGGCAGCTGCAAGAACACGTTCCGCGCCACGCACTACGACAAGTACTACCAGAACGTCTATCCGGGCAGCGCGGTCGACGCGGCCGGCAATCCTGACGCTGTCGGCCTACAACAACGCCAACCAGCGCACCAACGTCTTCAACCAGACCGACCTCACGACGAAGTTCAGCGACGGGCGGCATCGAGCACACGCTGCTGGCCGGCGTCGAGCTCGGCCATCAGGACAGCGCCAACAAGCGCAATACCGGCTTCTTCGGCGCCGCGACCGGCGATCACCGTGCCGGCCAGCCAACCCGTTCGCGACGGCGACGCGCTTCCGCCCGAACGGCACCGACGCCGACAACAAGGTGAAGGCCAACATCGTCGGCGGTCTACGTGCAGGACCAGATCGCGCTCTCGAAGGCAGTGGAAGGTGATCGCCGGCCTGCGCTACGACCGCTTCAAGGTCGACTTCGACGACCGCCGCACGACCACGCCGCAGCGATCGACCTGTCGCGCACCGACAACGGACTGAGCCCGCGCGCCGGACTGATCTGGACGCCGACCGCCGCGTCAGACCTACTACGTCAGCTACAGCTACGCGTTCCTGCCGTCCGGCGGAGCAGCTCGAGCCTCGCGACGACGACCGCCGATCTCGACCCGGAGAAGGCGCAGCAACTACGAGATCGGCGCGCGCTGGGACCTGCATCCGAGACTGACGCTGTCGCGCGCGCGCTGTTCCGCACCGACCGCGACGACGTCCGCGTCGACGGATCCGGCGAACCCGGGCTTCTTCGTGAAGACGCGGCCAGCAGCGCAGCGAGGGCGTCGGAGATCGGCCTGCAGGGCGAGGTGACGCGCGACTGGCAGGTGTTCGGCGGCTACGCCTACCTCGACGGCCGCGTCACGAAGCCGATCAGCACCGGCACGACGGCACCGTCGGCGTCCGATCGTCCCGGCCGGCAACAAGATCGGCCTGGTGCCCGAGCACACGTTCTCTGCTCTGGAACAAGGTCGATCTCGGCGGCGGGCTGGGGCGTCGGCCTCGGCCTGATCTACCAGGACGAGCTCGTTCACCTCGTTCAACAACACGGTGACGCTGCCGTCGTTCACGCGCGTGGACGGCGCGGTCTACTACGCCGTTCCGCGACAGCAAGACGCGGCTCGCGCTCAACGTCGAGAACATGTTCGACACGGAGTACTACCCGACCGTCGGACGGCGACAACAACATCAGCCCGGGGCGCCATTCAACCGCGCGCCTGACGCTGTTGGCCGCTTCTGAACGACTGACTGGCGGGTTTCGCCGGGCGTGCGCGGTCGAGCACGCGTCATCGCGGTGGCGACCAAGCCGGCCACGTCGCCGGCGTTGGCCGGAATGATCAGCGTGTTCGACTGGTCTTCGCGAGGTTGGCGAAGGCCTCGACGTACTGCTGCGCCACCTTGAGGTTGGCCGCGTCCATGCCGCCCTTGTCGGCGATCGCCTCGGCCACCGCGCGCACCCGGCCGCGTTCGCCTCGGCGATGACGCGGATCGCGGTCGCCTCGCCCTGCGCCCGGTTGATCGCCGCCTGCTTCTCGCCCTCGGAGTCGCAGGATCGCGGCCTGGCTGCTCGCCGTCGGCGACGTTGATCTCCTGCTGGCGCTCGCCCTCGGACTTGGCGATCAGCGCGCGCTTCTCGCGCTCGGCGGTGATCTGCGCCTGCATCGCGCGCAGGATCGACTCGGGCGGCGTGAGGCTCTTGATCTCGTAGCGCAGCACCTTGATGCCCCAGTTGCGCCCGGCCTCGTCGAGCGACGGCGACGATCTGGCGGTTGATCTCGTCGCGCGACTCGAAGCGTCTTGTCGAGCTCCATCTTGCCGATCTCGCTGCGCAGCGTGGTCTGCGCGAGCTGGCTGATCGCCGCGACGTAGTTCGACGAGCCGTAGGAGGCGAGGCGCGGGTCGGTCACCTGGTAGTAGAGGATGCCGTCGACCGCCGAGCTGCGTGTTGTCCTTGGTGATGCAGACCTGCTCCGGCACGTCGAGCGGCACTTCCTTCAGCGAGTGCACGTAGGCGACGCGGTCGAGGAACGGGATGATCAGGTTCAGGCCCGGCTCGAGCGTGCGCGTGGAAGCGTGCCGAGGCGCTCGACCACCCAGGCGCTCTGCTGCGGCACGATGCGCACGCCCTCGATGACGAAGGCGACCAGCACGCCGATGAGCAGCACCCAGAACCAGTAGCCGGCGAGCCCCGGCACCTGCGCGGCGACGATCGCGGCCGGCGATAGCGCGACCGCCAGTTTCAGAACATGGTGGATTCTCCCTTTGTCGTGAGATCGCGACGATGCCGGCGCAGCCGGCGCGCTATGCGGGACGGGTCTTGGCGACTTTGAGCGTGTTGCCATCGGCAGCGACGTACGTAGAGCAGTGGCGCCGGCCTCGAGCGGCTTCCGTCGCCGTCGACACGAGCGTCCCAGCACGCGCCGCGATAGCGCACGCGCGCGAGGCGCGCGCCTGAGTCGATCCAGCTCTCGAAGCTCGCCGGCATGCCGGCGTCGATCGGCGCCATCTGCCGGGTGCGTGTTCTTGGCGCGGTAGACGTGCACGCCGTAGCAGCCGCGCAGCCGCGACCACGCACGCGACGATCGCCTGCAGCGGCGAAACGCTAGGCCCAGCCAGGCCGCGAGCGGCGGCGCCGAAGGCGGCGACGCCGAGCATCAGCAGGTAGAACGTGCCGGTGAGCAGCTCGGCGATGACGAGCGCCAGGCCGAGGATCGCCCATGCCAGCCACGTCTTCCATACTGGCCTAATGTGGCATCGCAGGCAGTCATGGATCGCAACCTATCATGCGCTCGACGAGAGCTGATCGAGCTGCACGACGCGCCGCGCGAGGTGGCGCCGTTCAGCCAGCGTTATCCGGGCCTGACGCCCGCATGCGGGCTACGCCGCGGCGCAGCGCCTGCACGAGCACCGCGTCGCGCAGGGCTGGAAGCCGGTGGGCCGCAAGATCGGCTTCACCAACCGCACGCTCTGGCAGCGCTACGGCGTGCACGAGCCGATGTGGGGCATGGTCTACGACCGCACCCTGATTCACGCGCACGACAACGCGGCGACCGTCGCCCTCGACGGGCTGGTGCAGCCGCGCATCGAGCCGGAGATCTGCGTTCAAGCTGAAGCAAGCGCCGCCCGGCGAACAACCTCGCTGGATTGCATCGAATGGATGGCGCACGCGGTCGAGATCGTGCAGTGCCACCATCCCGACTGGAAGGTGACGATCGCCGACTGCACCGCCGACAACGGCCTGCACGGCCGGCTGATCGTCGGCACGCCGGTGCCGCTGCGGACGCCGACAAGCTGCCGGCTGGTGGAAGCGCGGCCTTCTGCAAGGGCGATCAGCCTGGTCGACAAGGGTGTCGGCGCCAACGTGCTCGGCAGCCCGCTGCTCTCGCTCGCGCTATCTCGTCGAGATTGCTGCCGAAGCAGCCGGACGCGCCGCCGCTCGCGGCGGGCGAGATCATCACGCACCGGCATGCTCACCGACGCGCACCCGGTCGCGCCGGGCGAAACGCTGGCGCACCGAGGTCACCGGCTTCGCGCTGCGCGGTCTCGAGATCGCGTTCACATGAAGGCCGCTCGAAGGCATCACCGTGGTCGGCGCTCGAGCAGGTCATCGCCGGGCCGTTCGCCACGCGCCAGCTCGCCGAGCTCGGCGCGCGCGTGATCAAGATCGAGCGGCCCGGCGGCGGCGACTCGGCGCGCGCCTACGACCGCACGGTCAAGGGACTCTCGTCGCATTTCGTCTGGGTCAACCGCTCCAAGGAGAGCCTCGCGCTCGACGTGAAGCGGCCCGAGGCGAAAGCAGATCCTCGCGCGGCTGATCGCGAAGGCCGACGTCTTTCGTGCAGAACCTCGCGCCGGGCGCGGTCGGAGCGCCTCGGCCTCGGCGCCAGCCGAGCTGCGCGCGAAGCATCCGCGCCTCATCTGGTGCGGGATTTCCGGCTACGGGCCGGCCGGCCCCTACGCCGCGAAGAAGGCCTACGACCTGCTGGTGCAATGCGAGGCCGGCCTGCTCTCGGTGACCGGCAGCGCCGAGTCAGCCGGCGAAGGCCGGCATCCCGGTCGCCGACATCGCCGCCGGCATGTACGCCTTCTCGTCGATCCTGGCCGCGCTGGTGCGGCGCGGGCGCAGCGGCGAGGGCGCGACGCATCGAGATCACCGATGCTCGAGGCGCTGGGCGAATGGATGGGCTTCCCGGCGCTACTTCACCGCCTACGGCGGCAGCGCGCCGCCGCGCTCGGGCGCGCATCACGCCACCATCGTGCCCTACGGCCCGTTCAAGGCGCGGCGACGGCGAGCACCGTGTTCCTCAGCGTGCAGAACGAGCGCGAGTTCGCGCGCTTTCTGCGATCGTGGTGCTGATGAAGAGCGGGCTGAAAACCGATCCGCGATTTCGCGACCGGCCCGGCACGAGGTTCAGCAACCGCGAGGCGATGCATGCGGAGATCAACGCGGTTTTCCTGAAGCTGAAGGCCGTCGAGATCGTCGAGCGGCTCGAGGCCGCCGACATCGCCAACGCCCGGCTGAACGACATGCAGGCCAGTTCTGGCGCCACCCGCAGCTCGAGGCGCGCGGCCGCTGGGCGCAAGGTCGGCTCGCCGTCGGGCGAGCTCGACATGCTCAAGCCGCCGTTCAACCTGTCGAGGGTTCGAGCCGCGCGATGGATCCGGTGCCCGCGCTCGGCGAGCACACGCCGCGCCATCCTCGCGGAACTGGGTTACCCGGAACGGCGAAATCGAGGCGCTCAAGGCGCTCAGGCGCGGTCTAGCGCCCGCCGCAGCACTCGCTGCCGTGCACGCGCGGTGTTGCACTCCAGCGGTAGCCATCAACCCAGCCGCGCATGTAGTCCGCCTCCGACGCCTGCACCCAGGCGCGGCACTGGTGCTCGTAGCAGGTAGAACTGACGGCCGCAGCGCCGTACGGATCGGCATCGCGGTAGCCGAGCTGGTACCAGTCCGCGCTCCGGCATTCGCTTTCGTTCATCGGCTGCGCAGCCGGCCAGCAGCAGGCGCGAGAACGACGACCGCGCTACTCTTCACCGCCGTGCGCGCTTGCGCTGCATCGAATTCCCAGAAGCCCTCCTGCCAGCCCTTGGCGTAGGCCGCGCAGGTCGGGCTTCGCGCCGTGCTTGCGCGCATTCGCTGAGCCTCGTAGGCGCCACGTCCATCCGCTGCATGCCGAACAGGCCATCGCCGGAAGCCGATGTCGTGCCAGTTCGCGCTGCGGCACTCGCGGCAGCATCCATGGTCGACGCGCAGCCAGCTGGCGTCAGGCAGGTGAAAGCTACAGGGCGTATCTTCATATAGCGGCGAACAGGCGCCGCAGCCCGGCAATTCCCGGCGCTACTGCTTCTCGATGCCCGCGGCGCGGCGAGGTCGCGGTGCACGCGCGCCACGCGCTCGACCTCGCCCTTGGCGGGGAAGCGCTCGTAGAAGCCCTCCTCGCGGAACTGGCTTGCGCCATCTCGGTCCAGGCGCCGAGGCGCTGCTTCCCAGCGGGCGACCCGGCCGGCTTCCGGCTCGGCGTCCTCGCGCGCGAGGTCGGCGCACACGCGCACCATCGCCTTGATGGTCACCGGCTTGGTGACCATGTAGCTGTCCTTGCCCCAGACCGCGTCGCCGAAGACGGCGCGCGCCGCCTTGAAGAAGTCGCGGATGATGCGCGTAGTAGCGCGGCACTTCCTTGGAGCTGCCGCCGGCGAGCTGGATCGAGCGCCAGCGCGCCGCGCACCCAGCGGTGCAGCTCGTTGAACAGCTCCGCCTGCAGCACCCACTTGTCGCGCTGGCTGCGGCCGCCGAGGCGGTTGATGCGGTAGCGCAGCGGGCTGTCGCCCTCGCTGTAGAGCTTCTCGACCAGCCGCGCGGCGAACTTGCGGTCGGGCGCGGCCCACGAGACGCGCTCGTAGAGGTCGACGAGGTGGCTCTTGTTGATGCGCGTCGGCGTCGAGTTGATGATGACGAACATCTCGGTGGCGAAGTCCTCGCTGCGGCCGTCGAAGATGATGCAGGGCACGTTGATGGTCGCCGCGTCGTCGGGGCGCTCCTGCAGGTAGAAGTGCAGCGCCGCGAGGCGGTGCTGGCCGTCGATGATCAGGTACTTGGCGCGACGGCTCGTTGAGGTGCCCGCGCCGCCGTCGCCGTCGGCGCGGAAATTGAGCCGCTCGCGAGGTGAACAGCAGCACCGTGCCGGGGATCGGCGGCTGCGTGACCGCGGTCTCGTAGAAGTTCTTGAGCTGGCGCACCTTGGCGCGCGACAGGCGCGCGCTGGAAGGCATGGTCGTTGCGCTCGATCTTGGCGATGAACTGCGCGATGTCGTCGTCCTCGGCGATGCGCGTCGGCGGCGATCTCCTCGCCCTCGCCGTAGAAACGGCTGATGAAGCGCACCTTCGCCAGCAGGTCCTTGGCGCGGTAGCTGGCGAAATAGAAGACGCCGTCCTTCTGACGGATCTGCGTCGCTTGCATGGACGCTCCTGTGGCCCCGGCCCCCGGCCGGCGCTTGCCACCACCGGGGCAGGGTCTTGCGCGCGAATGGTAAAGGAAAATCGAGGCCTTAGCAGGACGGAAGCCGGAGCGCCTGCAGCACCTCGCCGGTGCGCCGGTCCTGCACGAAACCGACCACGCCGGAGCGCTCGGGGGCGCCCTTCGGCAGCAGCGCGAGGCGGCGCCGCTCCGAGACTTGTCCGTTCGGGCCGAACGCGAAGCGGACCCTGCCATTCGAGCACGACGTGGTCGTGCGTCAGCGTGCGGCCGCTGTTCTCGCCCGACGTGACGCGGCTGCTGAGGCGGTTTTCGTAGACGGCGAGATAGAGGGCGGCGTCGCCGGCGAGCGCCGGGTCGACGAGCTCGGCGCGCGCCTGCGCATCGAGCGCGCGCCGCTCGCCGCGCCGTGGATCTCGAGCGCGATGCGCGCTCGCGCCGGCCGCGCGTTGATCGCCGCGACCGCGCTGTCGAATGCCGCCGAGCCCCAGCGCGGGAAGTCCTTGCCCTGAAGCACCACCTGCGGCGTGTAGACGAGCGCCATGCGCTGCAGCTGGCTGAGCTTCGCTCTGGCGCTGCGAGAACTCGCGCTTCGCGTAAGGATCCTTCCAGCCGATGTAGTCCCAGTAGTCGACGTGCAGCGCGAGCGGCACGACCCGCTCGGGCGCGTGGCCGCGACCGGCGAGGCCCGAAAGCCAGCGGTCGGCGGGCGGGCAGCTGCTGCAGCCCTCCGAGGTGTAGAGCTCGACCAGGGCGACGGTCTTGTCGCCGGACTGGGCCTTGCAGCCCGCCGCCGGCGGCGGGAAGCGCGAGCGCCAGGAGTGCCAGGGCAAAAGTGAACCGCATGGTCGTTGGTCGGAATCCTCGCCCCGAGCTTACGGATAATCCGGCGGGTGTTCTTCTTCGCCTCCGCTCGCCTGGAATTTCGGCCTCGGCATGACCTGGCTGGCGGTGCCCCTGTATGCCTATTCCCAGGGGCTTTCGAACGCCGAGATCGGGGCCTTGTTCGCCGCCCCGGTCCTCGCCCAGGCGCCGCTCAACCTCGTGGGCGGCGCCTATACGGACCGCATCGGCGGCCGGCGCATCATGCTGGGCTCCTGCTGGGCCACGGTCGCCGCCGGCATCTGGTTCATGCTTCGCCCAGGGGTTCTGGATGCTGCTCGCTGGGCCAGCTCGCCCTGATCCTCTCCCGCGCCGCCTTCTGGCCCGCCACCTGGGCAATGGCGAGCGAGCTTCCCGGGACGCGCGGCGTGCAGCTCGGCCGCCTCAACGCGGTGACCAACGCCGGGCAGATCCTGGGAACGGCGCTGTGCGGCTTTTCGCTCGCCCTCCTGGGCTTCAAGGCCACGTTCGCCGTCCTCGCCCTGATCGGCCTGGTGTCGTTTTCGCCGGGCTGGGGACGCACCCCGGGCCGGCGCGCGAGCCGCGCGCCACGCGGCGTGCTGGCGGGCTTCCGGCCGCTCCTGCGCCACCGGATCATCCAGTACTCGGTGCTCTGCGCCTACCTGTCGGCGCTGCCCTTTCTCGCTCTCGATCTCGTTCTTTCCGCTGCTGCTGACGAGCTTCGGCTACGCGGAGGAGAGCTCGGGCCTGCTGCTCGCCCTGCGGGCGGTCGGCTCGATCGGCGCGAGCCTGTTCGTCTCGCGCTTCGTGCGCAGCGGCCCGCAGACGCTCTGGCCGGTGGTCTGCGGCGTGATGGTGGCGGCCTCGATCGGCTTCCTGCCGGCCTGGAACCACGTGGTGCCGATCGCCGTCTGCCTCTTCTTCGTCGGCGCGGGATCGGCGGCCGATGACGCTTTACTTCCAGATCACCATCTCCGAGGCGAGCCGCCCCGAGGAGCGCGGCTCGGCGCTCGCGCTCGGCGGGCTGGGCTGGAGCCTGTCGCACTTCAGCACGCCGCTCATCATGGGCGTGGTCGCCGACCGCTACGGCCTGGTGCCGGGGTTCTACGTCCTGGGGGCCCTGGCGCTCGCCTGCGCGCTCGCCGATCGCCTGGACGCGCCGCTGGGCGTTCCGGGCGGCCTGAGCCGCCTACCTCTGCCGGCGGCGGAGCTTCTCCTCGCGCTCGAGGATGCCCCGCTCGATCGACTGCATCGCCTCGATCTGCTGGCGAAGGGCTTCCTCGCGCTTGTCGCGCTCCTTGTCGGCGCGCTCCCGCTCGCGCGTGCTCGCGCTCGAGCTCGCGCGGCGAGGCCGCTGGCGCTCGCTCAACTGGCCGGCGAGAAGCGCGGCAAAACGCCCGTATCCCGGCGACGACGCGCTGGCGAGCGACTCCAGGAGCTCGGCCGCGCGCGTGTCGTCGCGCAGGGGCGGCGGCAGCACCGCGAGCAAGGTGGCGAGGCGCAGGCGGTTGGCCGGCAGCGGGGTTCTTCTCGAAGGCGGCCTGTGCCGCGGCGAGCGCCGCCTTCTGCTCGGGCGCCGGCGCGCGCGCAGCCTTGAGCGCTTCGGCAACGATGCCGTCGACCGCGACGATGTCCGACGCCTGCGGCTCGAGCAGCGCGCAGCCCGCCAGCAGCAACGTCGCCGCGATAGACTGCGCGCATTACCATCTGCCTCATGACCCGGAGTTTACCTCGTCGCGGCGGTGGCCGCCAATGGAATCATAGGCGCCAACGGCAAGCTACCGTGGCACCTGCCCGAGGACCTGAAGCATTTCAAGCGCGTCACCCTCGGCCATCCGGTCATCATGGGCCGCAAGACCTGGGAGTCGCTCAAGGGCCGCTGCCGGGCCGGGAGAACATCGTCGTCACGCGCCAGGCCGGCTATCGAGGCGCCGGGCGCGGCGGTGGCGCAGCTCGCTCGATGCCGCGCTCGCCCTGTGCGCCGGGCGAGCCGGTCGTCTGCGTCATCGGCGGCGAGCAGCTCTTCGCGCGACGTCGCTGCCGCTCGCGACCGGCCTGGTCATGACCGAGATCAAGCAGGACTTCGCGGGCGACACCCGGTTCCCGGACTACGACCGCTCGCAGTGGCGGGAGACGCAGCGCGAAGCGCATACCGCGGCAAGCGGTATGCGCTTCGACTTCGTGCTCTACGAAAAGGCCTAGCTCTTCGACTCGAAGACCCGCACTTCGGGCAGCGGGAAGCCGTTGAACTGGCTCGCGTAGGCGGTGGTGTAGGCGCCGGCGTTGCGGATGTAGACGAAATCGCCTTCCTGCAGGTCCGAAGGCAGCGGCTCGTCGCGCATCACGATGTCGACCGAGTCGCAGGTCGGCCCGCCCACCGTCCAGGCGATGTCCGGGCCGGAGCGGTCGGTGCGGATGCGGTACCTGAGGCCCTTCGGTGGCCTCGATCACGCCGCCGAACAGGCCCGCGTCCCAGTGCATCCAGCGCTTGCCGGCGCGGTTGGCGGTGCCGAGCACCCGGCAGACGAAGTAGCCGGCGTCGGAGACGAGGTAGCGGCCCGGCTCGGCGATGACCTGCACGTCGTCCGGGAAGGCCTTCAGGCCCTCGTTGACCGACGTTGCCGATCACCTCGATCGACGGAATGGGCTTGACGTGCCGCACCGGGTAGCCGCCGCCGATGTTGAGCAGGCGCGGCTTGAGGCCGGCCTTGGTCATCAGGTCGAACAGGCTGCGCGCCTTCTCCAGCGCGACGCGCCAGTTCTCCGGGTTGCGGCACTGCGAGCCGACGTGGAAGGTGATGCCCGCCAGGTCGGCGCCCAGCTTGGCCGCGGCGGCGACGATCTCGCGCGCGTCGCCGGCGCCGGCGCCGAACTTGCCGGAGAGCGGCCAGTCGCTGCCGATGTTGGGGGTCGCGATGCGCAGGTAGAGCTTGGCGTCCGGCTTGATCTCGAAGACCCGGCGCAGCTCGTCCAGGCTGTCGATCACGTACCACTCCACGCCCTTGGCGGCGGCGTAGGCGATCGACTCGCGCGACTTCATCGGGTTGGAGAAGAAGACCTCGGCCGCGGTTGACGCCCAGCGACGAGCAGCAGGTCGAGCTCGGCGGTCGAGGCGATCTCGAAGCCGCAGCCCTCCTGGGCGAGCACCTTGAGCACGCGCCGGTCCGGGTTGGCCTTGACCGCGTAGTGCGGCCGCACGCGCGGCATGGCGGCGCGGAAGCGCCTCGCCTTGGCGCGCACGATGGCGGTGTCGAGGATCAGGAACGGTCGGGTGTACTTCTGGCTGGCAGCCTGGCGGCACGATCTCGAAGTCGAGGCTCGACCTCGGGATGCGTATCGAAGAGCTGTTCTTGCGGCTGCTGCTGGCGACTGCGGTGCTTCTGCTGCGGATGCTGCTAGGGCGGTCCCCCATCAAAGTTCTCCTCGCTCGGGAAACTAACCTTCAGGAATGTCGCGTACGGAAACGTCGTACACGCGGTAGCAGATCTTCGGACTTCTCATGACGACCTCCTGCTCCTCCTGAAGAAACGAAAAAACTCCGGCCGATTATAGGGATGACCCCCGGGAGTCAAGACCTTGCGACAAAGATTTTTACGGTCCTAATGGGGCGTCCGGGGAGGGGCAACCACAACCTGTAGTAGCGCGCCGAAACCGGCGAACTAGATGCGCGGCAACGTCACGCCTTTCTGGCCCTGGTACTTGCCGCCGCGGTCGCGGTAGGAGGTTTCGCAGACCTCGTCGGACTCGAGGAAGATCACCTGGGCGACGCCCTCGTTGGCGTAGATCCGGGCGGGCAGCGGCGTGGTGTTGGAGAACTCCAGCGTGACGTGGCCCTCCCACTCCGGCTCCAGCGGCGTGACGTTGACGATGATGCCGCAGCGGGCGTAGGTCGACTTGCCGAGGCAGATGGTCGAGCACGTTGCGCGGGATGCGGAAGTACTCGACCGTGCGCGCCAGGGCGAAGGAGTTGGGCGGGATGATGCAGACGTCGCCCCGGTAGTCGACGAAGTTCTTGGCGTCGAAGTCCTTGGGGTCGACGATGGTCGAGTTGATGTTGGTGAAGATCTTGAATTCGGTCGAGCAGCGGATGTCGTAGCCGTAGCTCGAGGTGCCGTAGGACACGATCCTGCTTGCCGCTCGCGCTCCTTGACCTGGCCCGGCTCGAAGGGCTCGATCATGCCCTTCGCCGCCATGCGGCGGATCCACTTGTCGGATTTGACTGACACTGGCCTATCATAGCTTGTGAGCATGGGAGCTAGAGCCCTCGCGGGCTGGACGCTGGCGGCCGCCGCGCTGCTGCCGCCGGGATCGCCGCCGGGGAGCGAGCAGTTCACCGCCGAGGAAGTCCGCGCGATCGTCGCGCACGGCCCCTGGCCGCCGCCGCTCGCGACCGACCCGAGCAACCGGGCGTCCGGCAAGCGCGAAGCGATCGAGCTCGGGGAGCGCCTGTTCTTCGACCAGCGCCTCTCGCCGAGCGGCAAGTTCTCCTGCGGCACCTGCCACGTCCCGGAGCGCAACTGGACCGACAACCGCACCCGCGGCGCGGCGATCGACGGAAGTCGACCGCAACACGCCGACCCTGATGAACCTCCGCCTCGGCCGCGCGTTCGGCTGGGACGGCGTCACCGACAAGCTCTGGCTGCAGAGCATCCGGCCGATGCTCGACGCCCGCGAGCTCGGCGCGAGCCCGCGCCACGTCGCCGACGTCATCCGCAAGGACGAGCAGCTCGCCTGCCGCTACCAGAAGACCTTCGGCGCGCCGCCTTCGCCGACCGACGACCAGGCGGTGCTGACCGACGTCGCCAAGGCCCTCGCCGCGCTGGTGGAGACGTTCGAAACCCCGCCGACGCCGTTCGACCGGTTCCGCAATGCGCTCGCGCGCGGCGAGCGCGATCACGCCCTGGATCTATTCCGACGCGGCGCAGCGCGGGCGCGAAGATTTTCGTCGGCAAGGGCACGTGCAGCACCTGCCATAGCGGTCCGAACTTCTCCAACGGCGAGTTGCGCGACAACGGCTTTCTCGAAGCTGGCGGCGCCCGGACGGCCGGACCCGGCAAGGGCGGCGCGTTCAAGGTGCCGACGCTCCGCCACCTCCTCCTGACCGCGCCCTATGGACACCACGGCGAGGTCGCGACCATCGCCGACGTAGTGCAGGCACTACTCCGAGACCGGCTCGAGCGCCGTCGGGCCGCTGAAGCTCACCGCCGCCGAGCAGTCCGACCTGGTGGTCTTCCTCGAGTCGATCAGCACCTTCAGCAACCCGTGGCGCCCGGAAGACCACGGGCGGTGCTTCTGAGCGGCGAGCGCTGGCCCTTCGCGGTTCGCCGCCTGACGCCGAAGCTCGGCGCGGAGATCTCCGGCGTCGATCTGGCGGGCGGCGTCGACGACGAGGCCTCTTTCAGCGCCTGTACCAGGCGTTCCTTCGCTACCAGGTGCTGCTCTTTCCGCCGCAGGACCTGCCGCCCGGCCGACAGGTCGAGTTCGCCCGGCGCTTCGGCGAGGTGCAGATCCACGTCATGAACCAGTATCACGCCGACGGCTTCCCGGAGCTCTACCGGCTCTCGAACCTGGACGAGAACGGCAGGCCGAACGGCCGCCATCCCGACAAGGGCACGCTCGCCTGGCACACCGACGGGTCCTGGCAGCGGGTCACCGGGCAGGCCACCATCATCTACGGCGAGGTCATGCCCGAGAGCGGCGGCGAGACCCACTTCTGCGACATGTACGGCGCGTACGAGCGGCTCGACCCGTCATGGAAGGCGCGCATCGCCGGTCTTCGCGCCGTCCACAACCTGGATTTCTCGCGCAATCGCCGCCACGGCGGAGCCGATGACCGAGGGCAGCGCCGCGCCGCGGCCGCCGGTGGATCATCCGATCGTGCGCACGCACCCCGAGACCGGACGCAAATGCATGTACCTGGGGGACCACGCCGAATCCATCGTCGGCATGCCCTACGACGAGGGTCGGGCGCTGATCGAGGAGCTGAATGCGCTCATCGTGCATCCGGACCTCAGCTACGAGCACCGCTGGACGACGCGCGAGATGATCGTGTGGGACAACCGCTGCGTGCTGCATCGCGCCACCCGTACGACGAGGCCAACGCAGGGCCGCGTCATCCGGCGCTGCACCGTGCTCGGCGAGGTTCCTGCCTAGGTATTCTGGACGACGATGTTCGGGAACTTGGAGGTCATGTCGCGCTGCGACTCGGCGATCTTGACCGCCACGCGGCGCGCGATCCGCTTGTAGATCTCCGAGATTTTGCCGTCCGGATCCGACACCACCGTCGGCTTGCCGGAATCGGCCTGCTCGCTGGATCGACTCGTCGAGCGGCAGCTGGCCGAGCAGCTCGGTGCCTGTAGTCCTTCGACATGCGCTCGGCGCCGCCCGTGCCGAAGATGTGGCTCTCGTGGCCGCACTGCGGGCAGATGTGGAACGACATGTTCTCCACCACGCCGAGGATCGGGATGCCGACCTTCTCGAACATCTTGAGGCCCTTGCGCGCGTCGATGAGCGCGATGTCCTGCGGCGTGGTGACGATCACCGCGCCGGTGACCGGCACCTTCTGCGCGAGCGTGAGCTGGATGTCGCCCGTGCCCGGCGGCAGGTCGACCACCAGGTAGTCGAGCTCGCGCCAGTTCGTGTCCTTGAGGAGCTGCTCGAGCGCCTGCGTCACCATCGGCCCGCGCCAGACCATCGGCGTGTCGATGTCGATGAGGAAGCCGATCGAGCTCGCCTGCAGCCCGTGGCCCTCCATCGGCTCGATGCGCTTGCCGTCCTTCGACTCCGGGCCGGCCGGCGATGCCGAGCATCATCGGCTGCGACGGGCCGTAGATGTCGGCGTCGAGCATGCCCACCGACGCGCCCTCGGCGGCGAGCGCGAGCGCGAGGTTCACCGCGGTGGTCGACTTGCCGACGCCGCCCTTGCCCGAGGCGACGGCGATGATGTTCTTGATCCCGGGAACGAGCTTCACGCCGCGCTGCACGGCGTGCGCCACGACTTTCGAAGACACCTTCACCGCGACGTTGGCCGCGCCCGCGCGCTTCAGCGCCTCGATCACCTGGCGGCGGATCGGCTCGTGCTGGCTTTTGCCCGGATAGCCGAGCTCGATGTCGAGCGAGACGTCGCTGCCGGAGACCTTGATGTTGCGCGCCGAGCGGGTGCGCGACGAAGTCCTTGCCGGTGTTCGGATCGACCAGCGTCTTGAGCGCTTCCTGGACCTTCGCTTCAGTGACAGACATGCTTGAAGTGTAAGCTAAAATCGCCGTCCCCCATGGCGCATCCGCCGCAAGCTCTTCGTCACCACCGCTCTGCCCTACGCGAACGGTCCGTTCCACATCGGCCACATCATGGAGTACATCCAGGCCGACATCTGGGTGCGCTTCCAGCGCATGCAGGGCAACGAGGTGCATTTCGTCGGCGCCGACGACGCGCACGGCGCGCCGATCATGCTCGCCGCGGAGAAGGCCGGGCAAGTCGCCCGAAGCGTTCATCGCCGAGATCGCAGAACGGGCGCAAGCCGTACCTCGACGGCTTCCACATCGCGCTACGACAACTGGCACTCGACGCACTCGCCGGAGAACACCGAGCTCTCGCAGGACATCTACCGCAAGCTGAAGGCGGCGGGGCTGGTCTACACCAAGCCGGTCGAGCAGTTCTTCGACCCGGTGAAGGGCATGTTCCTCGCCGACCGCTACATCAAGGGCGAGTGCCCGAACTGCGGCGCGAAGGACCAGTACGGCGACGCGTGCGAGAACTGCAGCACGGTCTATTCGCGCGACCGAGCTGAAGAATCCCTACTCGACGCTCTCCGGCGCGAAGCCGGTGCTGCAAGTCCTCGGAGCACCACTTCTTCAAGCTCTCCGACCCGAAGTGCAAGAGCTTCATCCAGCGGCTGGCTCGAGACGCCCGGCCGGCTGCAGTCCCAGGTGGTGAACAAGGCGAAGGAATGGCTGGAAGGGAACGGCGACAAGGCGCTTGCCGACTGGGACATCTCGCGCGACGCGCCCTACTTCGGCATCCGCGTTCCCGACATCAAGGAGGAGAAGTACCTCTACGTCTGGCTCGACGCGCCGATCGGCTACCTCGCTTCAGCCTGAAGAACTACTGCGCGAAGAAGAGCCTCGACTTCGACGACTGCTCAGCCGACCCGACGCCGAGCAGATCCACTTCATCGGCAAGGACATCATCTACTTCCACACCCTGTTCTGGCCGGCGATGCTGAAGTTCGCCGGCGCGCCCTACAAGATGCCCGACCACGTCTACGTCCACGGCTTCATCGGCGTTTCCGGCGAGAAGATGTCCAAGTCGCGCGGCACCGGCATCGACCCGCTGCGCTATCTCGAGCTCGGCATGAACGCCGAGTGGCTGCGCTACTACATCGCCGCCAAGCTGAACGCCAACGTCGAGGACCTCGACTTCAATCCCGACGATTTCCTCGCGCCGCGTCAACAGCGACCTGGTCGGCAAGTACGTCAACATCGCCAGCCGCGCCGCCAGCTTCATCGCACAAGCACTTCGACGGCAAGCTCGCGTACTCTGGGCGATACGCGGCCGCTCGTCGAGGGCGCGCGAGCGGCGGCGGCTGCCGCCGCGCAGCCTACGAAGCCGCGAGTTCGGCAAGGCGATCCGCGACGCGATGGCGATCGCCGATCGCATCAACCAGGACTTCGACGCCCAGCAGCCGTGGCTGATGGCCAAGGATCGCGAACAAGCACGCCGAGCTGCAGGACGTCTGCTCGCGGGCGCTGCACGCCTTCAAGCTGCTCTCGGTGCTGCTCGCGCCGGTGCTGCCGCAACTCGCGCAGCGCGTCGCGCGCGATTTCTTCGCGCTGGGCCGCGAATTCGCCTGGTCCGACGCCGAGATCCTGCCCGAGCGGATCGCCGCCGTTCAAGCACCTCATCACGCGCGTCGAGGAGAAGCAGCTCGACGCGCTGTTCCAGATCGCCGAGCGAAAGAAGCCGCCGTGGACGACAACACCATCTCGATCGACGACTTCAACAAGCTCGACCTGCGCGTGGCGACGCATCGCCAAGGCCGAGCGCGGTCGAGGGCGCCGACAAGCTGCTCAAGCTGACCCTCGATCTCGGCGACGGCACGCCGCACCGTGTTCGCCGGGATCAAGTCCGCCTACGCCCCCGAGAAGCTCGAAGGGCGGCTCGACGGTGGTGGTGGCGAACCTCGCCCCGCGCAAGATGAAGTTCGGCGTCTCCGAGGGCATGGTGCTGGCCGCCTCTGCCGAGCGAAGGCCGGGAATTTTCCTCATTTCCCCGGACTCCGGGGCGCAAGCCCGGCATGCGCGTAAAATAGCCGCGTCGCGGCGCAGCTCGCCGCATGGGACGGATACCCGATGGAGAGCTCCGGCCGCACGCTGGTCTGCAGCGTGCTCTTCCTCGACATCGTCGAGTACTCGAAGAAGCCGGTCGCCGAGCAGCTGCAGCTCAAGCAGGCGTTCAACGCGGCGCTCGGACGAGGCGCTCGAGCAGGTGGCGCCGCGCGACCGCATCATCCTCGACACCGGCGACGGCGCCGCGGTCACCTTTCATCGGCGACCCGGAGGACGCGCTGTTCGCTCGCCATGCTCGATGCGCGACGCGGCGCGCACCGCTGCCGCGTGCGCATGGGCGTCAACCTCGGCCCGGTGCGCCTGGTCAAGGACCTGAACGGCCAGATGAACATCATCGGCGACGGCATCAACGTCGCGCAGCGCGTGATGAGCTTCGCCGAGCCCGGCCAGCTGCTCGTCTCGCGCTCGTTCTACGAAGTGGTGTCGTGCCTGTCGCGCGACTACGCGAACCTGTTCCGCCACGAGGGCGCGCGCACCGACAAGCACGTGCGCGAGCACGAGGTGTACTCGGTGGTCGGCGGCACGCCCGCACGCGCCGCGTGCTCGAGACACGCAGTCGCAAGTCTCGGCCGGGCCAACGGCTCGGCTGGCTCGCCGGCCTACGGGCCGCTCGGCCTGCGCCGCTCGGCGCTGGTCGCGGCGCCCGCGCTGTTCCTCGCTCGCTCGTCGGCGGCGTGCGGCCGCGCGCCGTGATGGAGGCACCGCCGGCGCGCCGCCCGCCGAGCCGATGGCCGCGGCGCCCGCGCGCCATGCCCCGGCGCCCAGCCGCGGCGCCGCTCAGGCCGCGCCCAAGCCGATGCATGCGCGGCTCCCGCCGAAAAGCCGCGCACGCCGGCGGCGAAGACAGCGGCGCAGGGCGGCGAAGAAGGCCGCCAGAAGCCCGTCGAGCGAGCCGCGCCGGCGGCGCCGCAAGGCCGGCGCGGCGCGGCTCGAGCTCGCGGTCAGCCCCTGGGGCGAAGATGCTGATCGACGGCAAGAGCCGCGGCGTCAGCCCCGGCTGCGCGAGCTTGAAATCTCCGCCCGGCTCGCATACGATAGAGATCCGCAACTCGACCTTCCCGCGCCACGCGAGAAGCGTCGAGATCAAGCCGGGGATGCGGTCAAGATTCGGCACAGGTTCCGATGATGGTCCGGTTGTCGATGCGCGGCCGCGCGTTGGCGCTGCCTCGCGGCTGCGAGACCGCGCCGATGAATTCGCCACCGACGCGAACAGCGCCTGGTCCAGCTGACCGGTTCGCGGGCAAGGCCGGCGGCGCTCAACACGGCCTGCAAGCAGTACGACGACGGCGACTACTAGCCGTCGGCCGAAGAGCCTGCAGACGCGCGCTCGACCAGGGCCTCGCCGACAGCGAGCGCGCGTAACGCGCACAAGCACCTCGCGTTCATCCACTGCGCGCAGAGCCGCGATCGGCGCCGTGCCGCGAGGAGTTCCGCAAGGCGCTCGCCATCGATCCCGTCGCATGGAGCTCGCGCCCGCCGGAGGCGGGCCACCCGATCTGGGGACCGGTCTTCCGATCGCTCGAAGGCGGGCCGCTAAGCGCGCGCGAGATGGAGGCACCCGAAGCTCGGCCGCTACGCCATCCAGTCCGAGCTCGGACGCGGCGCGATGGGCGTCGTCTACAAGGCGACCGACTCGGTGCTCGAGCGCACGGTCGCGATCAAGACGGTCAACATGAGCGCTCGACGCAGCGATGGACGGCGAAGGCTACGAGGCGCGCTTCTACCAGGAGGCGCGCGCCGCCGGCGGCCTCAACCACCCCAACATCGTCACCATCTACGACGTCGGCAAGCGCGGCGACGTCGCGCTACATGGCGATGGAGTTGCATCGAAGGGCGTCGAGCTGCGCACGCTGATGCGGCGACGGCGACGCCGCTGCCGCGTGACGCAGGCCGTCGTCGATCGCCGCGCAGGTCGCCGACGGCCTCGCCTACGCGCACGAGCACGGCGTCGTGCACCGCGACATCAAGCCGCGCCAACATCATGGTGCTGCGCCAACGGGCCGGTGAAGATCACCGACTTCGGCATCGCGCGCATGCGCGCTCGTCGCGAGCTGACGCCAGACCGGCATGATGCTCGGCTCGCCGAAGTACATGTCGCCCGAGCAGGTGATCGGCAAGCGCGCCGACCACCGCTCCGACATCTTCTCGCTCGGCGTGATCCTCTACGAGATGCTGACCGGCGCGACGCCGTTCAACGGCGAGAACGTCACCGCGCTCATGTACCAGATCGTCAACTTCGTGCCGCCGGCGCCGAGCACGGTCAACCGCGCGGTGCCCGAGCTGCTCGACTACATCGTCGCCAAGATGCTCGCCAAGCCGGTCGACGAGCGCTACCAGGGCGCGCACGAGGTGGCGCGCGACCTGCGCGAATGCGAGCGCAGCTCGGGGTCAACATCAACGCCACCCAGCCGCCGATACGCCCGGCGCCCGGTCGCCAGCCTGGCCGCGGAGCGCCGCAGCCCGAGCTGGTCCTGACGCACGCCGAGGCGAAGGTCATCGGGCAGACCGTCAGCCACACGCGCGGCGTGGACGCGACCGAGCCCACTGCCGACGCGGCCGCGCGCTGGCGCGCGGCGTATCCCACTCGTTCGACTCGCTCGAGGCGACGCAGCGCCTCGCCGTCCTGGGACCGGGAGCGCCACCGCGCCCTTCGCCAAGACGGCGCCGGCGTCGACGCGACCGCCGCCTGCCACCATGTGGAAGTCGGCCCGACGCCCGCCAAGCCGTCCGAAGCCAGCCCGGCGGAGCGCCGACCGCGATGCAGGTCACGGCTCGATTCCCGCCCAGCTGACGCGCGGCTGGCTGGCGGCGGCGCGACTGGCTCCTGGTCGGACGCGGCGCTCGCTGAACGGTCGTCGCGTGGCGTGATCCTGAAACGCCGCGAGTACTTTACCGCCGCGGTAATTCTACTTTCAGGCCGGCCGCCGCAGCTCGTCGGCATGGCGCTCACCGGGTAGCCCTTGCAGGTCCAGGCCAGCTTGCCGCCCTGCAGCGATGGGCAGTGAGCGTGATCTCGATGGCGTTCTTTCTCGTTCCAGCCGCGGATAGCGCCGTCGTCCGCCACCAGCCACTTCAGCTCGCCGTGCTTCGCGTCGTTCTTCGCCGCGACCTTCACGTCCTGCCTGAGCTGCCGAGGCTGCCCGCCTTCTCGGCGCGCTCCGTCACCTGTTTCTGCGCCGCGTCGGCGCCGGAGAGCAGCGCCTGCGCGGCCTCCTCGTTTCCGCGCCCGCCATCTTCGGCAGGACCACCGCGACCAATCGGTGAATCCGGCCAATGCGAGACCGGCGATCATCAAAAGGACAATCCGCATCGATGCTTCCCCCGTTTCGGCGACCCGCGGCGTCAGCTTACCATTTCGACATGCCCACTCTGCCGCTTCGCGCATCGTCGGATGGTCCAGGGCGTCGGCTACCGATATGCGCTTCAGCACGTAGCCGCGCACCTCGGCCTCACGCGGCTGGGTTCGCAATCGCGCGACGGCAGCGTCGAAGCCGTGGCGCAGGGCTCGCAGCAAGCGCATCGACGCGCGCTGGCAGCCTGGGCGCGGCGCGGCCGCTCTGCGGCGCGCGTGAGCGAATGTCACAGCAACGGCCGCCGCCGAGAGCACGACCGCAGCACGACCGTTTCGAAATCCGCCCGAACTGTCTAGGCGGCCTTGCGCCGCTTGAGCGCATTCAGCACCGAGAATTGCCAGGGCCGGCAGGCGGCGAGCAGCGCCACGCCCACGCGGCGCTCGCAGGGCATCGACGAATCCGCTTCGGCGAGCTTGTTGAATTCGTCGACCAGCTTCGTCAGCCGCTCCCGCAGGATCGCCGCCGACTCCGCCGACATCTGCGCGCGATGCGAAGCGCATCAGCTCGAGCGGCGCGTCGAAGCGCGAGCCCAGGAACTCGTCCATCACCCGGCGCGAGTAGGCCCGCTTCGCCGGTCCGGCGTCGCGCCACTGGAAATCCTTCGGCACCAGCAGCCGCGCGCCGGTCGCCGCTCGCCCACTCGATCAGCCTCGGCCTTTTCCAGCCTGGCGAACGCGACGGTGAGCTCGGTGCGCGATACGGCGAAGCCTCGAGTATCTCGGCCGAACGTCCAGTCGTTCACCACCAGCCAGAAGATCGACAGCAGCCGCTCGTCCTTGGCGAGCGCGGTTTCCTGCTCGATGCGTCAGCTAGGCTCGCGCTGTCCGCAGGCGCGGCATCATGCGCGCGACCTCGTGCAGGTCGAGCTCGAGCACGCCGAGGATCTGCTCGATGCGCGCCAGGGTGAAGGTGCCGCGCGAGAACATGCGCTTGACGCTCGCCTCGGAAAGGCGCAGCGCGCCGCCGAGCGCGGCGTAGGTCATGCCGCGGGCGTGGACCGCTCTCTTCAGCGCTTCGACGAAGCGGCTGCGCGCCGTCATGTCACTTACGGTATCACTTTTCACTACTTTTCAGACTCCGGTTGCGCAGCTCGTCCGCCGTCGCCGAACAATCGCCGCGACACACAACCGACGACGGAGAGGCTGCGATGGGCAAGGCAAAATCTATCCCGTTGTCCGCTTACGAACTGCGCGACGCGGTCCGCCACGAGCCAGCGCTTCGACCCTTCGCGGCTCGACCGCATCCTTCGGCCCGAAGACGATCGCGGCTTCATCGAGGTGCAGGCGAGCGCCTCCTGGCAAGCCATCGCCAACCTTCTGCGGCCCGGGACACCACCCGGAGGCGGCCAGCCTGCGCGCCACACATGCGCACGATCGGCGAGAGCATCGCCCGCAACACCGCTGGTCCCGACGGGCGCCCTGCAGTCACGCATGTCGAATCGCTCACCTTGATTACCCCGGAAGGCGAACTGCGACGGATCAATCGCATCGGGCAAAGCAGTCATCTTTGCCCTGGTAGTCGGAGGGCAGGGCCTCTTCGGCACCCCTTACAGCGCCACCCTGCGCGTCAGCTCGCTTTTGTGCTCAGCCGACGAGACGGTCAAGGCGGGAATACCTCGAGCCCAGCAACTGCGCTCCGGACGCGCTCCAACTTCTCATCCCGCCGGAAGCACTTGAGCGCTTCGTCGCCGACGCGCAAGCGCGCTGCGACGACTGGCGTGTCGGCGTCGAAGGCGTCCACGTGCGCAGTGTCCTGCCCGAGGAAGACACCTTCCTTCGATGGGCGCGCCGCCAATACAACGAGGTCAGCTTGCAGCTCTCCCGCCTTTCAACCATCGGCGGTGCGGTGCGCGGCTACCCAGCTGCGTCGCGAGCTCATCGACGCCGCCATCGCCGCGGGCGGCAGCTTCCCGATCGCGCGCACGCCCGAGGCGACGCGCGAGCAGGTCGCCGCCTGCTATCCCGAGCTGACCGAATTCCTCGCCGAGAAGCGCCGCATCGATCCGTCGGAGAAGCTGGTCGAACAGCTGGTACCCGCACCACCGCAGCCTCCTCAGCGCGCGGGGCCTGCGAGACGCGCTGGAATCAGGCGTAGCTGACCTGCACGTTCTCCGGCGCGAGCCAGGCCGACAGCTCGCCGAGGAGCCGCTCGTCCGGCCGCACGCGCCAGGCATCGCCGAGCGCGATCTCGCACTCAGCGCCGCCGTTCTGGTAGCGCACGAACACCTGGCAGCTGCCGTTGCCGTTGGCGCGGTAGGGCGCGAGCGATCTGCTGCAGCCGCTTCGCGTCGCGCTCGTCGGTCTGCCGTTCATCGCGATCTTCAGGCGCGCCGGCGAAGCGTCGCGCGCAGCGACTCGAGGTCGAACAGCTCCTCCGCGGTGACGCGCAGGCCGCCGGAGAATTCGTCGCTTCTGCGCCTTGCCCTGGACGACGAGCAGCGCGTCCTCCTTGAGCTTGTCGCGGTGCCTGTCGAACAGCTCGTTGAACACCGAGATCTCGAGCTGCGCGCTGCCGTCGTCGAGCATCACCACCATCATGCGGCCGCGGCGCGTCATCTGCGTGCGCGCGGAGGCGACGATGCCGGCGATCGCAGACCCGGTGCTGCGACGCGGCGAGCTTTGCCAGCGGCGTGCGCGGGAATCCGGCGAGCTCGCGCTCGTAGACGGAGAACAGGTGCCCGGACAGGTAGAAGCCGAGCGCCGCCTTCTCCTCCAGTCAGCTTCTGCTTCAGGTCCCAGGGCGCCGCCTCGACGTAGGCGTGCGGCGCCGCGCGCGCGGCACTTCCGCCTTCGCCGAACAGGCTGTTCTGCGACGCCGCGCGCTCGGCCTGCTCGGCGCGCCTCGATCGCGCGCGCCGACGCGAGGCGAGCAGGCCGCGCGCGGTTCGTGTCGAGCGCAATCGAAGGCGCCCGCGCGCACCAGCGCCTCGACCGCAGCGCCGGTTGACGCATGCGCTTGTCGACGCGGCGGCAGAAGTCGAACAGGTCCGTGAACGGCGCCGTCGCTTGCGCGCCTCGAGGATCGCGCGCGATCGCCGACTCGCCCGGTGCCGCGCACCGCGCCCAGGCCGTAGCGCACGGTCTTCGCGGTCCACCGGCACGAAGCGGTATTCGCGAGGCGTTGACGTCGGGCGGCAGCACCGTCGAGGCCGTTCGCCACGCGCGTCCTCGTGGAACTGGCGCACCTTGTCGGTGTCGTCCATCACCGCCGACAGGTTGGCGGCCATGAACGCGGCGGCGTGGTGCGCCTTCATGTACGCGGTCTGGTAGGCGAGCAGCGCGTAGGCGGCGGCGTGCGACTTGTTGAAGCCGTAGCCGGCGAACTTCTCCATCAGGTCGAAGAGCTGCGTCGCCTTGCCGCGCGGCAGGCCGTTCTTCTCGCGCGCCGGCGACGAAGATGTCGCGCTGCTGCGCCATCTCCTCGGCGTTCTTCTTGCCCATCGCGCGGCGCAGCAGGTCGGCGCCGCCGAGCGTGTAGCCGCCGATCACCTGCGCGATCTGCATCACCTGCTCCTGGTACACCATGATGCCGTAGGTCGGGCCGAGGATCGGCTCCAGGCGCGGGATCGAGGTACTCGACGCGCTTCGCCGTGCTTGCGCTCGATGAACTCCGGGATCAGGTCCATCGGCCCGGGCCGGTAGAGCGCGACCAGCGCGATGATGTCCTCGAAGCGGTCGGGCGCGCGCGCTTGATCAGGTCGCGCATGCCGCGCGATTCCAGCTGGAACACCGCGGTGGTGTTGCCGCGCGGAGAGCAGCTTGTAGGCTGCCGGCGTCGTCGAGCGGGATCTTCTCGAGCGAGAAATCCGGCTCGCCCAGCCGCGCACGATAGCGCTCGGCCCAGTCGAGGATGGTGAGCGTGGTGAGGCCGAGGAAGTCGAACTTCACCAGGCCGACCGCCTCGACGTCGTCCTTGTCGAGCTGCGAGATGACGCTGGTCGGTGCCCTCGGCCGCGTACAGCGGGCAGAAGTCGGTGAGCTTGCCCGGCGCGATCAGCACGCCGCCCGCGTGCATGCCGACGTTGCGCGTCAGGCCCTCGAGCTGCTCGCCGAGCTCGAGCAGCTCGCGCACCTCGTCCTCCTTCTTCTCGCGCTCGGCGAGCAGCGGCTCCATCTCGCGCGCGTCCTGCGAGCGTGATCGTGCTTGCCGGGCTGGAACGGGATCAGCTTCGCGATCTGGTCGCAGAAGTTGTAGCCGAGGTCGAGCACGCGGCCGACGTCGCGCACCACCGCGCGCGCCGCCATGGTGCCGAAGGTGGCGATCTGCGACACGCTGTCCGCGCCGTACTTCTTGCGCACGTAGTCGATCACGCGGTCGCGCCCGTCCTGGCAGAAGTCGATGTCGAAGTCGGGCATCGACACGCGCTCGGGGTTGAGGAAGCGCTCGAACAGCAGGTCGTAGCGCGAGCGGATCGAGGTCGGTGATGCCGCAGCGCAGTAGGCGACCAGCGAGCCGGCGCCCGAGCCGCGGCCCGGGCCCGACCGGCACGCCGTTCGTCCTTCGCCCAGTTGATGAAGTCGGCGACGATCAGGAAGTAGCCGGCGAAGCCCATCTGCACGATGGTCTTGATCTCGAACGCGAGGCGCTCGCGGTAGCGCGGCTTCGTCTTCTTCCTTCAGCGTCAGCTTCTCGAATCTTCCGAGCAAGCCCTGCTTCGGCTTCGCTCGGCCAGGAACGCATCGATCGACACGCCGTTCGGGCGTCGGGAACGCCGGCAGGCGGCTCTTGCCGAGCTCGATCTCGAGGTTGCAGCGGCGCGCGATCTCGACCGCGTTCTCCAGCGCCTGCGGCACGTCGGCGAACAGCTGCGCCATCTCCGTCCTGGCGTCTTGAAGTACTGCTCGGGCGTGAACAGCTTCGGCCGGCGCTGGTCGCCGAGCACGTAGCCCTGCGAGATGCAGACGCGCGCCTCGTGCGCCTTGAAGTCGTCCGGCGCGAGGAACTGCACCGGGTGCGTGGCGACCACCGGCAGCTTGAGCTGCGTCGCGAGCGCGACGCGTGCGCCGCACCAGCGCCTCGGCGTTCGGCGCGCCCGGCGCGCTGCACCTCGAGGTAGTAGCGGCCGGGAAAGAGCCTCGCCCAGGCCGCGCGAGCGCGCTCGGCCGCCGCGGCGTTGCCGCCGCAGCAGCGCCTGGCCGACGTCGCCGCCGGCGGCGCCGGAGAGCGCGATCAGCCCTTCGGTGCCGCCTTCGCGCCAGCCAGGCCGGCGCGATCTCGGCGCGCGCGCGGTGCTGGTTCTTCAGCCAGGCGCGCGACAGCAGCTCGCACAGGCGCAGGTAGCCCGGCGCGGGACTGCGCAAAGCAGCAGCAGCGCGGAACGGCTTGTCGCGGTCGGCCTCGTTCTGCAGCCAGCAGTCGGCGCCGATGACCGGCTTTGACGCCGGCGGCGCGCGCCGCGCCGTAGAACTTCACCATGCCGAAGACGTTGGCCGTGTCGGTGAGCGCCAGCGCCGGCATGCCGTCGGCCGCCGCCTGCTTCACCGCCTCGTCGACGCGCACGATGCCGTCCGCGCACCGAGAACTCGGAGTGCATCCTCAGGTGGACGAAACGTGGAGCGACGGCGCGCGGCATGCTAAAAATTTTACTCCGAGTCGGCTACGATGCGGCCATGAATCCGGCGCTCGGCGCACTGCTTCTCGGCGCCGCCTGCATCGCGCTGTCGCCGATCTTCGTGCGCCTCTCCGAAGCCGGGCCTGACCGCGACCGCGTTCTGGCGCGTTGCGCTCGCCGTTCCGGTCCTGTGGTTTTGATTCTTTTCTGAAAACGAAATCCGTCAGCGGAAGCTTCTCCGGCAAAAGTGCCTGCTTGCTCGCCGCCGGCGTCGCGTTCGCCGGCGACCTCGCCTTCTGGCACACCTCGATCCAGCTCACCTCGGTGGCGAACTCCACGCTGCTCGCCAACCTCGCCTCGATCTTCGTCACCCTCGCCGCCTGGATCTTCTTGCGCGCAGCGGCCGACCGGCGCTGTTCCTCGCCGGCCTCGCCGCCGCGCTCGCCGGCGTGGCGCATGCTGGTCAAGACCAGCCTCGAGTTCTCCGCCACCGGCCTCGCTCGGCGACGCCCTGGGCGTCGTCACCGCCATGTTCTACGCCCGGCTACATCCTCGCCGTGAAAGGCCTGCGCGACCGCGGCGAGACCGCGCTGCGCCTGATGGCGGTCACCAGCACGCTCACCGCGCTCATCCTCTTCCCGGTAGCGCTCGCCTCCGGCGAAGCCGATGCTGTCCGCACACCGCCTACGGCTGGCGGATCCTGCTCGGCCTCGCCTTGATCTCGCACGCCGCCGGCCAGGGCCTGATCGCCTACGCCCTCGGCCCACCTGCCCGCCGACCTTCTCCTCGGTCGGCCTTCTGCTCCAGCCGGTAATCGCCGCCTTCTTCGCCTGGGTGCTGCTAAGCAGAACCGCTCGTCCCGCTGCAGATTGCGGGCGGCGTCGGTGGGTGCTCGATCGGCATCCGCCCTGGCGCGGCGGGGCTCCGCTTAGCCCGTTGCGACCTAGACGTGGCGAGCTTTCCTTCGGCGGCCCCGAAAACCAGCGCGTCCTGTTCGACTCGCCAAGCTGCGAGCGGCGATAGGCGCGGCCTCGAGAGTAGCCCCCGATTTGACCGGCGATGCCGTCGACGACGCAGCAGAACAGTGCGCTCGGGGTGCCGTCGCGGTCCCTGGCTTCGAGCTCGACGGGTCGCGGTGCGAAGACCCGCGCGGGGACCGGTCCTTCACCACGCAGCTCGAAGCTGCCTCCGGGTCGACAGTGCGGGCCTCGCAGGCCGAGCTGCCCGCGGAGCTGGGCGGCGCCGACGAAGTCCGGTTGGGTGAGCTGCTTTACCAGCCCGCGCTCACGTCCGGTCAACTCACGAAAACCGCCTGCCATGCTAATGGGCAGAATCGCCCCCGAATCGTGCACGCGCGGCAAGGCGCTGATCATGCAACGGGCGATTCAGCCTCGGACGCAGAAAGAGGCGCGCACCGCTAACGAATCAGAAAGCGGTCCGTGCAGCGGCTAGACGACGACGCAGTGCCGGCTCGCCGCCGGGGCCTTTTCGATGCACGCCGATTTCGTAGACGGTTTCGCCGGCGGCGCGCAGGTGCGTCCATCGCGCGCTTCGCGTCGTTCGGGGCGACGACGACGACCATGCCGATGCCGCAGTTGAAGACGCGGTGCATCTCGTCCTCGGCGACGTTGCCGGCGCGCTGCAGCCACTGGAAGACTTCGGGCCGCGGCCAGGCGGCCTTGCGGATCACGGCGCGCGTCCTCTTCGGCAGGATGCGCGGCACGTTGCCGGTGAGGCCGCCGCCGGTGATGTGGGCGAGGCCCTTGACGCGGCACGCGCTTCCAGCAGCTTGAGCACCGGCTTGACGTAGATGCGCGTCGGCTCGAGCAGCTGGTCGGCGAAGTCCGGATTCGGCTCGCGCTCGAGGATCTTGCGGATCAGCGAGTAGCCGTTGGAGTGCGGGCCGCTGGAGGCGAGGCCGAGGATGCGCGTCGCCCGGCCGCGATCGACTTGCCGTCGAGGATGCGGTCTTTCTCCACCACGCCGACGCAGAAGCCGGCGAGGTCGTACTCGCCCGCCGGGTACATGCCGGGCATCTCGGCGGTCTCGCCGCCGATCAGCGCGCAGCCGGCGAGCTCGCAGCCGTCGGCGATGCCGCTGATGACGCTGCGCGGCGACGCCGCTGTCGAGCTTGCCGCAGGCGAAGTAGTCGAGGAAGAACAGCGGCTCGGCGCCCTGCACGAGCACGTCGTTGACGCTCATCGCCACCAGGTCGATGCCGACCGTGTCGTGCCGGTCGAGCTGCGAAGGCGAGCTTGAGCTTGGTGCCGACGCCGTCGGTGCCGGAGACCAGCACCGGCTCGCTGGTACTTCTTCGGGATCTCGCACAGCGCGCCGAAGCCGCCGATGCCGGCCAGCACCTCCGGGCGCATGGTGCGCTTGGCGAACGGCTTGATCGCCTCGACGAGCGCGTCGCCCGCGTCGATGTCGACGCCCGGCGTCGCGGTAGGAGAGTCCCTTTCGACATGCTAGAGTCGGAACATTCTCCATCATGCGGCAGCTCCCGCTCGAGATTTCGCCATCCGGCCGCGCCCTGCGCTCGACAACTTCGTCGCCGGCGCGAACGCCGAGGCGCTCGCCGCGCGTGCGCGCGCTCGCCGCGGGCGAGCTGCCCGAGGCGATCGTCTATCTGTGGGGCGAGCCCGGCAGCGGGCGCACCCACCTGCTGCGCGCCGCGACGCGCGCCAACCCGGGCCTGGTCGTCGCCGACGACGTGCGAGACGCTCGACGCCGACCGCGCAGCAGGCGCTGTTCAACGCCATCAACGCCGCGCGCGACGGCCAGACGCGCGGTGCTCGCGGCGGGCGGCGCGCCGCCGGCGCGGCTCGCGCTGCGCGAAGACCTGCGCACGCCGGCTCGCGCTGGGGCCTGGTCTACCAGCTGCAGCCGCTCGAGCGACGCCGACAAGGCGCGCTCACCTGCAGCGCCGAGGCCGGCGCGCCGCGGGCCTGCGCCTGCCCGAGGAGGTGCTCGGCCTACCTGCTCAGCCACCTGCCGCGCGACCTCGGCCAGCCTGAACGCCGTGCTCGACGCGCTCGACCGCTACTCGCTGGCCAGCCAGCGGCCGCTCACCCTGCCCCTGGTGCGCGAAGCGCTTCAGAAATCACCTAAGAACCGCGTGGCGGCGCGCCACAGGCCGGCAGGGACTGCAAGGAAGGCTCAAACTGCCTCGACAAGCGTACGGGCCGTGAGTAGATTGGATGCATCCACTATCGCAGGCCGCGAGCGTGTCACCCTGGAACGCTTTCTGCCTGGCTCGCGTTGCGCTCGCCGCCGCGCCAGGGCGCGCTCGCCCAGGCCGGCCTGCGCGTCCCGGAGCGCGGCGAGCCGGGCCTCGACCCGACGCTTCGCGCGCGGCTGGCTGGCGCCCGACTACGACCGCTTCGGCTTCGCCTACCTACCACGTGGCGCGATGCGCCGGCTTCGCGCCGGCGCCGCGCATGAACTGGTCCTACTGCCTTCGGCCAGCGCGGCGGCTTCGGCCTGTCGCTAGCGAACAGCCGCGACTTCGAGCCACGACCGCCAGGTCTCGCTCTTCGGCCGCTGGTCGCTCTCGCCCGACTGGGCGCTCGAGCGCCGAGACCGTGTCGCGCGACCAGCCCGGCTTCCTGCCGCGCGTGCAGGACTTCCGCTTCGGCGTGCAGCGCCGCTTCTAGGCTCTTCGGTTTTCGCATTCGAAGTTAAACTCGCGGGCCATGCGCCTGGCCCTGTTCGACCTCGACAACACGCTGCCTCGCCGGCGACAGCGACTACGAGTGGGGCCAGTTCCTGGTCGACCGCGGCGTGCTCGAGCGCGACGAGCTACGAGGCGCAGAACCGCGCCTACTACGAGCAGTACGTCGCCGGCACGCTCGACATCCACGAGTTCCTCGGCTTCGCGCTGCGGCCGCTCGCCGCGCACGCGCCGGCCGACCTCGAGCGCTGGCACGCCGAGTTCATGGCGGCGCGCATCCGGCCGATGATCGGCGCGCCGGCGCGCGCGCTGGTGCGCAAGCACCTGCGGCGCGGCGACCTGTGCGCCATCATCACCGCCACCAACAGCTTCGTCACCGCGCCGATCGCGCGCGAGTTCGGCGTCGAGCACCTGATCGCCACCGAGCCCGAGTCGCGCGAACGGCCGCTTCACCGGCAAGGTCGCCGGCATCCCCTGCTTCCGCGAAGGCAAGGTGCAAGCGCCTGGACGACGTGGCTCGCCGGCCGCGGCAGGCGCCTCGCCGACTTCGCCGAATCGACCTTCTACAGCGACTCGCACAACGACCTGCCGCTGCTCGAGCGCGTCACGCGGCCGGTGGCGGTCGATCCCGACGAGCAGCTCGCGGCCGAGGCGCGCGCGGCGCGGCTGGGCCGTGATTTCGCCTGCGCCGGTAGAATGCCGGCGCACTCGATGATCAAGCGCTTCATCCGCCGCGTCCTCGGCCTGCCCACCGGACGCCGCGGTGCGCGTGCCGCGCGGCAAGCACGGCCTGTCGCGCGAGCGCGATCAGCCCCGCGGCCGCCAAGGTCTGCGCCGTGCTGCGCGAGCGCCGGCTTCTCCGGCCTACGTCGTGGGCGGCGCGGTGCGCGACCTGCTGCTCGGCATCGCGCCGAAGGACTTCGACATCGCCACCGACGCGCGCCCCGAGCAGATCAAGCCGCTGTTCCGGCGCGCGCTCATCATCGGCCGGCGCTTCCGCCTGGTGCACGTGATGATGGGGCCGGAGACGGTCGAGGTCTCGACCTTCCGCGCCGCCGATCCGCCGAAGACCGCCGAGAAGGACGAGCACGGCCGCGTGCTGCGCGACAACGTCTTCGGCACGCAGGAGGAGGACGCGCGGCGCCGCGACTTCACCGTCAACGCGCTCTACTACGACCCGGCCACCGAGGAGGTGGTCGACTTCCACGGCGGCCTCGCCGACCTGAAGAAGCGCGTGATGCGCGTGATCGGCGATCCCGGAGACGCGCTACCGCGAGGATCCGGTGCGCATGCTGCGCGCGGTGCGCCTGGCGGCGAAGCTCGGCCTGACGCTCGACGCCGCGACGCGCGCGCCGATCCGCGCGCATGGCGCCGCTCATGGAGCGCGTGCCGCCGGCGCGCCTGTTCGACGAGATGCTGAAGCTGCTGCTCTCGGGCCACGCCAGCGCCTGCCTGCGGCAGCTGCGCGAGGTCGGCCTGCACAAGGGCCTGCTGCCGCTGCTCGACGTGATCCTCGAGCAGCCGCTCGGCGAGCGCTTCGTCACGCTCGCGCTGGCGCAGACCGACGAGCGCGTGCTCGCCGAGCGCCCGGTGTCGCCGGCGTTCCTGTTCGCCGCGCTGCTCTGGCACGAGGTGCTCGCCGCCTGGAAGGCGCGCCAGAGCGCGCGGCGAGCGCAGCGATCCCGGCGCTCGAGACGCGCGATGGACGAGGTGCTCGACACGCAGTGCGCCAAGCTCGCCATCACGCGCAAGCTCACCGCGACGATGCGCGAGGTGTGGGCGATGCAGCCGCGCTTCGAGCAGCGCTCGGCGCAGCCGCGCCTTCCGCCTGCTCGAGGCGCCGCGCTTTCGCATGGCCTACGACTTTCTCGCGCTGCGCGCGGCGAGCGGCGAGGTGCCCGCGGAGCTCGAGGCCTGGTGGCGCACCTTCCAGAGCGCCGACGCCGACACGCGCCAGGCGATGCTGCTGCCCGACACCGGGCCGCGCAAGCGCCGCCGCCGGCGCCGCCGCAAGGGCGCGGCGCCGGCGCGCACGGCGCCCGAGCCTGCGTGACGCTCGCCTACGTCGGCGTCGGCTCGAATCTCGACCAGCCCGCGAGCCACGTCGCGCCGCGCGCTCGACGAGCTGGAGCGATTCGCGGCACGCAGCTGCGGGCAAAGCTCCTCGCTGTACCGCGTCGGCGCCGGTGGGCTACGCGGACCAGCCCGATTTCGTGAACGCCGTCGGCGCGCTCGAAACCGCGCTCTCGGCCGAGCGACCTGCTCGCCGAGCTGCAGGCGATCGAGACGCGTCATGGCCGCGAACGCAGCTTCCGCCAACGCGCCGCGCACGCTCGACCTCGATCTGCTTCTCTACGGCGAGCGCATCGCTGACGCCGCGCATCTGACCGTGCCGCATCCGCGCATGCACGAGCGCGCGTTCGTGCTCGAAGCCCTCTGCTGGAGATCGCGCCCGAGCTCGAGTTCCTGGCGAGGCCGTTCGCGCGAAGCGCTGCGACAGACGCAGAACAATGCGGAAAGGATCGGCTGATGCAGCTCTCTACCGTCGCCACGATCTGCGGGCTGCTGCTCGTCGCCTCCAACGTGTTCATGACCTTCGCCTGGTACGCGCACCTGAAGGACCTGTCGGCGAAGCCGTGGTGGATCGCGGCGCTCGCGAGCTGGGGCATCGCGCTCTTCGAGTACCTGCTGCATGGTGCCGGCGAACCGCATCGGCTTCACCGAGCTGTCGCTGCCGCAGCTGAAGATCATGCAGGAGGCGATCACGCTCGGCGGTGTTCGTGCCCTTCGCCATCCTCTACATGAAGCAGCCGGTGAAGCTCGACTACCTGTGGGCGTCGCTGTGCATCATGGGCGCGGTGTACTTCATCTTCCGTGGATAAGCGAAGAAGCTCGGCTACCTGGTGGTCGAAGGCCCGATCGGCGCCGGCAAGACCAGCCTCGCGCGGCGCCTCGCGCGCGCGCCTGTCGGCCGACCTGCTGCTCGAGCAGCCGCAGGAGAACCCGTTCCTCGCGCGCTTCTACCAGGACATGCCGCGCTACGCGCTGCCGGCGCAGCTCTTCTTCCTGTTCCAGCGCGTCGCGCATGCTCGAGCCGCTGGCGCAGCTCGACATCTTCGCGCCGGCCGACGGTCGGCCGACTTCCTGCTCGACAAGGACCCGCTGTTCGCCCGCATCACGCTGTACGGCCGACGAGCTCGCGCTCTACCAGAAGATCTACGACGCGCTGCGGCCGCGCGCGCCGGCGCCGGACCTGGTCGATCTACCTGCAGGCGCAGCCGGCGGTGCTCGATCGAGCGGGTGCGCCGCCGCGCCGCCGGCTACGAGCGCGGCATCAGCGAGGAGTACCTCGCGCTGCTCGCCGAGAGCTACGCGCGCTTCTTCCACCACTACGACGCGGCGCCGGTGCTGACCGTGAACTCCGAGAACCTCAACTTCGTCGAGCGCGACGCCGACTTCGAGCTGCTGGTCGGTCGCGCATGCGCGCGCATGAAGAGCCGGCGCGAGTTCTTCAACCTCGGCTGAGATGCAGATCGCGCGCGACATCGCGTCGCTGCGCGCAGCGCCTGCGCCGCAGCGCCGGGCGCGCTGGCCTTCGTGCCGACCATGGGCAACCTGCACGCCGGCCACCTTTCGCTGGTGCGGCTGCGCGCGGCGGCACGGCGGCAGTGCGTCGTCGTCAGCATCTTCGTCAACCGGCTGCAGTTCCAGCCGCAGCGAGGACTTCGACGCGCTACCCGCGCACCTTCGAGCGCGACTGCGCGCATGCTCGAGGCCGAGGGCGTGCGACCTGGTCTTCGCGCCGGACGAGACGAGTCTCTATCCGCGAGCCGCAGACCTACCGCGTCTCGCCGCCGGCCGCTCGGCGACGAGCTGGAGGGCCGCTTCCGGCCCGGCTTCTTCACACGGCGTCGTGCACGGTCGTGCTCAAGCTCCTGAACTGCGTGCAGCCGCGCGGCGGCGGTGTTCGGCAAGAAGGACTACCAGCAGCTCGATGCTGATGCGCGGCATGGTGCGCCAGCTCGACCTGCCGGTCGCGGATCGTCGCCGGCGAGACGGTGCGCGAAGCCGACGGCCTGGCGATGAGCTCGCGCAACGGCTATCTCTCGCGCGGCGGAGCGCGCCGAGGCGCCCCGCCTGCACCGGGCCCTGCGCGCGGTGGCACGGCGGCAAGCTGCACCGGAGGCGGCGATCGCCGAGCTGGCGCGGCACGGGCTGGAAGCCGGACTACGTCGAGAGTCCGGCGCCGGGGCGACCTTGGCGCCGCGGGGACGAGCGATCGGGAGCGGGTCGTGCTGGCGGCGGCGCGCCTGGGCGGCGACGCGGCTGATCGACAACCTGGAGTTCTAGCCCTGCGCGCTCTAGCCCGGGGTAGGGCTCGAAGGTCATCGCCTCGACCGGGCAGCCCATGGTCTTTGCCAGCTTGTCCATGGCGTCGTCGGTCGAGTCTGGACCGGCTGGAACTCGGCGTCGCCGCCCTTGGAGGAGATGAACGCCTTGGCGGCGTACTCGTTCATCCAGGTGACCACCGGGTCGGGCTGACCCCGGCCATCTGGCCGGCAGATCGGAAATCCGTCGGACTTGTAGACGATCGCGTACATGAGCCCCCTGCGGCCCCAATTTACCTGATGTAGCGGCGCGGCAACAAGGCGACCCTCAGGGACTCCCTGATTGCGACATTTGTCACCTCGTGGCTTAAATCGCCCGGGGGCTGGGGTGTCGCCCACCAGCGACGCCCCGGCCATGGCGAAGGGCCTCGCTTCGGGAGGCGTTTACTGGGAGAGACGCGATGAGCAATCTGAGCAGACGCGGTTGGCCTCTGCGTACCTTACGGGCGAGGCCAATTCGCAGTACGAAACGCGAGTTCGAGCCCGTCCAGCGGGACGGCCTGGGGATATTTCAATCCCAGGGGGATCGTCCTGCTACAGCCTGGGCTTGCTGAAGGACCATCCGCGCCACGACCAGCAGCTCGCCGCCAACCGCGGCAAGGTCGAGATCGACGGCGCAGATGCGCGAAGTCAACTTCTACGTGCACCGGCTCGCGCACGCCGCGCGTCTTCAATCTCGGCGGCGACCTCGGCCTGTTCGTCCTGCTGATCAAGTCGCGCGACCGTGAGGCGCTGGCCCACTACGCGAAGCTGTGCATCGACATCGTCTATCCCCGCAGCCAGAGCTTCTTCAGCCCGACGCTGACCAAGATTTCGCTCATCCAGGGCGACGCGCTGGGCGGCGGCTTCGAGCCGCGCTCGCCTCCGACCTGATCGTCGCCGAGGAAGCGCGCAGCTCGGCTTCCCGGAGATCCTGTTCAACCTGTTCCCCGGGATGGGCGCCTACAGCCTGCTTTCGCGCCGCATCGGCATGCGCGCCGCGGAGGAGCTGATCCTCTCCGGTCGCATCCTGCCGGCGGCGAAGCTCCACGAGATGGGCGTGATCGACGTGCTGGCGAAGGACGGCGAGGGCCCGACCGCGGTGCGGAACTGGATCGCCGACAACGCGCAGGCACCGCAATGGCCTGCGCGCCGCGTACTGCGCCCGCCGACCGGGTCAACCCGGTGACGCGCGAGGAGCTCGACGACATCACCAACGTCTGGGTGGACGCAGCTTTCAGGCTCGGCGATCGCGACCTGAAGATGATGGGCCGGATCGTCCTGCGCGCAGATGCGCCGCATGGAAGCAGGGCGACGTCATCGATGTCAGGCGCTGAAGCGGTCGCCGAGGAGCGCGCCGCAGCGGGTTGAAGCAGGAGGAGCTAGGGGGATCAGCGACGTGAAGCCGCCGTCGTGGAAGACGCGGCCGAACTGGTAGAAGTTGACCTGCGTCGCGCTGATCGCCGCTTCCTGTCCCGCCGGGTCGTCGATCGTCTTCATGAGGACGTTCAGCTTCGCCACATGGTCCTGGTCCATCGCCGAGTGCGAGAGCAGGAACTTGAACCCCGGGGCGTCCACATCGCGATCGATGGCCTTGGCGATTGACTGCGCCAGGGTCATCGCATACGCCGAGGCGATGACCTCGAGCGAGTAAAGCATCCCCAGCACCGAGCACGGATGGCCCCGCTCGGCGCAGTAGTAGTTGAAGGCGATCATGCACTGCATGGGCGCGCTCGGCGCCAGGGTGCGGACTCGATCGACGTGGCTCCCCACCGCCTCCACGTCCTCGAGCACCCACAGCTCGTGGCCCCTTTCCTCCTGGATCCGGTCGTAGAGCTCTGCGCGCACCTGCTTGAACTCGTCGGGTATGCGCGAGGCGGCTGCGGCCATCGATCGGCACGAAGTGCCAGACCACGTGATAGAGATCGTGCAGGAACGCCTTGTACTCCGAGAGCGTCAGCCCGCGGCCAGCATCGAGTTCATCCGCGGGATGGCCTCGAACTCCCGCCGGCTCAAGTCGGTGGTCTCGAGCAAGGTGATGAAGAACGACGGCTTTGGCTGCGCTGCGACAACGTTAGACAAAACGATAACCCCTGATATTCATTCCCCTGCCGTCATTCTAATCGATGCCGAGCGAACTTCGGCTACCCGGCGGAACGTTTGCGCTCCCGCAGGTAGCGCTCCAGCTCGCCGCGCGCGCGCGCCAGACTCTTCGCCGATCGAATGCAGCAGGCCGGAGGCCTGCAGGCGAAGCTCGGAATCGGACAGGCGGGCCAAGATCGCCGCAAAGCCCAGTCAGGCGGTCGGTACCCATGCTCGCCGAAGAGCCCTTCATGGCGTGCAGCAGCGAACGGAACTCCTGCAGGTTGCGGCGCGTTGAGCGCCTGCTCGATGCGCTCGAGAAGCGCGGCGCTGTCGGTCAGGAACACGCCGACCAGCTTCTCGACGAAGGCCTGCGAGGAGCTGAGTTCCTCGAGATGGCCGAGGGTCTCGGTGTTGACGACCGCGGCAGCGGCCGGCGGCGCCATGGCGCGGCGCGCGCGGCTCTGACCTTCCGCGCGTCGCGCCTCCTCCGGCTTGAGGGCGCTCAGCGCCTGCACTTCCTCGAGGAGGCGCAGCGCCTCGAGCGGCTTGGGCAGGAAGGCGTCGAAGCCCGCCTCGAGCGCCTCGCGCTTCACCTCGGGCGTCACGTCCGCCGAGAGCATCGCGATCGGCAGGCGCGCCGCTCGCGCGGGTCATGAGGCGCATCGCGTGCAGCGCCTCCATGCCGCCCATGCCGGGCATGTTGCGGTCGAGCAGGACGACGTCGAAGGACTCGCGCTCCAGCGCATCGAGCGCCTCTTCGCCGTTCTCGACGACCACGGCGCGGCGTGGCCGCCGCGCTCGAGGATCTTGCCGATCACTTCGCGGTTGGTCGGGTTGTCGTCCGCGACCAGTACGTGCAGCCTGCGCGCGACGGTGCCCTTGCGGGCGTAATCCTGCAGCCGCACCACGCCTTCGCGCACCTCCTCGCCCGCCGACACCGAGTGCAGCACGTTGAAGAGCTGCCGCTTGTCGAACGGCATCTCCAGAACCGCGCCGAAGCCCGCCGACAGCGCTTCGAAGCGCTGCACGCCGCTGCGCGCGGCACCGCGAGCACGCTCGGCGGCGCCGGGTCGGGGCGGCGCGGCGGAAGCGCTGCGCCAGCTTGGGCGCGTCGCCGGACGCGTAGATCAGCGCCGCTGTGATACGGCTTCGCCAGGCTGATCTCCGCCACCAGGCGCGCCGCGCCTTCCTCGATGTTCGCCACCGCGACCGCGGTCGCTCCCCAGCCGGTGAGCGCCTGCTCGAGCGGCTCCAGCTCGGCCTGCGGGAAGCCGATCAGCATGACGCGCGCCTGGGCGAGCTCGCCCAGGCCGGCGCCGGGGCGCTCGGGCTGCTTGTCGAGATCGAGCTCGACCCAGAAGGTGCTGCCGAGCCCGACCGCGCTCTCCAGGCCGATCCGGCCGCCCATCAGGCCGACCAGCTGCTTGGCGATGGTGGTGCCGAGCCCGGTGCCGCCGAAGCGCCGCGTGGTGGACTGATCGCCCTGCGTGAAGCTCTGAAGATGCGCGCCTGGGCTTCGGGCGGAATGCCGATGCCGGTGTCGCGCACCGAGAACTTGAGGCGTACGCGCGCGCCGGTCTCGGCCTGCGCCGAGACGTGCACCGTGACGCTGCCGCGCTCGGTGAACTTGACCGCGTTGCCCGCCAGGTTGATCAGGATCTGCCGCAGGTAGTGGGGATCGCCGCGCACCGCCGGCGGCACCTCCGGCATGATCGAGACCACGAACTCCACGCCTTCGCCGCCGCCTGCGCGGCGATGATGCGCGAAGTGCTGTTGACCAGCGCGTGCAGGTCGAAGTCGGCCTTCTCGAGAGCGACCTTTGCCCGCCTCGATCTTGGAAAAAGTCGAGCACGTCCTCGACCGTGGCCGAGCATCACGCGCGAGGAGCTGCGCAGGTCTGCAGCATGTCGGCCTGCTCTCGCGGCTGAGCTGCGTGTCGCGCGGCAGGTCGGACATGCCGATGATGGCGTTGAGCGGCGTGCGCATCTCGTGGCTGACGACCGAGATGAAGCGGCGCTTCTGCCTGAGTTCGCCGCCTCGGCGCGCGCCAGTGCATCGTAGAGCTCGGTCACCAGCGACGTGCGCTAGAGGCTGAGGGCGAGGAAGGCGAACCAGCGTGCGCAGTCCGAGCTACAGTGTGCGCCTGCCAGAAGCGCCGCGACAGGAGGACTGTCCAGAAGCCCGCCGAAGCCGAGGGCGAGCGACACCAGCAGGTACTGGACGGCCGAAGCGGAAGCCGTTCGCCAGCGTCATCCAGACGTACAGGAGGAAGAGCGGCGCTGCGCACGCTCGCCGAAGAACGCCATGTAGCGGTCACGGTGGCGAAGTCGGCGAAGATCGCCACCACGCGACGCGCCGGTGGATTTCTCCGCCGAGTCGAAGATCCGCAACAGGACCAGCACGGCTGGCGTAGCGCGAAATGCGCGCCGCCGATGTAAAGGATCAGCTTCCGCGCGCGGCCCCGGACGGTATTGGGCAGCAGGTAGGGGATCGGCGGCCCGCCGATAGTTTGCCACGGCGCGGCGATCGCCTGCTCGTGCCATCGTGTTCGGCCGACGCCGCGCAGCTTCCGCGCGCGGGCCTGTCGGCGCGGGACTTGCTTCACGCGCGTGGCGTCGGCGCGTCCCGGCCACTCGTTCTGGGTCTGCAGCACTTCCTGCTTCGTGCCGGCGTGGCGCTATCGGCGAGGCGACGGGTCGAAGTGGCGGCCGGCCTGCGCGGCGACGTACTCGGCAGCTGCCAGCCCGCCGGCTTGTACGGGCGGACCAGGTGACGCGTCGTAGACGTCGGCGATCGCGACGATGCGGGCGCAGAGCGGGATGTGGTCGCCGTTAGTCCATTCCAGATGCTTGAGCGTCAGCAATGCGTA
>ERZ1370068.28-contig-10021_pt1 | contig 44411 bp, 67 predicted proteins | sample MGYA00561227_ERZ1370068 | MGnify/ENA primary metagenome ERZ1370068 (study PRJEB38410, sample SAMEA6850437) | metagenome | study: Metagenomic assessment of the ecological functions of the soil: analysis of the soil microbiota associated with the...
GCTGCTGCATATGTCGAATGTTAGGTCAACAATTTTATTCTGATGGAAGCCGCAAATATCAAGCGAACATTCTGCTGTGTCGTGGTCGCAGCACGACGTCATGAGCGAACTGTCCGATCGCGGAGCCCGCTGGAGCGTGGCCTTTGATGGTAGCCGGAGCTTGCGTGGAACTGGTTCATGAAGAAATTCACCCGCGACCGCGTGGTGCCGATCATCTCCGGCCAGCACCCTCCTGAGTAGAGCTTGGGCAGCACGCGCGCTGCGTCATCGCTCTGTTTGCCGCACCGGGCCAGCAGGAGCAACGTGCGGGCGAGCCGTTTTTCGCCTGAGTTGGAACAAATGGTCGACGAGGCCTTTCCTCGATGCGGATGTTTCTGGCGAGCATGTGCGCGACATGAAGCGGTCCGAGAACGCAAAAGCTAAGCGAATGCAGGAGCTTCAGACCCATCGCCCGCTTCTGCACGACGAGGACCCTGCTGGTCCCAACGGCCGTCGCCGTCGGCAATGCGGAGGTGGCCATCGGGCCAGGGCGCCCTCCTGCGCCACGAAGAAATCCCCGGGACCCACCGCCGCCACGCTTCTTTTCCCCGCCCCCGACAGGATCGAGAGCTTTCACGCCGCCGTCCTGAACGGCACAGGCACGGTGTTGCACGGGTCGCCTCGCGCGAAGATCAGCGTCCGATGGTCGTGGTAGGTGACCTGCCGCCAGGCGAGTTCCCCACGGAATGGAGAAATCGTTCCAGATCGAATGCGGGCTGTGCCATGCGCTTCTTGCTCATCCGCAGATTGGGGTATGGCACCAAAGACTCCGTGCGGCATTGAACATGAAATCTGCTTGGCGATTACCCAGGCAGCCTGATAACATGAACTTCCGGGTCCATCCGGCCCATGATTCCGGGGCCTTCGAGCCGCGCCCGCCATGCCGCCGCTCAGCCAACCGTTGCCAATAATCGGTCCTGGTGACTCAACAAATTTGACGCTCCTGCTCCCGGCATTTATCGCGTGAACGACTCGAGCTTTGAGGGTGATGCAAAGCGCTGAGCGGAATTGAATGTGCGTATGAGACCCGGACTATTTTCAGCGGCTCGACTTCCTCTCCTCCGGTAGTGTTCCTGATGCGCCTTCGTGCAATTTTAAGATACAGCCCTGAAAAAGACGCTCACTCTATGCTGGGCTTACTTCCTGAATCAGCCTTTCTGGTTCGGTTATCTTCCCACGCTTTGATTCGAGTGGAGCACCATGATGACGTCCCTCCGGAGCCCACGACGGTTAAAAGGCTTCGACGCGCGTTCATGAGCAGATGCTTGGGTGAAGCCACTTCTGCCGGACTTATGGTCGGATGATGAAATAGGCCATGCGGATCGCGGCCATCGCGTGCGTCCAGCTGTCTATGGAAAAGTCATCGTGGCCGGGGTCGTTCCACCGACTCGGGAACCGAGGTTCGTCCCATCGCCGCAAACGGCCAAAAAGTTCGAGAGTTGGTCCCTCTCCCCCAGCACTTAGTTCCTACCAACAACAGGGTGTGTTGTTTTTGAAACAGCCCCGTCAGGACCTCGGCGATAGGCTGGGCGCGAGTGGAAATGCTGAAGCTTCATGAGTTTGTGACCGTCAATCCCACGAACCACGCGCCCGCTGCAGGCAAAGGTGGCGTCGAGGTTAACTACCGCCGCCCACGGCAGCGTGGAAATCGATCACGGCGTCCCCGACTGTTTCTTCTGGTCAACTCGTCGACGCGCTGCGCTTCTGGGCTGTCGTCAGCCCGGAGATTGGCAGGAGCGCGATCCTGCGCCTGCCACGACCTTCTGATCGCGGGCCCGTCTCAGGTCGCACACGACTACGGCGATTCGTCGTATCCATTGTCAGGCATTATGGAATGGCAGCCTGATCGGCATCGGGACGATTTTCGTCGCTCAACGGCCTGACGACGCGATGGCGGGCGCCGTCACCTGGGTACGGCAACGCCGCCAGTCCACCATCGATGGCGAAAAAGCGCTCGCGAGAACGAACGGCTGGGGCCTTTGCGCATGAACTGAAACTTGATCCAGACCGCGCTGGTCGCATCTGGAAGTCAAATCCGAAAACGTCGGAGCCGCTGGCAGCACGGGAACGGTGCTCAAGCGCAGCCTTCGGCACGCCGATCCCATTGGGCGTCGTTTCGTGCAGAGGTGAGGCTCACCCAGGGCATCCAGACCGGCCATTCCCGGTAACCGAGCTGATCGAGGAACTCGGCGCCGTCGGCGACCATACGGCTTGACGCGCCACTGGCATCAGCCTTGATGGCAGTTCCGCCGGGGCCGATGGTGCCGTGACCATCGACGCGGACCGCCAGGTCCTCGCGGCAGCGGCGGACATCCAGCTGCACCGCGTTCAAGTTCACCAGGCCGCGAACCATGCGTCACGCCGGCTCGCGCCAGCGCTTCGAACGTGCTCCCGATCGAGTCGATAGACGAATGCGGCGGTCTCCCGGCCGGCATACCGGGTGACCTGTTCCGGCCGTTCGAGCAGCGAAGCACCGATCGAAACCCGGCTCAAGTCCACGCAGGGGTAATAGCGTTCAGCCGATGGGCCGCTGAGGCGAACCACGGCTGGATTTCTGACCCGCAATCTGCCTGGCAAGGATGCGCTTCCCGCCATCGACCTTCCGCGGTGTCCGGTGTCGGAACGACGATCGTCGAAGTGACCCTTGAAACACTCAACCGCCTCTGAGGGTAAAAGCCGGCCTGTTCAATTGTACCATCATTGGCGATGCCGCGGGCATATCGCTGCTGGTATGAGGCCATCAACCACGAACCCCGGTGTCGCGAAGCCTGGCACGAGCGTCGCGCCTGGCACCTCAACAGGCGCATTTCTCGACGCCCGTTGGGGTTGCGAAAAAGCGGGCCGTCGACTACGCCGAGCGCGACGCCGTCTTCGCGGCAAGGGGACGCGTGCGAGGACGTGATCTACATCCAGAGCGTGGCGGCGTCGAGCTGCCGGTCGCTGTCGAGTGACGGGTCGAAGTATGCCGTGGTGGCCATGCTCGGCCCCGGCGACTTCTTCGGCGAGGGGTGCCTGGCGGGCCAGCCGGTCCGCATGGGCAGCGCCACGGCGATCACGCCGAGCGTCGATCCTGCTCGTCGGCAAGGACAAGATGGTGCGGCTGCTGCACAAGCAGCACGCGATGTCCGACCGGTTCATCTCGCACATGCTGTCGCGCAACATCCGGATCGAAGAGGACCTGATCGATCAGCTCTTCAACTCCGAGCGAGAAGCGGCTGGCGCGCACGCTGCTTGCTGCTGGCGCGCTACGGCAAGCAGGACAAGCCGGCCCGGATGGTGCCGAAGATCTCGCAGGAGACGCTCGCCGGAGATGGTCGGCACGACGCGCTCGCGCGTGAATTTCTTCCTGAACAAGTTCAAGAAGCTGGGCTTCATCGAGTACGACGGCGAGCTCCCGCTCAAGATCAACAGCTCGCTGCTGAGCGTCGTCCTGCACGACTGAGGTTTCTTCCGCTTTCACCCATCTCCGCCCCTGACAGCGAGGTGGCGTAGCGCCAATGAACAGGGCGTGGCGCCGAATGGATCGACCGTCGATCGGAAACGTCTGGGCTGGACGTGGGAGGAACGGCTCGGCTGTGAACGCAGTTGCTAGCAACCCACGGCCCCCAGGAGAGCGCCGATAGCCGAGGGCGATCGATGTGAGGAAAGCCCGCCTCTCCACCCGCGATCAGCCCTCCGCTGATGGCTCCGCAGATAGCCAGTGATGACGAGGATAATGATGAGCCCCTGGCAGTGTGATTGCCCGCCGATGAAACTTCTTTCGCTGATCCCTTCGTTGATGCATCCCGATGCGCTTAGGCGCACCCGAATGACCGCCCGGAACTGATTGTGACCGCCGCCATCCGCGTCGCCCGCCGCGGTGCTCAACGGCTGGTGCCGCTGCGTTGAACGCTTCGATCTACGTGCGGCGATTCTTCTGCAGCACATCGACCAGATGACGGCCGGATGCCGGAACGTCGGTGCGATTGCCGTCACGATCTTTCTTCGCGCCGTCAGGTTGCGTCCAGACCTCTTGCTCGCGTCGTCGTTCGACGTAGGGACGTCCCTTCGAGCGCAGATGATCCTGGCGAAGAGGCCGCGCGACCGCGAGTAGCTGAGATTTTCGAGCGCAGCGACGCGCTGGTCGATCCTCGGAAGGCGGCTCCCGGCCCGGCGGCGGCCGACAACCAAAGACCCAGCTTAACCTTGCTGGGAGTAGCGCCGCCCCCGTGGGCTGTTCATGGACAGAGGAACGTCGACATCGGTCAGATTCACCGCCCAGCTGCGTAACCGTTGCCGCCTTCGAGCAAGCGCATCGCCGGTGCGCCCCAGGGCAACCGTTGAATGCCTTACCCGATCGGCAGACCATCGCGCCGCGACCGTAGCTGCCGCCGATGCCCAGCGCGACCTTCGCCATCGAAGGGACAGATGATGACGCACTCGGCCTTCGGCCTGCAGTTCCTGCGGGATGTTCTCGGGGATGTCGAGAATCTCCTGCATCACGACTCCGCAGCTCTCGGAGTCGATCTTGTTCGCTGTGTTCGGCGGCAAGCCGAGGCCCGCTGGAGCCAACACGGTGAAGCGCAACACCGATGACAAGACTGGTGAGTAACGCAACATGATTGACCTCTAAGAACCGTGACGTTGACCAGTGACAAGTGATAGAAGCGAGTCATCGGCGGCGTCTCGTTCTCTGGTGCATCACGTCCGCGCAGCCAGAGGAGCGCAGCCGATCGTCGCGACTGCGCAGCGCTCGGCCTCGAGCACGCCAAAGTAAGCAGAACACAGATTGGTGACCGGTCACGCTGGCCGTGATGTTGCGAAGGATGCCATCGTTTATTCTCGGTAAGGAGAAACACATGCTCACTATCCCGATCGTTCTCATGGTGCTGATGCTGTCGGGGCCGTTCCTGCATAGCCGCCCAGTCGCAATCTGTAAGCTAGCGGTCCGCCAGCGGGCTGGGCGTGTGATCCGCTGACGTGGGTCAGTCATCTGCTCATGACCGGCTTAACGATCTGGCGACACCTGCGTGCCGCCGCGCGAGGCGTGGCGGTGTCCGCCCGGGCAAGCCCGATGATGCGTTCGCGTCGGACGCCGTGACGCGTGTTATCGCGCTTCTGGCGAGCGCGGCCATGGCCGCAGAAGGCTCGCTTCGCGGCGCGGCGCTGTTCACTGATGCGCTAACGATTTACTTCGATCGCTGTACTAACCTGCCAGACCTCGGCCATTCCACGCGGTCTGAATTGCCGACCGACGTCGGTTTACGACAGCAGTGGCAATGCCGCTCATCGACGGCCCGGAGCACCGCCGATCCTCCCGCACGAGGACATTCCGCCGATCGTGCGTGACGCGATTCTGGGCCGCGGAGGACATAGCGTTTCTTCTCCCACAGCGGCGTCGAACTACTGCAGTGCATGCCGCGCGTGCGCTCGGAGAAAGTCCGGGTGTCGGCGTGCTGATGCCGGACGGCTTGCCTGCGGGGCGGCCAGTCACGACGAGGCGAGCGGCCGGGCCGCCCTTCCCGCAGGGCGGATCCGACGCATGACGCAGCAGCTCGCATGCGGCGCGGCGGTTTTCTCCGGCGCCGTGACGTCCGGATGAGAACAGCTACCAGCTCCGGCCCGCCGGGCTCGTGGCCGGAGCGCGCTGGCGTGTCGTCGGTGATTGGCGCGCGGACGTGGAACATGCTGGCTTCGCAAGCGGCGAGGAGATCGGGACTCTCGTCTGTGGCTCGAAGCAAGAGCATATGCGGGCGCAGCTCGGCTCGGAAGCGCCGCGCCAGTGAAGCGATCCCCGCCCGCTGCGTCGAAGCCTGCGTCTACTGGGCAACGGCCAGCACGGATTTTCAGCGAGGGCCGGCGGAATACTATTTCGGCCGGATCGCTCTCCACACGTGGCTCCAGCGTCGACGATGCCGGATAGCGTGGCGCCTCCTCGCGGGTATTGCGAACGGCCTCCCGGGACTACGTGCCCTCCGCAGCACGTTTGCACCATCCTACGTCGTCGAGATCGATTCTGACGTCGATGGCCGGACAGGGCCACTTGAGTAGATGACCAGCCGCTGCGCCCCTGCCGACGATCGTGCAGCACGCGCCGTGGTGCTGCCCAGCCGTCTGCGGTCGTCGAACATGTCCTCGATCAGATCTCCGTTGCGCACCCAGACCTCGATCGATGATCCCGAACAGCGTCCAGGTGCATCGACGGTGAAATGCCCGCGTGCAGCGACAGAGTGAGATGCGCCGGAACACGCCTCCTTGTATGCAGAGCAGCGGCACCCGAGCGCTCGAGGATTGATCCAGGGTTCGATCGTCGCACGAAAGAATCGCGACGGCAGCATTCTGGCGGAAACCGTGGCCGCCAGGTCTACACGGCCGCGCGACGTCTTGCTAAAGCGACTTCAAACCGAGTCCGAAAGGCGATGCAGCAACCGGATCGGCGACAAACCGTTCGTGGTGTTCGGCTTGCCGCGTTCAGCGATGGCAACCACCTGATATCGCTTCAGCCCGATTGCTCCATCAGCGCACCGACCGGCGGCGCGCGAGGCCTCCAAATGGATCCGAACTTATGACGGCGTGTCTGGGCGGCCCGATCCCGATCCGAAGCAAGGCGCTATCAATCGAGAAACGCCGCCGCGATTTGGATCACATCGCAGATTGATCGACGCCGTCTCGGACGTTACGCAGCCTCGGCGCAAACGCCATTGCAGCGCTATGCGACGACGCCTTGGGAGCGTCCGAAGTCAATTTCACTGAACTCCGGCACAGCTCTATCGCACGATCGCTCTCTGGCGCTGCGCATGCATTACGCATTCAGCACCTTGTGTCGGAGCTCGGGTAGACGCGGCCGGTGAAGACGAAGTGCACGACGCGCCGCCAGTGATCGGCAATGCGGCAGCGCTCATTGATCCAAGAAGGGCTGCGCGGTGTCGCATCCTGACCGGCACAGCCCATGCCTCGATTCAGTGCGTTTCCGATTGCCGTGGATAAAACCGGCACGACCATCATTACCAGATGCGTTTCGTCGGTTCGACCACGGCGTAAACGGCATCACAGTCGCCGGGGTGGATCGGCCTCGACGACAATCGTCGCGTCGGTCCGAGGAAACCGGAGGGCGAGTCGCCCTGGCTGCGTTTGCGGCGTGATGCTGGAGGTACCGGGAGCAACCGGGGCCTGCGCCGCCGTTTCCGGATCGATGGAAGAACGCATCACCCACCATCTGGCGGGGGATATCGCCGCGATCGTCGCGGAGTGCAGTTTCCGTCCGATCTCGCGCCCCAGCAATGAGGTTAGCGCCGGAAGATCGTGGGCATGGCCAGTGGTATGGTAGTGTGGCGCAGAGGCTGAGACATATGAAAATCTATCCAGGCGCCCTTTGCTCACGGCGCTCGCGAAGGCGCGATCATCACAACAGACACCGCTGCGCAACCCGTGGACAGCGACGTCGCGACGATGGAGACCGCCGTCGGACGACTGACGGCAGATCGTCCGCTCGCTGGACGGACTGCCGAAGTGGTCTTCTTCGAGATTGCGGGCGACAAGCAGCTGCACATCAACGTCGACACATCAGCATCCAGCGATGGCTATCGATGGCTGGGCAGGTCCCGCGAGGCGACTGACGGATTCGCCTCGCAATCGACGGTTCGGGGATATCACGACGAATCCGGATGGTGCGGTACTATCCGGGACATGGTTTTTGCTCCACCGAATGATGCCAATTGATCGGCGAGGTGTTCTGCGGCAGCGATTTCGAGAAGCCGCTCGAGCGCGTCACTCGGGCGTAGAGGCGCGCGTAGAGGTTTAGGAGGGTTTGGCTGATGGATCTCGAAGTTGTCATCGAAGGCGTGTCCGACGTAGGTGTGGGTGAACGAGATCAAGCGGAAGATTCACCAGGTGTGCAAGGAAATGGAGCGCACCGGCGAGTGGAGCGTCATGGTTTTCGCCGTCAGAGATGCCGTGGCCAGTGGGATCTCGGCGTGCGGGGACCGTTGGGTCGTCGTTTCAGCTTCCTTCAATGATCCTGAACGCGTCGACGTCGGTGTCCGGAGTTGGTGGCCTCGACAATTCCATGAACTTCCTGTGACCACGGAGTCTCTGCCGGTTGGCAATCGCGGGGACGATCGTCCTCGCGGGGTGTGTGTGCCGAGGCGCGCAGAGGGTTATTCGATGCTCGCCCACGAAGCGAATATCGATGCGCTCTGGGATCACCACGATCAAGCCGATGCTGGCAGGCGCGCTTTCCGACAGGCGACGCCTGAACGAGCTCCTCGAGGCGCGCGCCTACGCCTACGGCGGATGCGTCATTCAGGATCTTGGCTACTATCCGTTCGGCAGCCATTTCTTCAGCAACCTGCTGCACTACGTGCGCACCGGCGATTTCGTCGAGCGCGTTGATTCGACGACGCGCAGGACATCGACGAGTACGCCTTCGCGCTCGGCGCGCTCGGTCACTATGCGGCCGACAACAGCGGCCATCCGATGGCCGTCAACCGCGCGGTGCCGCTGATGTATCCCAAGCTCAAGAGCCGAGTTCGGGAACACGCGTCACCTACGAGCAATCGCCGAAGAGTCACGTGCTGGTGGAGTTCTCCTTCGACGTCGTGCAGGTGGCGGCCGGCGCGTATGCGCCGGAGTCGTATCACAGCTACATCGGGTTCAAGGTCGCGCAAGCCGGCGCTCGAACGCGCCTTCCGCGACACCTACGGCATCGAGATGAAGGACGTCTTCTTCAACGAGGATCTGGCGATCTGCCATGTACCGTCACGCCGTCGCGACGACGATTCCGGAGATGACGAAGGTCGCCTGGAGCAAAGAAGCGCGATCGAGATCGCGAAGGTCGACGCCCGGGATCGCAGCGGAGACGTTCGTCTTCAACCTGTCGCCGCAAAGACAGTACGACAAGGAGTTCGGCAGCGACTACGCGAAGCCGCACGGGTTCGCCCGATTCCTCGCCCTCGTCCACAACCTGGTACGAAGATCGGTCCGTTCCGGTCGCTCAGCTTTTCCGTGCCCACCCCTGAAGCCGAGCGCTTGTTCCTCGGAGAGCTTCGCCACCGACGAGGAGCGCTTCCGCCAAGTCACTGGACGAGTTGCGAGCCGGCCGGCTGCAGTCTGCCCAACACCGATTTCGACACCGGGCCAGCCGACGGCGCGGGGGTGAGATGCCTCGCTCGCCGACACGACCTACGACGAACTGCTGGACCAGCTTGCCGACCGTCGAGTTCACCGGCATTGCCCGCGGCCTTGAGCGCGAAACATCATCGCTCATTACGGCGACCGCTGGTCCCGTTGCCGGGCGCGACGCCCGACCAGCAGAAAGCGATCGACACAAAATCCCGCTCACCAAGTGGCCTTGCTCAAGGCGACGAGGCGTCGCCCAGCGCGACAGACGCTCTCGCGGAGCAGCGGTGGCCGGTGGCGCAGCGTTTCACAGCTCGCATCATGAATCCTCCTTCGCTCCGCGGCGAAGCAGCGATCGAGTCTTTCCATTCGCGTGCCCGTCGTCGGCCATCGCGATCGGTGGGTGGATCTCGCGCCGCCGCCGCGGATTGTCGTGTGCGAGCTCCTGATCGACATGGTTCAGACACCGCCACGGCGATCCGATGCGTCCTCTGCCGGAATCGTTCTCACAACCCTCCGAGCCCGAAACTGAGCGTGTGTGCCGCGCGGCGTCGTCTCTTTTTGCACGCGCCCTCATGGACGCTCTGGCACGCCATCGTGAGGCGCTGACGATCAGGCTGCCGTGGTGCGTGATCTCCGGCACGATCTGCACCTCGTGCGCCGCCGTCATTGAGCAGCGGGATCGCCGCGGCATCGACCGGCGCGCCGTCCAGCGTGGCCGTCGCGACACCCTCGGCACCGGCGCGTCGGGTTGGACACGGTGATCTCGTAGCGGCTGTCGAGGAACTGCCAGGTAATCCGGTACTCAGGCCACGACGATGGGAATGCACGGGTCGATGACGAACGTCTCGCCACGCCGCCGCAGACCGAGGATGCTCTCGAGGCCGGCGCGATACATCCAGCCGGCCGATCCGGTGTACCAACTCCACCCGCCGCGCCCGGCGTGCGGCGACCGCGCGTAGACGTCGCCGGCCATCACATGCGGCTCCGTCTTGTAGCGCAGCCACGTCCGCTGCGTGTGCGGCCATGGTTGACCGGGTTCAGCATGTGGAAGAATTCCGCGGCCTCATCGCCGCTGCCCAGCCGGGCCAGGGCCATCACGATCCAGACGGCCGCGTGCGTGTGCTGGCCGCCGTTCTCGCGGACGCCCGGCGGGTACCCTTGATGTAGCCCGGGTCCTGCGCCGACCGATCGAACGGCGGGTGGAGCAGCAACAGCGATCTGCGATCCGCGCGCGACCAGAAACGTGCGCACCGCATCCATCGCGCGCTCCGGCAAAGCGGATCAGGACGGCGCCCGAGAGGACCGCCCACGACTGCGAGATCGAATCGATGCTGCACTCGTCGTTCGTGCGCCGATCCCAGCGGCGTGCCGTCGTCGTAGTAGCCGCGTCGGTACCACTCTCCGTCCCACGGAGCTGTTCGAGCCTGGTCCGCGAGCCGCCGCGCTTCGCTCAGTGTAGCGGTCGGCCCGGACCGTCGTCGTTCCGCTGCGCGGCAGAGCGGCACGAAGTCGCTGAGGACGTTGTGCAGGAAGAAGCCCAGCCACGTGCTTTCGCCTCGCCCTGCCGGCCCGACGCGGTTCATGCCGTCGTTCCAATCGCCGCTGCCGATGAGCGGAAGACCGTGGGCGCCGGCGGTGAGGCCCTTGTCGATCGCCCGAACGCAATGTTCGAAGAGCGTCCCGTCCTCGGCGGACACGCGCGGCTGGCCGTACGCCTCGTGCGCGTCCGGCGCAAGGAGCGGCGCCTCCAGGAACGGCGCGCGCTCGTCGAGCACGCCGACGTCGCCTGTCGTGCGGACATACTCCGCCACCACGTACGGCAGCCACAGCAGATCGTCCGAGCAGCGCGAGCGCAGGCCGCGGCCGCTCGGCTCGTGCCACCAGTGCTGGACGTCGCCTTCGACGAACTGCCGGCCGGCGGCTCGGAGCAGATGCGCTCTGGCGAGCTCGGGCCGCGCCAGCAGCAACGCCATCACGTCCTGCAGTTGATCGCGAAAGCCGAAGGCTCCGCCCGGCTGGTAGTAGCCCGCCCGCGTCCAGAGGCGGCAGCTCATGTCCTGATAGACGAGCCACCGGTTCATCAACACGTCGAATGAATCGTCCGGCGTGCGGACCTGGATCGTCTCGAGCGTCCTGTTCCAGGAGGCCTGCACCTCTTGCAGCGCGGCCGACGGCGTCATCGACCGTTCGGTGCCGCGCGATCAGCCGCTCGACGTGATCGATGTCGCGTGCCCTGACCCAGCAGAAACAGGATGCGGCGTCGCTCTCCCGGATTGCAGGACGACCTGCACGTGCAGCGCCGCGCAGGGATCGAGCCCGGCGCCGAATTGCGGCTCGAGCGTCAGGTGGCGCAGCGCTGCCGGGCCGGGCCATCGAACCGTTGCGGCCGATGAACGAGAGACGATGGCCGGTCGCGGAACGCGGCGTCTCGCTGGCGTGCGCGAACGCGACGCGCCGCGCGAACTCGTCGCTGTAGGCGTTTCGCGCGAAGATGCGTCCCGCTCTTCGACGTCGTAGGTCGTGGTGATGTGCCCGGCCTGACTCTCCCGCGGCGGGCCGAGCACCCAATCGTTATAGGCAAACAGGCTCGAGGCTTCGCGCGGCTCCGCCGTCGTTCGTCAGCGTCAGCAGCGAGAACTTCACCGGATCGTCGACGTCCACGAACACGTCGAGCTCGTGGCGGATGCCTCGCGTCGCGCGCGAGAAACGCGTGACGCCTGCCGAGTGATGGACGACGAACTGCCCGCTCGTGGCGTGACGCGTCATCGGTCCCGGCGTCGGCGACCAGGCGTCGCCCGGAGTCGTCGTCTCGAATGAACAGGGCTTCGGCCGTCGGATCGACGACGGGATCGTTGGCGAACGACGTCAGTCGGTTTTCGCGGCTGTTCTCCGACCAGGTGTGCGCCGAACCCGACGCCGTGACGATGGTGCCGAAGCGGGCGTTCGCGATGACGTTCACCCAGGGAAGCGGGAGTCTCCTGGTCGCCCTCCAGGACGATGGCGTAGGTCCGTCCCTCGTCGATGAAGCCGCCGAGGCCGTTCGTCAACGTCATCGGCGTCGGTGCGATCGGCGACTCGATCGACCGAGCGACGGTCGACTCAGACGAGCGGCGGCCGCGAACGCCGGACGCCGGCTGCTCTGCGCCGGATGCGGCGTGTCGAGCTGGGCGCGAAGATCGCCTCGGTCGCCACCGAGGACCGCCCGCGCGACGGCTTCGATCAACGTCCGCTCCGCCTCTGCCGATCAGATCGGCGCGCAGGAGGTAGGCGCCGCCGGATCGGTGTTTCCACGTCCGCCAGGGCCCGTTGTCGAGGAGGGCCGTGAGCTGTGCGTGCATCTCGTCCAGGTAGCTGGAGGGATCCTCGTTCAGGATGACGACATCGGCGCTCAGCCCTTTGAGGCGCCAGTACTCCTGCGCCTGAAGCGACCTGGCGCGACGAGCAGTCACGTCCGTCGTCGCCCGACGACGCGCACCAGCAGGATCGGCAGATCGCCGGAAATGCCGTGCGGCCACAGACCCGCCTGACCGAGCTCGTTCGACGCAATCGTGTCGGGACCCGCCCGCAGCGAGCCATCCGGCGAAGAGCACCCTCGACGCCAGACGCTCGAACAGCAGCGCCTCGTCGCTCGAAATGCCCAGATGACGCAGGCCGCTCTGCGCGTGCGTGAAGGCGAGCGCGAATGTGCGCGAGGCCGCGCTCGGGTTGCGGTACTTCTGGGCGAGCGCCTCGGCCGTCTCTGCGATCCGAGGCGATGCCGGTCGCGAAACGAGAGGCGCACCGACGCGCCCGGGACCAGCCTGATCCGCTGGCGGAGGCTGAGGATGGGATCGAGCACGATGCCCGTCGTGCCGGACAACGCGCGCCCGTCGAGCGCAGCCGGGCTGTCGGTGTCCCGACCGCGGCCGATGAATCGTGCGCGATCGGTCTCCCACTCGACGGGTCCCTGCGGCCGGCCTTCGAGGCTCAGGACGTGCACCGCCCACACCGCCGGCTCCCGCGGATCCCGGGCGCGCCGATGGCAGAGCAGCGCCGCGCTGTCGGCCAGGTATTCCGTTTCGAGGAACAGCTTGCCGAAGGCCGGATGCGCGAGATCGTCGGCCGGTGCGGCCAGGACGATCTCCGCGTAGCTGGTGACGTCGATTTCGCGGATCCGCGTGCTCTGATTGACCACCGTCACGCGGCGGACTTCGACGTCGTCTTCAGTGGACACGGCGACGTCGAGCTGCGTCGAGATCTCGTCGTCGTGGCGGCGGAACGTCGCCTGCTCCGCGCGGAACTCGACCATGTAGTCGTCGGGCTCTGCGGCCGTCGGATGATAGGTGGCCGACCAGACCGACCCGCTCCGCACATCGCGCAGGTAGACGAACTGGCTGCCTGGATCGCGCGTCGGGTCGCGTCGCGACTTCGTCACCGCCAGGCCGCGGCAGAAGCTGCTGCCGCCGCCGGCGTTGGTGACGATCGTGACGTAGTTGCCGTTCGACAGGAACTGCGCGTGCGGAAACGACCGTGTGCGGCGATCGAAACCGCCGCATCGGCATCGCCGGCGGCGGCGCGACGACGCGCATTTCATCCAGCGGTCCGCGGTTGAATCGTCGGCGTGTGGCGCGGCACGCGCTCCTGCAGCAACAGCTCGGTGGCCTGCACGCGCGGGTCGGCGTGAAAGCGCTGCACCATCGGATCGTCGAGCAGCGCGTTCGACAGCGCGACCAGGGTCATGCCGGCGTGGTGGGCGAAGTAGGTGCGGACCGACGGTCGCCGGCCGGACTGGCCGGCTGCGCCGGCGGCGGCGCGTCGTGATGGTCGGCCTCGCGAGCGGTGTAGTCGATGGCGTCGAAGAATCCGTAGTCGCCTTCGAGGCCCGCGCCGGTCAACCGCCGCAGGTTGGCCGCGCTCTGCGCGGGCGTCGATCATCGCGGCGAGCGCCGTGGCGTAGGGAGCCACGACCAGCTCGTCGCCCAGCCCGCGCTTCAGACCGAGCCCGGGGACGCCGAAGGCCTTATGCACTGAAAGGTGTCGTGCCGATCGACGATGTTGTAGCGCGCACTCCGAGATGCCCCAGGGCACTCCGCGAGCCGGTGGCGTACTCGATCTGGCGGCGCACGATCCGTCGACACGATTCATCGAGCAGCGTGTCCGGATAGCTTCGCATGACGAGCAGCGGCATCAGGTACTCGAACATCGTGGCGCTCCACGACAGCAGCACCGGCGCGCCGCGGACGCTGGTCACGGCTCGTCCCAGATGGAACCAGTGGGACTCAGGGACGTCGCCCTTGGCGATGGCGAGAAAGCTGGCCAGCCGCGCTTCGGAGGCCAGCAGATCGTAGTACGACGGATCGCGACGTCCCGGCCCGTCGTCGTCGGCGAGGCGATAGCCGATGGTGAACAGCTGCCGCTGCGGGTCGTAGAGGAATCTGAAGTTCATGCCATCGAACAGGGCGACGGCTCGCTTGGCGAGATGGTCGAGGTGCAGCTGCTGCAACGCCACCGACAGCGTCACGAGCGCGCCCGGCGAGGTTTCCGCTGTCGACCGTGGAGATATAGGCCGGCGGAAGCGGCGCCAGCGTGCGGGTGTCATGCCAGTTCAGCAGATGACCCTCGAAGCGTTCCAGGCTCTCGACGGTCGTGAGCGTCGTGTCGATCCGGTCGGCGACAGATCATCCGTGTCGATGAAGCCGAAGTCGTGAGCCGCGAGCGGTCGCGAGCAGCGCCATCCCGATGTTGGTCGGCGACGTGCGGTGCGCGACGGTCAGCTGCCGGGACGAGCTGGACGTTGTCGGGCGGGAGCGCGTGATCCTCGGCTCCGATGAACGTCTCGAAGTACTGCCACGTCTTGCGCGCCACCGACTGGAGAAACTCGCGGTCCGTCTGTGCCGAGCGCCGCCCGGCGCGTCGGCACCGGGCGGCTGAGCGCGTAGCGCGATCAGCGGCGCCGCCGCCCACAGCGCGAGCACCGGCACGCGACCGCGGCAGTGCGCGTGCGGACGGACCAGGACGACGAGCGACGAGGCCGCCCACCGCGATCGAGCGGGCTCGCGATCATCTCCTTCGCGAACACGAGCAGGCGCGGTGTGCCGCCACGGCGGGCGCTGGCCGCGGCCGTCTCCCATTCGAGCAATCGGTGCTGGTGATGCCGAGCCGCACGAGCGTCACGGTGATCGCGTGCAGCATCTCGTAGGCGTGATTCGCGAGAAACGACCAGCTGCAGCGAGACGCGGACGCACGTCGGTCTCGAGATCCTCGATGAGTCGTCCGCAGGAAGCGCCGGTCCCGATTCCAGCGGCGTCGGCCCGCTGAGCAGCTGGAGCAGCCGCAGCGCCACCGGCAGCGCGACCGCGGCGAGGCCGATCGCCGTCCAGGCGACCGGGCTGCCCGGCAGGACGGTCCAGCCCAGGAGCGAGCAGCGCCACCGTTGCCGGCGCCATCAGGCTGCGCCGCAGGTTGTCGAGGATCTTCCAGCGCGACGCACGAGCGGCAGCCGATTGCGCTGCAGACCCGTCCGCGACGGCACGAACGGAAAGAGCCACCACAGAATCTGCCAGTCGCCGCGCACCCAGCGGTGCTGGCGTCTCGCGTGCGCGAGGACGCTCGACGGATAGTCGTCGACGACCTCGACGTCGGTGACGAGCGCCGTGCGCGCATAGAGGCCCTCGAAGAGGTCGTGCGACAGCAGGGCGTTCTCCGGCACGCGCCCGTCGAGCGCTGCCGCGAACGCGTCGACGTCGTAGAGGCCCTTGCCGGTGAAGATGCCTTCGTCGAAGAGATCCTGGTAGACGTCCGAGACGGCGGTCGTGTACGGATCCACGCCGGTATGGCCGGCGTATGTCCGGGCGAACAGCGATCCGGCCGCGCTCGCCATGGTGACGCTGACGCGAGGCTGCAGAATCCCGTAGCCTTCCGTGACGCGGCCGACGCGGGCGTCGAAGCGCGGCCGATTCAACGGGATGCGCGATGATGCCGACGAGCTGCCTTCGCGGCGTCGCGCGGCAGACGCGTGTCCGTGTCGAGCGTGATGCAGTAGCGCACCGACGGAAGGATGGCGAGCTCGCCGACCTGCACGCTGAAGCTCGTGTCCGACGGCGCCTCTCAGCAGCCGGTTGAATTCCTCGATCTTGCCGCGTTTGCGCTCCCAGCCCATCCACGCGTGTTCCCGCGCGTTCCAGCGCCGCGCGCGATGAAACAGAAAGAAGCGATCGGCGTGCTCGGCGGCCGAACCGCCGATTGAGACTTTCGATGCCGGCGCGCGCGGCCGCGAGAATCGGCGGATCGCCGGGCAGGTCGCGCGCATCGCGCGTCGGTGAAATCGCTGAGGATCGCGAAATGGATGCGCGGATCGAGGTTGCCCAGCGCGAGCACCTCGACGTGCTCCAGCAGCGCCGCCACCGACGTCGGTGCTCGTCAGGAGCGTCGGCACGACGACCATCGTGCGGGCGTCGTCGGGAACGCGCATCCGGTGAAGTCGAGGCGAGGCAGACGGCGAGGCGGGATCGCCCAGGCGATCACGCGTTGCGCGAGCGCGATCGCGATGTCAGCCGCCGGGATCAGCAGCAGCAGCAGCCAGCGCCGCCAGCGACGGCGCCGCAGGCGCCCTCGTGCGAGCGTACGCCGCGATCACGGCGACCAGCAGCGCGCCGTCATGATCGCGATCGGCGCCAGGTAGACGAGCGTCGCGTGCGCGAACACCAGACGTCGCGACCGGCTTCGCGAGCCGCGGTCGATAGGCGACGTCGCTCTTCGAGATCGCGCCGCCCTCGATCGATGAGGTGGTACCCGACGTGGGCGGCCGCGGTCGGCGCGATGATCCGCTGGCGCGCCGCCTGGCGGGCGCTTTCGACGGCCCTCAGCGCGACCCGCACCTGCGCGTCGCCGACGTGAGCGCCGCCAGCTCCTCGACCGCCTGGCGCTGTCGATCGCGGCTGAGGAAGTCCATCCGCCCGTACGCGCCGGCGGGATCGCGCTGCAGCACCTGCTCGACCAGGCTCACCGACTCGACGTACTGGCGCCAGTCGAGCGCGGAGCAGAGGCGCAGGCTGGTAATGGCGTTGGCGACCGACACCTGGTCGGCCGCCTGCCGCTGGTGCTCGCCGCGAATCGCCGCTTCCGCGGTCGTCTCCTGCGACGCGAGGTGCTCCTCGACCGCCGTGCGGATCGACGACAGCCGGAGACCGTACTCGCGGACCCGATGCAGGAGCTGGACGACCGAGGCGATGTCGAGGGCTGGCGGCAGGCGGCAGCGTGTCGTCGGTGTCGCCGCCTGCGCGCTCGATCCGCGACACGTACGCGTCGGCGGCCAGGCGCGCGCGGCGCGACTCCAGCGTCTCGGCGGCCAGACGTCTGAGGTTTTCGATGAGCGCCAGCTTCAGCATGCTGGGCCACGCCCAGAGCTCGCCGATCGTCAGCGGCGCGACGCGCTGGTAGCTGTTGACGAACACCGCGAGCTGCTGACGGTCGATCCGGCTGTCGCTGTGGCGCACCAGCTCGACGGCCATCGCGTAGATCCGCGTGTGGCCCGCCTGCTCGCGCGATGCGAGCGTGGGCAGCTGCCGGTAGTAGGTGCCGGGCAGATGCTGGTGGATGTCCCGGATCTCCGACGTGACCAGGTGGAAGTTGTCGAGCAGCCATTCCGGCCGCGGCGGTGACGAACTGCCCGGTCCGGACATCGTCGGCCAGGGTCGCGGTACGCGTCGCGCAGCACGCGCGCGTTGTCGTCGAACCGGGGAAAGATGTTGCGGGCACGGCGCCGCGGGTTCGGGTCGATGCGTGAAGCTCGCCGCGAGCGCCAGCGCGCGCTCTTCGAGCCGCTCGATGCTGAGCAGCTCGTCGCGAAACGGTTTCTCCGGCGACGGCGTCCTGTGGTGCGCCACAGCCGCCGGAAGAATCCGCTCACCGTCTCATGATCGTGTGGAACCGTCAGGCGGCGGTGTTCAATTGTGCACAGTCAGCTCGCGAGCAGGCCCGTATGATGATTTTGACATGTCCAAACGTAATGGCGATCGGGCAGCCAGGTTTCAAAAAGAACGAAAGCGGAAAAATGCGTCGCCGCGAAGCGCACCCAGGCGCTGCTCAAGGGCTGGCACAGGCCCGCGAGAAGGGGCGGCGCCGCGCCGCCTTTGACGACGAGGTCCTGAGATGAGCGCACGGTCGTGGTGGTCGCGGACCGGATCAAGCGGATTGCGGATGACGAGCGGCGGCGCTGACACGGTGCGTCTGAGGAAGACGAGACGGGCCGCTCGAAATAAGCCGAACTCGTCCGCCAGAACGGGCGGCGGCTGATTGACGAGCTCCAAAAAGCCGTCACCCGCGACGTCGACGCCTTTCGCGGCGAGTTTGTCGGCGATGGAGCGCGCGAGATTGTGGTTGATGCCACGGCGAACGACGGCGGGTTCGTGGTCCGCAGGACGGCGTCCCCAACGGTGTCAGTCACCAATGCGCCGAACTCCGAAGGCTGCGGTCGCTGGTGTGCGTGTTTCGATTCTGCGGTGGGGTGGCGGGTACGCCTCCGCGTGAGGATCGCCTCGACGTCCCGTTCGTGGAGGACGCAACCGGCACGCTGCAGATGAAGCACCGCAGCACCGGACAGGTGTTCGCCACCGCTGACGCGCTCTCTGAATCTCTGCTCAAAAGGGGTGCGACCGGGCGGCCGCGTTGAGCGGGTCCCAGGAGACACCGGATCTCGGCCTCAGCGGCGTCCAGTTCCCGACCTTGATGGCCGCCCGGCACCACATCATGCTGGAGGGTCCAAAGGCCTGACCGACGCTGTTGTGCTCTGCCTGCAGCCGCACTTTCACCCGCCTGTCACGGGCAAAATCAGGTCAGGAGTCGCGTTCCACTTATCAGGTGGGAACGTCGGCGTGCCTATCCTGCAGGACGTCGACCGTCTGAGCGTGGCTGACCAAACACGCGTGCTCGCCTGGATGGGTGGCCCGGAGGCGGCGCTGACACAAAATTGTCTCGACGACGGAGCTGCCACTCTTTCCCCTTCGTGCGCGCGGGCTGTTCGCTGACGCCAGCTGTATCACCGCCTGAACATGCTGCTGCTGCAGGCCCCGCCGGACACCGGCGCCTCTTCTCGGAGGTGCACCCGGGTACAGCGTCAGAACCGTAGGCGCGTAACGTGAACGCGGCTGTTCAGGCTCGTGACAACGATGAGACGCGGATCGGCCTCCGAATGCCCCAGGCATGAGCCCGACACGCTTCAATCGAAACGGCCCGCCGGAGCCGCCGCTCCTTCGGGAGGAACGGTCCTGCGCGTCATGATCGTTCGCAACGAGGTCCCCGGCGTGCATTCGTCGAGTGGGTTGTACAGGTGAAATGCGCCCGCCGGTCAGAAGGAATACGCATGTTTAGGAACATTCTCTCGTCTGGCAGGTTGGTTTCGGCACGTGGTGCGTGTTGATTCTTGTGATCGCCGCGGTCAGCGTGGTCGCGGGCGCCGGCCTCACCCTCGGCGAATGTTGACCGGCCTGTTGGTGGCCGGCCTCGCGGCGCCGGCAGTCGGTGCTGCTGGTGGGGCGGTGGTCGCGCCGCCGGCCACGGTCGCCGAGTTGCTGCATGCCGTGAATCGACCTTCGAAAGGACTCCCGACCATGATCGGCAGGCGCTGCGCTCGCGGCGGGCGCTCTCGGACATGCTGCTTGCAGCGCCGCTCCTGCACAGCGCAGGGCGGGCCGCGATATCGTGACTTTCAACTCGGCGGCGACCTGCCGTCGGTGTCCGCGCTGACCGGTGTTGCGGTGTCAGGAGGCCGTGGCGATCCAGCGCGCGGCCGGCCTTGCTGCAGGAATCGATGCGTGGCAGCGGCCGCATCAGTCGAGCTGTCCGCCGTCGCGGGCGGACCCGGTCAAACAGATCGTGTTCAGCTTCTACAACGATCAGCTCCTCGAAACTGGTCGTTGACTACGACCACGAGCGCACGGCGGGCCTGACCGATGGGGACCTGATCGACGCTCCTCTCGACTGAGGCGATGCCGGCCCGCGGGTGAAACTCCGGCGCGCGGACCGGTCGCGGGGCGCATGACGCCGAAGATCCAGGAAGAGGAATCGGGCACGCTGGTCGCCCGCTGGGCGGGCGCCGACTACGCGGTCGTCCACAGTATCGAGGGTACTCGCTCAGACGTCCGGCTCATCGTCGCTCGCCCGCCGCGGCTCCTGACGGCGCTGGCGCGAACGGGCCGACGTCCAGGCGCTCCCGGCTGGACGATCGTGAAGCGCCGCCAACGCGAAATCGCCCGGCAGAAGAAAGAAAACCGAAGACGCGCGCGCGTCTCAGGAAAAAATCACGAGTCGCGAACAAGGCGGCCTTTCGGCCGTGACCGATGCCGCCGGGCGTCGTGGTGCTGTATGCCCGGTTTCTGGAGTATCAGAACCGCCGCCGCGAGATCGCCGCTCCACTGACAGCGCGCGATCTTCCGCAGGCACCGACGCGACCAGCGGTCCCAGGCCGCTGTGCCGCCACAACCTCTGACTGGAGCTGACACGTCATGAATGTTCGACCTCTCCACGACCGCATCATCGTTCACCGCCTCGACGAAGGCGAACAGCGCGAGTCGGCGGAATCATCATCCCCGACAGCGCGAAAGAGAAGCCGCAGCAGGGCACGGTCATGGCGCGCCGGCAACGGGAAGACCAAAGACGGGGAAGCGCGTCCCGCTCGACGTCAAAGCCGGCGACCGCATCCTGTTCGGCAAATTACTCCGGCCAGGAGATCAAAGCTCGACGGCAAGGACTACTTCATCATGAAAGAGGACGAAGTGCTGGCGGTCATCGACAGGCAAGATCAAGTGCTACTGCAGCAGCGGAATAAGGAGAAGAAGTAACATGGCAAAGCAGATCACATACGGCGAGCAGTCGCGGCAGGCGATTCTCGCGCGGCGTCAATCAGCTGGCCGACGCGGTCAAGGTCACCCTCGGCCCCAAGGGCCGCAACGTCATCCTCGACAAGAAGTTCGGATCGCCGACGATTACCAAGGACGGCGTGACCGTCGCCAAGGAGATCGATCTGAAGGATCCGCTCGAGAACATGGGCGCGCAGATGGTGCGCGAGGTCGCCAGCAAGACGTCCGACGTCGCCGGGCGACGGCACCACGACCGCCACCGTGCTCGCGCAGGCCATCTATCGCGAGGGCGCGAAGAACGTCGTCGCCGGCGCGAACCCGATGGAGATCAAGCGCGGCATCGAGCGGGCGGTCGAGGTGATCACCGCCGAGCTCAAGAAGATGTCGAAGCCGGTCAGCGGCAACGATGGTCGCGCAGGTCGGCACCATCTCGGCCAACAACGACGAGACCATCGGCACGATCATCGCCGACGCCATGGACAAGGTCGGCAAGGACGGCGTGATCACGGTCGAAGAGGCGAAGACGATGGAGACGTCGCTCGAGGTCGTCGAAGGGATGCAGTTCGACCGCGGCTATCTGTCGCCGTATTTCGTGACCGATCCGGAGCGGATGGAGGTCGTGCTCGAGAATCCGCGTCATTCTCATCCACGAGAAGAAGATCTCGAGCCTGAAGGATCTGCTGCCGCTGCTCGAGCGCGTGGCGCAGAGCGGCCAGCCGCTGCTCGATCGTCGCCGAGGACCTGGAGGGCGAGGCGCTGGCGACGCTCGTCGTCAACAAGCTGCGCGGGACGCTGAAGGTCGCGGCCGTCAAGGCGCCCGGCTACGGCGACCGGCGGAAGGCGATGCTCGAGGACATCGCGATCCTCACCAACGGCAAGGCGATCACCGAGGACCTCGGCATCAAGCTCGAGAACCTGACGCTCGAGGATCTCGGCCGCGCGAAGAAGATCACGATCGACAAGGACAACACGACGATCATCGAAGGCGCCGGCACGAAGAAGGCGATCGAGGGCCGCGTCAAGCAGCTCCGGACGCAGATCGAGGACACGACGTCCGACTACGATCGCGAGAAGCTGCAGGAGCGGCTCGCGAAGCTCGTCGGCGGCGTGGCCGTGATCAAGGTCGGCGCGGCCACCGAGACCGAGATGAAGGAGAAGAAGGCGCGCGTGGAGGACGCCATGCACGCCACGAAGGCGGCCGTCGAAGAGGGCATCGTCCCGGGCGGCGGCGTCGCGCTGCTCCGCGCAGCCGAAGGCGCTCGACGGGCTGAAGCTCGGCGGCGAACAGCAGATCGGCGTCAACATCGTCGCGCGCGCCATCGAGGAGCCGCTGCGCTGGATCGCCACCAACGCCGGCCAGGAAGGCTCCATCGTCGTCGCGAAGGTCGAAGGACATGGGACCCGAGGAGGGCTTCAACGCGCTGAACGACAAGCTACGAGAACCTCGTGAACGCCGGCGTGATCGATCCGACAAAGGTCGTGCGGACGGCGCTGCAGAACGCCGCGTCGATCGCTTCGCTCATGCTGACGACCGAAGCGCTGGTGTCGCGAGATTCCCGGAGCCGGCTGGCGAAGAGCCGGCCGCTGGTGGGGGCGGCATGGGCGGGATGCTGACTGACGTGAGAGTCCGCTGCTGAATTGGATGACGAGGCGCGCGCCGGGGCCATCAGTCTGCGCGACGCACGCGGTGGAGACGGAGAAGTCCCCGGGCGCGCCATGTCCGGCAAGTACTCTTGCTCTACAAGTGCTGGAGAACAGATACGCGAACCGCGTCGTCCTGACGTTCGCGGAGATTGAAGACCTGCTCGGGTTTGCTGCTTCCGGGCAGGCGCGGCTTCAGTCGGAGTGGTGGACGGCTGAGGAGCGACGTCGCCGGAAAGTCCTCAGTCAGATTCCTGGATCCTGGCCCGCAGAACGGCCGTGCCGAATCATGGCCGCTCACCGTCGCCTTCGAACGCGGGTAACGCCGCGACGCCACCGCTATCTGGCGTCTACGTCGTAAACGTAGATCGTCGACTTCGTCGTCCTCGGGCATGAAAGTAGCCGCGTAATCCCGTGGCTGTCGGCTCGAGCCAGACCGGATTGTGCGTCATGTCGAGCCCGCCGGCGGTCCACAGCAGGACCGGCACCTGATGCATCGGACGGCCGTCGCTCGAGATCGATCAGATCGATGCCGCCGAGCCGGAACGGCGGCGCCGCCGCGCGCCTGGCGCATCTCGGTCACGCCGGTGCAGAGCATGCGGCGGCCGCCGGCATACTTGCAGTCCTGATAGTCGAGATAGTGCGAGGGGTTGAGCGTACGCAGCGTTCCGGAGGCGTCGTCGGCGTTGGTCACCGTTCCATCGTTGCCGAGCGTCCAGCGATAGAAGCGGCGCGATCCCCAGCTCACGCCGTGCAGCGTGTGGTCGTCGGTGTTGTGGACGATGGCGCCGATGTGATCGGCGACGCGAAACGATCTCGGTCGCCTTCATCGCGTCGGGATCGACGCGGTAGACGATCGAGCGGCTGTCCGGCCGATACTCGGCCACCGGCACCCAGATGCTCGTGCCGTCGTAATCGATGCCGCCCGGGTGGTAGATGCGTGCCTTCCCCAAGCGTGAGATCGGCGACGAGGTTCCCGGCCGCGGTCGATCTTGTACAGATGGCCGATCCCTCTGCCAGCCGCCGCGATCCTTGACCTCGACGGACGACACGAAGAACGTCTCGCCGATCTTGACCATGCCCTGAGGATGGAATGTTCTGAAGCGCGATCGGCACGGACGCGACCAGCTTCCAGACAGAGTTGCGCGTCAACGCGGTGACGCGCTCGGCGAGCACGGATCGGCTTGCGCGGTGGCGGCCGTTTGTCCGCTACGGCGACGACCGTCAGGGCGATCAGCGAATGGCAGAACGCCTGGGCCGCATGAGGGGCATCATCGCAGCTCATCTTGACTTAAGATCACCCGCGATGATCATTGCAGCGGTTTCGGCGACGGCGGTCTTGCTGGCGGCGCAACCACCGGCAGGCAAGATCGATTTCGGACGTGACGTGCAGCCGATCCTGCAGCAGCACTGTGTGAGCTGTCCACGGCCCCGAACTGCAAATGAACGGGCTGCGGCTCGATCGCCGCGCCGACGCCTTGCGCGGCGGGACGCAGTCGGACATCGGGCCGGGTAACGCCGACGGAAGCCGGCTCTATCACCGGTTGATCGACACCAAGTTCGGGCAGCGGATGCCGCCGGCCGGGCCCGGCTGAAAGACGCGGGAGATCGAGACCATCAAGGAGTGGATCGATCAGGGCGCGGAATGGCCCGACGAGCTGTCCGGGGAGATCGCCGACGCCCGCCGCGGACCCGGACGCAGTCGGCTGTTGATGAGCGCCATTCGTCAGGGCGACCAGCCGGCAATCGACCGCGTGCTGCGCGACGCGCCGCAGGCCGTCCGCCAGCGTGGGCACCGACGCGGCAACGCCGCTGATGTCGGCGGCAGTTAGTGGCGATGCCGCACTGGTGAAGCGTCTCCTCGCGCTCGGCGCCGACCCTGATGCCAGAGACACGGCGGGCGCGACAGCACTGATGTGGGCTGCGCCCGATCGCGGCAAGATGCAGCTGTTGCTCGACGCCGGCGCCGACGTCAACGCGCGCTCGGACGCCGGGCGATCCGCCCTCGTCGTGGCCAGCGGCATCGTCGGAGCCGCGGACGCGCTGGAAAGCTGCTGCTCGACTACGGCGCCGATCCGTCGCCGTGGACGGCGCCGGAGCCATCGCCGCTCCGCGAAGCGGCACGCGTCGACGACAGCGAGATGTTCCAGTCTGCTGTTCGAGCGCGCATGGCCGTCCGGCTGGCGGCGGCAGTGCCCGCGACGTTCGTCCGCACGCAATCCGCGCGGCGTGCGCCGCGCTCGTCGGTGCCGGCGGGCCGCTGCCGCGGCGTCCGCCGCCGCCGATGCCCGGTCCCGTGCAACGCAATTACGATCCGTCGGAGTCCGACCGTGCTGACGGCGGTCGGCGTGGACGATACGCGCGACGCCGGCGGCGATTCGCGCGGCGATCGACTGCAGCCTGCCGCTGCTCGCAGGAGATCGACGTCGAGTTTCATCAAGCGCAACCGCGCTGTGTCTCGTGTCATCACAACAGCCTGGTCGCGATGGCCGTCGCCGCCGCGCGCGCCAACGGCTACGCGGTGAACGAGACGACGGCGAAAGCGACGCAGCCGCGCGTCGATCGGCGCGCTATCTCGATACGTGGAGAGCGCGCACGCTGCAGAACCATTTCATTGCCGGCGCAGCAGGACACGATCAGCTATCTCCTGTTCGGCCTCGCCGTCGACGGACTATCCACCCGACGCCGGCGACCGACGCGCAGGCGATTTGGCTCAAGCGCCGTCAGGCGGCCGACGGCCACTGGCCGGTCCAGACGATCCGTCCGCCGATCGAGTCCAACGACATCGAAGTGACCGCCGGTCTCGCTGCGCGCGCTTTCAGGCGTTCGCGCCGCCCGCGCAGCATCGCCGAATACGCGAGGTCGGTTGAACGGGCGGGTCAGTGGCTGACGACGGCGAAGGCGCACGCACGACGGAGGAGCGGGCGTTCCGGCTGCTCGGGCTGTCGTGGGCGCGACGCGCCGCAGCCGATCATTCGAAACGCCGCGCGCGCAATCTGCTGGCCACGCAGCGCGCCGATGGCGGCTGGACGCAGCTCGACGAGCGACAGCTGACCGATGCCTACGCGACGGGCGAAGCGCTGGTCGCGCTGCGCGAGAGCGGAGCTGATCGAGCGCGACCGATCCCGCGCACCGCAGAGGCATCGAGTATCTGCTGCGCACGCAGATCGCCGACGGCTCGTGGTTCGTCGAGTCGCGAGCCGAGCCGATCCAGGCCGCGTTCGCGAGCGGCTTTCCGTGCACGGCCCGCACGCAGTGGGTGTCCGGCCGCCGCGACCGGCGTGGGCGGTCGACGTGCGCTAGCGCTCGCCAAGATGAAGCACGCCCACTCCACGTCCGTTTTTGACCAGTCGCGCGCCGTCACCACGATAAGCTCGCGCGGAGGCATGCTCCTCGATCAACGCGCGTGCGACCGCGCGCGCCGATCGCGCGACGCGCGGTTCGACGGCCGCTTCTTCATCGCCGTCACCACGACGCGCGTGTATTGCCGGCCGATCTGTCCGGCGCGGGCGCCGAAGGACGCGCACGTCCGCTATTTCGCGACGGCCGCGGCCGCGGAGGCGGCTGGATTCCGCCCGTGCCTTGCGCTGCCGGCCCGAGGCGTCGCCCGGCACGCCCGCGTGGCTCGGCACGTCGAGCGTCGGTCGTCGCGCGCGCTGCGGCTCATCGCCGACGGCGCGCTGGACGACGAGAGCGTGGATGCCGCTGGCGGATCGGCTCGGCGTGACCGCCGTCACCTGCGAAGCGTCTGTTTCTGCATCACCTCGGCGCGACGCCGAACGATGTGGCGCTGACACGCGGCGCGTCCATTTTGCGAAGAAGCTGCTCGACGAAACGAGCCTGCCGTTGCAATCGAGGTGTGCGTTCGCCGCCGGCTTCGAAGCGTTCGCCGCTTCAACGGCGCAGATTCGACGCACCTACCAGCGCACGCCGTCGGAATTGCGGCGCCTGGCGAGGCAGGCGCCGCCGTCGAGCCGGGCGCTACCGGTTCCGGCTGGTCGTATCGACCTCCGCTACGATTGGAACGCGCGTCCTGGCGTTCCTTCGCGCGCGCGCGACGCCGGGCGTCGAGGTCGTCGACGACGGTCGCTATCGGCGCACGATCGCACGTCGACAGGCAGCCGGGCGTCATCGCGGTGTCCCGCCACGACTCGGGCACGGCGCTCGACGTCGACGTGCGGTTTCCCGATCCCCGCGCATTGCTGTCGATTGTCGAACGGGTGCGGCGGTTGTTCGATCTCGGCGCCGATCCCGGCGGTCATCGCCGGCACACCTGCGCGTCGACCCGCTGCTGCGGCGGCCCGCTGCCCAGCATCCGGGAATTCGAACGCCTGGGGCGTGGGATGGTTTCGAGCTGGCGTACGCGCCATCGTCGGCCAGCAGATCTCGGCGCGCGGCGCGACGACGCTCGCGGGACGCCTGGCGTCGGCTGTACGTGACTGCGAGTCGAGGGCGGCGCCGGACTGCTGTGCGGTTGTTTCCGACACCGATGCAGCTGATGCAGGCCGACGTGGAACGCGCGGGCGTGATGCCGGCGCGCGCCGACACGATCCGCTCCGCTGCGCGCGCGCGGTGGCCGAGTGGCGGGATGGTCCTCGGACGCCCGCGACGCGGATCGTCAGCGCGACGGTCGCCGCGCTGCTGGCCGTCCCGGGATCGGGGCGTGGCACGGCAGAATACGTGGCGATGCGCGCGCTCGGCGAGCCAGACGCGTTTCCCAGCGGCGATCTCGTGCTGCGGCGGATGGCCGGCGACCTCAGTGCGCGTGCGCTCGATCGCCGATCCGATGCTTGGCGACCGTGGCGTGCGTACGCGGTCATGCTGCTCTGGGAAGCGGCAACGAGTCCTGACTAGCTTCCCGAACTCAAGCTTTCCCGCCCCGCGCCGCCCCGCCAGCTGGTAGAGGTGGCCAGCCGCCCCTTATCCCATTGGTCTAATTGGGGTTACTGGAGAGACATTCGTCGACAACCCGTGACGAGAAAGTGCAAGAAAGGAACGGTTCTGCGAGAGTCGCGGCCGTATACTTCCCGAGGACCGACGTGTGTCCGTTCGTACAGGGAACCGCATGAACAGATTGACGTTAACCGCTGCGAGCGTGGTCGTCTTCGCAGGCGGTCTTGGACTGGCGGCGCAGACGCCGGCCAAGCTGTTCTGCCGCGCCGAAGCCCGCTGCGCCCGCGCAGCCGAAGCCGGCGATGGCCGTGGCGCACACGCCCGCTGCGCCGGCGGCGGAGGCACAGACCGCGCTGGTCAAGCAGCATCGCGCCGGCTGCCACAGCGACAAGGGTAAAGCTGGTCAGTTAACACTCGCCGCGTTCGACGTCGCGCAGGTGGCGGACCACGCGGAAGTCGGCGAGAAGATGATCCGCAAGCTGCGCGCCGGGATGATGCCGCCGCCCGGCGCGCGCCGTCCCGACGGCGACAGCGCTGAAGCAGCTCGCGGTCGCGCTCGAGACCCGCATCGACACCGCCGCCGCGGTGCAGCCCGAATCCCGGCCGCCGCACGCTTCCAGCGTCTGAACCGCGCCGAGTACGCGCGCTCGGTCCGCGAGCCTGCTCGATCTCGACGTCGACGTCAACGCGTTCCTGCCGCCGGACACGATGAGCGCCGGCTTCGACAACATCGCCGACGTTCAGGCGTGTCGCCGACGCTGCTCGAAGGCTACTTGCGCGCGGCGGCGAAGATCTCGAGCGTCGGCGCTCGGCGATCGCTAACGGCGAGCGCCGAGCGAAGCGACCTACAAGGTTCCGCGCACGCAGTCGCAGATGCATGCACATCGAGGGCACGCCGTGGGGCACGCGCGGCGGCCTCGCCGTCGAGCACACGTTCCCGGCCGACGGCGACTACACGTTCCGCGTCATGCTGCACGGGACGCCGACCGGCCAGTTGTTCGGCAGCGTCTTCGAGCCGCACCGAGCAGATCGAGATTCTCGATCGACGGCGAACGCGCCGGCGCTGATCGACATCGACTACCACATCAGCGAGCAGGACAAGACCGGGCTGAACCTGATCGTCGCCGCGCATTCACGTCAAGGCCGGCCCGCAGCAGGCTTGCCGCCGCCTTCATCTCAGAAGTTCGACGGCGTCATCGACGACATCGTCGCGCCGATCGACTACACGCTCGCCGGACACCGAGTACGGCGACAGCGTCGGGATCACCAGCGCTGCCGCACGTCCGCGATCTTCAGCATCACCGGACCGTTGACGCGTCACCGGCGTGTCCGATACGCCGAGCCGCCGCAAGGTTTTCGTCTGCCGGCCGATGTCGGCGACGGACGAGATCGCCGTGCGCGCGGAAGATCGTCTCGCAGCCTCGCGGGTCAGGCCTACCGTCGCGCGGCGACGCAACGAGGACGTCGAGTCGCTGATGCAGTTCTACGCCGACGGGCCGCACGGGCAAGGACTTCGAGGCCGGGATCACGCTCGGTGCGTGCAGGCGCTGCTGGCGAGCCCGCATTTCCTGTTCCGCCTCGAAGAGACTGCCGGCCGGCGTCCGGCCGGGCCAGAACTACCGCGTGACCGATGTCGACCTCGGCGTCGCGGCTGTCGTACTTCATCTGGGGCACGATCCCGGACGCCGAACTGTAGAAGGTGGCGGGCGAACAGCACGCTGCACACCGCCGGCGGTGCTCGAGAAGCAGGTCCGGCGGATGCTCTGCCGATCCGCAGCGGCGAGGCGATGTCGACGCGGTTCGCGTCGCAGTGGCTGCGGCTGCAGGACGTCGAGAAGATCCACCCCGATGCGCTGCTGTTCCCGTCGTTCGACAACGAGCCTGGCCGGAATCCTACAAGCGCGAAACCGAGCTGCTCTTCGACAGCATCGTGCGCGAGGATCGCAACGTCCTCGACCTGTTCACGGCCGACTACACGTTCATCAACGAGCGCATCGCCAAGGTCTACCGGCATTCCGAACATCACCGGCGGAGACGTTCCAGCCGCGTCCAGCCTCGACCGACGAGAACCGGCGCGGCATCCTCGGCCACGGCAGCATCCTGATGCTGACGTCGGTCGCCGATCGGACGTCGCCGGTGCAGCGCGGCAAATGGATCATGGAAACGCTGCTCGGGTCGCCGCCGCCGCCGCGCGCCGCCGATCCCGCGCTGCCGCCGCTCGAGGACACGCAAGGCCGGCAACGCGATACCGGCAAGACGCTGTCGGTGCGCGAGCGCATGGAGGAGCACCGCAAGAACCCGGCGTGCGCGTCGTGCCACCGCGATGATCGATCCGCTCGGCCTCGCGCTCGAGAACTTCGACGTCGTCGGCGCGTGGCGCATCAAGCGACAATGGCGCTCGGCGTCGATACCGCGGCGACGCTCTACGACGGCACGCGAACTGAACGGGCCGGCGAGCCTGCGCGAGGCGCTCATCGATCACTCCGGACTCGGTGATCCGCAACTTCACCGAGAACCTGATGGCCTACGCGCTCGGCCGGCGCGTCGAGTATTACGACCAGCCGACGGTTCGCGCGTGATCGCGAAGAAAGCGGCCCAGAACGGCAATCAAGCTTCTCGTCATTCGTGCTTGGCGTCGTCAACAGCGCGGCGTTCCAGATGGCGAGGCCGAAGCGCCGGTGACCACAGCCGTGGCTAGGCAAGTTCTAACGAGAGATAAGCGACATGAGCTTCCTCACGAAGAAGCATCTGTTCGCGCCGCGACGGTCCTGAAAGTCGATGGGCGTCACCGTCGCCTTGCCGGTTCCTCGACGCGATGACGCCGGCCGGGGCGGTGTGGTCGACAGGAGGCAAGGCCGCGTCGGCGCCAAGAAGCTCCGGCTCGTCGCCATGGAGATGGTCCACGGCTGCGCCGGCAGCACGGCGTTCGGCGTCGCAGAAGAACCTGTGGGCGCCGGAGAAAGACCGGCCGCGACTTCGATCTGTCGCAGACCAGCCTGTCAGCTCGCTCGAGCCGTTCCGCGAACGACGTCACCGATCATCAGCAACACCGACCTGCGCAACGCCGAGGCGTTCACGCTGCCGGAAATCGGCGGCGACCACTTCCGCTCGAGCAGTTCGGTCTTCCTGACGCAGTCGCATCCGAAGCAGACCGAGGGCAATGACGTCTACTCGCCGGGACGTCGATGGATCAGCTCTACGCGCAGAAGTTCGGACAGGACACGCCGATTCCGTCGATGCAGCTCTCGATCGAGAACGTCGACCAGGCGGGCGGCTGCACCTACGGCTACTCGTGCATCTACACGGACACGATCAGCTGGGCGTCGCCGACGCAGCCGCTGCCGATGATTCGCGACCCGCGCGTCGTGTTCGATCAGCTGTTCGGACGTCGGCGCGACGCCGGAAGAGCGCGCTCGCCAACCTGCGCGCCGACAAGAGCATCCTCGACTGGGTCACCGGACCAGATCTCGACGCTGCGGAAGGAGATCGGCGCGAGCGACCGGCAGCGCCTTGACCGAATACCTCGACAACATCCGCGAGATCGAGCGGCGGATCAAGCGCGTCGAAGCGCGCAACAGCGAGCGGCGAATCGCGGGCGTTTCCCGACGCGCCGATCGGCGTGCCCGACTCGTTCGAGGAGCACGTCCATATCCTGATGGACCTGGTCGCGCATGGCGTTCGCCGCCGACACGACGCCGGGTCTTCTCGTTCAAGCTCGGACGCGACGCCTCAGGGCGCGCGTATCCGGAGAGCGGCGTGACGACCGGCTTCCACAACGCGTCGCACCACGGCGAGCGCGAGGACCGGATCCTCGAGTTCGCCGAAGATCAACCGCTACCACGTCAGCATGGTGCCGTATCTGCTCGACAAGCTGAAGAACACGCCGGACGGCGACAGCAACCTGCTCGAGAACAGCTTGATCGTGTACGGGTCGCCGATGGCCGACTCGAACATCCACAACCATCGCCGCGCGCCGCTGTTCGTCGCCGGGCCACGCCGGCGGCAGGCTGAAGGGCGGTCTGCACGTCAAGGCGCCGGACGGCACGCCGATGGCCAACTCGATGCTGACGATGCTCGCACATGCTCGGCCGCGACGACATGGAGCAGTTCGGCGACAGCACGGGCGAGCTCGATCTGAATTCTGCGGCGCGCCGGTCACGACCGACGCGCCGAAGGCATCGACGGACAAGCGGTCGTAGGAGTCGCGGGCCGGCAAGGCCCGCGCGACGGGAGATGAGGATCAGTGCGACGAACGTTAGTCACCGCGGCCTCGATCGGCGCGTTGTGTCTCTGCGCGCTGCTCGACGCGGCCTCGCCGGCGTCGCTCGTCGACGCCGGCGATGCCAGGGCAACAAGGACGCGGTGCGTGACCCTGCTGAAGCAGGGCGCCGACGTCAACACGACGCAGGGCGACGGCATGACCGCGCTGCACTGGGCCGCGCAGAAGGGCGACGTCGATCTCGCCAGGACGCTGCTCTACGCAGGGGCCAACGTGAAGGCGACGACGCGCGTCGGCGGCTATACGCCGTTGCTGATCGCCAGCGAAGAACGGCAACGCCGCGATGGTCGAGACGCTGACCGCCGGCGGCGCCGATGCCAACTCGGCGACGATGAACGGCACGACGGCGCTGATGTTCGCGGCGCAGGCCGGCAACGCCGACGCGGTCAAGGCGCTGCTCGCGCAGGGTGCCGACGTCAACGCGAAGGAGAAGGTCAAAGGCGAGACGCGCGGTGATGATCGCGGCTGCGTATCGGCACGCGCCGACGTCATCCGCGTGCTGACGGCCAAGGGCGCCGATCTGCGAAGGTCACGACCAAGGTCGATGGACCTGGCGGCGTTCAACAAGGAAGAGCAGGAGCGGCTTGCGACGCAGTTCCAGCAGCAGCAGGCGGCCCGGCCGCGGCGGACGCGGCGGCGCGCGGAGCCGCCGCGGCGGCGGACGCGGCTTCAACCCGAACGCGAAGCCGGGCATCGATCGCCAGCATAACTACACGGAGCTGGTCGCGTACTGGGGCGGCATGGCGCCGCTGCACTTCGCGGCGCGGCAGGGACAGATCGAGGCGGCCAAGGCGCTGCTCGAGGCGGGCGCCGATCGTCAACCAGCAGCGTCGTCGGCGACCACAGGCGACGCCGCTGCTCGTCGCCGCCGATCAACGGTCAGCTTCGATCTGGCGAAGATGCTGCTCGACAAGGGCGGCGATCCGAATCATCGCGCAGCACAACGGCGTCACGCCGCTCTACGCCGCGCTCAACTGCCAGTGGGCGGCCAAGGCGCTCTATCCCGCAGCCGCGCGCGTACGAGCAGCAGCAGACGTCGTATCTCGATCTGATGCAGGCGCTGCTCGACAAGGGCGCCGAACCCGAACGCGCGCCTGACCAAGAAGGTGTGGCATCGCAGCATGACTTCGATCAGTCGGGCGTCGACGAGATCGGCGCGACGCGCGTTCTGGCGCGCGCGCCTACAGCGCCGACATCGACGCGATGAAGCTGCTCGTCGAGTGCGGCGCCGATTAGAACATCCCGACGACTCGAAGGGCGCCGGCCGGCCGCGCACCGGCGACATCGGCGAACGTCAGCCGTGCAGGACATCTCCAGGCTCGCCGCCGATCCCGGTCGGCGGTCCGGGCGTCCCGCCGCTGCTGGCGGCCGCCGGTCAGGGCTACGGCGAAGGCTTCGCCGCCAACCACCACAAGTTCGCGCCGGGCGGCATGCTCGCCGCGGTCAAGTATCTCGTCGAAGAGCTCCACGTCGACGTCAACGCGCGCGAGCACGAAGGCAACACCGCGATTCACAACGCGGCGGCGCGCGGCGACAACGAGATGATTCGAGTACCTGATCTCGAAAGGCGCCGACCCGAAGATCGTCAATCGCGCCGGCCAGACGACGGTCGACATGGCCAACGGTCCGGTGCAGCGCATCTCGCCGTTCCCCGAGACGATCAAGCTGCTCGAGGGATACGGGGTCAAGAACAACCACAAGTGCGTCGGTTGAAGTAAAGTTAAAGACTTAAAAGTTAGAAGTTAGAACCAGGAAGAGAGCGCGTGACGTCCTGGTCTTCTTGAGCTTTTCCGTTTCAGCTTTTCCGACTTCAGCTTTTAACTTTCTATCACTTTTCACTTTACTCTTACCAGGCTGTCAGTGCTTGTTCAAACAGCCTGGCCAGTTCCTCCGGCCCGGCCGGGCGCGGCGACAGCTTGGTCACGCGGTGCTGCGGGAGCGTGCCTTCGACGAGCGCCGGTATGTCGGCGGAGGTATAGCCGATCGCGCTGAGGCCATTGGGCGCGCGCAGCCGCTGCATGTACCCAGACGAGGCGATCGCGCGAGGATCTTGCCGGCGTCCTCGGCGCGGGCGTTCGAGATGTCGGCGCCGAGCGCTTCGGCGGCCTGCAGGTGGCGTCCCGGACTCGCTGACGCCGTGAATCGGAAGACCGCCGGCGCGTTGAGGATGACCGAGATGCCGTGCGGCACCAGCGGATGGTCGGCGCGCGTAGCCTGGCGCCCGATAGCTCTTCACGTTGCCCGAGACCGGATACGACATGCCGTGCGGCAGGTGCACGCCGGCATTGCCGAATCCGACGCCGGCGTACGACGCCGCCAGCAGCATCTGCGCGCGCGCCTCGTCGTCGGACGGATCGTCGACCGCGCGGACGAGGAACTGCGACACCATGCGCAGCGCCTGCATCGACCAGACGTCGCTGATCGGATTCGATCCCTGATACGCCGGCCGCAGCGACGGGCCGGTCCGGCAGCGGCCGATCGGTGAACGGCATCGCGGTGAACGACTCGATCGCGTGGCTCAGGATGTCGAGCCCGGTCGAGGCGGCCACTTCCGGCGGCATCGTGCGCGTGTTGTCCGGATCGAGGAAGCCGAGCGTCGGCTTGAGCCGCCGGTTGGCGATGCCGGTCTTGGCGTGCAGCGGGCGGTAGTCGAAGATGCTGACGCCGGTCGTCTCGCTCCCGGTGCCGGCGGTGGTCGGGTATCGCGATCAGCGGCTTCAGCGGTCCCGGCACCGGCAGGCCCTTGCCGATCGGCGGGTTCACGTAGTCGAGGAAATCGGCGGGCGGATACGTCGTGTAGAGGTTGACCGCCTTCGCGGTGTCGATCGTCGAGCCGCCGCCGACCGCGACGAACGCGTCGTATCCGCCGTCGCGCGGCGAACGCGATCGCATCGAGAAACGACTCGTCGCTCGGTTCGACGCGGACGCGATCGTAGAGCGTCGCCGGCACGCCGCTGTCACGCAGCGATTCCATCACGATCGCGACGGGGCGCATGGCGGCGAGCGTCGGGTCGGTGATGACCAGTGCGCGCCTGGCGCCGAGGTCCGCGAGGTCCATGCCCACCTCGCGCGTCACGCCCGCGCCGAAGCGGACGCTGGACACGGCCATCTCGAACGCGGTGTCTTTTGCCATGGTGTCCGCCATTGTAGTGGCAGAAACTGCGGCGTGATCTGACACCGACGACACCTTGATGCGGTCCGTTCCGTACTCGGCACCGGTATCCCGGCACCGTGCCCGGCGATCCGGCAATCCCGGCACTAACGGAAGAACGGACAACGGGATTTACGCGCCGGCGTCGGCGGACGGCGGAGGCGGCGCGAGCATGCGGCCGACGACGTCGACGAGGTCGTCGATCCACAGCGGCTTGAAGCAGACCTGCGCGCCAAGCTGCCGGAGCTCGCTGGCGATCGGTTCTTCGATGAAATAGTCGCCGGTGACGATCGTGACGCTTGGCGCGGCACTGGCCGGGTCGGTATTGGCGCTGCGCAGCCGGCGCAGGAATTCGACGCCGCCGAAAATCGGCATGCGCAGGTCGAGGATGATGGCGTCAGGCTTGTGCGCCGTCGCGAGCGCGAGCCCGGTTTCCGCGTTCGTCGCCGTCTCCACGCGATAGCCCTGCAGACGGAGCATCCGCGAGAACGTCAACGCCACGCCCTCGTCGTCGTCGACGACCAGCACGCACTGTGGAAGGTGCACCGGACATCAGTCTCCCGCGACCATCGCCGCGGGCTCGTAGCCCGCGCGACCGTCCGCGAAGAGGCCTTCGAGCTCGCGTTCGCGCTGGAGCGCGGCCGACACGCTCGTGAAGCTTACTCCACGATCGCGCCGCCCGGATGATACACACCAAGTCGATACGGACCGTCGGCGCTGACCGCGGTCACTTCCCAGCGGACCAGATCGCGGCCCGCTGAAAACACGTTGAGCGTCATGTCAGTTTGTGCGAATAACCAAGGGCTGTGCCGGCACAGATTGCGCGCCGCTGCACGCGCTGGCGAAGCGGCCATGTTCCAGGCCCGCACGGCACTGACGGAACTGAGCTTCTTCGGCGCACCCGGTGTGCGCCGTTCACGTCAGGATGATGCGAAGGTGGTCGCGATGCAACCGCGCTCACTCCATCCTCGACTGGAGCAACAGCCCGGCCAACTCGACTGCAACAGTGAGGCGACGCGCCTCATCAACGATGAGGCCGGCATCGCACGGCTTCGCGAGCATCCGATCGGCGCCGGCCAGACGCGCGCGGTCCGCGTACTGCCGATCGGCGTATCCACTGATCGCGAGCACGGGAATGTCGTGTGTCCGCGAGTCGGCGCGCAGAGACGCCGACAGAGCCTCGATGCCGTCGATGCCAGGTACGGCAATGTCGGTGAGGATGAGATCGGGATCCATCTCGAGCGCCTTGTGCAGCGCCTGATGGCCGTTGTGGGCCTGCTCTGACGACGGAAGCCGTCACGCTGCAGTGCCTCGGTGTAGAACTGCCGCGTCTCCGGATCGTCTTCGACGACCAGGACGAGGCGAAGATGGCGTCGCGTCGCGGCGCGCGGTCATCGTGTCGATGATAGGAGCCTCAGTCAGAGCGCGACAAGCTCAGGTGTAGGAGCCGTGCGGCACGATTGGCGGCACGAACCGAGGCCGGAAAGCGGCGGCGTTCCATATGGCGCCGCTCGATAATCCTCGGCGGTTCAGCCGCCACCATCGGCAGCCGCACCTGGAATAACGAACCGGCGTTTTCGCCTGCGCTCCGGCCGGTGACCGTGCCGCCGTGCAGCTCCGCCAGATGGCGCACGATGTTGAGGCCAAGGCCCAGGCCACCGTGTTTTCGCGTCGGCGTGCTGTCGCCCTGATGGAAGCGTTGAAAGAGGCGCGCAGCCACGCGCGTTCCAAAGCCGATGCCCGTGTCCTGGACGCCGATGATGACGTGATCGCCGTTCGTCGTCAGACGGATGTCCGACGCGGCCGCTCGGCGGCGTGAACTTGATGGCGTTTCGACACGCAGATTCCAGACGATCTGCCGGATGCGATCCGGGTCGCCGATCATGAAGCCGATCTGCTGATCGAGCGTCACGTCCAGCGTGATGTGCTTGGCCGCCGCCGCCGGGCGACACGGAATCGACGGCCGATTCGATCACCGGCTGAATCCTGATGGCGATCGGATTGATGCTCAGATTGCCAGAAACAATGCACGACAGGTCGAGCAGATCTTCAATGAGCCGGGCCTGCGCCCAGCCGGCGCGTTCGATTCCTGCCACAGCTTTGGCCGTTTGCGCGTCGTCGAGTTTCCGGCTCTGCCAGCCAGCCTCGCCCAGCCGAGCACCGCGTTCACCGGCGTGCGCAGCTCATGCGACACGTTCGCGAGGAACTGATCCCTGGCGCGGTTGGCCGCCTCCGCCTGCGAGAGACTGTTCGTCGGCAATCTTGAGCAGCCTCCGGTAATGCAGCCCCGAGCGCCACCCCGACTATTGCGATGACGGTCGAAATGATGCCGGTCAATTCCAATGCGGACGCTTCTCCCACTGTCCGACAGGAGTGCAAACGTCCGGCCGGATACAGCTCAGCCGGCCGGCTTGGCTTAACTCTTGTAATCAACCCGCCCGCTATGGCCGAGACTGTCGTTCGCGTGGCGGCTCTGGCGGACCTCCACTGCACCAAAACGCTCGCAGGGCGCCTTCCAACCGCTGTTCGCGCGCATTGCCGAGTCGGCCGACCTGCTGCTGCTGGCCGGCGACCTGACCGACTACGGTCTGCCGGAGGAAGCGCGCGTGCTGGCGAAGGAACTCGACGGCGCTGCAGGATTCCCGTGGCCGCCGTGCTCGGCAATCACGACGTCGAATCGGGCAAGGCCGACGAGGTGACGCGCGATTCTCGCCGAGGCCGGACTCATCGTGCTGGACGGCGATGCGTGCGAGCTGCTCGGCATCGGCATCGCCGGCGTCAAGGGCTTCGGCGGCGGATTCGGCAAGCGCGCGCTCGGTCCGTGGGGCGAGACGATCATCAAGCAGTTCGTCCGCGAGGCGGTCGACGAGGCGCTGAAGCTCGAGGCGGCGCTCGCGCGCCTGCGCACGCCGCAGCTCGTCGCGCTGCTGCACTACTCACCGGTCCAGCAGACCGTGGAGGGCGAGCCGCTCGAGATCTATCCGTTCCTCGGATCGAGCCGCCTCGAGGAGCCGCTCGGACGGTATCCGGTGTCGCTCGTGTTCCACGGCCACGCGCACCGCGGGCCAGCTCGAAGGGCTGACGAAAACGGCGCGCCGGTCTACAACGTCTCGATGCCACTGCTCACGCGGACGTTCGCCGATCGTCCGCCGTTTCGCGTCTTCGAGTCGTGCACGTCGACGCCAACGCGTCGATGCCGGTCGCGACCGCGGCCACGCGCGGCCGCCGCGCGACCGACGCCGTCGCATCCTGAGGAGACCCGATGGAAACCTCGACCGCCCGTGCGATTCACGATCCGGCGGCGGACTTCTACATCGACGCGCTTGCGGAAGCTGCAGGACACGGGCATCCCGTTCCTGGTCGGAGGCGCGTTCGCCTTTTCGCACTACGCGCACATCCCGCGCGACACCAAGGACGTCGACATCTTCGTCAAGCCGGACGACTGCCCGCGCGTGCTCGAAACGCTTCGAGCAGCTCGGCTACCAGACCGAGGTGCCGTTCCCGCACTGGCTCGGCAAGATTCATCGCGGCGAGCACTTCATCGACATCATCTTCAGCTCGGGCAACGGCATCGCGCGCGTCGACGATCTGTGGTTCGAGCACGCGCCCAAGACGAACGTGCTCGGCGTCATCGTCCGGTTGTCGCCGGCGGAGGAGATGATCTGGTCGAAGGCCTTCATCCAGGAGCGCGAGCGATTCGATGGCGCCGACGTCCTGCACCTGCTGCGCGAAACCGGTCCGTCGCTCGACTGGCCGCGGCTGCTGATGCGGTTCGGCGATTACTGGCGCGTCCTCTTCAGCCACATCATCCTGTTCGGCTTCGTCTATCCGGACAAACGGCAGAACGTCCCGACCTGGGTGATGGAGGAGCTGACCCGGCGTCTCAGCGTGAGCCGCCCCAACCTTCAGAGCGACGTCTGCTACGGCACGCTGCTGTCGCGGAGCAGTATCCAGCACGACATCGAGCGCTGGAAATACCGCGACGGCCGCGAAGCGCCAGACGGACCGATGACGCGCGAGCAGATCGAGATCTGGACCGACGCCATCGGCAAGATCAAGTAACCTGTGCACTTCGTCAACTGCCTCAAGTCTCAACTGCTCGACCTGCCGATGAGACTTGAAACTGCAGACTTGAGACTTGTTCGAGTGTCACTGCTGCCGCTCGAGTATCCAGGCGACACTGCCGATCAGCTTCTCCCAGAGCGGGCGACGGCGCCAGCTGGTCAGCGGATTTCGCGCGACCGGCAAGGTCGGATCTCAAGTCAGCGAGGATCCGCGCCGTCACGGCTTCTGGTCGCGCACCGCGACGTTCACCTCGTCGTTGTGCTCGAACGACCGGTTATCGAGGTTGGTGGTGCCGATCACTGACCAGTAGGTCGTCGACGAGCACCGCACCGTGACGCGTCATGCGGGCTCGCATCGAAGATCCGCACGCCGACTCTCCAGCATCTCCCCGACATGCGGCGGCTCGCCAGCCGCATCCATCGCTGATCGGTCCTGGCGCCTGGGCACGACGACCGTCATCCGGACGCCGCGCTGCATCGTGCGGCAGATGGCGGCGCGGAACGCCGTGCCGGGAAGAAAGTATGGCGTTGCGATGTGGAACGCCGACGTCGCGCCTTCGACCAGCACCGATACAGCGCGGGATGTCGTCGATCGATCGGCGGGGGAGCTCACTGCAAACGCCGGAGAATCGCCCGCCCGAACGCGCGGCTGGGGGTATTCTCGGTCCCGCTGATCTCGCCGCAGCACTCCATCCAGTTCTCCGCGACGACGCGCCCTGGATCTGCGGCGACGACCGGCCCTTCGATTCGCCATCATGTCGCGCCACATCGGCTTGCCGCGGTGTGGCTTCAACCACCAGCCCGCAACGCCGGCCCCGCCGACGAGCCACGGTGCCGTCGACGACGTCGATCCCGGCTTCGGTTGTGGAGCGGCTCAGGCGACGTGAACAGCACCGCGAGAATGAGCCAGGCGATGAAGGCGCCGCCGATGATCGTCAGGTAGAGCATGGCGTCGCCGGCACGAGCAGCGAGACGGGCAACCGCTCGAACAGCGCCGCCGCCGGCATCGTCCACCGGCCGTCGATCAGCTCGGCCTGATGCACGGTGCCGGTCAGGACATCGCGCACGCGGAGGCGGCGCCAGCCGCAGATCGACGCAGCTGGCCGGCAGCTCGACCCTCGTGTCTTTCCAGATGCCGCGGCCGAGCGGCGGCCCGGATGCGTCCGGCATCAGCGAGCCGATCAGGCGCGGCACGCAGGTGATCGCAAACGTCGACCCCGCCGGCGACGCGTGCGAACGCGAACAGGCAATCGCGGCTCGCGCCGGTCGTCGTCAGCGGCACGTATTCCCCGCGCTCGCACGTCGCGCCACTGCGCCCGTGCGGCGAGCGCGCGGGTCATCACGAACATCTTGATGCGCCCGTCGGTCCGATGCGCGACGAGCTCCGAAATGTCGGGGCAGGACCCGAGCGACGCGAGGGCCTGCATGCGGATGGTCGTAGTCGACCGGACCGGCGGTTGTCAGGGTCGACCAGATTGAGGTCCCACAGCTCGGTGCCCTGGTAGAAGTCGGGAATGCCCGGCGCGGTCACCTTGATCATCAGCTGCGCGAGGCTGTTGTAGATGCCCAGCTCCGCCACCCGTGCCTGGAACGGCAGAAAGGACGCGAGAAACGGCGTTCGGCCTGCTCGCATCGAGCACCGCATCGATGAACCGCTGCGACCGCCTGCTTCGTACGCCTCGTCAGGGCTCGAGCCAGCTGGTGTGGACCTTCGCCTCGCGCAGCGCCTTGCATCATGTACGCGTCGATCCGTTTCCGGAAGACGGGATCCGCCTTCGTCGCCGCTCGAACGGCCACGCGCCGACCAGCATCTGATAGAGGTAGTGCTCCTCGTTCGAGTCCGGGGCCGGCGCGCCCGTCCAACTCGGTCTTGAACCGGCGGTTCGCGGCGCGCCAGCGCATGACCAGTCCGCTTCCACGCGCCCGGCAGTCTCCGACAGCACGTTGAGACGCGCCCGCACGTCCTCGCCGCGTTTGGTGTCGTGGGTCGACGGTCGCGGAGAGCGCGGTCGGCCACTGCTGCCGCCGTCGATCAGCCACTGGTGGACCGTCTGCCGGATCGAGACCGAAGCTGGTCGGATCGGCGCCGACCTCGTTCAGCGACAGCAGGCGGTTGTAGATGTAGAGCGCGGTGTCCTCGATGCCCTTGGCCGCCACCGGGCTGGTGATCTGCTGGAACTTGCCGATGAACCGCGCGCGCTCCTCGCACTCCTCCGCTCGTGGCGATCCGCGTCTGCTTGAGCAGCAGCCGCTCGATGAAGTCGAACACCAGCGCCGGTCACCGCCGGCGCCCGCCGCTTCGCGGACTGCGACCGCCTGGTCGATGAAGCGCCGGTCGTGATCGCTCACGGCTGGTCGGCGTCGGCGTCGACGTAGGTGCGATAGACCGGGAAGCAGGCGATCACTTCCTTGATCGTCGAAATCAGGCTGTAGAGCGTGAAGTCGCGGAAGTGGCGGTTCCGCTCGGAGAAGCGATTCAACTGGTGTCCGAGCGAGTTGATGTCGCCCGACATCGTTTCGTGCAGGACCTGCTTCTTGCTGCGATAGGCGAGCTCGTCGAACGACGAGCCGCCGCGTCGCGCCCGGTCGCGGATGAACCGCTTGTAGATGTCGTCGAGCGCGCGCTCGTTGCGCCGATCCACGAACAGGTTGTTGACGACCGCCGCGAACTCGTAGCCGGTCGTGCCGTGCACCGGCCATTCGCCGGACAGCTGCCTCGTCCGGGCCGAGGATCTTTTCGACGACGATGTAGAAGCGATCGCGGTCTGGGGCGTCGGGCGCGCGACTCGAGCTGCAGCGCGGCTGGGCAGGTAGTCGGCCGGGCGCGAACAGGCCGTCGACGTGATCGATGCGCAGGCCGGTGGCGGCGCCGCGCCGGACCAGCTCCGAGCACGAAGCGGTGCACCTCGTCGAAGACCGCCGGATCTTCCATCCGCAGCGCCGCGAGCTGGTTGACGTCGAAGAACCGGCGGTAGTTGATCTCTTCCGACGCGACGCGCCAGTGCGCGAGCCGGATACGACTGCGCGTTGAGCAGCCGATCGAGGCGATCGAAGCGTGCGCGGCTGCCCGGCGATGCCGTTGAAGCGCGCGCACGCATGGCGTCGATGAGCATCGCGCACGCCTGCGGGCTGCCGGCGGCGAGCGCCGCCAGGCGGCGCTTGACCACTTCCTTCTCGCGCGCGCGCAACGCAATCGCCTCGGCGATCGCGCGAGCTGCGCGGCGGCAGGTGCTCGCGCGGCGGTCAGGATGCTCTGCAACTCGTCGGCGTGCGTCGCCGGCGTGGATCCGCAGCCATGCGTCCGAGTTGCGTCGCGCAGAATCATCCCAGTACGTGTCGGGCGCGATCGGGCAGGCGGTTGTCGTAGTACTGACGACGAACGCGCCGTCCCGATACACGCAGCTGCAGCTCCTGCCGCCTCGAGCACGGCGCCGTACTGGATCGCCGAGGATCGGAATCAGCACCTTGTCCGCGAGCTCGTCCTTGACCGGATGCCACTCGATGTCGAAGAAGCGCGCGAAGCGCGAGCTCGGACCGTTTTCGAGGACGTCCTGCCACCACGGGTTCGCCGACTGCGCGATGCCCATGTGGTTCGGCACGAGGTCGAGCACGTGGCCCATGCCGCGCGCGCGGAGCGCGTCGATCCAGCGCCAGTAGTCCGTCGTCGGTGCCGAGATCCGGGTTGAGGCGCGTCGGGTCGGCGACGTCGTAGCCGTGCGGGCTGCCAGGCACCGCAGCGAGATAAGACGATGCGTAGCAATCGCTGATGCCAAGCGCATCCAGGTACGCAACGATCGCTGACGCGTCGCTGAACGTGAATCGTGCTGTTGAACTGCAGCCGATAGGTCGAAGGCGGGATGCGGCGCGCCGGCCACCAGAGGCTCGAATAGCAAGCTGAGCGCCAGCTCAAACTCTGCCATGGGGAAGCGGTCCGCGAGCTTGGCAACATCCTTGCTGACTCCAGCGACGTGCCACGCGACGACTCCGACGGAAGCCGCTCGATCTCTCGCGATCGGTGTGATCGCTGCGCTCGCTGACATCGCGCGGATTCACCGGCAGATCGAAGGGCTGCGTTTGCGTTGAAGTCGCTCGCGTTGGTTGTTCGTCGCGCTCGTAGTCCTGACGCCAGTCGCTGCCGCCGCGAGGCGCCGCTGGAGCAGCCGCGTCGCAGCGAGCGTGCCGCCGGATACGCCCGATCGATACACGCAGCTCGATCATCTCCGGCACGCGGTGCACGCGGCTGCCGGTCGCCGCCGGCCTGGCGTGCGTGCTGGCGCTTGCGCCCGCGCCGCCGCGGCACGCCGCATCGCCAGGCGCCGGTCATCCAGACGCAGATCATCCTCGCCGTCGTCGGCGCCGTCGTGATGCTCGTCGTCGGCGCCAGCCTCGCCCGCGCATTCGGCATCGTCGGCGCGGCCGGGCTGGTGCGCTACCGCGCCGAAGATCGAGGATCCGCAAGGATGCCGGCGTCATGCTGTCGACGCTCGCGGTCGGCCTGGCCGCCGGCGTCGGCCTGTGGCTGCTCGCGATTTTCGCGACCGTCTTCATCCTCGGGCTGTTGTGGATCGTCGAGTCGTTCGAGCCAAAGGCCACGCAGCCGTTCCCGCTGAAGGTGAAGGCGAAGGATCCGCGCGGCGCTCAAGCCGCAGCTCGAGCAGCTGCTGACGAAGCATCGGCTCGAGTTCGAGCTGCGGGCGACGTCGCAGGAAGAACTGCACTACGAGGTGCGGATGCCGATCGAACAGGAAGACCGATCGCCTCTCGGACATGATCGTCGAACGCTCGATCCCGACAACGCGACGGCGGTCGAGTGGGAAGAAGAAGAAGAAGAAGAAGTAAGAGTTGGCGAGCAGGTGCTCACCGGTAGTTGCCGAACTGCAGCGCGACGCCGAAGTCGTGCTCGCGCAGCGCGCGCATGGCGTCCTGCAGCTCGTCCTTCGACGGCGAGCTGACGCGCACCTGATCGGCCTGAATCGCCGCCTGCACCTTCTTCAGCTTCTTGTCCTTGATGAACTTGACGATCTCGCGCGCGGCTTCGATCGGGATGCCCTGCTGGATCGGAATCACGCGACGGACCGTGCCGCCGGCCGCCGGCTCCGACGTCCGGCGCCTTGAAGTTCTTGATCGGCGACGCCGCGCCGCACCAGCCGCGTCTGCACGATTTCCCACAGCGCGTTCATCTTCATCTCGTCGTCGGTCGTCAGCGTCAGCGTCTTCTCGGTGGCGTTGAGCGTCGATCTCGGCCGTCGCGCCCTTGAAGTCGTAGCGCTGGCCGACTTCCTTGCGCGCCTGGTTCAGCGCGTTGTCGACCTCCTGGAAATCGATGGTCGACGTGATATCGAACGAAGCGGTCGTCGGGCATGACGGTTATTTTAGGCGGTGTTTGGGCCGCATGCGGGAATATCTGCATG
>ERZ1370068.5718-contig-4730_pt1 | contig 44400 bp, 72 predicted proteins | sample MGYA00561227_ERZ1370068 | MGnify/ENA primary metagenome ERZ1370068 (study PRJEB38410, sample SAMEA6850437) | metagenome | study: Metagenomic assessment of the ecological functions of the soil: analysis of the soil microbiota associated with the...
GTTGTACTTCGTTCAGTTACGTGTTGCTATCATCTTGGTGCTATTCTTGAGCGCACCTTTGCCGTAAGGCCCGTCTCAACGCCGTTGAGAGCGATGGTTCAGTCACCCATCCGGCACGCTGACCGAGCGCTACAAGCACGGCACGCGCCTGCGCAAGAAGGCGCCGCGCGAGAAGCACGCTGAGCTGCGCGGGCCCGCCGATCGCGACGCGGTCGCCATCCTCGCTCGCGACCGATCGCACGCGGTCCCTGAGCTGGTGCCGGTTCGCTACGAGCGCATGCTGGCAAGCCCGTTCACCTTCCTGCGCGGCGCCGCCGCGGTGATGGCGGAAGATCTTCGGCATCAGCCGATGCGCCGGGATTCCGGTCCAGGCTTGCGGCGACTGCCATCTGATGAACTTCGGGGCATTCGCCACGCCCGGAACAGAACATCCTGTTCGACATCAACGATTTCGACGAGACCCTGCCGGGCGTGGATTTCACCGTCGGACCTCAAGCGGCTGGTCGGCGAGCGTCGCGGTCGCCGCTCTGGCGGCGAACCTCTCGAACAAGCGGGCGCGGGCGATCGCAGCCACCACGGTCGAAGCGTATCGTCAGCCGGATGCGCGGCTTGGCAAGGCGTTCGCCGCTGGAAATCTGGCACAGCAGGATCGAGCTCGCGCGCGAGATCGAGTCGCATCGAGCATCGCCGCGCTCCGGCGCGAGCTGCGAGGCATCATCGCCAAGGCGCGCGACCACCTCGCGCAGGACGACAACTTCCCCCATCTGGTCAACAGGGCAAAAGCAGGCGCGCATCGATGACCGGCCGCCGCTCATCTATCATTTCACGGCCAAGGGTGACGCGCGCCACCACGTCGACGCCAAGCGCGCGTTCGGCGCCTATGACAGCCGGCTGTCGCCCGACCGGCTCTGTCTGCTCGATCGCTACGCGCTCAAGGACGTCGCCTTCAAGGTGGTCGGCGTCGGTAGCGTCGGCACGTTCTGCGCCATCGGGCTGTACATGTGCGGCGACGGCACGCCGCTGTTCCTGCAGATCAAGGAAGCCGGCAAGTCCGTGCTGGAGCGGCTGGCACCGAAATTCAAGGGCCACCAGGGCCAGCGGGTGGTCGAGGGCCAGCGTGTCATGCAGGCGGCGAGCGACGTCTTTCCTGGGCTGGACGGAGGACGTCGCATCACACCGTCACTTCTATGTGCGCCATCTGAAGAACCGGCGGCTCGGTTCGGTCGGCGAGCTGGTCGAGGAGCGAGCGCTCGCGAGCTACGCGCGGCTGTGCGGGCGCACGCTCGCGCGCGCCCACGCGCGCTCGGCGGACCCGGCCGTGCTCGCGGGCTACATGGGCAAGCGCGACGTCCTCGACGACGCGTTGGCGTCATTTGCGATGGCCTATGCGGCGCGCACACAAGACGACTACGCACAGCTCGTGAAGGGGCTAGGGCGGCATCAGGATGGCGCGAAGCGCAAGACCGTCTTGAGCGTTACTTCTGCGCCGCGACGTAGGCGACGATGTCGTCCTTGTCCCGGTCGGAGACGCCGGGGAATACGCCCATGGCGGTGCCGGGCACCATGACGGCGGGCAGCGCGATCCAGGGACCGAAGCAGCCCCTCGGTCCATTCGAAGGTCGCGATGTTGCGGAACGCATTGGTGTACTTGAACCCGGCACGGCGCCGGCGCGCCGGCCGACGACGCCGAACAGGTTTAGGGCCAAGCCGGTTCTCGCCGTCCTTTGTCGATGGTGTGGCAGATGCGCGCACTGACGCACGAACGCGGCCTGGCCCTTGGCGACATCGGCCGCCTGGCCTGCGCTCGCACTCAACGCCAACATGGCCAGCGCACAGTACCCATCGGCGGACTGTGGCATCGATCAGGTGTTGCTGGCCCAATGTGACTCTCCCTGTCGTTGGTCTCGTGAGCCGCTTGTTTCGCTCGGCTTCCACGCTGAACTTGTAGTAGGATTGCTGGCAAAAGGTCAAAGGTGAACCGGCCGTCGCCGGCCGGAGTTGACCGCCAAGCTTCAGGGAGGAGATGACACCATGCGCATCAGAAGCGGCTCTCTACACAACAGTGGCCTATCGGCCTTCTGCTCGCGGCGGGCTTTCCGGATCGCGATGAGGCGCCAGCAGCCGCCCGGCTCAGCAGAGCCGCGACGGTGCGCGATCGACGAGCGACGACATCGGCGGTGTCGTGACGCAGCCGGTTCGGGCCGGAAGCCGGCGTCTGGGTGATCGCCGAGACGACCGAGCTCGGCACCCGCTTCGCCAAGATGGTGGTGACCGACGAGGTCGGGCCGCTACGTGATCCCGATCTGCCCAAGGCCAAATACCGCGTATGGGTGCGCGGTTACGGCCTGGTCGACTCGCCCAAGGTCGATGCCGAGCCCGGCAAGCTCCTCAACCTGACCGCCGTGATCGCGCCGAGCCTCAAGGACGCCGCGCAATACTATCCGGCGATCTATTGGGCGGCGATGATCAAGGTCCCGGACCGCAGCAAGTTCCCGGGCACCGGGCCGAACGGCAACGGCATCTCCGACCACCTTCAAGACCCACGATCAATATCTCAACTTCGTGAAGACCAACGGCTGCGGCAATTGCCACCAGATCGGCAACTACGCGACCCGCACGATCCCGGAAGCGCTCGGCAAATTCGATTCATCGATCGCCGCCTGGGCGCGGCGCCTGCAGTCGGGGCCGGCCGGCACCACCATGATCAACAACATCGCGCAGCTGATGACGCCGGACGGCGGCCATCTCGCCGCGCTCGCCGACTGGACCGACCGCATCAAGGCCGGCGAATTGCCGAGCGCAACGCCGGCGCGGCCGACCGGGCGTCGAGCGCAATCTGGTCGTCACCGTGCGCGACTGGTCGGATCCCAAGCACTACCTGCACGACCTGATCGCCACCGACCGGCGCGATCCGACCGTCAACGGCTACGGCCCGATGTACGGCGCGGCTGAGCTGTAGCACCAGACAAGCTGCCGGTGCTCGATCCGGTCAACGAACACCAAGAGGCGTTCTCGACGTGCCGGTGGCGGATCCCAAATACGCGCCATCGTCGGCGCTCGCCAATCCGGTGATCGCGCCGTCGCCCTATTTCGGCACCGAGCAGATCTGGGACAGCCAGGTCAACGCGCACAATCCGATGATGGACCAGGACGGGCGGGTCTATTGGACCGCGCAGACGCGCTCGCCCAAGGATGCCGCCGGAATACTGCAAGCGCGGCTCGCCGCTACGCTCGGCGCAGCTCTATCCGCTTGCGGGGACGCCGGACGGCTTTGTGCAGAACGCGCGCCAGATCACGATCTACGATCCGAAGCTCAAGAAATACTACCACGTCGACACCTGCTTCGGCACGCATCACCTCAACTTCGCCGAGGACGCCAACAACACGCTCTGGCTGAGCAACAACACGCAAGGCAATCTCGCCGTGGTCGGCTGGCTCAATACCAAGATGTATTTCGAGACCGGCGACGCGGCGAAGTCGCAAGGCTGGACCGCGCTGATCGTCGACACCAACGGCAACGGCAAGCGCGACGAGGGCTACAACGAGCCCGGCCGCGCGCCCGACTACAGCAAGGACACCCGCATCCCGTTCAGCTTCTACGGCATCGCCTGGTCGCCGCGCGACGGCTCGCTGTGGGGCTCGAACCTCGCGCACCCGGGCTACATCCTGCGGATGGCGCCGGGCGAGAACCCGCCCGACACCGCGCTTGCGGAAATCTACAAGATCCCGCTGCCCGGCTTCGGCATCCGCGGCATGGACGTCGACCGCAATGGCGTGGTCTGGGTGCCGCTCGACAGTCGGCCACATCGGCAGCTTCGACCGCACCCTGTGCAAGGGCCCGCTCAACGGTCCGGGCGCCGAGCTCGGCAACAAGTGCCCCGAGGGCTGGAACTTCTATCCGCTGCCGGGCCCGGGCTTCGCAGGCGATCCGGGCGCGGCCGAGAACCCGTATTACACCTGGGTCGACCAGCACAACATTCTGGGCCTCGGCGCCAACGTGCCGATCGCGACCGGCAACCAGTCGGACTCGCTGCATCGCGCTCGTCGGCGGCGCGGTGATCCAGCTGCGCGTGCCCTATCCGATGGGCTTCTTCGCCAAGGGCCTCGACGGCCGCATCGACGATCCCAAGGGCGGCTGGAAGGCGCGCGGCCTCTGGGTCACCTCCGGCAACCGCACGCCGGTGCACATCGAAGGCATCGACGCGCCGCACCCAGGCGCGCCCGGCACGTCGGAGAAGACGCAGTCGAGCCCGCTGGTGGTGCACTTCCAGCTCCGCCCGGATGCGCTCTGCGCATTGAATGGCGTAAGCCGGCGAGCATGCCACGATACGTCGCGCTGCTGCGGGCCGTGAATGTCGGGGCACCGGCGAAGCTCCCGATGGCCGATGTGAGATCCATGCCATGACGCGGGCTTCACCCGCGTCGAGACCTACATCGCGAGCGGCAATGTCATCTTCGAGAGCAAGAGCGCGGCATCGAAAGTGAAGGCCGAGCTCGAGGCTCGCCTGCTGCGGCCTACGCCAAGAAGCCCATTGGAGTCGTGCTGCGAACGGCGGCCGAGATGGCGGCCGTTCTCAAGGCCAACCCTGTTCCGAAGGCCGAAGCCCAAATTCACCTATGCGATCTTCCTCGATCAGCGCTCCGCCACGTGACGCACGCTGGAGCACGCGGTCGGGCAAAAACGACGAAGAGATGCGGCTCGGCGATCGGGAGATCTTCGTCCACTATCCAAGCGGCATGGGCCGCCCAAGCTTCGCATTCCGGCGGCGAAGACCGGCACCGCGCCGCAACATGAACCACCGTCGCGAAAGCTTGCCGAGATGGCAGTCGAAGCCCTGAAGCGCTGTTTCTCTTGCGCCTGCTGGCGATTCACGCATGGCAGGCCGCAAGGCGGCGCGCTGTTTTCGATTGGCCGCGATGCGGGCGTGATCTATCCCGGCACGACGTCAACGGAGACAGTCATGGCCAACTTCGACTTTCCGCCCGAATTCCGCACACAGCAGATCGCGACCAACGGCACCTCGATCCACGTGCGATCGGGCGGAGCCGGGCCCGCGGTGCTGTTGCTGCACGGCTACGGCGAGACGGGCGACATGTGGGCGCCCATGGCGGCCGATCTCGCGCGCGACCACACCGTCGTGGTGCCCGACCTGCGCGGCATGGGGCTGTCCGCCAAGCCCGCCGGAGGCTTCGACAAGAAGACACAAGGCGTCGACATGGCCGGCGTGCTCGATGCGCTGAAGCATCGATAAGGTCGACCTCGTCACGCACGATATCGGCAACATGGTCGGCTATGCCTTTGCGGCGCAATATCCGAGCCGCGTGACGCGCTTCGTCCTGATCGATGCACCGCTGCCCGGCGTCGGGCCATGGGAGGAGATCCTCAAGAATCCGCTGCTCTGGCACTTCCGCTTTGGCGGGCCCGACATGGAGACGGCTGGTCGCCGGCCGCGAGCGCATCTATCTCGACCGGTTCTGGAACGAGTTCTCGGCGACACCGTCGCGTTTCAGCGAAGCGGCGCGCGAAGCACTATGCCAAGCTCTACGCGCTGCCGGGCGCGATGCATTCCGGCTTCATGCAGTTCGCCGCGTTCGACCAGGATGCGATCGACAACAAGGCGTTCATGGCCAAGGGCAAGCTGTCGATGCCGGTCCTCGCCATCGGCGGCGAGAAGTCGTTCGGCGCCGGCGATGGCCGAGATCATGCAATTTGCCGCCAGCAACGTGCGCGAAGGCGTCATCCCGGACTCCGGCCATTGGATCATGGAGGAAAACCCGCGCGCCACCATCGCCGCGGTGCGGGCCTTCCTGGGAGGCCAACGACCTAGTAATCACCGGCATCTGAGTAAGTAGAAAAGTTTGTTGCCTCACATCCGTTGAATGGGGATGCGGCGCGATTGGCGTTCTGCTGTTGTCGCCGCAGGCTCGCCGCGATCATCAACCGCCTCCAACGTGCCGTGGCCGAGCCAGACTGAGACCGGACTCTGGGCACCACATGCCGGACCGGTCGCCATCGTCCGCAAACAAACCTGCCTAACCTGCATTCTCCCGTGTCGCCATGGGGGCCGCGATGAGGCATGGCCGCGCCGTCGAACCGGTTCGGCATGGCGGGTCTCTCCTCCAGAGTGACGTACGTTCCCATTCATAGGATGTCCGCCATGACCCTCCAGGTGCTGTTCGAGCTTTTCGCGATTTGGCACACTCTCGATGGCCTTGGTTGCTGACTCTGTGGCCGCGACACTCTCAAGTACCGTCGGCTTTGCCTTCTCCGCCTTCGCGGCCCGGGACTTCCTGTTTCAGATCATGAGCGACAAGATTGCCGCGTCTGGAGATCATGCTGATCTCGTCCATCGCGCTGCAAGTGTATTGCGTTGCGCAGCTATGGCGGCGATCACGCTCGCCCACATCAAAGTGGTATTTGCTCGGCGGCATCCTCCACACTGCCCAGCGGGCATCTATACTGCTCTATGCATTGAACGCGGCCGCTTACTCCATCGTCGTCGGTGGCGTTTTGGCGATCTACGGCGTCGTCACATTCTCAGGACAGGTGCCCGTGCTACCTTGGAGCGGCCGCCGTGGCAGAGGTCATCGTAGGAGCCGTAGGAGCATAACCGGGCCGCTGGTGGCTTTTCCGGGCGCAGCGATCGCCATCTGGTGCAGCACACGCGGATGGGACAAGGTGACGCAACGCTGCGTGTATCCAGCCATACATTCTCATCATGCAGGTTCTGACACTGGCCGCTCTAGCGCATGCTTGGAGAAACCAAACAGATCGACCTGACGCACGCATTGTTCGTGGTTCCTGCGATCCTCGGCGCACACATTGGATTCGAGCATCTTCGCAAGGATCACTGACACGCACAATTCAGGTCCTGGTGAGCGCCTTGCCGGTGGTCTCCGGGCTTTGGATCTGGCGAGAGGTTGCAGTAACGATTCCGTCTTTCGCACTCTGCGATCGGCACACTGGATCGCGCCCCGACGCGGCGACTGTCAAAATAGCGACATCGTTCTGACACGGCAGCATTACACGACGCAGCTAAGCGCCGTGGTCAGGACAATTGGGGACATTGCCCTCTATGGACAGCGCCGTCGCCGCCCTGATCGAGCCGAGCTGGACGCTTGTGTTCTGCAAGAAACCGGGCCGCTGGTGGGTGCGGCTCCTTGCCTGCGGGCGCTACAATCACGTCGAGGCCATCGCCTACCTGCCGGAGCCTGCGCGCCTGGCTGTTTCTATGACGCGTGAAATTCAACGGCACCAAGATCCTGCTCGCGCCCGAGGACGACCCCGGCACCCCCGCCTTCCTGCGCGACTATCTCGACCACTGCGACGCTGATCGCGATGCCGCACCCTGCCGGTCGCCCAGGCGCAGCGCGCCGCAGCTCGGCTTCTGGTGCACGATCGCGATGAAGCATCTCATCGGAATTCGCTCGCGCGCCTTCCGCCCCGATCGACCTGTGGCGGGACTGCATCGCGGTTGGCGGGAAAGCCGTATCAGACGCTCGGGCGCTTTCCGCGGTGCGCGCTGATCAGGACGCTTGGAAGCCGGATCAGGGCGCTCCGGGAACGGAGCCCGCACACGCCGCCGGCTTGTGCGCGCTTGTCCGGCCTGATGTCGGGTGGAGCCGAGACACGCCACCACCGCAGACCCGTCAGGTTTTGCTGTAGCGCTCCGCCAGCGGGATAAATTCGCCAGCGGCGCGGAAGCACAGCGATACGGCCTGACACATCGCGTGAATCGGCAGCCGGCAGCGCAATCTCGATACGGTGATGCGCGCCCCCGATGGCGAGATCAAATCGCCGCAGGCCGCCGTTGCGATGCGTCGCCGTCACGACCCTCGCAATGGCGCCGGCCGACTCGTCGACGACCGCGACATCCTGCGGCCGCAGGAACAACCGCGCGGGGACCGTCCGGCACGCCGTCGGCCGGAATGGAGAGCGGCCGATCGTCGAGCCAGACCTGGCCACGGCAGACCGTGACCGGAAGCTCGCTTGATTCTCACGATGAAGGCAAACACGAACGGCGAGCTCGGCTGATCGTAGACTTCATCGGGCGTGCCGACCTGCTCGATCCGGCCCTGGCTCATCACCACGACACGGTCGGCGAGCTCCAGCGCCTCCTCCTGATCGTGGGTGACGAACACCGTGGTGTGCCCGATCTTGTCGTGCAGCTCGCGCAGCCAGCGGCGCAGGTCCCTGCGCACCTGGGCGTCGAGCGCACCGAACGGCTCATCGAGCAGAAGAACATCGCGGCTCGATCGCAAGCGCGCGGGCGAGCGCGACCCGCTGGCGCTGGCCGCCCGAGAGCTGCGCCGGGAAGCGGCGCTCGAGGCCGGAGAGCTGGACCAGATCGAGCAGCTCGCTCGACCGGCGGCTGATCTCGGCGCGGCTCGGACGGTCCTTGCGCGGCCGCACCTTCAGCCCGAATCCGATGTTGTCTGCGAACCGTCATGATGCTTGAACAGCGCATAGTGCTGGAACACGAAGCCGACGTTGCGCTCCTGCACGCTCTTGTCGCGAGGCGTCCTCGTTGCCGAAATAGATCGTGCCCGCGCTCGGGTGCTCGAGCCCGGCGATCAGCCGCAGCAGCGTCGTCTTGCCCGAGCCGGACGGACCGAGCAAGCGCGATCAGCTCGCCCGAGCGGATATCCAGCGAGACGTCATAGAGCGCCGGATAAGCGCTCGAATTCCTTGCGCGACATTGGCGATGCGAATTTCCATTTGAGACTTAGTGTCCGTTGGTCGCGGCGATGTCGTCGCCGAAGCGCCATTCGAGCAAGGTCTTCAAGGCGAGCGTGACGAGCGCGAGCAGCGCGAGCAGCGACGATGCCGACCGCAAACGCTGCCGCGAAAGCGTACTCGTTGTAGAGGATCTCGACATGCAGCGGCATGGTGTTGGTCTGGCCGCGGATGTGGCCGGAGACCACCGAGACCGCGCCGAACTCGCCCATCGCGCGCGCGTTGCAGAGCAGCACGCCATAGAGCAGGCCCCATTTGATGTTCGGCAGCGTGACGCGACAGAAAGGTCTGCAAGCCGCTGCGCGCCGAGCGACGATCGCCGCCTCCTCGTCGCCGGTCCCCTGCTCCTGCATCAGCGGGATCAGCTCGCGCGCCACGAACGGGAACGGTGACGAAGATCGTCGCCAGCACGATGCCGGGCACGCGCGAAGATGATCTTGATGTCGTGCGTCCTGCAGCCAGGGCCCGAAGCAGCCCTGCGCGCCGAACAGCAGCACATAGATCAGGCCCGCGATCACCGGCGACACCGAGAACGGCAGGTCGACCAGCGTGACCGAGAAAGCTCTTGCCCTGAATTCGAACTTGGCGATCGCCCAGGCTGCGGCAACACCGAACACCAGGTTGGCCGGCACCGAGATCGCGGCAACGATGAGCGTCAGCGCGATGGCCGACAAGCGCGTCCGGGTCGGTGATGGCGCGCGATGAAGCCCTGCAGCCCGGTCTGGAAGGCCTCCGAGAAGACCACGACGCAGCGGCAGGAAGACGAACAGACAGAGAAGATCAGCGCCACGCGCGATGAGCGCGATGCGAACCCGACCGTCTCGCCGGTGGCGGCACGGCTGGAGGCGGACCTTGCGACGGTCGCAGGCTGCACGCGTCAACCGCCATGCCAAATCTCCTGCGGCTCCAGGCCTGGATCACATTGATGAAGCAGCAGCATCGCGAAGGATATCGCCAGCATCACCGTCGGCGATCGCCGGTCGCGCCGGCATAGTTGAACTCCTCCAGCCGGATCACGATCAGGAGCGGCGCGATCTCGGACACGATCGGGCATGTTGCCGGCGATGAAGATCACCGAGCCGTATTCGCCGATGGCGCGCGCGAAGCGCGAGCGCGAAGCCGGTCAGCAGCGCCGGCAGCGAGCGTGCGGCAGGATCACCCGCAGCGAAGGTCTGCAGCGCGCGCGCGCCCAGCGTGGCGGCCGCTTCCTCGAGCTCGCGATCGAGGTCGTCCGAGCACCGGCTGCACCGTGCGCACCACGAACGGCAGGCCGATGAAGACCAGCGCGACGACGATGCCGAGCGGCGCGAAGGCGACCTTCGATGCCGACGAGCTCCAGATAGCGGCCCGAGCCATGCCGTTGGCGCGTAGAGCGCGCGTCGAGCGCGATGCCCGCCACCGCCGTCGGCAGCGCAAACGGCAGGTCGACCATCGCGTCGACGAGCCGCGCGGCCCGGAAAGCGGTAGCGCACCAGCACCCAGGCGAGCAGCAAGCCGAACACCGCGTTGATCAGACGCCGCGATCGACGGCACTGCCGAAGCTGATCACGCAGCGCCGCGCACGGTTCGCCCGTCAAGCGTGAGGCGCAAGAACTCGGCGGAGCCAAGCGAAGAGCTGCGCACAATCAGCGCCGCCAGCGGGATCAGCACGATCAGGCTGAGATAGGTCAGCGTAAAACCGAGCGCCAGCCCGAGATCCCGGGATGACGCTCGGCCGCTTGAACAGAAAGGTGCCGCCGCGCTGGCCATGAACGCCTATTTTGGCCCAGGCTTGTAGATCGCGTCGAAGATGCCGCCGTCACCGAAGTACTGTCGGTTGCACGGTCTTCCAGCCGCCGAAGTCCTCGATCGTTGCAAGCTTGGATCTCGGGGAAGCGCTTTGCGGTCCTCGGCGCTCGCAAGCTCAGGCTCTGGGAGGCCGATAGTGGTTGTCTTCGCCGCTGACTCCGCTGCCCGACATCGCTGTAGAGGTATTCGAGGTAGGCCTGCGCCACCTCGCGCGTGCCGCGCGCTGCCGACTTCTTGTCGACCACGCGCGACCGGCGGCTCGGCCAGGATGCTGAGATCGACGGCACGACGATCTCGAACTTGTCCGGCGCCGAGCTCGTTCGATGCGCCAGGAAGGCCTCGTTCTCCCACGCCAGCAGCACGTCGCCGATGCCGCGCTGCGACGAAGGTCGTGGTCGAGCCGCGCGCGCCGGTGTCGAGCACCGGCACGTTGCCGTAGAGCTGGCCGACGAACTCTCTGCGCCTTGGCGTCGTCGCCGTCGACTGCTCGCGTTGCCCAGGCCCAGGCCGCGAGGTAGTTCCAGCGCGCGCCGCCGGAGGTCTTCGGATTCGGCGTGATGCACCTGCACGCCCGGCTTGACGAGATCGCCCCAGTCCTTGATGCCCTTGGGATTGCCCTTGCGCACCAGGAAGACGATCGTCGAGGTGTAGGGGCAGCTGTTGTTGGGCAGGCGCTGCTCGCCAGTTGCCGGCAGCAGCTTGCCCGTGCTTCGGCGATCGCGTCGATGTCGGCCGCCAGCGCGAGCGTGACGACGTCGGCCTCGAGGCCGTCGATCACGGACGCGCGCCTGCTTGCCGGAGCCGCCGTGCGATTGCTTGATGCTGCGACCGTCTCGCCGGTCTGCTGCTTCCAGTAGGCGCGCGAAGGCGTTGTTGTAGTCGCGATAAAGCTCGCGCGTCGGATCGTAGGAGACATTGAGCAGACGCGTCTGGGCAAGCGCAGGCGTCAGAACGCAAGACAAGATCAGAACCCCGGCCGCGACTCGTTAATGGCTGATGGCGCATGAAGACCTCCAAGTCCGAACCCGTGTCCAAAATGAACCTGAAAAGCCTACTGACTCAGTCGGGTATTGCAAGGCGAAGGCCCACCCTTTTGTGACCGCAACAGGAAACGCAATCATCGAAGTTTTGCTGCTTCCGGCAAAATCATTTTCTCGCGATGGACGCCCTGCCTGGGCGCGCGTTTCTGTCGCGGATTGCATGTGGGCGACGAGTTCCATCTCGCTGAGTTGCCGGCAACCGCATCCGCAATCGTCATCTGATCGAGCACAAGCCTCGCTGATCCTGCCACGTCGGAAGACCCGCCGCACCTCGCACGACTTTTCGCTGTGACAATCTGCGCAGCGGCGGTAGGCGGTTACGGCTGAGACATGGCAACGGCGCGATCGGACCATCAACGATCCGTAACACCGCACCAAAGGTAATTTGATCGGCGGCCGTAACAGCGCATAGCCGCCCGACTCGCCCCGCGGCGGCTTTGCACAAGCCCCTCACGCTTGAGGTCAAGCAGGATTTGTTCCAGGAACTTGTGCGGAATGCGATGCTGCTTGGCAATGTCCCCGATCATGGCGGAGGTCTCGGCGCGCGCGAGCGCGAGGAGGGCCTTGAGCGCGTACTTTGCCCGCTGCGAGATCATGGCTTCCTCCCGGCCTCGTATACTCGATCTAGTAACTAGAGTTTTCTAGCAGCATGAGCTGCGCCCGCCAATAACGCACGCCGTGCGAACCGAAGAGGGAAATCCTTAGGCGGTGAAAACTCTGTGGCGACGCCGCGTCAGCGTCACGCAGCAATATTTCCCCAGCCTCCTGCCCGGCTGAAGGAACTTTGTTTAGGGCGCGCCTGCGCGAAGCTGCCGTGAGATCGCGCGCAAGCGATCCAAACAAAAAGCTGCAGTTCGGGGGAGAAACGCCATGGGGAATGCCACCATCCGCATTAGTGCACTTGTTGCTGCAACGCTTGCGGTTTCATCGCCCGCTTTCGCTCAGTCGAGCCCACCGCTGTCGGTCTGCAATACCCAACCGCAGGCCGCGGCCTGCACGGCCGTCCGCGGAGATCGCGCCGACGGCTGGGCAGCGCAAAGCCGCGCGGAGGTCATGGCCTCGCATGGCATGGTCACGACGAGCCAGCCGCTCGCCGCGCAGGCCGGGCTGCGGATGCTGATGAACGGCGGCAACGCCATCGATGCGGCAGTCGCGTCCGCGGCCGTGCTCAATCTGGTCGAGCCGATGAACACCGGGGTCGCCGGCGACCTGTTCGCGATCATCTATGTCGCGAAGGAGAACAAGCTCTACGTCCTCAACGCCAGCGGCATGGCGCCGACCGGCGCCACGGTCGAGCGTTTCAATTCACTCGGCTATCAGTGCGGATCCGAAGAATTGGGGACCCGGCTCCGGCATGCCGTCCTACGGCATCCTCACGGTCACCGTTCCGGGCACCGTCTGGGGCTGGGACGAGGTGCTGACGCGCTTCGGCACGCAAGACCTTCAAGGAGGTGCTGGCAGCCTGCGATCGACTATGCCGAGAACGGCTTCCCGATCTCGCAGCGCATCGCCAACGACTGGCATCTGCCCAACGCGCTGCCGCTGCAGGAGCTGCTGCACCGAGGCTCGATCCCGATCTCGGTCAAGACCTGGTACATCGACGGCAAGCGGCCGGTCGCGGGCCAGAATCTACCGCAATCCCGATCTCGCGCAAGACTTTGCGGCTGCTGCAGGAGAACGGCAAGCGACGCCTTCTACAAAGGCGAGGTTGCGCGCGCGCATCATCGCGAAATCGACCGGCGCTCGGCGGCACCATGACGCATGGACGATCTCGCGAACTACAAGGGCGAATGGGTCGAGCCGGCGTCGAGCAACTATCGCGGCTACGACGTGTCTCGAGCTGCCGCCGCCGTCGCAGGCCTGGGCGGCCAACGAGATGCTGAACGTTCTCGAGGCGTGCGTGCCGAAATGGGCGCCAGGCGCAGACGCTCGCGAGCCTCGGGCCGCGCGACCCGAAATACTGGCACTTCCTGGTCGAGGCCAAGAAGCTCGCCTACGCGGGACCTCTATGCATTACAACGCCGATCCGAATTTCGTCGAAGGTGCCGCTCGAGCAGGCTCTTGTCGAAATCCCACGCGGCATCGCTCTGCGACAAGGTCGATCCCGCCAAGGCGTCGCCGCACGGGCCGCTCAGCAGCACCGATCATCGGCCTTGGGCGACACGATCGTGCTCTCCGCCGGCCGACAGCGAAGGCAACATGGTGTCCTGGGTCAACAGCAACTTCTGCCGGCTTCGGCTCGGGCATCACCGTGCCGGGCTACGGCATTCGTGCTGCACAACCGCGGTGCGCTGTTCACGCTCGATCCCGAAGAGCCCGAACGTCGATCGCGCCGCACAAGCGGCCGTTCAACACTCTGTCGGCGGGCTTCGTGATGCGAAGGACAAGCAGCCGCTGATGACGATCACGCTGATGGGCGGCGACATGCAGGCGCAGGGCCACGCGCAGGCGCTCGTCGAACATGCTCGACCTCGGCGCGAACTTGCAGGCGGCAACCGACATGGCGCGCTTCCGCCATGACCAGGTGCCCAACAAGCTCGAGATGGAATCCGAGCCCCATAAGCTCGTTGGTGCGCACCTGCAGGCGATGGGCCACGCCGTGGAGTCGGTCAACGGCTCGCGCGTCGGCGGTTATCAATCGATCATGTTCGTGCCGACCACGCCGCCTGCAGCGATGCGGACTTGCCGCAGGTCTTGGCGGCTACTACCGCGCCGGCTCCGACCATCGCAAGGACGGCCAGGCGGTTGGGTGGTGACCAGTCAGCCAGCGACGAGGAGGCGTCGCGTGTTTACCGCCCGCCCCCACCCGCTTTCACCTGGTCGGCGACCGAGCGCGCAAGCGGCGTCCAGCGCGCCAGCTTCGGCCTTGAAATAGGCCGTGAAGGCGTCTGCATCCAAGCTCTTGGTGTCGATCGCCTCGCGCGCGAAAGCGCGCCTGCAGATCGCTCGCGTGCAGGATCTTCACCACCTCGGCATTGAGGCGATCAACGATCTCGCGCGGCATGTTCGCCGGTCCCGACAATGCAAACCAGGTCGAGCCGACCAGTCCCGCATAGCCCTGCTCCACATAGGTCGGCAGGTCCGGATAGGCCGGCAGCCGCTTTTCACTCGCGATCGCAAGCCCACGCACCGCGCCCGACGACACCTGACCGCCCACCGCCGCAAGCGCCGTGATGCCGGTCGCGATGTGCCCGCCCAGCACATCGGTGACGATCTGCCCGGCGCCGCGATAAGGCACATGCGTCATCTTGATTCCGGCCTGGGCCTGAACTGCTCGTTGAGCAACTGCGTTTGTGATCCGATCGAGATGGTCGCGTAGGTGACCGCGCCGGGGCGGGCTTTCGCATAGGTCACAAGGTCGGAAAGCGTACGGTAGGGCAGATCCTTGTTGGCGAACAGAGCGACCGGCTGGCCGCCGAGATAGGCGATGTGGAGTGAAGTCCCTGAACGGATCGAAGGGCACCGGCGTGAACACCGGGCTGATGATGAAGCTGCCGAGGCTCGACACCACCAACGTGTATCCGTCTGGCGATGCACGCGCGACTTGCTCCTGTCCGACGATGCCGCCGGCGCCCGGCCGATGCTCGACCACGACCGGCTGGCCCAGCACGGGTCCGAGCCGGTCAGCGACCAGACGCGCAAGCAGATCGGCGGTGCCCGCTGCCGAGAACGGCACCACGAGCTTGATCGGCCGGGTCGGCCATGCGTGTCGGCCGCAGCCACGGACGCTGCCGACGCCATACCGGCGCTACAACACCAGCGCCATGCGAAGTATTCGCATGTTGCTCCGTCTCCTCCAGCCGCCGCGCGCGGCTTCTCTCTGACCTTTGGGCCTTAATGATAATGCAACGGGCGACACGATGCGACATTGACCGCGCGCCTGCCGCATGTCGTGGTTCGCTATGGATGCGACGAGGTGTTGGCGGTTAATGCGTAAGACGATCCTGTTCCTCGCGGTTTTGGCGCTTGCCTGGATCGTCCTATCTGGCCTGGCCGGCCTATGACCTTTCCCAGTTCGTGCGGGCGGTCGAGCGCGGCGACGCGACCACCGCGGCTCACTATGTCAATCTGGCGCGCGTGCAAGTCTCGCTGACCGAGCAGATCACCGAGGCCTATCTGCAGCGCACCGGCGCCCGTTCCGGCCCGCTGGTTCATGGTGCGGTCGGCGCGCTCGCCGATCCGATCGTGTACAAGCTCATTTCGCCGGAAGCGTTCACCGAGCTTTCTGCGCATCGGCTGGCCGCGCGCGGTCGTCCCCGAGGCGCCGTCCAACACAACCGGCATCACGCTCGCTGGTCTCGGAACCGCGTCTGGCAGCTGTTCGTGGCGGCTGAATACGGCATCGGCCGCTATGAAGTGACGGTGCCGGTGGGCGTGCCACCAGAGCGCGCTTTCATGCTGCAATTCCGCCTGGCGCAGTGGCGCTGGCAGCTCGCCGCCGTGCGCGTGCCCGAGCCGATCCGCCTGCTGCTCGCCGATGAGATCATCAAGTCGACGAAGTCACTGCAGCCGCCGCACGGCAGTGATCAATCATCCTCGCCGTCGGCGCTCCGGCACCGCCACCGGCAGGCGCACGCCATTGTCAGCGCATTGGGTGCGCCCCGCGATCCCGCCTGACGCCGCGGCGACACCGAGCCGGTGACCGATAGATCACCGCGCTTGCCGGCATGGCGGCCGCGCACGCGCGCCGCCACCTCCTCGCCCGAGACCGGATTCGGATTGCAGGCGCGCCGCCCGCTCGCACGCCGCATCAGGTCGACGTGCATGTGATCGTAGTGATAGGCGTCCGATCCCGGCGCCAACACCGTCGTGAAGCGATCGCAGGCCGCGCCCTGCACGTCGCGCAGAAAGCCCTGCTCCTCCGGCGCGCCGTGCCAACCGGTCTTGACCGCGATCTTGCGGCCGTCAGCAAGCGTGAAGACAGCGATGTCGAGCGCATTGCCGAAGGCGTGCTCGGAAATGCGCGCGTTCGAATTGCCGTTCATGCCGCGACACGAATAGGCGGAGATCTGCTTGATCTCGACGACCGGCTGGCCGAACCAGCGCAGCGCGGCGGGCTGCACCGCAGTGTCGATCCATTGATCGAGCACCGAGACCAATGGACAGGCGAGCGTCGCCGCCGGCGTGACCGATACCGGGCCGAGCCGACCGCGTCCGCACCGGTCCCAAAGCAGGAGTCCGCTCGCGCGCGAGCGGATAGAGCTCGCCGGCGGACGCGCCGCTGGCGCGGCGACTCCATAGGCTGCGCCAGGCATCGTGCGAGGATCGAGCGACAGCGGCTCGCCGTAGCGCGGGGGCTGATCATAAGCGGTCGACGGGTCGATCGAGCGGGCGCGGCTCGACCGTCGTCGCCGGATAGCGCGGCGGCGGGCGATCATAAGGCGAAGGCGCCGCAGGCCAGCGCGGCGGCAGCGAGCGCATTCGGAATATTCGATGGCGGCCGCAGCTCATCCCCGAACGCGAGCGGCATGCCCGCTCCCAGCGCGGACACTTTCAACGGGAAGTCGGCGCCGCAGGCGCCGGGGCCGTTGATCGGCTGGATGCGGACCTTGCCGGCACCTCGCCGACGGCGCCCGAGTTGAGGCACGCGATCTCGGCGTCGTGCCGCCAAGCCTCGCGCGGCTCGGACAAGAACCGACCGCTGCAGGCCGCCAGCACGGCGAGTAAGCCAACAACAATAGAGCCGACCAGAACCCCGCGGACGCCACGCACCATGGTACTGGAGAATGCGTCGGCGGCCGTTAACGCCTCATCAACGTTTAGGATGCGCGCGCCGCCGCTGGCCTCGCCCACGCGCGATATGGTTAGAAAATTGTCAAGAGCAGATCCTGGGGTCGTCATTTATCGAGATGGTCTTTGAGGCGCTGCCCGTATTTCAGCGCTCGGAGCGCCAAAGAACACATCGTCGGCCTTCAGCGCTTTGGACCGCAGCATCCCGTAGGCTTCAGACCCGTCCTGCGCAATCAAGAACACGGTGCGGTTTCCCACGCAGTCGTGCGGCCAACAGACCCAGCCGAGATAAAACTTCTTGTAGGAAATCACCAGACCGTCGACCGGCGGATACAATCCGTCGAGAGACCTGATCCAGGCATTGGTGGAGAAGGGGCCTGGTATAGATCGACTGCCATTTAGCGATAATTCTGGAGTTCTTCGCTTTGATGTCGACAAGGTAGTAGGTGTCGATAGCGCGAGAGCGGCGTTGGTGGCAATCGCGCGAGGCGATCGCCAGTGTCGGCAATATTGTTGCCAAGCAGGCGAACCGGGGACATGCGGCGCATTGAAGATGCTCGAACAGAAACGATCGTTTGTGTAAATGCACTATCTCGCGCGGGCATCATTGCAAGCTACGACGAGCGCGTATGTCTCGCTGCCAGCCAATCAACGACGACGAACGGCACCGCGTGTTCCAGCTCAAGGCCTATCGCAGGGCTCGCGCCTCTGCGTTTGCGCCGGGCACATTGCTGCGTGAAGTTTCTCGATCGCATCGAGTGCTTTCCGCGCGGACTCGATGGTTTCCGAAAGATCTGAAGAATGTTTGCCGTTCGTCGGGAACGTGTTTCATATCTCCATCGATTGCTTCCATCATGGACCTGACGATATCAGCGCCATTTGCCATGGTTGGAGATTGAGCTCCTTGATCGTACGTCCGCATGCTGACCGCGCAGTTGGCCTGTCGGTCGAAAGCCGATTTGACTGCTCTAAACCGTGGAAAAAATCGGCGACCAGCTTTATGTCGGTCGCAACGCTCTCAGTCGACAGCCTGCAGACGGGATCGATGGTCTTGAAGCTTGGATAATTCATCTGGACGATCTTCTCGTATTCCGACCTGAGCTTTTGCGATTCGGCAATAATTGCGTTCACGCTACAAATGAAATGCTCCCGCCCTCGATAGCAACTGTCCAACTTGATCCGGCGCTCTTTGGACCCGGCAGAACAAGCTCGGTTTTCGGGAATTGCTGGTCGCACGACGCTGTCGGAGCGGCCGGATTCGACGGGTGTGGCCGCTCGTCGGGCGGATGGCTTGGAATTTGCCGCGCCGCCTAGGCTGTTGCGCTTGCTGTGGTTGCTGCGGCTTGCCTGACTTGCTGGGCACCAGCAGTTTGAAAAAACGAACCGTCACGGAACGGCCGATCCGAAATACCCACTCCCACAATCACCAGGCAGGCGTAGGTGACGGCACGCATTGCGATGCATTTCTTTCCAGTTGATCTCATGATTGCCAAGGTCTCCCAGTGCTCCGCTGTCTCAGGATTTGAATGTTCGATACTACGGGTGACATGACGACGCCGCGCCCACCGATCAGATGACGAGACGATTTGTCCACAGTGCGATCGGAAAATCCGGTGACGAGCTTGGTGTGTTAGCGCTGCCTGAGCGCGAGCAGTGCAGCAAGTCTACTCGATAGTGATTACCCGACCGTCGAAGTCACAGCTTTTGTGGTGTCATACGGCGTGGCACGACAGCTCATCGACGGATGTTATGGAAGGAGATTAACAGCGTGCGACCGAACTAGCAGCATCGCGAGTGAACTCTCGATAGCCCATGGATTGCGCCCACGCTGCTCACCAGACACGAGACCGCCTTCCGATCGGTATGGAAGAGCATCGAGCGTCTACGCTCATAGCGGTATTCGGATGAAGCGCGCACGCCGCTCTGGCCTCGCCCACGGAAGGACTAGAATGTCAGAAGGGGCTCTCGGGGAAGGACGATGGACAGCAAGTCGAGACTCGATCCTGTCGCTGGTCATGTCCAGCGTCATGGTATTGATGGTGACGCTGCTCGGTGACCTTCCTCAATCTCGGCCTGCGCCCGGACTTCCTGTTCCAATGGGCCAAGGCCTATGCGATCGCCTGGCCGGTCGCGGCCACGACCGCATTCGTGATCATGCCTGGCGCCCGTCGCCTCACCGATCGCATCATTGCGCGGCTTGACGGGAAGTCGTGATGCCGTCCGGCGCTCGAGCTTGTCCGGCAGATCGAGACTGGCGCACTCACCCCGCGCGCAGTCATCGACCGTTGTGCCGATGCCATCGCCAGCGCGACGCCGAGATCGGCGCGTTCGTGGCGCTCGATATCGAGCGCCGCGCGCGAGCGCGCCGAGCGGCTGGCGACCCTGCCGCTGCGAGGCCTGCCGATCGGCGTCAAGGACATCTACGACACGGCCGATCTCCCAACCCAATACGGCTCTTCGATCTACGCCGGACATCGTCCGAAAGCGGATGCCGCCATGGTGGCGCCTCATTCGCCGCGCCGGCGGCGTGGTCATCGGCAAGACCGTGACCACCGAGTTCGCGAGCCTTCAGCCTGCCCGCACGCGCAATCCGCACAACCTTGCGCACACGCCTGGCGGCTCGTCGTCCGGATCGGCTGCGGCGGTCGCCGCCGGCATGGTGCCGATCGCGCTCGGCAGCCAGACCGGCGGATCGGTGATCCGGCCCGCCGCCTATTGCGGCGTCGTGGGCTTCAAGCCTTCGTTCCGGCTGATGCCGACCATCGGCATGAAATGCTTCTCCTGGTCGCTCGACACGGTGGGGCTGTTCAGCGGCGGGTGTCGCGGATGCCGCCCTTGCGGCGGCGCTCATCAGTGGCCGCGACCTGCGGATCGATGACCACGAGCCGGCGAGCGCCGCGGATCGCGCTGGTGCGGACGCAGATCCTGGCCGGAAGCCAGCGCCAGCATGCAGGACGCCATCGCGCGCGCCGCGCGCGCCGCTGAGGCCGCGCGGCGCAAAAGTCACGGAGGCTGGAGCTGCCGCCCATCTTCGAAACGCGCCACAGGCCCATGGCACGATCCAGGATCACGAAGCCTATCGGGCTCTCGCCGACGAGATCGATCGCCACCGCGACCGGCTCGGTCCGATCACTGCGCGAGCAGCCTCGACCAGGCGGCGGCGATCACGCCCGCGGCCTATGATGACGCGCGCCGTCTCGCCCGACAGGCGCGGCGCGCACTCGTCGACTTCATGGAAGGCATCGACGTCCTGCTCACGCCGTCGGCGCGGGCGCTGCGCCGCATGGATTGAGCTCGACCGGAAGAGCCGACCTTCAATCGGCTCTGGACACTCTTGGGTACACCCTGCGTCAACGTCCCTGGTCTCTTTGATTCGGCGGGCCTGCCGCTGGGGGTGCAGATCGTCGGCCGCTTCGCCCGCGACCGGCTGGCGCTCGAGGCCGCGGCCTTCCTCCAGCGCGCGCTCAGCAACTCTATGATTTTGAATGAATTCCAGTCCTGATGCGGGGCGCCCGCACAACTTCCAATCCGCACCCGACGGCCTGACAACGCCTCGCCGGGAACCCACCCCGTACCTGCTAAGCCCATGTTCCATTTTGTATTCTTCTGTATAGGCACAGGCCATCCAGGTCTAGAATACCGGCCTGCGATGAATAATCCGGTAGAGTCTTCAGTGCGTATTTCGAATACTTATGGGACCTAACCACAAGTATTTTGGCTAGCGATTTCATGATGTTGGTAAGTCGGTGGGAACGATTCTTCGGCTCCGTGGTTTCATTTTGCCGATGCTATACGAAATGCTGTTTCGGGACCGAGCCTAGTTCTTGATATGCTTCGGCCACATCAACGAGGATGGAGCTCTGAGTGGATCTTTCCTTGAACTTGAACGTGCTCGCGATCTTTGCGGTCTTCGCCTTCGTGGCGGCGCTACTGTTGGGTGCGTTCTAGGTTCCAAGATTAACGATTGTTCTGCACTGACTTCGAGCACCGGAGAGGAGCACCTCTCCGGTGCTCGCATATTTGGGGGCCGCGCGAGTGACGCTTTGGTGTAGATATGAACAAGTAATCGTCCAGGAACGAACGCGGCTCGCGAATGAACCGGAAAGAGCGACGCGCCGCCCGCAAGACCGGTCAAGCCGGCGGGCTCCCCCAGAGCTTCTCCAGCCAGCTGCGGGACATGGGCGACCGGCACGCTCAAGCCGGCGACGTCGCGCAAGCCGAGAGCGCTTTATCGCCAGGCGCTGGCCAGCGACCCCAACGATATCGTCACGCTTCATCGTCTCGGCCACTTGGCGACCCGCACCGGCCGCATCGACGAAGCTTTCGCCTTGTTCAACCGAGCGATCGGCATCAACCGCCATGTGCCCGAGCTGCACATGGGCATGGCAGCGGCTTCGCCGATGCTGCCGGGCGGCTTGAGGATGCGGCCTCGCACTGTGCCGAGGCCGCTCGCGTGCGCCGGACTATGCGGAAGCGCACCTCGAGCAGGGCAACGTGCTGATGGAGCTCAATCGGCCGGCGGATGCTGTTGCCTGCTATCGCCGCGCCGTCGACCAGCCAGGCCCGGCTACGGGCAGGCTTTGGTCAATCTCGGGCGAGCGCTCTATGGCCTCGGCAAGCCCGAGGAGGCGATCGAGGCCTGGCAGCGGGCGCAGGCGGCAGACCCGCGGCACCCCTGCCGGCCATGAACCTCGGCATCGCACTCGTCCGCCAGGGCCGGCACGCGCAAGCGATCCGAGCAATTGCAGCGCGCGCTCGCCATTGCACCCGGTTCGGTCGACGTGCTCACCAATCTCGCCAAGGCCTATGTGGCCGCGGAAGATATCCTGCAGGCGCTGCAGACGATCCTGGCGCGCGCTCGCCATCAGCGAGAACGCAGGATGCCAAGGCGGTGTTCGTCGAATGCCTGCGCCGCTTCCGCTTCACTGCCGACATGCCGGAGCTGCGCGGCGCCGTGGCGCGCGCGGTGAGCGACGCCTGGGCGCGGCTTGATGACTTCAACGCGGCGGCAACCGATCTCGCCAAGCACGGCGCTGCGCTGGCGCAATGCGTGGCGCGGGTGGTGCAGGCGTGGCCGCGGCGCCTCGCCGGCGACGAGCTGTGGACTCCCGCGGAGCGGGCGGCGATCTGCGCCGATCCGCTGCTGCGCGCGCTGATGGAGTCCGCGCCCGTCTGCGATCTCGACCTCGAGCGCTTTCTCACCTGTGCGCGGCGGGAGATGCTCGACGAGGCGCTCGCGACAACGGCGGACCAGGCGGCACGGTCGAGCCGGCCCAGCTGGCGTTCCGATGCGCGCTGGCGCGCCAGTCCTTCCTCAATGAATACGTGCATCCCTTCGATGACGAGGAAGCCGGCAAGGTCGCGCAGCTGCGACGACGGCTCTCCGAGACGCTCGCCGCACAGACCGAGCCGCCGGCGCTCTGGCTTGCGGCGCTCGGCGCCTATGAGCCGCTCCACACAGCTCCCGCTCGCGCGGGCGCTGAACGCAAAGACGGAGCCTCTCAAAGGGCTGATCGACCAGCAGGTCGTCGAGCCGCTCGAAGAGATGCGCTCTGCGCGTGACAATCAGAGCGCTCTACGCCGATCGATGACGCCATCTCGCTCGCCGTGCGCGATCAGTACGAGCACAACCCCTATCCGCGCTGGGCCAAGCTGCCGCTGCAGCCGAGCCCGACACGATCGAGGGCGCCTTGCGGACGCTGTTTCCAGTCACTGCCCGCGGGCAGCGCGACGCGAGACGGCTGCGACGTGCTGATCGCCGGGCTGCGGCACCGGCCATTGCGCGATCGAGGCGGCCCGCCGCTATCGCGGCGCGCGTGCTCGCGGTCGACTTGAGCCTCACCAGCCTTGGCTATGCCATGCGCAAGACCCGCGAGCTTGCGATCACGCAACATCGACTATGCGCAGGCCGACATCCTCAAGCTCCGGCAGCGCTCGAACGCACGTTCGATGTGATCGAAGCCGGCGGCGTGCTGCACCACCTCGACGATCCGTTCGCGGGCTGGCGCGTTCTCCTCGAGCTGCTGCGGCCGGGCGGCTTCATGTATCTCGGCCTCTACAGCGCGCTCGGCCGGCAGCATATCGTCAGCGGTGCGTAGCCTGATCGCCGAGCGCGGCTATCGATCGAGCCCCGACGACATCCGCCGCTTCCGTGAGCAACTTGTTGCCGAAGGCGAGCGCCCCGATATCGGCCGGCTCTGGCAGTCGCCGGATTTCTACAACATGAGCGGCTGCCGCGACCGCAGTAGCTTCCATGTGCAGGAGCACCGGCTGACGATCCCGCAGATCAAGACCTTCCTGGACGACAACGGCCTCAGACTTCATCGGCTTCGTGGTCGACCCGCGCAGCCAGACCGAGGTCGAGAGCCAGTTTCCCAACGAGGCCGAGCTCGACCGCTGGCACCGCTACGAGACCGAGCATCCCGAACATGTTCTCCGGCCAGTACCATTTCTGGCTGCAGAAGCCCACCGAAGTCGATTGACGCAGAATGAACGATTTGGGCGTAAGCTTCGGGGCAACCGGCGCATCATCGAACGCCGCTTCAAGAACAACGGAACACCGGGAACGCGGGAATGACGCGGCTGGCTCAGCGGCTGGCTGCCTGGAGGGGATTGTCCATGGACTTGCTGCTCAAGCTCAGCCAGGGCATCGATGCGGTCAATCGCCGGATCGGTCAATTCTTCGCCCTGATGGTGCTGCTCGCCATCCTGGTGTCGGCCATCAACGCGACCGTGCGCAAGGTCTTCGATCTCTCGTCGAACGCCTGGCTGGAATTGCAGTGGGTTTTGTTCAGCATGGTGTTTCTGTTCTGCGCGCCCTGGACGCTCCATGTTGAACGAGCATGTGCGCATCGACATCGTGAACAGCATGCTGCCCCGGCGCGTACGCAGCATCGATTGAGCTCATCGGCCACGCCTTCTTCCTCCTCCCCTTGACGACTCATCATGATCGTCACCTCGGTGCCATTCTTCCTCGAACTCGTTTCATCTCGACGAGCAGTCGTTCAGCGCCGGCGGACTGCCGCAGTGGCCGGCCAAAGTCGCTCGATCGTGATCGGCTTCGCCCTGCTGGCGTTGCAGGGCATCTCGCAGATCATCAAGCGGATCGCCATCATGCGCGGAATCATTCCCCGACCCGCATGAGACACAACAATCCGCGCTCGAGGCGGAAGTCGAGCACCTCGTCGCAAGGCACCGAAAAACGCTAAGCGCCATTCCGGAATCGCCATGACCGCCTTTCTGATCCACAACATGGCGCCGATCATGTTCGCGGCGCTCGTGCTGTTTCTGCTGCTCGGCTATCCGGTGGCGTTCTCGCTCGCCGCAACGGGACTGTTCTTCGCCCTCGTCGGCATCGAGCTCGGCCTGTTCCGGCCGGACTTCCTGCAGGCCCTGCCGGAACGCGTCTATGGCGTCATGGCGAACGATACGCTGCTCGCCATTCCGTTCTTCACCTTCATGGGGCTTGTGCTCGAGCGCTCGGGCATGGCGGAGGACCTGCTCGACACCATCGGCCAGCTGTTCGGCACCGATCCGCGGCGGCCTTGCCTACGCGGTGGTCTTCGTCGGCGCGCTGCTGGCGGCGACCACCGGCGTGGTCGCGGCTTCGGTCATCTCGATGGGGCTGATCTCGCTGCCGATCATGCTGCGCTACGGCTACGACCGGCGCGTGGCCTCGCGGCGTCATCGCAGCGTCCGGCACGCTGGCGCAGATCATCCCGCCGTCGCTCGTGCTCATCATCATGGCCGACCAGCTCGGCAAGCTCGGTCGGCGACATGTATGAAGGCGCCTTCCTCCCCGGCATCCTGCTCGCCGGGCTCTATGCGCTCTACACCTTCATCGTGACACGGCTTTACCCGAAGCAGCACCCGGCCTGCCGGACGAGGCGCTCAAGCACAAGGAACCCGACGGAACGCGCGGGGTCCTCTCCTTGTTCGTCGTGACGCTGGTCGCTGACCATCGCGGCCTATCTCTACACTGCGAACCACCACGGTGAAGGCTGGCGCCGATTTCGTCGTCCTCACCATGTCGGTCGCCATCACGCTCGCCTTCTCTTTCGCAGTCCTCAACAAGCTGCTGCGGATCGGGCTGTTGTCGGTGCTCGCCGAGCAGGTCATTTTCGTCATGGTGCCGCCGCTGGCGCTGATCTTTCTGGTGCTCGGGACGATCTTCATCGGAGTCGCGACGCCCACCGAAGGCGGCGCCATGGGCGCGGTCCGGGTCGCTCGCGCTCGCGATGCTCAAGCGGCGCCTGACCTGGCAACTGATCCGGCAAGCGGCCGAGGCGACCGCGAAGCTCTCGGCATTCGTGGTCTTCATCCTGATCGGCGCGCGCGTCTTCTCGCTGACATTCTACGGCGTCGATGGACACAAATGGGTGGAGGACCTCCTGCGTCAACCTGCCCGGCGGGCAGATCGGCTTCCTGATCTTCGTCAACGTCTTCGTGTTCGTGCTCGCTTTCTTCCTCGATTTCTTCGAGATCGCCTTCATCATCATTCCGCTGCTCGGCGCCGGCGGCGCAGAAGCTCGGCATCGACCTGATCTGGTTCGGCGTGCATGCTCGGCGTGAACATGCAGACCTCGTTCATGCATCCGCCGTTCGGCTTCGCGCTGTTCTATCTGCGCTCGGTGGCGCCCACCGAGCCCTATATCGATCGGGTGTCGGGCAAGCGCATGGAGCCGGTGACGACCGCGCAGATCTATTGGGGCGCAATTCCTTTCGTGGTGATCCAATGCATCATGGTCGGCGCTGGTCATCGCCTTCCGATCCCTGGTCATGCACTACAAGATCGACGGGCCCCACGGTCGATCCCTCGAAAATTCAGATTGAGATCGATCTGCCCGAAGCGCCCCCGCCGCTCGAGCTGCGATAGCGGCCCGAGGACTGCCGATATGACAGAGCCCCGGCGCTCGCGCCGGGGTCTCTCCAACTCTATCGAAGCCTCTCCACCGTCATGCCCGCGCTTGTCGCGGGCATCCCACATTCTTTCTTTTCTTGAATACCAGCAAGCAAGCGCGTGGATGGCCGGGACAAAGCCCGGCCCATGACGCGGAGCACAGCACCCGTTACTTCCATCTGCAACGTTGTAGAGTTCGGTCAGGACTTTACGCCGTTGCGGATCATGAAGTTGTCGTAGTTGTATTCCGCGACCTGCCACCATTCGTATTCGAGATTGCGGAACGCCTTGATGTTGTCCCAGATCTTCTTGAAGTCGGCATTGGTGGCGGAAATCTCGGCATAGACCTCGTTCGCCGCCTTGAGGGAGGCCTCCATCACCGGCTGCGGGAATATGCCGCAGCTGCGCGCCTTCGCCGACGAGCTTCTTCAGCGCCGGCGGATTGACCGCATCGTACTTCGACGTCATCCACATATTGGTCAGCGTCGCGCGCGGTGCGCACGATCGACTTGTAGGCTCGGCGGAAGCGAGTTCCACTTCTCGAGATTGGTGAACAGGTGGATCTGGGTGCCGCCTTCCCACCAGCCGCGGGCATAATAGAATTTCGCCACCTTGTGCAGGCCGAGCTTCTCGTCGTCATAGGGCCCGACCCATTCGGCGGCATCGATCGTGCCCTTCTCCAGCGCCGGATAGATCTCGCCGCCGGGGATCTGCTGCGACACCACGCCGAGCTTGGCGAGCACGCGGCCGCCAAAGCCCGCCGATGCGGAACTTCAGCCCGTTGCAGGTCGGCGACGTTCTTGATCTCGCTTGACGGAACCAGCCGCCCATCTGGACAGCCGGTGTTGCCGGCCGGCAGCGCGATGAATGTTGAACTTCTTGTAGAACTCGTTCATCAGCTCGATGCCGCCGTGGTGATACTCCCAGGCGTTCTGCATGCGCGTATTGGGCCCGAACGGCGACCGAGCACGGCAACGCAAAGGTCATGTCCTTGCCGATGATAGTAGTAGGACGCGGTGAAGCACATGCTCGACCGTGCCGTTCTGCACCGACGTCGGCGGCCGAGAACGGCGGCACGATCTCGCCGGCCGCAAAGACCTGGATCTGGAACTTGTTGTCGGTCGCCTCCGCGACCGCCTTGGCCAGGACCTCGGCGCCGCCGTGCAGGCGTATCGAGCGACTTCGGGAAGCTCGTCGTGAGCCGCCACTTGATTTCCGGCATCGATTGGGCGACTGCCGGGGCTGCGATTGCGGTCGCGGCCGCACCGATGCCCGCCGCTTTCAACATCCTGCGACGACTGGGCTGGACATATTGAGCTTGGTCATGACGGGCGATCCTCCTGTTGATCTGCGCGGGGCTGCCGCTACCGGCGACCCGCTTTTGCATTGGCAGACAGGAGACATTGCGGCGTGGAGCGGCTCGCCAAGGTCACGGTTTCCCGCCTGAGAACTGTCTAGCGCACCGTAGCATCCGATTGTCTCGGCATTGCCGGCGGGCTCAATCGAACGTCCGCCGCGCCAGTCGCGGCGCCGCGGCCGAGCGCCGCAAGCTTGGCGTAGGCGACATCCCAACGCATCGGCGCCATGCCGCAATTGGTGCAGGCGACGATCTTGTCCTTGGCCACGTATTTCATCGCTTCGCCGATGACGGCGGCGACGTGCTCCGGCGTCTCGACCTCGTCGCTCGCGACATCGATCACGCCGACCAGCACGTCCTTGCCGTCGAGCAGCTTCAAGCAGACTGCATCGGCACATGGGCGTTGCGGCATTCGACCGAGACCTGATCGATCCGGCTCTGCGCCAGCGCCGGAAAGATCGCCTCGTATTGCCGCCATTCGGTGCCGAGCGTCGCCTTCCAGTCGATGTTCGCCTTGATGCCGTAGCCGTAGCAGATGTGCACCGCGGTGGTGCAGGTCACGCCCTCGATCGCGCGGTGCAGCGCCTCGATGCCCCAGTCCTCGACCTCGTCCATGTAGACGTTGAACGCCGGCTCGTCGAACTGGATGACGTCGACGCCGTCGGCCGCGAGCGCGCGCGCCTCCTCGTTGAGCAGCGCCGGCGAACGCCATCGCCATCTTGACCCGGTCGCCGTAGTGGGCGTCCGCGATGGTGTCGACGATGGTCATCGGCCCCGGCAGCGTGAACTTGAGCTTGCGCCGCGGTGTGGGCGCGCGCGGTCCGCGCCTCGGCCGCGTGCACGCGGCCCTTGAGCCGCAGCGCGCCGACGACGCTCGGCACCATCGCCTTGTAGCGGTCGGCGCGGATGCCCATCTCGACCTTGTGCGCGAAATCGATGCCGTCGACCGACTTCGAGGAAGCCGTGCACGAAATGCTGGCGCGACTGCTCGCCGTCGGTGACGATGTCGATGCCGCAGTCCTCCTGCAGCTTCAGCGCCAGGAGTGGTGGCGTCGCGCTTGGCCGCCGCAAGCTCCTCGCCCGATAGCCGCCACGGCGCCCACAGCTTGTTCGGCTCGGCGAGCCACGCTGGCTTCGGCAGGCTTCCAGCAATCGTGGTCGCAAACATGGCTGGTCGCCCCGCGTCAGTTGGGCGCGAACCATAGCGGCAATCAGCGTGCTTGAGCAGTCCTCGGAGGCGCGCCTCCCGTGACGTCCCACCCGTTGGGCCGAGCAAGGGACGGTTAATAGCTCTATAAATCGATCACGCCTGGGATTCACCTACTGGGGCTCACCGACCAGCGTTCTTCCGATGTTTGAGCAGGACTGGCGCCTTGCAGTCGTTGCTGTTTGCGGTCTGCTGGGCGGCGCCTCATGGCCTGTGGCGATGTGACGTATCTGCTGTGGCGATTCACGTTGGGCCGCGGCAGGCGCGCTGCGCGGCCGCCTGGTCGCCATCGCGATCGATAACATGACGCAGGGCGTCGTCATGTTCGATGCGGCCGAGCGGCTGGTTGTCTGCAACGACCGCTTTCTCGACATGTACGGGCTGTCGCGCGAGATCGTAAAGCCCGGCTGTACATTTCTCGATGTCATCAACAACCGAAAGACCACCGGCAGCCTCGACATCGATGTGGAGAAGTACCGCGCCGAGGTCATCGCCGCGATGACGCAAGGCAGGACCCTGAGCCGGGTGGTGGAGACGCCGGACGGGCGCGCGATTTCCGGTCGTCAATCGGCCGATCGCCGGCCAGCATTCTGGCTCGGCACGCACGACGACATTTCCGAGCGCATTCAGGCGGAACGGCAGAGCACGTTTGCTGCTGGAGCACGAGCGGCGCCGCGTATTCATCGAGCCGAGATCACAGCCTTTCGCGAAGGCGTCGAAAGCGGTGCTGCAAACGGTCGGCGATAGCGCAAGCGCCATGAAGACGACGGCGGTGGCGCTGTCGGACTCCTCCGGTCGAGACCTCCCAGCGCGCAGCCAACGCTGTCGTCACCTCCAGCGAAGCGTCGAACAATGTGGTCGGCCGCCGCGAGTGCTGCCGATGAGCTGATGTCCTCGATCGCAGAGATCGGACGGCAGATCGGCGACAGCCGCGGGCTGGTGCGCTCTGCCGCCAAGGAAGCAGACACGACCAACGAGCAGATCACGCGCCTCACCCAGTCGGTCCAGCAGATCGGCGACGTCGTCAACCTGATCCCGTCACATCGCCGGCCAGACCAACCTGCTCGCGCTCAACGCCACCATCGAGGCGGCGCGCGCCGGCGATCCTGGCCGCGGCTTCGCGGTGGTCGCCTCCGAGGTGAAGTCGCTCGCCGGTGCAGACCGCGAAGGCGACCGAGCAGATCGCGGTCCTCATTGCGGCGGTTCAGACCTCGACCGGCGACGCGGTCGAGGCCATTCAACGCAACAGCGGGCGCATGCAGGACATCGACCGACGCACGTCGGCGGTGGCGACCTCGCTCAGTGCAACAGGATAAGGCGACCAGCGAGATCTCGCACAACGTCTCGCGGGCCGCCGATGTGACGAGGACGGTCGTCGCCGTGCTCGACGAGGTCACCCATGCCGCCAACGCGACGCGCGGCGTGGCCGACACGGTGCTGGCGGCCTCTGATGCGGTCGACGCGGCGTGCGATCGATCTGCGGAAGCGCATCGAGGGCTTTCCTGCAGAGCGTGGGCGGTGTATGCGGCAACGCTCGGTTCGCAACTCATCGGCTTAGCAAATTATGAAGCAATGATCCCGGTTGCTGGCGTCCGCGCGGCCGAGGCGGGGACCCGTGACGGAACGGTAGTCGTTGCGATGTGGTTGCAGGCCGGCGAGAGATCGAATGTTCAGTGACTATGGGTCCCCGCCTTCGCGGTGCGACGACGAGCGGACTCAGTTCCGAATGCCGACGGAAGGTTGGAGAAAGCGTTGCACCACAGTCCGACACGCGGGAGCCGACAATTGAGAGTCACCCGCGGCGGTTCCTGCCGCCGCCAGCGGATCGTAGTTGAGGATCGGCGCGAGCCACTTCTCGGCCTCGGCGACGGTCCAGCCCTTGCGCTTGGCGTAGTCCTCGACCTGGTCGCGCTCGATCTTGCCGACGCCGAAATAGTGGCTCTCGGGGTGGCTGAAATAGAGCCCGCACACCGACGCGCCCGGCCACATCGCAAAGCTCTCGGTCAGCTTGACGCCGATCGGCGCTCGGCGTCGAGCAGACGCGAACAGCGTCGCCTTCTCGCTGTGGTCGGGCTGCGCCGGATAGCCGGGCGCCGGGCCGGATGCCGCGGTATTTTTCGGCGATCAGCTCCGACGGTGCTGAGCGTCTCGTCGGGCGCATAGGCCCAGAACTCCGTGCGCACGCGCTGGTGCAGGCGCTCGGCGAAGGCTTCCGCCAGACGATCGGCGAGCGCCTTGACCATGATCGACGAATAGTCGTCGTTCGCCCGCTTGAAGCGCTCGGCCACCTCGTCCTCGCCGATGCCGGCGGTGACCATGAAGGCGCCGATGTAATCGGCAAGCTCGCTCGCGCGCGGCGCGACGAAATCGGCGAGCGCCACGTTGGCGCGGCCCTCGCGCCGTGTCGAGCTGCTGGCGCAGCGTGTGCAGCACGGCCGATCGGCTTCGCCGCGCGCCTCGTCGGCATAGACCAGGATGTCGTCGCCTTCCGAATTCGCCGGCCAGAAGCCGACCACGGCGCTGCGGCGCCGGAACCAGCGCTCCTGCGCGATCTTGCGCAGCATCGCCTGCGCGTCGTCGAACAGCGAGCGCGGCCGCCTGTCCGCACCGTTGGCGTCGTCGAGGATCGCCGGATATTTGCCGGTCGAGCTCCCAGGTGGCGAAGAACGGCGTCCAGTCGATATAGGGCGACGAGCTCGGCGATCGAATAGTCGGCGAGCACCCTGGTGCCGAGGAACGCCGGCCGCTGCGGCACCTCGTTGCCCGACCAGTTGAGCTTGAGCGCATTGGCGCGCGCGTCCTGAGCGACAGCCGCTGCTTGTTCTCCTCGCCGCGCGCATGCGCGGCGGCGATGCGGGCATATTCGGCTGCGGATGTCGGCGACGTAGCCCGGACGCGCCTCCTGCGACATCAGGCTTTGCGCGACGCCGACCGCGCGGCTTGCGTCGGTGACATAGACCGTCTGGCCGCGCCGATAGTTCGGATGGATCTTCACCGCGGTGTGCACGCGGCTGGTGGTGGCGCCGCCGATCAGCAGCGGCAGCTCGAAGCCCTGGCGCTCCATCTCGGCCGCGACGTGGCACATCTCGTCGAGCGAGGGCGTGATCAGGCCGGAGAGCCCGATGATGTCGGCCTTCTCGGCCTTCGCGGTCTCCAGGATCTTCGCCGCCGGCACCATGACGCCGAGGTCGACCACCTCGTAATTGTTGCACTGGAGCACGACGCCGACGATGTTCTTGCCGATGTCGTGCACGTCGCCCTTGACGGTCGCCATCACGATCTTGCCGTTCGAGTTGCTTCTGTCTCGATCGCCGCTTGTCCTTCTTCTCCTGCTCCATGAACGGCATCAGATAGGCGACCGCCTGCTTCATCACGCGCGCGGATTTCACCACCTGCGGCAGGAACATCTTGCCGGAGCCGAACAGGTCGCCGACCACGTTCATGCCGTCCATCAGCGGGCCTTCGATCACGTGCAGCGGCCGCTCGGCCTTGCCGCGCGCCTCCTCGGTGTCGGCCTCGATGAAATCGGTGATGCCGTGCACGAGCGCGTGCGAGAGCCGCTTCTCCACCGGCCATTCGCGCCAGGCGAGATCGGCTTCCTTTCTTCTCCACGCCATGGCCGTGGATAGCGCTGCGCGAGCGCCAGCAGCCGCTCGGCAGCGTCCGGCGCGGCGGTTGAGCACCACGTCCTCGCAGGCCTCGCGCAGCTCCGGCATCGAGGTCGTCGTAGACCGCCATCTGGCCGGCATTGACGATGCCCATATCCATGCCGGCCTTGATGGCGTGATAGAGGAACACCGAGTGCATGGCCTCGCGCACCGGCTCGTTGCCGCGGAACGAGAACGACAGGTTCGACACGCCGCCGGAGACGTGCGCGCCCGGCAGGTTCTGCCGGATCCAGCGCGCCGCCTCGATGAAGCGCGACGCCGTAGCCGTTGTGCTCCTCCATGCCGGTCGCGATCGCGAAGATGTTCGGGATCGAAGATGATGTCCTCGGGCGGAAAGCCGACCTGATCGACCAGGATGTCGTAGGCGCGCTTGCAGATCGCGGTACTTGCGCTCGATGCGTGTCGGCCTGGCCCTGCTCGTCGAAGGCCATCACCACCACCGCGGCGCCGTAGCGGCGCACGATCCTGGCGTGCTCGATGAAGGCAGCCTCGCCCTCCTTCATCGAGATCGAGTTCACCACCGGCTTGCCCTGCACGCACTTGAGCCCGGCCTCGATCACCGAGAACTTCGAGGAGTCGACCATCACCGGCACGCGCGCGATGTCGGGCTCGGCCGCGACCAGATTGAGGAAGGTCGACCATCGCCTGCTCGGAATCGAGCAGGCCCTCGTCCATGTTGACGTCGATGATCTGCGCGCCGTTCTCGACCTGGTCGCGCGCGACATCGAGCGCGGCCGTGTAGTCGCCGCTCGTGATCAGCTTGCGGAAGCGCGCCGAGCCGGTGACGTTGGTGCGCTCGCCCGACGTTGACGAACGGGATCTCTGGCGTGAGCGTGAAGGCTTCGAGGCCGGAGAGCCGCAGGAGCCGCGGCACCTCGGGCACTTGCCGCGGCGTCTTGCCCTCGACCGCGCGCGCGATCGCACTGGATGTGCTCGGGCGTGGTGCCGCAGCAGCCGCCGACCACATTGACGAGGCCCGGCGCGGCGAACTCGCCGAGGAGCCCGGCCATGTATTCGGGGCTTCGTCGTAGTGGCCGAACTTCGTTGGGCAGGCCGGCGTTCGGATAGGCGCAGACCAGCGTGTCGGCGACGCGCCCGATCTCCGCGATATGCGCGCGCATCTCCTTGGCGCCGAGCGCGCAGTTGAGCCCGATCGAGAACGGCGCCGCGTGCCGCACCGAGTTCCAGAACGCCGCCGGCGTCTGGCCGGAGAGCAGCCGCCCCGAGCGGTCGGTGATGGTGCCGGAGATCATCACCGGCAACGCGCACGCCGCGCGCCTCGCGTCGACGTCGATGATGGCGCAGATCGCCGCCTTGGCGTTGAGCGTGTCGAAGATGGTCTCGATCAGCAGGAGATCGGCGCCGCCGTCGATCAGCCCCTTCACCTGCTCGCCATAGGCCGCGCGCAGCTGATCGAACGTGATGGCGCGAAAGCCGGGGTTCGACACGTCGGGCGAGATCGAGGCGGTGCGGTTGGTCGGCCCGATCGCGCCGGCGACGAAGCGCGGGCGGTTGTCCTCGGCCTGCGCGAGGTCGGCAGCCGCGCGCGCAAGCCGCGCGCCCTCGAGATTGAGCTCATAGGCGATGTCCTGCATGCCGTAGTCGGCCTGCGCGATCGCGGTCGAGGAGAAGGTGTTGGTCGAGACGATGTCGGCGCCGGCGCGATAGTAGGCGAGATGGATGTTCTGGATCGCGTCGGGCTGGCGTGAGGATCAGCAGATCGTTGTTGCCGCGCACCTCGCGGTTCCAGGCGTCGAAGCGCGCGCCGCGATAGCCGTCCTCGTCGAGCTTGAGCTCCTGGATCATGGTGCCCATGGCGCCGTCGAGCACCAGGATGCGCTCGCGCGCGACGCGGCGCAGCGTTTGCTTCGGCTTTGGATGACTGGTGTTGGCACTGACATGCGACTTGCTCAGGCCTGCTCCCTCTCCCCGCAGGGGAGAGGGGTGGGGTGAGGGGGTTCGAGCGGCTGCTGGTTGAGCGTGCTCAAGATCTCTTCAAGCACGCCGTCGATGATTTCGCATCACATCGTTGTTCCAGAAACGCGAAGCACGAGATATCCCATCGCTTCCAATGTCCTTCGTCCGCTCTTCGTCTTGAGGCGTCCGAACTGCGTGCTGACCGCCGTCAAGCTCGACGATCAGCTTCGCATCAGCACAAACAAAATCGACGATGAAGCGATCGATCGGCACCTGTCGCTTGAATTTCCAGCCCGCAGAGTCTGCGACCACGCAGGCGGAACCACAGGATCCGCTCTGCGTCCGTCTGATGCCGACGCAATCGCCTCGCTGCCGTGGTGTTGTTGGCCATCTACGCACCATTACGCCGTTCCGACCCCCTCACCCCACCCTCTCCCCTGCGGGAGAGGGAGCAGCCGTGCTCGTTGCGCTGTCTGAGTTCCACATCACCGAGAGGCCTCAACCCCAGCAAATGGCAGACCGCGTAGACCAGATCGGCGCGGTTCATGGTGTAGAAGTGGAAGTCGGTGACGCCGCGGTCGACGAGGTCGATCACCTGCTCGGCGGCGACCGCGGCGGCGATCAGCTTGCTGGTCGCCGCATCGTCGTCGAGCCCGTCGAAGCGCTCGGCCAGCCAGTCCGGCACCGAGGCGCCGCAGCGCGCCGCAAAGCTCTTGGTCTGCTTGAAGTTCTGCACCGGCAGGATGCCCGGCACGACCGGCACCGTGATGCCGCGCGCGCGCACGCGGTCGAGATAGCGGAAGTAGAGGTCGTTCTCGAAGAAGAACTGCGTGATCGCGCGCGTTGCGCCGGCGTCGACCTTGGCCGTCGAGCATGTCGATGTCGGCATCGACCGGTCGGGCTGTCGGGATGCTTCTCCGGGATAGGCCGAGACCGACACTTCGACATCGGCGATGCGCTTGATGCCGGCGACGAGATCGGCGCGTTCTGATAGCCGCCCGGATGCGGCGCGTATTTGCTCGCCGATGCCGCCGACCGGATCGCCGCGCAGCGCCACGATGTGGCGCACGCCGGCGGCGCAATAGCTGCGGATCACCTCGTCGATCTCGGCGCGGGTTGCGGCAACGCAGGTGAGGTGCGCGGCCGGCGTCAGCGCGGTCTCGGCGAGGATGCGCTTGACGGTCGCGTGCGTGCGCTCGCGCGTCGAGCCGCCGGCGCCATAGGTGACCGAGACGAAGTGCGGGCGCAGCGGCGCCAGCCGCGTGATCGATTCCCACAGCGTGCTTCTCCATCTCCTCGGTCTTCGGCGGGAAGAACTCGAAGGAGACGCTGATGCGGCGCTCGCCGACTGGATGAAGCGGCTGGGCGCGGCTCGACGTCGCATCAGACGCACCTCCAGCGCGACTCGTCTCGGCAAGCGCCATGCGCGGATCGCGGCCGAGCCAGAGCGACACCGCGATCCTGGCCTGCGGGCCGCAGCTCGGGCGCCAGCGTGCGCTGCGCGCACCACATCGAGGCCCGGCGCAGCCGATCCATTGCGCGCACCGTCTCGGGCGCGAAGCCGAGCCGTGCGATGCGCGTGCTCGTCGCGCAGGAACTCAAGCTCGTGCGGCGCGAAATCGACGACCAGCAGCCGGCCTGCGGACGCAGCGTGCGCGCGCGCCTCGGCGATCGCGCGCGCGCCGTCGTCGAGGAAGTGCAGCACCTGATGGATCAGACGACGTCGAAAGGATCCTTCGGCAGCGCGAGGTCGTAGATGTCGCCCTGGCGCACGCTGCAATGGCTTCAGCCCGGCGCGCGTCGAGCCGCGCGCGCGCGAGCGCCAGCATGTCGAGCGACAGGTCGAGGCCGAGGCCGCGCTCGATCTGCGGCCCGAACAGCTCGAGCATGCGGCCGGTGCCGGTGCCGAGATCAAGCAGCGAGCGGATCGGCCGGTCGGCGAGCGCGGCCGACGATCGCGCTGCTCGACCGCTGCATCGGCGACATGCAGCTTGCGGATGCGGTCCCACTCGGCGGCGTGGCGGCGGAAATAAGCCTGCGCGGCGGCGGCGCGCGCGGCGCGCACCGACGCAAGCCGCTCGCGGTCGCGCGCCGATGACAGTGTCGAGACGGATCGAGCCGCGCGACCAGCGCGCGCGCCAGCTCGCGCAGCCGGCCCGCGCTCGCCGAGCCGGAAGAACGCCCAGCGAGCCTTCGCGAAAGCGCTCGACCAGCCCGGCCTCGGCCAGCAGCTTGAGATGGCGCGAGATCGCGCGGCTGCGACTGGCGCAGGATGTCGGTGAGGTCGGAGACCGTGAGCTCGGCCTCGGCGAGCAGCGCCAGCACGCGCAGCCGGGTCTCCTCGCCCGCCGCCTTGAGGGCGCCGTTGAGGTCGGCAAATCGCAGATGGGCAGGCGCCGAACGGCATTGGGACGCTTCCCAGCAGTCAAACATGATATAAAAAGATATCTTTATGCCTTTAAAGGGTCTTAGCAAGCTCGAGCCTTCCGCAGAACGCGGTTGATGCCCACTTGGGCCGCGCGCCAGGCCAGAAACATTCGTTAGATCAATTCGTTAGAGAGACCCCTTGGCGGCACAGCCGAATTTCGCGCGACACTCCGTCCATGACGACGACAAACGCCGACGCCAACGCATTCGGAATCTGGGACGGTGAGGTGGCGGTTGAGCTCCCCGAGGAGTTCGACGCCTCGCTCTATTCATATCGGCCGCGTCCGCACGCCCTGGAAGCAGCGCAAGGATTGCCCGAAGAACGCCCGCGAGTCCGGATGCGGTCTGCACGGTCGAGCTCGATCCGCGCTGGGCGCCGGCCCTCAGGACGTCGGATAGCTGCAGTCATCTCGTGCTGCTCTACTGGATGGACCGGTCCCGCCGCGACATCGTGCTGCAAATGCCCCGGCACTACGGGCGTGCAGCGCGGCACTTTCGCGCTGCGCGTCGCCGGCCCGGCCCAACCCGATCGCCATGAGCGTGGTGCGGCTCGTCAAAGTGGACGGCAACAAGCTTGAGCGTCGATCGGCCTCGACTGTCTCGACGGCACGCCGCTCATCGACATCAAGCCCTATTTCGCCTCGACCGACGCGGTCAGTGATGCAGTGGTGGGCTGCACGTGCGCAAGGGCGACGCCTAGATATTCCACTACGCCCACACCATTTAGCCCGGAGCCAAATGGTTCCCGGGGGTTAACCAATTAATTCTGCGAAACTTTTGAACCTTATCCGCGACTTGTTGGGACGAAGAGACAACATCGGGGTGCGTCATGAATACTTCCCGCCTGATCAACTGCCGCTGCGATCGCAACTGTCGTCGCCGCCGCCACGTTCTCCACCATCGCATCAGCCAATCCTTTCTCCCCTGTTTGCACCGCTGAGCCGCTGCCGCAGGCGCCGGTCGAGCCGGATGCCAGGCACCGAGGATCAGTCCGAGGCTCCCGCGAATTTCCGCCGCCAGGTCGTCGACTACCGCACCCAGCGAGGCGCCCGGCACCATCATCATCGATACGCCCAACACCTATCTCTATCTCGTGCTCGGCAACGGCAAGGCGCTCCGCTACGGCATCGGCGTCGGCCGCGAGGGCTTCACCTGGTCCGGCGCGGCAGACGATCGCCGGAAGGCGGAGTGGCCGGACTGGACGCCGCCGGCCGAGATGATCGCGCGCCAGCCCTACCTGCCGCGCTACATGGCCGGCGGCCCTGGCAACCCGCTCGGCGCGCGCGCGCTGTATCTCGGCAGACACCATCTATCGCATTCACGGCACCAACGAGCCGTCGACCATCGGCAGCCGCGTGTCGTCGGGCTGCATCCGCCTGACCAACGAGGACGTGATCGACCTCTACATCGCGCGTCAACATCGGCAGCAAGGTTATCGTGCTGCCGGATTCAGGCCGCGCAACGCCGCGATGCGCTGGAAGTGGTTGAGTGAGTTCGCCTCTGGCCTGAGTGAGTTTGTCTCTGGCGATGCGTATCAGGTTGCATGGCGTGTAGAGCCGGTCCCGCCGACACACGGGGCCGGCTTTTGTTTTTCCTTTGCGCTATGGCCGCAACGTCTACGTCGAGCGTGGGCGATCAACGTGACGCCATCAAGGTGTACGCCACGACCGGAGCGGCCTTCGCGTTGCTCTTGCGGAATCGGACGCCCGGCCGGGATCGGACAGCCATAGCCGAAGCAGATGACGCTTGCGCTGATGCTTCCGGCCAGTCCTGGCATTCGCGCCGCGTATGCAGCGTCACGAAATTGTTGAGGAACTGATATCGCCCGGCGCGAAGCCAATGTCGACGCGCATTCAATCGGACCACCTTCCCCGATAAAGCGCGACAGCCTCCTGTCTGAGCACGGCGTAAACGGCGGCACGCCTGGAAGCTTCTGCGCCTTGTCGATGGCGGCGCCGACGCCGGTGGCGCTGAAATAGCCATCGGTGAAGGAGAAGATCGGCTGCTTGAAATACGGCAGCTCGCCGGCGCTGACCTCGCCGCTGCGGGAGCGATAGAAATCCTCGGTCAGCACCTTCGCGAGATCAGGCCGCCGCTCGAGCATGCCGATTGTAGACCGTCACCGAGCTTGCGATCCGGCTTGCGCCGCCGCTCTTTGAGGCCTGCAGGCACAGCAGCCCGACATAGTCGCAGGCGTCGGTGTGGAAGCAGCATCTCGGCGCGGGTCATGTAGCCGCGCGTGTGCGGATCGGCGTAGTCGCCGCCGAGGTCCTTCACGTGGCCGAGGATATGGCCCCTGCCGGTTCTGCGACATGGTCGCGCCGAGATAGCCTACCGATGCCGAGATAGGCGATCGCCGTGCGCCTCGCGGTCGAAGCGGTCGATCGGGAAGTCCTGCATCATGACGATGCCGCGGCCGTCCAGCAGCTCGCGGCGGACGTCGGCAAGGACCTCGCGCGAGCGCCTTGAGCGGAAAGCTGTCACGGCTGACGCGCCTCGACCGGGACGCCCTGGCGACGCACCGCCGCGACGTGCCGCGCGCAGATCGTCCGATGTCGCCATCCGTGATGCGGTAGCTCCAGGTCGCGACATCGCCGAGATCGCCGCGGTGACTACGCCAGCCGGGATCGATCACCGGCTGCAGGGGACAGCGCGGCGCGCCGCCCTGCCTGATGGAAGGTGCGGAAGTTTCCAGCGGCCACCGCGCTACTTCACTGTCGCGTCACTGCCAGCTCGTCGATTGCGCGCTCCTTCCTTGAGCGCCGATCTCCGACGCGTCGAGCCAATGCCAGCCCAGCAGCTTTTGTTCAGCGCAGCGACTGCAATTCCGGCAGGCCGGCCGTTGCCCGCGCATGTTGCAACGCAACACTGGATCGCCACCAGAACGTTGCGCCAGTGCGCTAATCCGCGCATCCGTCTCGAACCGACCGTGCCGAGACGAAGGTCGCTTCGCCATGAACGCTACGCGCATCCTGGCGCCTCCGCTGCCGTCGCCTGCGGTCGCTCACACGCCCGCCGCCCACGCCGACGACTTCTTATCAGGGCAAGACGCTGAGCCTTGTGGTCGGCTATTCGCGCCGGCGGCGGCTACGACATCAACGCGCGGCTGATTTCGCGCCATATCGGACGTCACATCCCCGGCACTCCAACTGTCGTCGTGGTCAACATGCCGGGCGCCGGCAGCCTGCGCTCGGTCGAGCATCTCGAGCGACACGCGCCGAAGGACGGCACGGTCGTCAACATGTTCGACTACACCCAAATCACCAACCCGCTGCTGACGCCCGGCAGGGTCCCGATCGATTTCCGCAAGTTCAAATGGATCGGCAGCGTCGCGCGAGGACCTGGCGGTCTGCTGCGTCCGGCACACGGTGCACTGCCAAGACGATCGCCGACCTGCAGCGGCTGCCGAAAATCCATACTGGGCCGCACCAATCCCGGCACGTCCTCCGACACGCAGCAGCGGATCCTGCGCAAGCTCTTCAATGTCAACGTCCAGTCGGTCGCCGGTTACGCCGGCAGCGCGGAAGCATTCATCGCCGTCGAGCGCGGCGAGCTCGAAGGCGGCTGCATGACCTGGGCGAGCCTGCCGCCCGCATTGGATCAGCGGCAACAAGATCACGCCGATCATGCGCGTGACCTCAGCAGACCGCACCCGATCTGCCGGCGAGCGTGCCGAGCGCCTTCGATCTCCTCGACGCGATCGGGACCGGCAAGATGCTGCGCGCACTGTCGGCCGCCGGCGAGGTCAGCGTCAAGCCGCTGGTGTTGCAGGTGTCGGTGCCAGCGACGAGCGCGTGCAATCCTGCGCAACGCGCTTTGCGCGCGATGATGAAGGATCCGGCATTCGTCTGCAGACGCCGAGAAGACACGCCAGGTCGTAGCCGCCCGACCATCGGCGCGACGCCGTCAAGATCGTCGACGAGATCTGTTCGAGCCCAGTAAGCGGACGTCATCGAAGCGGCGCGCGCGCGATCGCAAACGACGCTGAGCTGAACCTAACGCAACCGCGAATGCAGCGCCGCGAAACCGAGCAGGGTTCCTCAGCAGCGGCTAAAGGTCGCTCGGGCTGTCTCCCGACGGGAAACGAAGGACCACCCATAACGATGATTGCCCGATGGGCCCAGCGGCTCTGGCAATAGCTTTTGCGGCAACGAGGACATGTCTGTGGAGTGCGCGCCGCGCTGCTTGGCTCGGGATCAGGACCATTTGAACCTATCCGGGTCGAGCATATGGTCGTTTGCTTGGTCGATAGGGTTTCTGCATGCTGCACGAACTCGTGGACGCGGGTGTATTTCCATCGACCACCCTATTGCCGACCCTGCGATCAACAAGAATGCTTCTTGATTTCTCATTTGCGGTGCTTGTTGCGGCGATCGTGGCGCAAGCCGGCCCAGAACGCCTTAGCGACTTTGATCAGCCGTTCTATCTCACGATCGCCCATGACCTGGACCGTCATGGCGTCTTCAGCAACGGTGTCTTTGACACCGTTGACAGCAGCCGCGAGGTGCCGCCGCCCGGCATGTTCTTCGTGCCCGGCTATCCGCTTGTGGTCCTTTGCCGCGATGAAGCTCGATGCGCGCTTTGCCAAAGCGGTTGAATGCAGCTGTCATGGCGGTGAACCAACGAAAGGGCAGGCGACGGACTGCGAGCCATATGAGATCGCCTATTCGCATCATTCACGCAGCCTTGCTTGCGCCTTGGCGTCGTTGCCATCGCGCTCGCTGGCGAGCCTCATATTTGCCAGCACACTGTGTTCTGGATCGCTGGAGCGCTGGCGACGGCAGCCCTTGCGGCTGAAGCCGACAGTATTCTCGTTCGTCATGACGGAGAGCCTGACGTTCTCTCTCTATTCCCGTCACCATGTTGTTCGCGGCGCTGGCTTGGAAGCGCGGCAACCTGAACGTGGTGGGGCGCTGACAGGCCTATTGCTTGGTCTCTTGTTGCCTGACGCGCCCATCATTTGTCGTCCTGTTACCCGGCGTGCTGCTGCTTCATTGCGGCCGGCAGCCGCTCTGACTCGGAAGCTGCGGAAGATTCAACGACCATCCCGGGCATGCTGAAGAGCGCCGCAGTTTTCGTCACGGCTCGTTGCCTTGACGATTGGGCCCTGGATCCTCCGCAACCACGTTTCGGTCGGAAAGTGGGGCCTGTACCGAGGAGTACGGCTCGGCCGTGCTGATCGAGCGGTTCGCCTACAACGACATGAACCCGATGGAGTTCGTCACGGCATTCCCCTATTGCACGCCGGGGCTCGGCGACCTTCTGTTCGATCAGGTGTACGGCCGCGATTCGATGCACCGGTTCGTCTATCCACACCCGCGACAGTTTCTTTCACGTCGGGACGCGGCCGACGTGACATGCTGCGTCACAAGAGCACGGCCGCCTCGATCCCTTGATCGGGATATCGTCATGCGACGAGAAATGCTGACGAACTGGTGGCGGCACCCTGGCCAGCATTCCGCTGGCCTGGTGCGGCATGTGGGCGGGCTGGATCGTCGCGCTGGCGCTCGTGCCGACTATTTGCCTGCGCCAGCGTGGGAAGGCGATCCAGCGCGAGCCTGTGCTCCTGCTCTATGCCGCACCGGCGATCATCATGCTTGGCCTGCATGCGGCCGTGGCCAACCATTACACGCGCTACAATCTCATCCTGATCGGGCCAGTGGCAATTGGCGCGGCCTGGATGATCGTCGGCATGGCTGCAGCAGCTTGCGCTGCGCTCGCGTCAGCTGCGATGGCTGCTTCAGCAAGCGCGGCTACCGTCATCCCTCGCGCGCCGGATCAGGGTCCAGAAGTCGCGAACGGAGCGCCGTTCCGCGCATCGTATTGAGCATCGCGGAAGTCCTGCGCGCACGCTCGGCGCTGTCCATGTCTGGGCGGCGCAGTCGTTGAACTTCGTCTCGACCTGCGCCGTCGTCATCGGATTGCGGTTCGAGCCGCTGGCATAGTCGCTTGCGCTGCTCGAACACTTCTCCGCTCGCGAGCGTGATCTCGGCATGGCCGGGCTCGCCGTCACGCACCGGGCCCGAGCTCGGGATCGACGCTCGCGGTGACGGTCGTCGCCAGCGCGCGTGACGCCGTTCGTCCTGCAGCGCCTTCTCCGGTGAATGCCGCGAATTTTCGGCGCGCCGTGAATGAGCGCATAGGGCACGAGATAGCCGACGCTGAACTTCGCGGCTTCGACCGTCGCCGGATACTGTAGTGACGCCGGCACGCTGGCCGGCGCTGCGCGCCACGAGCAATGGATAGACTTGATTTCGCGAAATGCCGCGTCCCGACCTTGCCGCGCAGATCGAGCGCCGCCTCGATCGAGGTGTGGGTGAGCCCGCCACACGGGATAGGCCTTAGACGGTAGCCGCGCGCTCCATCAAGATCGTAGCGGCGGCCGAGATCCCTGAACGGCTCGAGTCGACACCGGCAGGCCGCGGCCAATCAGGTGTTGAGAATAGCCACGACCGTGCCTCGAACGCGATCGGCGTGCGCGGTGAAGCCGCGGCCCAGCAGCGCGGCCATCAACGCCGTTGCGCGCCGCGTTGCCGCAGTGCAGCGGCTTGGTCATGGTGCCGAAGTTCGCGCGCCGAAGCCGCCTGCGCGAGCGACGCGGCTGATGCCGATGACATCGGGAATGGCGGCCGCCGGCACTTTCATGCAGGCGCGGCCGCGCCGCCGCAGCCGCCACCGATCACCTGACGATGCCGGTCGTATGCCAGGCGTCAAACAGCGGACGCCGATCCTGGTCCGCACGCACGACCCGCGACAACCTCGGCGCCGACAATATAGGCTGCGATCATCTCGGCCGGCGTCGCAGCTACCGTCTCGCGCAACCGGCAGGATCGCCGGGATAACAGCGGCGGCCGCCTGCCCGCTGGATAAAGTGAAATCAGTCCATCGCATGCGAGGCGACACCGTTGGCGGCGCCGAAAGCTGCGGCGAAGCACGCAACGACTGCCCGACGACGGTCGCCTGTGGCGCGCTTGCCTCGCCCTTCACCATTTCGACGGCGAGATGCGACACCTCCTCGTGGCTGCCCGCCAGCATGCACGCCGATCGTGTCGATGAATACCATGCGAGCGCGATCAAGCACCGGCTGCGGGACGATGTCTTCAAATCGAAGCCAGCGACGAAGTCGGCTATCAGCCCGCGCTCACCGTTTTGGCATCGGCGCCATGAGCCTACCCCCGCCGCGGCCGCCTGCTGCGCACCAACGCCCCGCTGGCGAGGCCCAGAACATCGCGGCGCTTGCGCCAATACCGGCAAACGAACAGCCGGCGCCGATCGGAGCCGCCGCTTTGCCTCATCATACCACCCTCCGCCCTACGCGCGCCGGATCAGGCGTCCAGAAGTCGTCGAACGAGCGCTGCTCCGCGATCGTGTTGAGCGTCGCGAGAATCTTGCGCGCGCGACCTCGGCGTTCATCGTCTGGGCAGCGCAGTCGTTGAACTTCGCCTCGACCTGCGCCTGCGTCATCGGTATCGGCTGCTTCGATCCGGTCGCATAGTCGCGGCGGTGCTCGAAGGTTTCTCCGCTCTTGAGCGTGATCTTGAGCTTGGCCGGGCTTTCGCCGAAAGCGTCGCTGAGCTCAGGATCAACGCCCGCGGTGACGAGGAGCAATACGTAACTGAACGAAGTACAA
>ERZ1370068.2319-contig-1475_pt1 | contig 44385 bp, 60 predicted proteins | sample MGYA00561227_ERZ1370068 | MGnify/ENA primary metagenome ERZ1370068 (study PRJEB38410, sample SAMEA6850437) | metagenome | study: Metagenomic assessment of the ecological functions of the soil: analysis of the soil microbiota associated with the...
ATAACCACTTCGTTCCGGTTGCCATTGCTGGGTGTGATCGGTCCGTTGCGCGGACGGAGCTTGCATGTGCCTGTAGTCGCGACACTCTCTCCCACTAAGCTGAAAGGCTTTGGCCTCTGGCGTCGGCGGTGGCGCGCACTTTCCACGCGTGCCGCCGATTATGGCTGCCGCTATTGGCGCTGCTACCGCCGGCAACTTCGTCCTTGTCGGGATCATCTGGCGCGACGGTAACGACCGCGATCTCCTGGTTAACAGCGCCATGATCGTCTTCGCGCGCCCGAGCGCGGCGCGCGGCTGGATGCCAGGTGCAGTGCTGGGCTCTTCTTAAGATTCGGCGTGTTAGATCAAATTCACAGTGATCATACATGAGTCATCATAATGACCATTGTATTTGTGTTATTGCAATATGACATTCATTACATTTGTTTGTCTGTTATTGTTTGCATTTCTTATTTAAGCCCACGGCTACCTTACCACCCCAGCCACCCAACTGGCCTTTGTTGTGGCACATGGTTCTTTGCCCCTTTTCAGCCTTAAAATGGGGTGATGTTATGTTTGGTGCAGCGAGATCAACAGAAACGGACGGCGATCCTGTTGGTCCCGGCGATGGCGGGATTCTTCGGTCTGGTGCAGGTGGTCTATTACGGCGCATTCGGGCGCGACGCGGCAACACCCGTTACGCGGTGCGATCATGGTGATTCGAACCTCGGGGCATCAGCCACTTCACCGGGCAGGATCAGTTTCCTGTAACCTGGAGCGAGCCTGAGAGCGCGCTGCTCTTGAACAACTGCTACCAACCGACCCAGTGGGACATCTATTGGCGGCTGGAGCCTTGCGATTTCGTGATGCGCACAGACTGGAAAAAGAGCAAGGCCTGTTCGGCACGCCGGCGATTACCGAAGCCTGGGCGCGCGCGGTCACGCGCCATCCGTTGGCCTATCTCCGGCATCGCGCGGCGTTCATGTGGAATTTCCTTGCCGGCAACAACCTCACGATGTGGCTCTCGACGACATCGAGGGTTCGACCGAGACCGTGTTTCCGGATCGCCCGGCTTTCCTCGCGCTGGTCGCGCTGCACGACATGCTCAAGCCGACGCCGCTGTTCCGGGTTGGCTCGTGGTTGCTGGTTTGCATCATCGTATGCGGGTTCGCCTGGCGGCGACGCGGAGACGCCGGAGGGCGCCTTCGCGCTCGGCGTTTGCGGATCGGCTGCGGTCTATGTGCTGACCTTCGTCGCAGTCGGCGTCGCGTCCGGACTTTCGCTACGGCTATTGGGCTGTTCGTCGCCGGCATCGCTGGTGGCGTCGTCAGCCGCGCTAGGCATGATCCGAAAAGCGCTGCCTCAGCTCAACGACAGGTGGGTACCGGTTTTCCGAAAAGATCATGCTCAAACAAAGATAGAGCGGGATGACGATCGAAGAAAAGTCATCCGCTCTAGGCCGGCCCGAGCCCGGCATCCCGGCGAAAGCGTGCCCGGAATGAATCCTGAGCAGCGAAGCCAGTCTACTTGTTGTCTGCAGGAGGCGCAGGTGCTGCGGAAAGGCGTGCCCGCGGCGGGAGCGGATAATGATGCCGTCCATGCCTCCTGTAATCGGCTTCCGAGACGCGCGGCAGCTTTTTCAGGAACGCGACGATTCGACCAGATCTCATCGTCCTTGACACCCGCCAGCGCGAAGCTTGGCATGCGCTGTCATGTTGATGCTCGTTCCTGACCACCCAGAACAACTGCGCCGGGGGAACGATGATCGACGACTTCCTTCAGATCCGGCGGATCGGGATGCAGTCCTTCCGAGAATTTGGCCCATGTGACGCCCGGCCCGCCATGACACGTGGTGCAGCCATGTGCGGCAACAACGCTTTGGCGCCGGCCTGCACGCTGGCAGGATCGTTGATGGAAGCTGGAGGCTGGTCAAGTGCGTGGCGATCGATCGACGCGGTGCGCACCCGGGTCAGCGCCCAGGTGACAACGGCCGGGTCTTCGGCGGTCCCTGCGACACCATAATAGCCTCCGAAGAAGAAGACCGCTACGCCGGCGCCGGCAAGGATTGCCAGCCCGCCAGCCTTCGCAAGGAAAGGCATGTCGGTCTCCAATGCGTTGTCGGCGCAAGCCAAAGGTGAGAATAATACATCGGCCAACGGTGCGCGCGCGTTACGATATCGTGACCATGGCCTCGCCGTGGGTGGCCCGGAACCGTTACGCCGCAACAGGGGCTTTGATCAGCCCTCGCGACAGCGGACGCCTGCCTGCGGGGCGCCACATCACACTTCCACCGCGGTCGAAGCACGATACGCTCTGCCCGCGCGCATCTTCGCCCGCGTGCCGGAGATGGCCGGGGCCGTTCGACATCGAAATCGATTGCGTTGCGGTGGATCTGATCGGGTCGGAGGACACAGGGCTTGTCGTTCCGGCAGCCTCCTTGTTCCCGACCGAGAACGCTGCCGCGATCTAGAAACAATGTCCGGCATCCGACAAAGACTTGATTTGGATCAATCCAATCCGGGCGTCCCGGCGCATCCTGAGACATGGGCAATCGATGCTCAGCGAAACCCGCAGCAGGTTCAGGCCGACGACCAGAGCAGCGGGCATTTGTCGCGTGCCCCAATTATCATCTCCGGAGGACGGCGCGCCGCACGCTCGAGGCCTGCGAGCGCGAGTTGACTCAATACAAAGCCATGGAAAGACGTCTGCGCGACGCCTTGGCGGAACGCGAGGCCCGGCTTCGTCAGAAAGATGAGTTGATCCGTCGACAAGTGCTATCGAAGAGGAGTCCGATCATCGGCTGTTGAACGACCTGCAGATGACCATCAGCCTGCTTTCGTTGCAGAGCCGGGGAGCAACCAATGCAAGAAGCGGCCTCGCAATTGGCCGTTACGCGCCAATCGCGTGGCCATGATTGCGCGAATCCACCATCGTCTTAATTCCTACCAAGGGTGTGCAAACAATAGAATTCAAGAAGTTCCTTGAGGACTTTGGTCTCGAGTTTTCCGCGATGGTGTCTTCGCATGAGCGCCCGGAGCAGGTCGTCGTCGAGGGCATTGAAATCAATCTGCCGGTCGCCACCGCGATTCCGCTTGGCTTCATTGCCAGCGAGCTGATCACGAACGCGGCAAAATACGGCAAGGGCCGGATCACCATCAGGCTGGAGCCGGATCCGGAATATGGCTACGCGCTTTCGGTTTCCAATGATGGCCCGGCTTTGCCGGAAGGGGTTCGACCCCGGCGCCAGCGCGGGACTGGGCATGAGGATTATTCAATCTTTCGTCCAGGCAGATTGGCGGTGCGTTGCGGTCCGGTCGGAGGTGATGACGGCGAGGGCGCGCGATTTACCGTGCGGTTTCACAGCTGAATGGCCGCGGACCCTGCGGGTGGCGGCCAGCGATGGTTTATCGAACACGACAGCAACCCTCACGACAGGAGCGACGCAAATGGCCGACACGAACAAGACCCCAATGTTTGGCGACTTTGGAAAAATGCCGAGCTTCGACTTCACGCAAGCTGATGAAGGATTTCAAGCTGCCGGGATCGATCTCGCAACGATCATGGATCGCGAAAGAAGAATATCGAAGCTCTGACCGAGGCCAATCGTGTCGCATTCGAAGGCTGGCAGGCGCTGGTCCATCGACAGGCCGGATCTGCGGGATTCGATCAAGCGGGCCGTCGGCACGGCGCAAGGAGAGGATGCCGGCACCACGCGCATGGACCACGGCGTCGCACGCTTTTGAAACCGCGCTTTCGAATATGCGCGAACTGGCCGAGATGGCGGCCAAATCTCAGAAGGAAGCGTTCGAGGTCATTCGCAAACGCGTCGAGGAGAAATCTGGCGGGCCTTACTGCCCCCGGAACAGACAAGTAGAATACGCTCGCATCCGGATCGCCGCTGGCGAGCGGTTTTAATGCCCGGATCGCGCGCGCGGCAGGTGGTCAACCGGCGGTTGAGCCCAGCTCGCGCCGTTCGCCGTAGCCCTGCGAGGCCGATCGCACGGGCTCTCGCAACGCCCTGACGCTTTCCGCCTCCTCACTGGTGGCGCGGAGCCACCGACAAAGCCGTCGCTTCGGTTGTGTCATGACCGAGCATCCCTTGTTGAGAGGCGGTGCACGCAGTGAATTCGGACCGTTGGCGGAAGCTTGAGCTGGAATGTATGCGCCTGGCATCCGGCTGCAACCAATTGGGCGATGAACTCGGCACCGGGCTGGAAATCGGAGATCCTGCCTGGCTGGCGGGCCGAGCATTCCACGCAACAATGGCCGGGGAGCCGGGCGAAAAGCACTGGCGCGTGCAGATGCCTGCGCATGGCACGGCAGACTGCATGCAGTTGGTGGGCGCCGTGCAGAGACTTTAAATTGCAGCGGCATTTTCTGACGCTGGCGGGGCGATTGACTGCCGTCGCGGAGGCAGCTCCGCCTCCGATTTGCAAGCCCTACAATTTGAACCCGCAGATCGTTACCGCTTGCGTCGGCCGGTATCGCTCTGACCGCCGTGGGGCGGCGACAGAAGGCGTCAAACCGCTCCTTGACGATGGCGTAGCATTCGCACGACGCCCTCTCGAGTCCGACCCGATCGACGATCTGGATCGTTCCCGCGTCGGTAGCTGATCAGCCCCGCCGTCTGCAGCGCCTGCGCCGCCATGGTCACCGACTTGCGGTTGGCGCCGAGCATCTGCGACAGGAATTCGTGGGTGTAGGGCAGCGGCTCGCCCTCCGCGCGGTCACGCATCATCAGCAGCCAGCGGCACAGTCCGCTCTTCCGGTGCCGTGCAGAGGCGTTGCAGCGCGACGGTCTGCTGCACCTGCGACAGCGGCGCGTCTCGAGTAGCTGACGAACAGGTTGCGGACGTGCTCGCTGTTCTTGAATTCCCGATTGCAGCAGTTCGATCGGACAGCGGACGATGCCGCCTTCCAGTTGCACCATACATCGGTTGAATGAGACACGGCTGTACATGGCCGGCAAACAGGCCGAAACGCGCCCTCGCGGCCGATATTAGCGGTCTCGATGGCCGCGCCGTTCTCCAGAACGGTCAGCAGCGAGAGAACGGCGCCTTCCGGAAAATAGGCATGCTTGAGCAGATCCGCCGGCATCGCAGACCACGGCGCCCAGCTTGAGCGTGACCGGCTCGAGATGGGGCTCGATCGCGTTTGCGGCTGGTTCAAGCGCTCAGGGCACCAACAGCCGGTGCCTTGCGGCTCAGCTATTCGAAGATACCGGCATGCGGTCCATTTAGCCTCAATGGCAAACGGCGCCTGTATAGAATTGACAGACGGCGGCCGAATGCGGTCTACAGGTCGGCGGCCGCAGGCGTGAATCCCCCTGAGGTCTGCTGGCGTATCGTGCAGTACGGCGTTCAAGCAGCGAGTGGTGCATCCTCGATCTCGCCGTTGGTCAGCCGATGAAGCCCAGCTTGCGAAACTTGTTCATGAAGCATAGCTGGACGCGCGGAGCGGGTGGCGTGCCGATCATCTCCGCCAGCGTTTCCTGGCTGACATGGATGCCTGATCGGCTGCGGACTGCCGTCCTTGCCAAAGTTCGCCAGCGGCAGCGAGGACCCGCGCCGAGCCAGGCTTCTCGCTGGAATTGAAGAGCTGGTCGATGCAGGTCCCCTTCGATCCGGCTGTTGCGCGGTTCAGCAGATACGAGCCACGAAGAATGTCGAGAACTTCGGCTCGCGGCGAAGGGCCGCGAGCATCGCGGTCTTCGTGATGGCGGTGATGGCGCGATCTTCCAGCGCGGTCGTCGTGCGAGATCCCGGAGCGGGTGGCCGTCCAGACACGCCTTCGCCGAAGAACTGGCCTAGTGCCCAGAATCCCGACGACCGCCTCCTTGCCCTGCTCGAGACAGGACGACAACCTTGACCCTGCCTTTCTGGATGCAGAAGATCGTGTCCGCAGGCTCGCCCTGCGAACACGATCTGGTTGCTGGTGATATGGCGACACCGTCTTTCCTTCGCCGTGCGCTCGGCAGATGGTCTTGGGGTCAAAATCGTCGTAGTGCGGCCGCTGCCTAAAATTGGCTCCATCTAAAATGATTTGTCCGCGCGGTCGTCGTTGATGTTTCGAGACAGTCTCTGGCCGATACTTAACGCTATGTCCAGGCTACCTGACATATGGCTGATCTGCGTCAATCCGGCCACGGCTTCTCGGGTTCTGGGTTTGCTGCGCTGCCGCGGTTGAGGGCGACGAGCGGGCGTCGGACGTTCCAAAGGAGTCCGAAACATCATGAGCGTGATGCGCCGGCAGGGGGCACGTGTGGTTGCCTGCAATTGATGGCAAGATATCCGCTCGCCGCTCACGCGCGCGACGAGCTTTAGGATCCCGGAGATCACGCCATCGCGTCCCGTGCAGGCGGCGGTCACGTCGGCCGTGATGTTTTCCGTGGGGCCGCCATGCCATTGCTGATTGTCGCGGTATCTTCCCCCGACGGTGCCTGTCCCGATCGCATCAGCCGCATCCCTTGCTGACCCGGGAGACTTGAACCAGATGGTGCGCGCGTTTTTCCTTGTCACGCCCCGAGCCTGATCGCCATGCCACGGACTGCGTAGTGTGCAATTTTTCCGCGACCGCAAGTGCCGCCGACTCCGATCGGCTCAAAGGGCAGAGGCAACGGCGTCATCCTTCAGCAAAATTGCGGCCGCTGTCACGCCATCGAAGCCCCACCGGCGAAAGCCCGGCTCGAAGCAAGCCCAGCCGATGCGCGATATCTACGCCCGGTTTTGTGCGCGCAGGAGCTGGCAGGCTGAACTCAGGGAAGGCATGGTTCCAAACACGGGGCGATGCCGCCAGATCGACGCACTCCCGGCGAAGACGTCTGACGCGATGCTTGCCTATCTCTATCGCGCTCGCGATCAAGAAATGATGTCCTCCGCAATTTTGGAGCCACAAGCATCTCGATTTGAAGTAGCGCGCGTCTCGCTTCGCCGCCGGTTTTGGCGGGCGCAGCATTGTTCTGCGCCTCGCCAGCGGTCAATCTGCAGGCCGGGAGTTGTGTCCGTCACGATGATCCGGCCAGCCGCTTAGATGCCTAAAATCAAAGCACTTGGCGTTACGAATAGTCACCGAATTGCGGGCTCATTCGGTGTCCAGCTGCAGCCTGCGATTAAGCACGTCAGGAAGCCTTTCCTGATTGAGTTCAGCGATTGTTTTTCATGCACATGTGCATGCAACGGCGCTCCATGCAGATGCCGCTATTCAAGTACGCCGTACAACACGCCGATACAGCACATCGCAAGCTGTCTCGGCTGTTTTCATATGTTGGCCCGATGGTGCAGATCTGTCGCGGCGCTTTGCCCCACGGGAACTTTTCGCTTCAGCGCTTCGAGCGGGCTGATCGTCAAGCATGCCTCAGGGCATCTGCCTCTACGACGCCCAGGACCGCCTGCGGTTGGTTAACGAGCAATTCTGCCTCATCTATGGTCAGCCGATGGCGTCGCTGCACGTAAGGGGATGCGCTTCTACGATATCCTCGCCAATAGCTGTGCCGTCGGCAGCTATCCGGGACGCTCGGTCGAAGACATCTATCGGGAACGAGAGCGCACATCGACGGCCGTCGGCCAGGCACTTTCCTTCAGGAACTCGGCGACAGTCGGTTGATTGCAATCTACCATCAACCGCTCGAGGACGGCGGATGGGTGTGTACCTATGAGGACATAACCGAGCGACGACGCGCAGGAATCCGTATCGAGTTCCTTGCACAGCACGATGTCCTGACCGAGCTTCCCAATCGACTGCTGTTCAATGAGCGTCTCGACGAAGTTCTGGCGACCGCGCGAGAGGGATAGTCCGTCCGCACTTGCTCTGCCTGGACCTCGACGGCTTCAAAGAGTCAATGATGACCTTGGTCACGCCGCCGGTGACCTGCTGCTCAAGGAGGTTGGGCGCCGCCTTCTCGCCAATCTGCGCAAGGGTGACACGGCGGCCCGTCTGGGCGGCGACGAATTCGCCATTTTGTTGCACAGGCGCACTCCGCCTCCCGGAGGCCGTCGCCACGGCGCACCGGCGTGACCATTGCGCTCGACGGCAAATATGAACTTGACCAATACGGCTGAAGCGAACGTCGGCGTCAGCATTGGCATTGCCTGCGCGCCCGCGCATGCAAACAGACCTGAGGCGCTATTGTCGCACGCCGACAAGGCGCTCTATGCTGCAAAGAGCGCCGGACTTGGAATACCTCGTCTGTATGACGATCATCCTGAAGAAGTGAGACGGCGTCGTCTCCGGTCGCCACTCGGAAAAAAGCGCGAAGATCGTCGGCCTGCAAGCGCTTCGACAGGCTGCAAATCTTGCTAACGACGTGCGGTGGCGATGCATGCTGGTCATCTCCACCTGAACTACCAGCCGATCTACGATACCTGCACGAGGCGCCTGATCGCCTGCGAGGCGCTGCTGCGCTGGAACGACCCGATCAGGGGAAATGTCCGCCGCGCGAGTTTATTCCCATAGCGGAAGACGGCGGACTTATCGGTCCGTTGACGGAGTGGGTCTTGCTTCACGCTTGCGGGAAGCCACCGCCTGGCCCGATCCCGTACAGATCAGTGTCAATCTTTCACCGCTCAATTTGAGCCAGCCTTCCCTTGTAACGACGGTGACCGCGCGTTCTGCGCGATACCGGCCTTGCGCCCGCAGCGATCTCATTCTTGAGTTGACGGAAGGCTTGCTCGCTCCGAACGGTCGAACACCGTTCAGGAATGCACTTTCGGCCTGAAGGATCTTGGTGTCGAACTGTGGATCGATGATTTTGGCGCTGGCCACGCCAATCTCGGTTACCTTCGGCGGCTGACGTGCAACGTCGTAAAAATCGACCGGGGCTTCCTCGACCAACACGACAAGCGTCGCAGGCTTCTCGGTGGAATGATTTCGCTTGCGCAATCCTGCGGTCTTCGTGTCTTGGCCGAGGGTGTCGGAGACCAGTGAGCACGACGCGCTTCTGAGAAGAACTCGGCTGTGATCTGCTCCAGAGGCTATCTTTTGGCCCGCCCAGATGTCCGCCGAAAGTTTACGGACGCTGATTTCGACCTCGGATTTCAGCGTCGGCGCAGCCTGCCTCGCGCTCAGGCGGTGCTGAAGTCGCGGAGCCGCGACCCCAGCGCGCGCGCTGCCGCGTTGACCCTCTCGGCGCGATCTTGCGCCCTCGCCACCGGTCCAGCGCCGCTGACCGCCACCGACGACGCGATCCACGATGATGCACCGGCGACGTCGTTGAGATCGCTACAAGCCTTCCGACAGCTTTGTCAGCCGCTCGCCGTCGCGGATGGTGTGGTGCGCCATCGCGAGCGCGAAATGCAGGCCCCAATAGAGCTCGACCTCGTCGCGGCCGGGCATCGCGCGCCGCATCGCGGCGGCGAATTTCCGCAAATGGTCGATCTCGCGGTTCTTGATGCGGCGGATCGGCGGCACCGATTCGATCGAGGCGCGGATCATGAAGCGCGCCGCCGTCGAGCGCTCGCGGTCGGGGCCGAGGCAGCCGCGCAGGGTCGGGCCGACCAGCGCGCGCAGGATGGCGTCGATGCTGGCGCGCGGCCGCCGCCGTGTTCTTCCGCCGCTTTCAGTTCGTTGAGCCGCTCGCGGTTGGTGGCGAGGCTGCGGGTGACGAACAGCTCGGCGATCAACTCGTCGCTTGGAGCCGAAATGATAGTTCACCGCCGCGAGATTGACGTCCGCCGCGGCGACGATGTCGCGCAGCGTCACGTCGGCGAAGCCGCGATCGGCATAAAGCCGTTCGGCGGCGGCTGAGGATCGCGGTCCTGGTGTGATCCGACGGCATGTCATGGTCCCATGCGACGGGTCGAATCGGCGAGTTGCATTTCAAACAGTTGTATGAAACTATGGTTTGAAGGCCGGAATGTCAATGCAGCTGACGCATCGTCCATCCGGCGCGATCCACGCTCGGCCGCCACCGCCGCGCCGCACGCGCGATAAATGGTCTTGCGGTGAAGGGGCGGCGGGCAGACAGTGCCGCCAACAATTTTCGCCAAAAATGTGAGGAACGCCCCATGGACTTCAACATGTCTGACCGTCAGCGCGAATGGCTCAACCGCGTGCAGAATCGTTCATGCACAAGCATGTCCGGCCCGCGGTGCCGATCTACAGGCAGCAGGACGAAGCCGGCGAGCGCTGGAAGGTGATCCCGATCCTGGAGGACCTGAAGAAGAAGGCGCGTGCCGAAGGCCTCTGGAACATGTTCATGCCGCCGTCGGCGCATGAGGACGATGAATTCCGCGGCGCGGGATTGACCAATCTGGAATACGCGCCGCTCGCCGAGGAGATGGGCCACATCGGCTGGGCCTCCGAAGTGTTCAATTGCTCCGCGCCCGATACCGGCAACATGGAAGTGTTCATGCGGTATGGCACCAAGGGAGCAGAAGCGGAAGTGGCTGCGCCCGCTGATGGACGGCGAAATCCGTTCCGCCTTCCTGATGACGGAGCCGGCGGTGGCGTCGTCGGATGCCACCAACATCGAGACCAGCATCGAGAAGCGACGGCGATCATTACGTCATCAACGGCCGCAAATGGTGGTCGTCCGGCGTCGGCGATCCCCGCTGCAAGGTCGCGATCCTGATGGGCAAGACCGATCCGAGCGCGGCCGCGCCATCAGCAGCAGTCGCAGATCCTGGTGCCGCTCGACGCCCCGGGCATCAAGGTCGAGAAGATGCTGCCGGTGTTCGGTTTCGACGATGCGCCGCACGGCCACGCCCAGGTGCTGCTTGAGAACGTCCGCGTTCCCGCCGAGCAACATCCTGCTCGGCGAGGGCAGGGGCTTTGAGATCGCGCAGGGCCGTCTCGGCCCCGGCCGCATCCATCACTGCATGCGCACCATCGGCAAGGCCGAGGAGGCGCTGGAGAAGATGGTGAAGCGGCTGTCGTCGCGCACCGCGTTCGGCAGGAAGATCATCGAATATTCGATCTGGGAGCAGCGCATCGCCGAAGCCCGCACCGATATCGAGATGAACCGCCTGCTGTGCCTGAAGGCCGCCGACATGATGGACAAGGTCGGCAACAAGACCGCGCAGCTCGAGATCGCCATGATCAAGGTGGCGGCGCCGAACATGGCGCTGAAGATCATCGACAACGCGATCCAGGCGTACGGCGGCGCCGGCGTTTCCGACGATGCCGGTCTGGCGCGCGACTACGCCTCGATGCGCACCATGCGCCTCGCGGACGGCCCGGACGAGGTCCATAACCGCGCCATTGCCAGACTTGAACTTCGGAAGTATGCAAACTCTCCCACTACGCACTAACGGGAAGCCCACACGATGGCGCTCCTCAAAAAATCGAGGGAGCGTCATCGTGGCCGACGGCGTCAGAAAAGACGAAGAATTTTCGGGCACCAAGCCCGTCGAGGAGCGGCATCGGATCGACGAGATGCGGCCTCGACGGCTGGATGCGCGACAACGTCGAGGGCTATCAGGGACCGCTGACCGTCCTGCAGTTCAAGGGCGGTCAGTCGAATCCGACCTACCGGCTCGATACGCCGGGTCGCTCCTATGTGATGCGCCGCAGGCCGTTCCGGCAAATTGCTGCCGTCGGCGCACGCGGTCGATCGCGAATTCCGTGTCATCGCCGCGCTGAGCAAGCAGGGCTTTCCGGTCGCGAAGGCCTATGCGCTGTGCACCGACGATGCGCGTGATCGGCTCCGCCTTCTACATCATGTCGATGGAAGAGGGCCGGGTGTTCTGGGATCCCACGCTGCCGAGCCAGACGCCGGAAGCACGGCGCGCAGATCTTCACCAGCAAGATCGAGACGCTGGCGCAAACTGCACACCTACGATCCGGAAGCGATCGGGCTCGGCGATTTCGGCAAGCCCGGCAACTATTTCGCGCGCCAGGTCGATCGCTGGACCAAGCAATATCGCGCGTCCGAGACCCAGCACATTCCGGAATTCGAGAAGCTGGCCGAGTGGCTGCCGAAGACCGTGCCGCAACAGGAGCGCGTTTCGATCGTTCACGGCGACTACCGCCTCGACAACATGATCTTTCATGCCACCGAACCGCGGGTGCAGGCGGTGCTGGATTGGGAATTGTCGACGCTCGGCGATCCGATGGCCGACTTCACCTACCTGTTGATGCAATGGACCATGCCGGGCCTCGCCGACGCCGACCTCAAGGCGCTGAATATTCCGAGCATGGAAGAGGCCGCGCAGATCTACTGCAACGTCACCGGCAGCGCGGTGCCCGACCTGAACTGGTATTTCTCCTACAATCTGTTCCGCCTTGCGGGCATCACGCAGGGTATTGCGGGCCGCATTCGCGACGGCACCGCGGCGAACGCCAAGGCCATCGAGTCGGCGAAGCGCACGGTGCCGCTGTCGCAGGCTTCCTGGGAATACGCGCAGAAGGCCGGCGCGAAGTAGGGACGTGCGGCGTTGTTTGAACGGATGCGCCGTAACACATTCACCGTCACGCCTCGGCCATAGCGGTCTGCTTTGCGCAGACCTGCGTAAACTGTCTGCGATGCCGGGCAGCCACGTCTTAACTCCGTCGCAGCAGGGAAGACGTGGATGGCCGGGTCAAGCCCGGCCATGACGAGCGGGCTGTGACTGCCCGATAGGCTGTTTCTGGGGCTGTCGAGGTCATTTTCTGATTTTCCGAAGAATATTTCTGTTCCCACTCACCCCAAATCACATCTAGAACTTTTCGCCATCCCACCCCACCAGAGGGGCGTATCGCGATCGTCACGGACGCGGGGTGGGATGCGGTGGACGCGGCAGCGTTTTGCGCGCGACGGGATTGCAGGGCGAGTTGAAAGACTTGTGAGCGATCAACAGCGAGCGGACGAGAGATGTTGCAGCGTACGGCGAAGTCGTGTGGTCCTGACGCCCCGACGCTGGCGTCAAGTTCGCGGAGTTAAGTCGGCCCTACCGGGCTTAGACAAAACGTTAGTCCGCGGACGACGGTGGCAAACAAGCCCGGTCACCGGGGAGAGCTCGAAGGAAACCGTTAAAACCATTGCGTGCGGGAATGCCGGGTGATTCCGGTGTACTCGTTGTTACTCGTGTGCGTTCTACCAATACCAAGTGCACACGAGGCCGCGGGTGCAACGGGCATCCGGCGTTCCCCACGCCCTCTTTGGGCGGTTTATCAACGGCTCCGGGCGCATCGCGTCGCGAGGTCGCGAACGCGTGTTTAGACGTCATTGCGATCCCAGCCGTCATCGCCCGCCAACGGGTCGGCCGAATGGCCGCCCGATGACAGACTCCAGCGGGCGATCAGTATTCCGAGGCGTGAATGATGGAATCGAAGGGCCGCAGCGTACTGGATGTACCCCCGCATGCGCGGGGTATGACGAGTTGCGTGGAGCGGCGGGAAGCAGCAACTGCCTAAATCGGCTTGCCCGCATACGGCATCGACGCGGTGAGGCCGCCGTCGACCGGGATCGCCTGGCCGTTGACATAGGACGCATCGTCGCTGGCGAGAAACAATCCCATCGCCGCGAGTTCGTGCGGCTGGCCGGCGCGCTTCAAGGGATTGAGCTGGCCGATCTTGTCCGTCGGTGCCGCGCTGCCTTGGCGTTGTCGAAGATCGGCTTGGTCATGCCGGTTTCGATCAGGCCGGGACACACCGCGTTGATGCGCACGCCGGTGCCGGACAGCGAATAGGCCGTGGTCTGCACCAGGCTGATGACGCCGGCCTTGCTCGCCGCCGTAGGGATGACCGCTGGCGCCGGCCTTCAGGCCCGCGACCGACGCGGTGCAGACGATCGAGCCGGACTTCTGCTTGATCATGTGCGGCATCGAATGCTTGATCGCGAGAAACGGCCCGATCAGATTGATGCGCAGCACTTCCTGCCAGTGTTCAACGGTCTGCTCGGCGAGCGGCACCAGCCCGCCGCTGACGCCGGCATTGGCCCAGATCGCGTCGAGCCTGCCGTAAGCCGAGACCGCCTTGTCGATGAAGGCCTTCACGTCGCTTTCCGAACCGGCATCCGCCATCACGGCCTCTGCCGGTGCCGCCGGCATCGCTGACCAGCTTCGACGGTTTCCTTCACGCCCTCGGCTGCGGTCGACCGCGATCAGCTTTGCGCCTTCCTTGGTGAACAGCAGCGACGCTGCGCGTCCGATGCCGCTGCCAGCGCCGGTGATGATGACGGATTTGCCTTCGAGGCGGCCCATGAGTTTCTCCCTGGTTCAGTTTTGGCTCGGCGATTGCCGCCGTTGCGGAATTTCAAACAAGATTTCAAACGCTGAGAGTCACTTGAGGCGATGCGTGCTCTGACGTACAGCGACAGCGCAGACAGTATTGAAGGGTTTTGGCGATGTCCAATCCAGCCGCGTCAGGCTGAAAGCTCGCTGGCGTAGTTGCGACGCGATGGTGGTGGGTGCGTCACGCGCCGGTGCGCGAGGACGGCGGCTGCATCTACGGGCAGAAGGATCTCGGCTGCGACACCAGCGATCGCGTGGTGTTCGAGGCGGTCGGCAAAGATCCTGCCGCGCAACGCGGTCTGGTACGCAAGCAATCTGAAGCGGACGCATCAGACCGCGGACGCGATCTGGGCCGCCGGCTTTCCAAAGCCCGCAAGGCATGCCGCACGAGGCGGCATTTGCCGAACAGCATCTCGGCGAATGGCAGGGGCATGAACCGCGCGGCGTTTCTGGCGAGCCGGCCGGATCGGCAGCCACTGGTTTGCGCGCGATCGACGAACCCGCGCCGGGCGGCGAGAGCTTTATGGATCTCTATAACCGCGCTGCGCGGCGCGATCGAGCGCATCAGCGCCGAGCATGCCGGCAGGGACGTGATCGCGGTGGCGCATGGCGGAACGATCAAGGCGGCGATCGGGCTTGCGCTCGGCGGTCAGCCGGAAAAAGGCCTCGCCTTCGACTATCGACAATTGCTCGGTGACGCGGCTCGATCATCTCGCAAGCGCACGGCCATCAGCGGCTGGCGCATTCCGATGGTCAACCAGCAGCCGTGGATCGCGGATGCCTCGCACAACGCCATGCATCAGCCGGCCGGGCCCGGAGGTCGCCCCGCCGACGACAAACTCGCCTGATCAGCCTTGAGTTGTCGAAAGCCGCAAAGGCTGCTTAGCTCAAAGCTGAAAAACCAAAACCGGCATCGCGCTGGATCAACATCTGGGAGAGAGACATGACCTTGTTCGATATGTCGGGAAAAGTCGCCGTCATCACCGGCTCGACGCGCGGCATCGGCCGCGCCATCGCCGAGCGGATGGCCGAGCACGGCGCCAAGGTCGTGATCTCCTCGCGCAAGCAGGACGTCTGCGATCCAGGTGACGAAGGAGATCAACGACAAGTTCGGCAAGGGCACCGGCGGTTGCGATCGCCGCCAACATTTCCAGCAAGGAAAATCTGCAGAACCTCGTCGACGAGAACCAACCGCGCGTTCGGCAAGATCGACGTGCTGGTCTGCAACGCCGCGTCGAATCCGTATTACGGTCCGCTCGGCGGGCATTTCCGACGACCAGTTCCGCAAGATCCTGGACAACAACATCGTCGCCAACAACTGGCTGATCAGCATGGTGGTGCCGCAGATGATCGAGCGCAAGGACGGCTCGATCATCATCGTGTCCTCGATCGGCGGCCTGAAGGGCTCGACCGTGCTCGGCGCCTACGCGATCTCGAAGGCGGCCGACATGCAGCTCGCGCGCAACCTCGCCTGCGAATACGGCAAGCACAACATCCGCGTGAACTGCATCGCGCCCGGCCTGATCAAGACCGACTTTGCCAAGGCGCTGTGGGACAATCCGGAAACGCTGAAGGCCTCGACCGCGCGCTCGCCGCTGCTGCGCATCGGCGTGCCCGACGAGATCGCGGGCGCCGCGGTGTTGATGGGCTCGACGGCCGGCGACTTCATGACCGGCCAGACCATCGTGATCGACGGCGGCGCGACGATCAGTTGACGCGCAACGCGCTCGTCATCCCCGGGTTCGCGTTACGCGCGCCGCGGGATCTCGACGCCGCAATGACCTGTCACTCCACCGCCGCGTAGACCAGGTTCCGCACCATCGAGCGGGTATGTTGGCGCTGGCCGGGGCCCTGCATCATGAACACCGCGAACATGTCTTCCGCCGGATCGATCCAGAAGAACGTTCCGGCCATGCCGCTCAGAAGAACTGACCGAGCGATCCCGGGAACGGCGCGATGCCGCGCGTGGGTGCGGACGGCGAAGCCGAGGCCGAAGCCGTGACCGGGCGGCATCAGGGGAGAGTCGACCTTGACGTTCGGGGCCGAGATGATCGGACGCCATCAGCTCCAGCGTCTTGCGGCCGATGATCCTGTTGCCGTCGAGCGCGCCGCCGTTGAGCAGCATCTGGCTGAACCGGGCATAGTCCATCGTGGTCGAGACCAGACCGCCGCCGCCGGATTCCATCACCGGCTTTTCCAGCATGTTGAAGAGCTGCACCTTGTCGCCGTTCCAGGGATCGGTCGGGAAGGGTTCGGCGAGACGGCCGGCATTTTGCTCGCCGGTGTGGAACGCGGTCTCGGCCATCTGCAGCGGCGCGAGAATGCGTTCGGTCAGGAACGCGCTCAAGCGATCTTGCCGGAAACGACCTCGATGATGCGGCCGAGGATGTCGGTGGAGCGGCTGTAGTTCCATTCCGCGCCCGGCTGGCAGATCAGGCGGCAGGCTGGCGACGCATGCGCGGCGTGTTCGGCGTTGGTGATCTTGCGGCTGCGCAGCCGCGATTGCTGATACAGCTGCTGCACCAGGCCGTTGCCGGTGTGGTCGTAGGTAATGCCCGAGGTGTGCCGCAGCAGATCCTGAACCGTCATCTGCCGCTTCAGCGGTACGAGGTCGAGCTTGCCGTTGTTCTCGACGCCGACCTTCAGGTCGGCAAATTCCGGATGAATTTCGCGACGGGGTCGCCGAGGATGAAATGACCGTCCTCGATCAGCATCATGATGCCGACCGAGACGATCGGCTTGGTCATCGGAGAAGATGCGGAAGATGGTGTCGTGCGCCATCGGCGCGGAAGCCGCCGGGGTTTGGCGTGCCGATCGCGTCGAACCAGCCGATCTGGCCGCGCCGCGCCACCATCACGGTCATGCCTGGCAGGGTTCCCTTCTCGATCTCGCGCTTGAACGCATCCGACATGCGCTGCAACCGGACGGGGGAAAGACCCAGCGATTCCGGTTTGGCGGGGGAGCGACGGGGTCTGCGGGGCAGGGGCGTGCTTTGCGGCTGTTTGCGCGGTCATGGTCTCTCCGTGTTGCTCTCGTCGTTGCCGGATCGGGCAACGTCTATTGTTGGGGTGGGGGCAAGTCGTGGCGCAGAACCCCCGGTTGAACAACGCGTTTTCCGCAACGAACCACCAGCGGTTTGCCGCCGTGCCGACAGGTGGGCTATTGTGCAAACTGAGGGTGCGGGATCGCCAGCGGTTATCCGCTTCGCCCTTGCAATCGGGGCATCGCCTATGCTTGAAACGGCGCGGATCGGCGGCGACGCGGGTTCCCTGTAGGAGTGTAGCTCAATTGGTAGAGCACCGGTCTCCAAAACCGGGGGTCGCAGGTTCGAGCCCTGCCACTCCTGCCAGCTAAATCAACATGGTGGCGGCCTTCGACGGTTTCTGCAGCCCAAAAACCCGTGTCGGCAAGCTGATGGCAACGGATGGCGCGGCCGTCCACCGACAGCTGGCGATGGCGTCGTCAAACAGCGTCGTGCGCGACGGGGATCGCCGCCGGAACCATTACGCCGCGCGGGTTTTGCTCTTTCTTCGGTCCGCAGTCGGCGAGCTTCAGCTCTTTTTAATGCTTGGGCTTCGTCGTAGGCCGATGCTGGATCCATGGGCGCTGTGGTGGCAGAGCCGCCGCTTGAGCTTTCTAACCGACGTCGCCAGAACTGTCCCGCTGAGCATTCAGCCAATAAACATCCGCCTTGCCCTCCGGGTGACCATCGGCGCTCCAGAGATAGTAGGCACGTTCTGGCGTAATCTGTCTCATCCAAGTTTGGCATGACTTCTCCCTTCGATCGACACGCACAGCCCCAGGGCAAGGGTAAGTCTTGCTCCGACAAGGTTAGTCGAAATGTTGGTAGATCTCGCCATGCGCCGCACAAGGCGAATGGGAGAGCGAGCAGAATCCGAACCGTTGCTGCGGCCGTGGCTGTCGCATCGGTGGGGATAACCCCGACAGACCGAGGCGATTCGGCTTGTGGCTCGACCTTGATGGCGGTACGGGGCAGCCAAAAGGGCTCTGGAATCAATTCGCGCCAGTTCCCGCCTACCTTGACCTTTGGCCGCGCCCGGCGGTAGCATACCCGCCACCTGCTGCCGGCCCGCTTTGACGGATATCCGGCGCGGCTTTGAATTCCCCGAACAATCGAGCCCGCTGTGCCGGCTCATCCTTCAGAGAGAGGGCTGGGCGCTAGAGGGCTGTTCGGATTTCGCTTAAACCTGACAATCGTCTCGACGGACGCGATCAACCAACGATGGCTTTCAGCCCGTTCAAATTCCTGCAGGAAGTGCGCTCGGAGACCGCCAAGGTCACCTGGCCGACGCGCCGCGAGACGACGATCACCACGCATCATGGTGTTCGTGATGGTGGCGCTGGCTTCGATCTTCTTCTTCGCCGTCGGATCTGATCATCCGCTGTTCTCGTCACCTTCTTGCTGGGCATCCACTGATGAAGCGCCGGAACTCAAACGATGGACAAGCGCTGGTATATCGTTCACGCCTATTCGAACTTCGAAAAGAAGGTCACGGAATCGATCCGCGAGCAGGCGAAGCAGCGCGGGCTCGAGGAACTGTTCGAGCAGGTGCTGGTGCCGACCGAAGAGGTCACCGAGGTGCGCCGCGGCCGCAAGGTCGACGCCGAGCGCAAGTTCTTCCCGGGCTATGTGCTGGTGAAGATGAAGCTGACCGACGAAGCCGTTCCATCTGATCAAGAACACGCCCGAAGGTGACCGGCTTCCTCGGCGCCGAAAACAAGCCGATGCCGATCTCGGAAGCCGAAGCCATGCGGATCCTGCACCAGGTGCAGGAAGGCGTGGAACGGCCGAAGGCGTCGGTGTCGTTCGAGATCGGCGAGAACGTGCGCGTGGCCGATGGCCCGTTCGCGTCGTTCTCCGGCGTGGTCGAGGAAATCGACGAGGCGCGTTCGCGCGTAAAGGTCGCGGTGTCGATCTTCGGCCGCGCCACGCCGGTCGAACTGGAATTCGGTCAGGTCGAGAAGGTCTGATCGAGACGTCATTGCCGGATCAGTCCGGGCATGACGACAGTGGAAGCGGCGAGCGCTTCCGAACAGCCGTGGGAGGAGATGGACGATCGCCAGCCGTCATTGAACCGCACCACGGTCCTGTGAAACTTCCGAGATCGTCCGGAGCAACATGAGGAGTGACAGCATGGCAAAGAGAGTGACCGGATACCTGAAATTGCAGGTGCCGGCCGGTGCGGCAGATCCTTCGCCCCCGATCGGTCCCGCGCTTGGTCAGCGCGGTCTCAACATCATGGAATTCTGCAAGGCGTTCAACGCGCAGACGCAGAAGGAAGAGAAGAACACCCCCGATTCCGGTGGTGATCACGATCTACGCCGATCGTTCGTTCACCTTCGAGATTGCAGACGCCGCCGATGTCCTTCTTCCTCAAGACAGGCCGCCAAGATCCAGTCCGGCTCGAAGCTGCCGGGCCGCGACAAGGCCGGCCAGGTGACCAAAGCGCAGGTGCGCGAGATCGCCGAGAAGAAGATGAAGGATCTCAATTGCGATACCATCGAGGCGGCCATGAAGATGGTCGAGGGCTCCGCCCGTTCGATGGGTCGTGGAAGTTGCGGGGTAACGGACCATGGCAATCGGAAAACGTTTGAAGAAGGCCCGCGAGGGTGTCGATCGCGAGAAGCTCTATCCGCTCGCGGATGCCATCAAGATGGTCAAGGAACGCGCCAAGTCGAAGTTCGACGAGACGATCGAGATCGCGATCAATCTCGGCGTCGACCCGCGTCACGCCGATCAGATGGTTCGCGGCGTCGTCACGCTGCCGAACGGCACCGGCCGCACCTTGCGCGTCGGCGTGTTCGCGCGTGGCGCCAAGGCGGAAGAAGCCAAGGCGGCGGGTGCCGACGTCGTCGGCGCCGAAGACCTGGTCGAGAAGGTGCAGGGCGGTCAGATCGATTTCGACCGCTGCATCGCCACCCCGACATGATGCCGCTGGTCGGCCGCCTCGGTAAGGTGCTCGGCCCGCGCGGCATGATGCCGAACCCGAAGATCGGCACCGTGACGATGGACGTCGCCAACGCCGTGAAGGGCGCCAAGGGCGGCTCGGTCGAATTCCGCGTCGAGAAGGCCGGCATCGTGCAGAGCCGGCATCGGCAAGGCGTCGTTCTCGGAAGAGAAGCTGGTGCAGAACGTCAAGGCGCTCGCGGACGCGGTCGCCAAGGCGAAGCCCGCCGGCGCCAAGGGCACCTACATCCAGCGCGTGGCGGTTTCCTCCACCATGGGCCCGGGCGTGAAGGTCGAGCCGGGCACTGCTGCTCGGCTAAGCTCGTCGAAAACGTCTTAAGACGAACCAGAAGGGCGGAATCGGGCGACCGATTCCGTCCCTTAGTTCGTGTTGATGCCGGCCAGGTCGTTCCCTGCGTAATCGTCATGCCGCAGCCTGGAACAGACTGGATGCCAAGGCCATACGGAAGAGACAATATGCCGCGAGCAAGGTCCTGATCTATTCGCGTTTCCCGAAAGGCCCTGATGGTGCGCATCGGCGAGCGGTTTGAACTGCTGGACGCGGCCGGCAAACCGCCGCAGTGAGGTCTTCACCGGCAGACCAGCTCGTCCGGCATTCGCGCGATGATCACGGCAGGCGGCACGCCGCTGCGGGGCGGCGACGATGGACACCCTGCCGTCAGCTCGCGCGCGATCGTCTGCTACGGCACCGGCTACGACGGCGTCGATCTGGCCGGCGGCGGCGCAGCGCAAGGATCGCGGTCGGTCACAGCCCGGGCTGCGAACGCGTCCGTCGGTTGCCGATCATGGCGGTGACCCTGATGCTGGCGACCACGCGGCGCTTGCTGCCGGCTGACGATTATGTGCGAAGCGGAAGCTGGGCGGCCGCAAAACCGTCGCCGCTGATGCGCCCGCAGGCCGGGCAATGCTCGGCCGCCGCGTCGGCGTCTACGGCATGGGCGAGATCGGCCGCAAGATCGCGTCGCGCGTCGCGGCGTTCGAGACCGAGGTCGGCTATTTCAGCCGCAGCAGGCACGACGTGCCCTATCAATATTTGCCGACGCTCGAGGCGCTGGCGGAATGGTGCAGCGTTCTGATGGTCGCGGTTCGCGCCGGCGCGGATACCAATCACGCCGTCGAATGCCGGGTATCCTGCAAAAAGCTCGGCAAGGACGGCTACGTCGTCAACATCTCGCGCGGCTCGGTCATCGATCAGCAGGCCTGGTCGCGGCGCTGACCGGACACAGACCATCGCCGGCGCCGGCCTCGATGTGTTCGAGAGGAGCCGCATGCGCCGGATGCGCTGACCGCGCTGCCGAATGTCGTGCTGACCCCGCATATCGGCGGCCACACGCTGGAATCGCATCGTGGCGATGCAGGACTGCGTGATCGCCAATCTCGAGGCGTATTTCGCCGGCAAGCCGCTGGCCTATGCGGTGAGGTGAACCGCGTCGCGAGGCTCAACCGTTCATGATGCACGGAGACAACTCGATATCCTCAACCGTGCAACTTGCTCGTTGCGCGCAGCGTGCGGCGCGCGATCCAACTACGCATCACGTTCTCCTCTGGGTCAGGGAAGGCGGGAATAGAGGGCGAGGGCCGACGGCAGCACGATGGCGATCAGGTCGAAGGCGGCATAATGATCGTGCCCCGACGCGATCATCACGAGATGCAGCAGGGCGTGGGCTGCCAGGAAAGCCTGCGCCGGCAACCGCCGCCGGGCCAATACCGAGGGCCGCCAGACGCGTGCGGCAAGCGCCAGACCGGCGACGAGAATGGCTGCGCCGATGTCCTGGATGAAGTGCGGGTTATAGGGACCGGTCTCGGACACTCCCGGCACGGCTCTCGTACCAGGCCGGGCCGGCCAGCAGCATCATCAATCCGTTGAGCGACGGTGAGTACCGCCAAAACGGCTGCAATGGATCTGCGCATGGGAACCTCCTGCGGCCAAGACGAGCGATGGGGGGTGCCGTGGCTAGAATCGCGGCAACAAAAATTAGGACCCTTCGTGGTCCTAAAATGCCCGGAAATTAGCTCTTGGCAAGCCGGAAAGAGTCGTTAAACAATCGTTTCCGGGCGTGCTGGCTGTTGCTGGCACGTCTGTGCTCGCATTCCGAAAACCCGATACGGTAGGAGATCATTCCTTTCAGGACATCCGCATGGATTGCTCGAAAGGAAGGAAAACCCGTCGCTTTGGATGGATGTGCGGCAGGGGTCTTTCGGCTTGCCGGATGACCTCGATCCTGTCCAAGACTGCAGGCGCCCGCGAACGAAACGCAAGTTTCTTCAACGGCTTAATCTCACGGCCTGCATAGACGGGTGAAGACCGGATTTCGCTTCGACGTCGCCTCGCGCGGCGCGATGGCTGATTTGGTTCGAACCTCGACACCCCGCGCCATCTGGGTTCGGGAGGGCAGGCTTATCAAATGTCGTCCTGCCCGGCGTGTCCTTGAGACTGGTGTCTAGAGGTCAGGTTTTGGGCGGGACGATGGGTGTAACCCGGCGGTCCTGCCTCTTAGGCGAAGGCCGCCAACCGGAGAGAGCTTGCTGTGGAAAGAGCGGCAAAAAGGACGCGGTTGACGCGCTGAACGAGGCTCTTCAAGACCACCAGCGTTGCAGTCGTCGCCCACTATTCCGGCCTCACCGTGGCCCAGATGCAGAAGCTGCGCATGCAGATGAAGCAGGCGGGTGCGTCGGTGAAGGTCTCGAAGAACCGTCTCGCCAAAATTGCTCTTGAAGGCACGGACGTCGTTGCCATCGGCTCCCTGCTGAAGGGGCCGACCGTGATCGCGACTTCAAACGATCCGGTAGCGGCGCCGAAGGTTGCCATCGAATTCGCCAAGGCGAACGAACAGTTCGTCATTCTCGGCGGCTCGATGGGTAAAACCGTCCTGAATGTCGAACGGCGTGAAGGCGCTTGCCTCGCTGCCGTCGCTGGATGAACTGCGCGGCAAGATTGTCGGCCTCCTTGTGGCGCCGGCGACCAAGATCGCTCAGCTCTCCACTGCGCCCGCGGCCAAGCTCGCGCGCGTCGTTCAGGCCTATGCCTCAAAGAGCGAAGCGGCCTGACGCCCTTCGCTAAATCAAACCTGGTTCGAACCAATACGCTTAAGGAAACAGATCAATGGCTGACTTACAGAAAATCGTCGACGACCTCTCGAGCCTGCACCGTGCTCGAAGCTGCCGAGCTCGCAAAGCTCCTCGAAGAAAAGTGGGCGTGTCCGCTGCTGCCGCCGTCGCGGTGGCCGGTCCGGCTGCTCGGCGCTGCCGTCGCTCCGGCTGAAGAGAAGACCGAGTTCACGGTCGTCCTCGCTGGCCGCCGGCGAAAAGAAGATCGAAGTCATCAAGGAAGTCCGCGCCATCACCGGCCTGGGCCTCAAGGAAGCCAAGGACCTCGTCGAAGGCGCGCCCAAGCCGGTCAAGGAAGGCGTGAACAAGGACAGAGGCCGACAAGCTCAAGGCTCAGCTCGAGAAGGCTGGCGCCAAGGTCGAGCTCAAGTAACGCGGGTTACTTCGGCGAAATCCCGGATGAGCGACGTGCGACCTGGGATCACATACAAGAGAGTGCGTGACGGTGGGGTCAGATCCGGACGCACGGTCGTACACAGGAAATGTGGGGATTCGCGGGGTTAACCCTCGAATCTCCACGATTGCCGCCCCATATCGGGGCGGCAGCAGGAAAACGCGGTAGGCGGCGGGGACGGCAGCGTTCCTGTGCGTAAGCCGTTGGGAGACAGTCAGATTTCGGGCTTTTTCAGTCCGTGAAGCGGAAAGTTGAGACGGGCGGGTGCAGTCATGCGCCCCGCGCGTCGTTTTGCGTTTTGAAGGTCTGAGAGTGCGAATTCAGGACTTAATTCCTGAAATTGGGCTTCGTTCCTTTCGAAGCGATCTGAAATTCAACCCGGGGGCGATGGCAGTCGCGCTTCGGAAGGTTCGCCCATCAAGGGCGACGAAAATGAGAGGCCACGATGGCGCAGCAGACATTCACCGGTCGCAAACGCGTTCGCAAGTTCTTCGGACACATCAAGGAAGTCGCCGAGATGCCGAACCTCATCGAGGTTCAGAAGGCGTCCTATGACCAGTTCCTGATGGTCGAGGAGCCCCAGTCGGCGGCCGGCTGGACGAGGGACTGCAGGCGGTGTTCCGCTCGGTGTTCCCGATCTCGGATTTCTCGGGCACCTCGATGCTGGAATTCGTCCGCTACGAATTCGAGCCGCCGAAATACGACGTCGACGAGTGCCGCCAGCGCGGCATGACCTATGCTGCGCCGCTGAAGGTGACGCTGCGCCTGATCGTGTTCGATATCGACGAGGAAACCGGCGCCAAGTCGGTCAAGGACATCAAGGAGCAGGACGTCTACATGGGCGATATCCCGCTCATGACCATGAACGGCACCTTCGTCGTCAACGGCACCGAGCGCGTCATCGTCTCGCAGATGCACCGTTCGCCCGGCGTGTTCTTCGACCACGACAAGGGCAAGACCCATTCGTCCGGCAAGCTGTTGTTTGCCGCGCGCGTGATTCCGTATCGCGGTTCCTGGCTCGACATCGAGTTCGACGCCAAGGACATCGTGTTCGCGCGCATCGACCGCCGCCGCAAGATTCCCGTGACCTCGCTGATGTACGCGCTCGGTCTCGACGGCGAGACGATCCTGTCCACCTTCTACAAGAAGATCAATTTCAAGCGCGCCAAGGAAGGCTGGCGCGTGCCGTTCGACGCCGCCCGTTTCCGCGGCTACTCGACCATCAACGACCTGATCGACGCCGACACCGGCAAGGTCGTGCTCGAGGCCGGCAAGAAGCTGACCGTGCGCGCCGCGCGCCAGTTGCAGGAAAAGGGCCTCAAGGCGCTGCGTCTGTCGGACGAAGAGCTGGTCGGCAACTATCTCGCCGAGGACCTCGTCAATCCGAAGACCGGTGAAATCTACGCCGAAGCCGGCGAGGAACTCACCGAGAAGTCGCTGAAGGCGCTCAACGAGCAGGGCTACAAGGAACTGCCGCTGCTCGACATCGACCACGTCAATGTCGGCGCCTACATCCGCAACACGCTGCATGCCGACAAGAACATGACGCGTGAAGACGCGCTGTTCGACATCTATCGCGTGATGCGTCCCGGGCGAGCCGCCGACCATCGACTCGGCCCAGACCATGTTCCAGTCGCTGTTCTTCGACAGCGAGCGCTACGACCTGTCCGCGGTCGGCCGCGTCAAGATGAACATGCGCCTCGAACTCGACGCGCCCGACACCCATCGCACGCTGCGCAAGGAAGACATCCTGGCCGTCATCAAGACGCTGGTCGACCTGCGCGACGGCAAGGGCGAGATCGACGACATCGACCATCTCGGCAACCGCCGTGTGCGTTCGGTCGGCGAATTGATGGAGAACCAGTACCGCATCGGCCTGCTGCGCATGGAGCGCGCGATCAAGGAGCGCATGTCCAGTGTCGATATCGACACCGTGATGCCGCAGGACCTGATCAACGCCAAGCCGGCGGCTGCCGCGGTGCGCGAGTTCTTCGGCTCCTCGCAGCTGTCGCAGTTCATGGACCAGACCAACCCGCTGTCGGAAATCACCCACAAGCGCCGCTCTCGGCGCTTGGACCGGGCGGTCTGACCCGCGAGCGTGCCGGCTTCGAGGTGCGCGACGTGCATCCGACGCATTACGGCCGCATCTGCCCGATCGAGACGCCGGAAGGCCCGAACATCGGCCTGATCAACTCGCTGGCGACGTTCGCGCGCGTCAACAAGTACGGCTTCGTCGAAACGCCCTATCGCAAGGTCAAGGACGGCCGCGTCACCGACGAGGTCGTGTATCTCTCGGCGATGGAGGAGGGCCGCTATCGCGTCGCGCAGGCCAACGTGCCGCTCGACGCCAAGGGCCGCTTCACCGAAGACCTGATCGTCTGCCGTCACGCCGGCGAAGTGCTGCCGATCACGCCGGACAAGGTCGACTACATGGACGTGTCGCCGAAGCAGCTGGTTTCGGTCGGCCGCGGCGCTGATCCCGTTCCTCGAGAACGACGACGCCAACCGCGCGCTGATGGGCTCGAACATGCAGCGCCAGGCGGTGCCGCTGGTTCGCGCCGAGGCGCCGTTCGTCGGCACCGGCATGGAAGGCGTGGTCGCCCGTGACTCGGGTGCCGCGATCGCCGCCCGCCGCTCCGGCGTGATCGACCAGATCGACGCCACCCGCGTCGTGATCCGCGCCACCGAAGATCTCGATCCCACCAAGTCGGGCGTCGATATCTACCGGCTGATGAAGTACCAGCGCTCCAACCAGTCGACCTGCATCAACCAGCGTCCGCTGGTGAAGGTCGGCGACATCGTCAGGAAGGGCGACATCATCGCCGACGGTCCTTCGACCGATCTCGGCGAGCTCGCGCTCGGCCGCAACGTGCTGGTCGCGTTCATGCCGTGGAACGGCTACAACTTCGAAGACTCGATCCTGCTCTCCGAGCGGATCGTGAAGGACGACGTCTTCACCTCGATCCACATCGAGGAGTTCGAGGTGATGGCCCGCGACACCAAGCTCGGACCCGAGGAAATCACCCGCGACATTCCGAACGTCTCGGAAGAAGCGCTGAAGAACCTCGACGAAGCCGGCATCGTCTATATCGGCGCCGAAGTCCGCGCCGGCGACATCCTGGTCGGCAAGATCACGCCGAAGGGCGAAAGCCCGATGACGCCGGAAGAAAAGCTGCTGCGCGCCATCTTCGGCGAAAAGGCTTCCGACGTCCGCGATACCTCGCTCCGCGTGCCCCCGGGCGTGCAGGGCACGATCGTGGAAGTGCGCGTGTTCAACCGTCACGGCGTCGACAAGGACGAGCGTGCGCTGGCGATCGAGCGGGAAGAGATCGAGCGTCTGGCCAAGGACCGCGACGACGAACAGGCGATTCTCGACCGCAACGTCTACGGCCGCCTCGCGGAGCTGCTGGAAACCGCCAGGGCATCGCGGGTCCCGAAGGGCTTCAAGAAGGACACCAAGATCACGCGCGCCGTGCTCGAGGAGTATCCGAAGTCGCAGTGGTGGATGTTTGCTTCGCCGAACGACAAGCTGATGAGCGAAATCGAGGCGATGCGGAAGCAGTACGACGAATCGAAGAAGGGCCTTGAACAGCGCTTCCTCGACAAGGTCGAAAAGCTGCAGCGTGGCGACGAATTGCCGCCCGGCGTGATGAAGATGGTCAAGGTCTTCGTCGCGGTGAAGCGCAAGATCCAGCCCGGCGACAAGATGGCCGGCCGTCACGGCAACAAGGGCGTGGTGTCCAAGATCGTTCCGATCGAGGACATGCCGTTCCTCGAGGACGGTACGCACGCGGACATCGTGCTCAATCCGCTCGGCGTGCCCTCGCGCATGAACGTCGGCCAGATTCTGGAGACGCATCTCGGCTGGGCCTGCGCAGGCCTCGGCAAGCGCATCGGCCAGACCATCGACGCCTACTATCAGAAGCAGGATCTCAGCCGCTGCGCGAGACCCTGAAGAAGATCTATGGCGACGATGAAACCATCAAGACGCTGAACGACAACGAGCTGATGGAGCTTGGCAAGAATCTGAGCCACGGCGTGCCGATCGCGACGCCGGTGTTCGACGGCGCCAAGGAAGCCGACATCGAGGAGATGCTGAAGCTCGCGGGCTTCGACGCCTCCGGCCAGTCGACCGTCTATGACGGCCGCACCGGCGACGCCTTCGACCGCAAGGTGACGGTGGGCTACATCTACATGCTCAAGCTGCACCATCTGGTCGACGACAAGATCCACGCGCGTTCGATCGGTCCGTACTCGCTCGTCACCCAGCAGCCGCTGGGCGGCAAGGCGCAGTTCGGCGGGCAGCGTTTCGGCGAAATGGAGGTGTGGGCGCTGGAAGCTTACGGCGCGGCCTACACGCTGCAGGAAATGCTGACCGTGAAGTCGGACGACGTCGCCGGCCGTACCAAGGTGTACGAGGCGATCGTGCGCGGCGACGACACGTTCGAGGCGGGTATCCCGGAATCGTTCAACGTGCTGGTCAAGGAAATGCGCTCGCTCGGCCTCAACGTCGACCTGCACAACTCCAAGGTCGGACCGGCGCCGACGTCCGAGGCGGCTGAGTAACGCTTGAGATTCCATGTCCGGCCAGAAGCGCGAAGCATGCCTTCGCGCAGATCGGGCCGGGCATCCGCGCCCTCTCGGACGTTGAGCGGGGCGCGCGCTAAAGAAGAGTTTCGAATTTGCTGCCGGTGACGATCGGCACGCGAGGAGAAGACGATGAACCAAGAAATTATGAATCTCTTCAATCCGACGACGCCGGCTCAGGTCTTCGACCAGATCCGGATTTCGATTGCGTCCCCGGAGAAGATTCTGTCCTGGTCCTACGGCGAGATCAAGAAGCCGGAGACCATCAACTACCGGACCTTCAAGCCGGAGCGCGACGGCCTGTTCTGCGCCCGCATCTTCGGGCCGATCAAGGATTACGAGTGCTTGTGCGGCAAGTACAAGCGGATGAAGTACAAGGGCATCATCTGCGAAAAGTGCTCGGTCGAAGTGACGCTGTCGCGCGTCCGGCGCGAGCGCATGGGCCATATCGAACTGGCCGCGCCCGTTGCCCACATCTGGTTCCTGAAGTCGCTGCCGTCCCGCATCGGCCTTCTGCTCGACATGACGCTGAAGGATCTCGAGCGGATTCTGTACTTCGAATATTACGTCGTGCTGGAGCCCGGCCTGACCGCGCTCAAGGACCGTCAGCTGCTGTCGGAAGACGAGTACCTGAAGGCGCAGGACGAATACGGCCAGGATCTGCTTCACCGCCATGATCGGCGCGGAAGCGATCCGCGAACTGCTGAAGGGGCTTGAGCTCGAAAAGCTCGAGCAGTCGCTGCGCGCGGAGATGCACGAGACCGAGTCCGACATCAAGCACAAGAAGCTCGCCAAGCGCCTGAAGATCGTCGAGGCGTTCCGCTATTCCGGCAACAAGCCGGAGTGGATGATCCTGACCGTGGTGCCGGTGATTCCGCCGGACCTGCGTCCGCTGGTGCCGCTCGACGGCGGCCGCTTTGCGACCTCGGACCTCAACGACCTCTACCGCCGCGTCATCAACCGCAACAACCGCCTGAAGCGGCTGATGGAGCTGCGCGCGCCCGACATCATCATCCGCAACGAAAAGCGCATGCTGCAGGAGGCCGTCGACGCGCTGTTCGACAACGGCCGCCGCGGCCGCGTCATCACCGGCGCCAACAAGCGTCCGCTGAAGTCGCTGGCCGACATGCTCAAGGGCAAGCAGGGCCGCTTCCGGCAGAACCTGCTCGGCAAGCGCGTCGACTATTCCGGCCGTTCGGTGATCGTGGTCGGTCCCGAACTGCGGCTGCATCAGTGCGGCCTGCCGAAGAAGATGGCGCTCGAACTGTTCAAGCCGTTCATCTATTCGCGGCTCGACGCCAAGGGCCTGTCCACCACCGTGAAGCAGGCGAAGAAGCTCGTCGAGAAGGAGCGTCCCGAGGTCTGGGATATCCTCGACGAGGTGATCCGCGAGCATCCGGTGCTGCTTGAACCGCGCGCCGACGCTGCATCGCCTCGGCATTCAGGCGTTCGAGCCGGTGCTGATCGAGGGCAAGGCGATCCAGCTGCATCCGCTGGTTTGCGCGGCGTTCAACGCCGACTTCGACGGCGACCAGATGGCCGTGCACGTTCCGCTGTCGCTGGAAGCGCAGCTCGAAGCGCGCGTGCTGATGATGTCGACCAACAACATCCTGCATCCGGCGAACGGCCAGCCGATCATCGTGCCGTCGCAGGACATCGTGCTCGGCCTCTACTACGTGTCGATCATGCGCGAAGGCCTGCCCGGCGAGGGCAAGATCTTCGGCGACATGGCCGAACTCGAGCACGCCCTGCATTCGAAGGTCATCCACCTCCACACCAAGATCAAGTATCGCTGGGAGGGCATCGACGAGACCGGCAAGCATGGCCAAGCGCTGGATCGAAACCACCGCCGGGCCGCGTCATGCTCGGCAAGCTGCTGCCGAGGTCGCCGAAGATCTCGTACGACATCATCAACAAGCTGATGACCAAGCGCGAAATCTCCGGCGTGATCGATCAGGTCTATCGTCACTGCGGCCAGAAGGAGACGGTGATCTTCTGCGACCGCATCATGGCGCTCGGCTTCTACAACGCGTTCAAGGCCGGCATCTCGTTCGGCAAGGACGACATGGTGGTGCCGCACACCAAGTGGAAGATCGTCGACGACCACACGTACGCTCGGCGAAGGATTTCGAGCAGCAGTACAACGACGGCCTGATCACCCATGGCGAGAAGTACAACAAGGTGGTCGACGCCTGGTCGAAGGCGACCGAAGAAATCGCCAAGGAGATGATGAAGCGAAATCTCCTCGACCAAGAAGACGGCCGAAAGGCGCCGACGCCGACATCAACTCGATCTACATGATGGCGCATCCGGGCGCGCGCGGTTCGCCAGGCGCAGATGCGTCAGCTCGCCGGTATGCGCGGCCTGATGGCGAAGCCGTCGGGCGAGATCATCGAGACGCCGATCATTTCCAACTTCAAGGAAGGTCTGTCGGTGCTCGAGTACTTCAACCTCGACCCACGGCGCCCGCAAGGGCCTCGCGGACACCGCGTTGAAGACGGCGAACTCCGGTTACCTGACCCGCCGTCTGGTCGACGTGGCGCAGGACTGCATCATCACGCAGGACGATTGCGGCACCAAGCTCGGCATCAACGATGCAGCGCCATCGTCGATGCCGGTCACGGTCGTCGCTTCGCTGGCGTCGCGCATTCTCGGCCGCACCGCGGGCGAGGACCTGCGCGATCCCGGCGACCAACAAGGTCGATGGTCAAGCGCCGGCGACGCTGATGGAAGAGACGCATGTCGACGCCATCCAGCAGGCACGGCATCCAGGAAGTGAAGATCCGTTCGGCCCTGACCTGCGAACTCGATCAACGGCATCTGCGGCAAGTGCTACGGCCGCGATCTCGCCCGCGGCACGCCGGTCCGGTCAACATCGGCGAGGCGCGTGGGCGTGATCGCCGCCCAATCGATCGGTGAGCCGGGCACGCAGCTGACGATGCGCACGTTCCATATTGGCGGCGTGGCGCAGACGGTTGACCAGTCGCTTCATCGAGTCGAACTTCAACGGCAGCGTGAAGATCAAGAACCGCACCGTCGTCAGGGACAGCCAGGGACGCCTCATCGCCATGGGGCGCAACGTCGTGCTGTCGATCACCGATGCCAGTCGGGCAAGGAGTTGGCATCGCAGAAGATTACCCTATGGTGCCCGCTTGCACGTCGACGAAGGCGATAGCGTCAAGCGCGGCGCACGTCTGGCTCAGTGGGACCCGTACATGCGACCGATCCTGACCGAGGTCGACGGTGTCGCCGGAGTTTGCCGGATCTGGTGGAGGGCGCATCGGTCTAAGGAGCAGACGGACGAGGTGAAACGGCACGACGAACCGCGTGATCGTCGATTGGCGAGCGACGCCGCGAGGTGCCGATCTCAAGCCCGCGGTCGTCATCAAAGAGTCGAAGGGCGGCAAGCCGTGCTGCAGCTCGCGCGCGGCGTCGACGCCCGCTATCAGCTGCCGGTCGATGCAATCCTGTCGATCGAGCCGAACGCCAAAGTCAAGGCCTGGCGACGTGCTGGCGCGCATCTCCGCTGTCAGCGTCCGCAAAGACGGCGCGACATTACCGGCGGTCTGCCGCGGGTGGCGGAGCTGTTCGAGGCCCGGCGCCCGAAGGACAACGCGCGATCATTGCGGAGGTCTCGGGCACGGTCCGAGTTCGGCAAGGACTACAAGAACAAGCAGCGCATCACCATCAAGCCGGATGATGCCAACGCCGAGCCCGTGGAGTACCTGATCCCGCGCGGCAAGAGCCTCGCGGTTCAACACGGAGATCGCATCGAAAAGGGTGACTTCGTCTACGACGGGCACCCGGCTCCTCACGACATCCTGGCGATCAAGGGTGTGGAGGAGCTCGCCAACTACCTGATCAACGAGATCCAGGACGTGTACCGGCTGCAGGGCGTGCACCATCAACGACAAGCACATCGAGGTGATCGTGCGCCAAATGCTGCAGAAGGTGGAGATCGAGGATCCGGGCGAGACCGACCTGCTCAAGGGTGAACAGATCGATCGCATCGAGTTCGATGAGCAAAATCTGGCCACCGAGAAGGCGGGCAAAGCGTGGCGACCGCCAAGCCGGTGCTGCTCGGGATCACCAAGGCGATCCTTGCAGACACGCAGCTTCATCTCCGCGGCCTCTTTCCAGGAGACGACGCGCGTGCTGACGGAGGCCGCCGTCAACGGCAAGGCCGACATGCTGGAAGGCCTCAAGGAGAATGTCATCGTTGGTCGTCTGATTCCGGCCGGTACCGGCGGAATGTTGCGCCGTATCCGTAAGGTCGCGGCCAAGCGCGACGAGCTGATCGCCAAGGAAAGGCGAAGGTCGACGCGGAACGGGCCCTGGTGGCACCCGAAGACGGCGTCGTGATCCGGCCGCCCGAGCTGCCGGCGTCGCCGCACCGAGGCGGCCGCGGAGTAACGGCAACTTAGACCTTGTGCGGCGGCAGCGGCCCAAACGGGATCTCGTTTGGGCCGCTCGCTTACATTGCGCGGCTTTAAGATTGCTGGCGAACAGGCGGCTTTGCCATTACCGCAGGCCATGGACGCGCGGCCAAAAACGCTGCGTGCGGCATCATTGGGGCGCCCCGCGCAGGCGCCCGCCCTGCCGAGCGACCAAATAATTCGAATTCGGCGCCCGAGGGGGTGTTGACGTGTCGGGAGGGCGCGTATATTTTCCGCGCACCTCGCGGCAGGTGGTAGGCCATTTGGTCGGCGTGGGTGATGTCGTCCCCGCCCTGGTCCAGACGCTGCCGTCGTCAAGCAGAGGACAATTCAGGCCAAGATCCGGAGTTCGCGCGAGCGAACGGCTGGATCCTCTGGAATATGCGAGCCGGGCGCCGCTCAGGCGGACCTCCGCGGCGGGTTTTGGCGTACGGGCTCGCGAAATCGCTGGCAAAGGTGAACGTGGCGCATGCCGACTATTCAGCAATTGATCCGCAAGCCGCGGACGCAGAAGACCTACCGCGAAAAGGCGCCGCCATATGGAGGCGTGTCCGCAAAAGCGCGGGGTTTGTACGCGCGTCTACACCACGACACCCAAGAAGCCCAATTCGGCGCTGCGCAAGGTCGCCAAGGTACGCTTGACCAACGGCTTTGAAGTGATCGGCTACATCCCGGGCGAGGGCCACAATCTGCAGGAGCATTCGGTCGTGATGATCCGTGGTGGCCGCGTCAAAGACCTGCCCGGCGTGCGCTATCACATCATCCGCGGCGTGCTCGACACCCAAGGCGTCGCCGACCGCAGGCAGAGACGCTCCAAATACGGAGCCAAGAGGCCCAAGTAGTGGGCCTCTTTGCATAGGTCGTCCCGCCGAGCCGATCTTGAGCGGCGTGGGCCTACGCAACGAACGAAGCAAGTTTGACCGATTGAGGAAGAGAGCAAATGTCGCGCCGGCACAGGGCTGAGAGACGCGAGGTCAATCCGGACCCGAAGTTCAATGACTTGGTGATTTCCAAGTTCATGAACTCGATCATGCGGCAGGGCAAGAAGTCGGTCGCCGAGCGCATCGTTTACGGTGCGCTCGACCGTATGCAGAGTCGCGCCAAATCCGATCCGATCCAGATGTTTCACTCGGCGCTCGAGAATGTGATGCCCGCCGTCGAAGTGCGCTCGCGGCGCGTCGGTGGCGCCACCTACCAGGTGCCGGTGGAGGTGCGCACCGAACGCCGTCAGGCGCTGGCCATCCGCTGGCTCATCACGGCGCGCGCGCGGCCGCAACGAAAAGACCATGGAGGAGCGGCTTTCGGGCGAGCTTCTCGATGCTGCCAACAACCGCGGCACAGCGGTGAAAAAGCGGGAGGACACGCACAAGATGGCGGAGGCGAACCGAGCCTTCTCGCATTACCGCTGGTGATCAGGACCCATAGGCGAGCATATGCCGCGAACGCATAAAATCGAGGACTACCGCAACTTCGGCATCATGGCCCACATCGATGCGGGCAAGACAACGACGACCGAGCGGATCCTCTACTACACGGGCAAGACCTACAAGATCGGCGAGGTGCACGACGGCGCCGCGACCATGGATTACATGGAGCAGGAGCAGGAGCGCGGCATTACCATTACGTCGGCCGCCACCACCTGTTTTTGGGCCGGCAAGCGCCTCAATATCATCGACACGCCAGGCCACGTCGATTTTACCATCGAAGTGGAGCGGTCGCTGCGGGTGCTCGATGGTGCCGTGTGCGTGCTCGATGGCAATCAGGGGTCGAGCCGCAGACCGAGACCGTTTGGCGGCAGGGCGACAAGTACGAGGTGCCGCGCATCATCTTTGCCAACAAAATGGACAAGACGGGCGCCGACTTCGATCAATGCGTCAGCGACATCAAGGTGAAGCTCGGCGCCAGGCCGGTGCCCCTGCAGTTGCCGATCGGCGCGGAGTCGAGCTTCAAGGGCGTGATCGATCTTGTTGGCCATGAAGGCCCTGGTTTGGGAAGGCGACGACAAGGGTGCAAAATTCCACGAGGCGGCGATCCCCGCCGGCCTTCAGGCCAAAGCCGAGCAGTTCCGCGCCGAATTGATCGAAGCAGCCGTCGAGATGGACGACGAGGCGATGGCGGCTTACCTCGACGGCAAGGAGCCGGATGTGGCAACGCTTAAGCGCCTGATCTGCAAGGCCACGGTGACGCGTGCCTTCTATCCCATGCTGTGCGGCTCGGCGTTCAAGAACAAGGGCGTGCAGCCGCTGTTGGATGCGGTGGTGGATTACCTGCCCTCGCCGGCGGACCGCGGAGGCCTTCGAGGTGATCGACGTCAAGACCGACCAGCCGACCGTGCGCAGGCCGGTCGACACCGAGCCCTTGTCGATGCTGGCGTTCAAGATCATGGACGACCCGCACGTGGGTTCGATCACCTTCTGCCGGGTCTACTCGGGCACCGTGAAAAGCGGCACGGCGCTCGCCAACACCACGCGCGACAGGAAGGAGCGGGTCGGCCGCATGTACCTCATGCACGCCGATGAGCGCGAGCAGATCGAGGAAGGCTACGCCGGGGATATCATCGCGCTCGCCGGGCTTAAGGATACGCGTACCGGTGAGACCCTGTCAGATCCGCTGCGGCCGGTGCTGCTCGAGAAGATGGATTTCCCCAACCCCGTCATCGAGATGAAGATCGAGCCGAAGACCAAGGCCGACGTGGAGAAGATGGGGATCGCCCTGCAGAAGCTGGCGGCTGAAGATCCATCCTTCCGAGTGACGACCGACCAGGAAAGCGGCGAGACCATCATCAAGGGCATGGGCGAGCTGCATCTGGACATCAAGGTCGACATCTTGAAGCGCACCCACAAGGTCGAGGTCAACGTCGGTGCACCGCAGGTCGCCTATCGCGAGACCATCGCGCGTTCCGCCGAGGTCGACTACACGCACAAGAAGCAGACCGGCGGCACCGGGCAGTTTGCCCGCGTCAAGCTTCGCCTTGAGCCGAATGGACCCGGCAAGGGCAATGAGTTCGAGACCGAGATCGTCGGCGGTGTCGTGCCGAAGGAGTACATTCCCGGTGTCGAAAGGGCATCGAGTCTGGTCTGGGACAGCGGTGTGCTGATCGGCTTCCCGATGGTCGACATGAAGGCGACGTTGTTCGACGGCGCCTATCATGAGGTGGACTCCAGCACCATTGCCTTCGAGATCGCGGCCCGCAACGCCATGCGCGAGGGTGCGGCCAAGGCCGGCGTTAAGTTGCTCGAGCCGATCATGGATGTTGAAGTGGTCACACCCGGCGACTTCGTCGGCAACGTCATCGGCGACATCAACAGTCGGCGCGGCCAGATCAGGACCCAGGAGATGCGCGGCAACGCCACCGTGGTGCGCGCCAACGTGCCGCTCGCCAACATGTTCGGCTACGTGAGCCAGCTGCGCTCCATGAGCCAGGGACGCGCAATGTATAGCATGCAGTTCGCCCATTACGCGGAGGTTCCGCGCAACGTGGCCGACGAGGTGAAGGCGAAGTACGCGTAAGCATCGAGTGGCGGCCTCGCGGGTGAGGCGAGGTGAAAGGTAGGAGAGCCGAAAATGGCCAAGGCGAAATTCGACCGGACGAAACCGCATTGCAACGTAGGCACGATTGGCCACGTTGACCATGGCAAGACGACGCTGACGGCGGCGCTGACGAAGGTGTCTGCGGACAAGGGTTGGACGTCGACGGCGGTCTCCTACGACCAGGTGGCGAAGGCATCTGAGAGCCAGGGTCGTCGGGATCCGACGAAGATTTTGACGATTGCGACGTCGCACGTTGAGTATTCGACGGGAGAAGCGGCATTACGCGCACGTGGACTGCCCTGGTCATGCGGACTACGTGAAGAACATGATCACGGGTGCGGCGCAGATGGACGGTGCGATCCTGGTTGTTTCTGCGGTTGACGGTCCGATGCCGCAGACGCGGGAGCACATTCTTCTGGCACGTCAGGTCGGCGTTCCCTACATCGTTGTTTTTCTGAACAAGTGCGATGCTGTAGACGACCAGGAGCTGATTGAGCTTGTGGAGATGGAGGTTCGCGAGCTTCTGTCGAAGTATCAGTTTCCGGGCGACGATGTGCCGGTGATCCGTGGCGCTGCGATCCAGGCGCTGAACGGGGAGAAGGGCCCGTTGGCGGACGAGGCGATTTTGAAGCTTTCGAAGCTTTGGACACGTATATCCCGCTGCCTGAGCGCCCGAAGGACCAGCCGTTCCTGATGCCGATTGAGGACGTGTTCTCGATTTCTGGGCGTGGCACGGTGGTGACGGGTCGCATTGAGCGCGGGACGATCAAGGTCGGCGAGGAGGTTGAGATCGTCGGCATCCGTGACACGCAGAAGTCTGTGGTGACGGGTGTTGAGATGTTTCGCAAGCTTTTGGATGCTGGGGAGGCCGGAGACAACGTCGGCTGCCTCGCTGCGCGGCATTGACAAGGATGCGGTCGAGCGTGGTCAGGTGCTGTGCAAGCCGGGCTCGATCAAGCCGCACAAGAAGTTCAAGGCGGAGGCCTACATCTTGACGAAGGAGGAGGGGGTCGGCATACGCCGTTCTTCACGAACTATCGTCCTCAGTTTTACTTCCGCACGACGGACGTGACGGGAGTTGTGTCGCTGCCGGAGGGGACGGAGATGGTGATGCCGGGCGACAACGTTGCGGTAACCATCGAGTTGATCACGCCGATCGCCATGGAGGAGAAGCTTCGCTTCGCCATCCGCGAGGGCGGTCGCACCGTCGGTGCCGGCGTCGTAACTTCCATTATCGAGTAGGGGCTTATAGAGGCGCTCGATCGCAGGCGGGCGCTTCTCACTTTTTGGGGCTAGTGGACGTCAGATGCAAAGTCAGAACATCCGAATTCGGCTCAAGGCCTTCGATCATCGCGTGCTCGATGCATCGACGCGCGAGATCGTCAACACGGCCAAGCGCACGGGAGCCGAGGTTCGCGGCCCCATTCCGCTGCCCACTCGCATCGAACGCTTCACGGTCAATCGCTCGCCGCACATCGACAAGAAGAGCCGAGAGCAGTTCGAGATGCGTACGCACAAGCGTCTGCTCGACATTGTCGATCCGACGCCGCAGACGGTCGACGCGCTGATGAAGCTCGACCTGGCGGCCGGTGTCGACGTCGAGATCAAGCTATAGGAATTGTCGGGTCTGGGGCTACACGTCAGCCCGCCACAAAGCAGCAAGGAAGGGAATGCGAACGACATGCGTTCCGGGTCATAGCGCAGAAAGTCGGCATGACCCGTGTCTTCACCGAGGCGGGGGAGCATATTCCCGTGACCGTGCTGAAGCTCGAGAATGTTCAGGTGCTCGCGCACCGCACCGACGAGAAGAATGGCTACACCGCCCCTGCAATTGGGCGCCGGCCGGCGCAAGGCCAGCCGCCTCACGCGCGCCGACCGGGAGGGCTTTGCCGTCGCCAAGGTCGAACCCAAGCGCAAGCTCGCCGAGTTCCGCGTCAGCCCGGAAAACCTGATCGAGGTGGGGGCGGAAATCACCGCTGATCATTTCGTCAAGGGTCAGATGGTCGACGTCATGGGCACCAGCCAGGGCAAGGGTTTCCAAGGCCCGATGAAGCGCTGGAACTTCCACGGCCTACGCGCCAGCCACGGTGTCTCCGTCGTGCATCGCAGTCACGGCTCGACCGGGCAGCGCCAAGACCCCGGCAAGGTCTTCAAAGGCAAGAAAATGGCCGGTCACATGGGCAGCGAGCGCGTTACGACGTTGAACCTCGAGGTGGTCGACACCGACAAGGACAAGGGGACTGGTGCTGGTGCGCGGCGCGGTACCCGGGACCAAGGGAGGCTGGGTTTTGGTGCGCGATGCGGTCAAGCGGCCGCTGCCCAAGGAGGCGCCGCATCCGGGCGCCTTCCGCAAGGCGGGCGATAGCGCCGGGGCAGCCGCGCCGGCGGGTGCACAACAGGCGGAGCAGCAGTCATGAAGGCCGCAGTCACCACGTTGGATGCGGCGAGCGCCGGTGAGGTTGAGCTCAGCGACGCCATTTTCGAGCTCGAGCCGCGCACGGATTTGATCCACCGCATGGTGCGCTATCAACTGTTGAAGCGCATGGCTGGTACGCATCATGCCCAGGATCGCTCCGAAGTCACGGTCACGGGCAAGAAAACTGTACAAGCAGAAGGGGACCGGTGGCGCGCGTCACGGCGACAAGTCGGTGCCGCAGTGGCGCGGCGGAGGCAAGGTGTTCGGACCCAAGCCGCGCAGCCATGCGATCGAGTTGCCGAAGAAGGTGCGGGCGCTGGCGCTGCGGCACGCCCTGTCGGCTAAGGCTAGGGCCGGCGAGATCGTGGTGCTCGAGAAGGCGGAATCCTTCCGACGGCAAGACCAGAGGGCCTCAAGGAACGGTTCGGCAAGCTCGAACTCACCAATGCGCTGGATCATCGACGGCGCGGACATCGAGCCGGGATTTGCCCGGGCCGCGCGCAACATTCCCAATATCGATGTGCTGCCCGTGCAGGGCATCAACGTCTACGACATCCTGCGGCGCAAGCGCCTGGTGCTCACCAAGGCGGCCGTTGAGGCCCTGGAGGCGCGCTTCAAATGAAGAAAAGAGATGCTCACGACGTCATCCGCGCTCCCCGTCATCACGGAGAAGTCGACGCTCGTGTCCGAGTACAATCAGGTGATGTTCAAGGTGGCGCGCGACGCTTCCAAAGCGGGAGATCAAGGAGGCGGTCGAGAAGCTATTTCGCGTGAAGGTCAAGGCCGTCAACACGCAGGTGCGCAAAAGGTAAGATGATAAGGTCTTCAAGAACATTCGCGCGCGCCTCAGCGATTCCAAGCGCGCCATCATCACCCTCGAAGAGGGCCATTCGATCGACGTGACGACCGGGCTGTGAGGATAGACGATGGCACTTAAAACATATCGGCCGATCACGCCCGGCCTGCGCCAGCTGGTCCTGGTCGACCGCAAAGGTTTGTGGAAGGCGCGCCGGTCAAAATGCTGACCGAAGGCAAGCTCAAGTCCGGCGGCCGCAACAATCACGGCCGTATCACCACGCGCCACATCGGTGGCGGCCACAAACAGGGGCCTATCGGCGCGTCGATTTCCGGCGCGTGAAGCACGACGATGCCGGTAAATCGTCGAGCGGTTGGAATACGATCCCAACCGCACCGCTTTCATCGCGCTGCTCAAATATCAGGACGCCACCTTGTCGTATATTCTGGCGCCGCAGCGCTTGAGCTGTCGGCGACATGGTGGTCTCGGGCGTCAAGGCCGACGTAAAGCCCGGCAACGCGATGCAGCTTGCTTCCATGCCGATCGGCACCATCGTGCACAACATCGAGCTTAAAGGCGGGCGGGGGTGGCAAGATTGCGCGCTCGGCGGGCGCCTACGGTCAGCTGGTCGGCCGCGACTCGGGCTGGGCCATTTTGCGCCTCAACTCCGGTGAGACGCGGCGCGTGCGGGCCGATTGCATGGCAACGGTCGGCAGCCGTCTCGAACCCCGACCATATGAACGAGGTCGACCGGCAAGGCGGGTCGCACGCGCTGGCGGTACGCGCCCGACCGTGCGCTCCATCGCCATGAACCCGGTCGACCATCCCAACGGTGGGCGCACCAAGGGCGGCAAGCACTGGGCGACCCCTGGGGCAAGAGCACCAAGGGCGCCAAGACGCGCAAGAACAAGGCGACGGACCGCTTTTATCGTTCGGCCGCGCCATACGGGCAAGTAAGGAGCACGCGACGTGGCACGCTCGGTCTGGAAAGGTCCTTTTGTCGACGGCTATCTCTTGAAGAAGGCGGAAGCGGGTGCGCGCTTCGGGCCGCAACGAGATCATTCGCATCTGGAGCCGGCGCTCGACGATCCTACCGCAGTTCGTCGGCCTGACCTTCGGGGTCTACAACGGACAAAAGCACATTCCCGTCAACGTGACGGAAGACATGATCGGCCACAAGTTCGGTGAGTTCGCGCCGACGCGTACCTTCCACGGTCACAGCGGCGACAAGAAGGCCGTCAGGTCCAAACCGGCGGCCAGAGGGGTAAAACGTAGGCGAAGGCGAAACACGATGGGCAAGGCGAAGCGGGAGCGGGTGCTCTCCGAGAGCGAGGCGAAGGCGGTGGCGCGCAACCTGCGCGTTTCACCGCAAAAGCTCAACCTGTTGGCGCAACTGATCCGCGGCAAGAAGGTCGAGACCGCGCTCGCGGACCTGGAATTCTCGCGCAAGCGCATCGCCAAGGACGTGCGCAAGTGTGTGATGTCGGCGGTGGCAAACGCCGAGAACAACCATGGGCTCGATGTCAATGATCTCATCGTTAGCCAAGCCTACGTCGGCAAGAATTTGGTGATTAGGCGCTTTCATGCCGTGGCCGCGGCCGCATGAGCGCAATCCAGAAGCCTTTTTCCCAGCTCACGGTGGTCGTGAAGGAGAAGGCGCAAGAGGCGGCGGCGAAGGAGACCGAATAATGGGTCACAAGGTCAATCCGATCGGTCTGCGGGTCGGCATCAATCGGACCTGGGACAGTCGCTGGTTCGCCAGCCGCGGCGAGTACGGCAAGCTGCTGCACGAGGATATGCATATTCGCGACCATATTCTGAAGCAGCGCCGCCAGGCCGGCATTGCTCGCGTGGTGATCGAGCGCCCGCACAAGAAATGCCGGGGTGACGGTGCACACGGCGCGGCCGGGCGTGCTGGATCGGCAAGAAAGGCGCCGATATCGAGAGCTCTGCGCAGCGAGCTGGCAAAGCTGACCTGTCGGAGGTGCATCTCAACTATCGTCGAGGTGCGAAAGCCCGAGATCGACGCCACCCTCGTGGCCGAAACTATTGCCCAGCAACTCGAGCGTCAGGTCGCCTTCCGTCGCGCCATGAAGCGCGCCGTGCAATCCGCCCTGCGTCTGGGCGCCCTCGGCATCCGCATCAATTGCTCAGGTCAGGCTTGGCGGCGCGGAAATTGCCCGCGTCGAGTGGTACCGCGAGGGCCGCGTGCCGCTGCATACCGCTGCGCGCCGACATTGATTTCGGCTATGGGGTCGCGCAAACGGCCTACGGCGTCGTTGGCGTCAAGGTGCTGGATCTTCAAAGGCGAGATCATGGATCACGATCCGATGGCCGCCGAGAAGCGAGCCATCGAGGCCCAGGAAGCGGGCGGCGGCACGGCGGCCGGCGCCGGGGCGGTGGCGATGCCGCGAGCTGGGCCGAACGGCAGGCCGAGTAGCCGAGAGAGGACTGAAAGATCGATGCTACAACCCGTTCGCACCAAATGCCGCAAGGCCCACAAGGGTCGTGATCCATGGCAACGCCAAGGGGTGGAGCGAGCCTGAATTTTGGCTCCTACGGTCTCAAAGCCGTGGAGCCGGAGCGCCTGACGGCGCGCCAGATTGAAGCCGCTCGGCGGGCGATCACGCGTGCCATGAAGCGCGCCGGCCGCGTCTGGATCTGCATCTTCCCGGACGTGCCGGTGACGAAAAAGCCGGCGGAGGTGCGCATGGGTTCGGGCAAGGTGCACCCGAACTCTGGGTGGCGCGCGTCAAGCCGGGTCGGATCATGTTCGAACTCGACGGCGTGAACGAGGGCACCGCGCGCGAGGCCTTGAGTCTCGGGGCGGCCAAGCTGCCAATCAGGACGCGTTTCGTCAAACGGCAGGCCTGAGGGCAAGGATCAAGGAGCGATGCTCGGAGCGGGCGCGATCGGAGTATGAAAGCGGAAGAGTTCAGACACATGTCGGTGGACCAGCTCGAGGATCAGCTGGGTAAACTAAAGAAGGAACAGTTCAACCTGCGTTTTCAGCGCGCCTCCGGCCAGCTGGAGAACACCTCGCGCGTGCGCGAGGTGCGCCGCGACATCGCCCGCATCAAAACGGTGCAGGTGCAGAAGCGCGCCGGCGCAGCAAACAAAGCTTGAGGATCAGGGCATGCCGAGCGCGTACTGCAAGGTGTGGTGGTGTCGGACAAAGAACGCCAAGACCGTGGTGGTCGAGGCTGAGCGCCGCTACATGCACCCTTTGTTCAAGAAGACCGTGCGCCGGTCGGAAGAAGTTCCACGCGCACGACGAGGAGGCCACCTTCAAGGTGGGCGACATCGTGTGGATCGAGGAAGCAGGCCGATCTCCAAGAACAAGCGCTGGTGGTGCTGAAGGACCGTAAGGTCTGAAGCGCCGGGATGGCTCGCTGAGCGCCGAAGAGCAAGCCTGCAACGGAGGACTGGACCGATGATCCAGATGGAGACCAACCTCGACGTGGCCGACAACTCGGGCGCCCGACGCTTGCAGTGCATTAAGGTGCTGGGCGGTTCGAAGCGCAGGTACGCCACGATCGGCGACACCATTGTCGTGACCATCAAGGAAGCGATCCCGCGCGGACGGGTGAAGAAGGGCCAGGTCGCGTGAAGGCCGTAGTGGTGCGCACGGCCAAGGGTGTGCGTCGTCCGGACGGATCGCTGATCCGCTTCGATCGCAACGCCGCGGTCCTGATCAATCCGCAAGGAGAGCCCCGTGGGTACGCGCATATTCGGGCCGGTTACGCGCGAGCTCAGGGGCCAAGAACCACATGAAGATCGTCAGCCTCGCGCCGGAGGTGCTGTAGATGTCGGCCGCCAAGATCAAAAAGGGTGATCAGGTCATCGTTCTCGCCGGTCGTGACAAGGGCAAGAAGGGCGAGGTGTATCAGGTGATGCCACGCGAGAGCGCCGCGCGCTCATGCGCGGCGTCAATATGGTGCGCCGGACATCAGCGCCAATCGCCGTCCCAGGAAGGCGGCATACATCGCCAAGGAGGCGCCGATCCACTTGTCGAACCTGGCGCTCGAAGATCCCAAGGACGGCAAGCCGACCAAGGTCAGTTTCAAGATTTTGCCCGACGGTCGCAAGGTGCGCGTCGCCAAGCGCTCCGGCGAAGAGATTGCAGAAAAGAGATAGCCATGGCCGAAGACGATAAAGCCGCAAAGCCAGCGAAAGCCGAAAAAGCCGGTCCGGATGGTGGCAAGCCCGCCAAGGCGGCCAAGGCTGGCGACAAAGCCAGGCCCGATAAGGCGGCCAAGGGCGAGAGAAGGCGCGCCCAAGGGCAAGGGCAAGGGCGATCAGGGCGGCAAGGCGCAACCGAAGGCGGAAAAGACCGCGCGCACCCCACGGCCGAAGGACTACAAGCCGCGCCTCAAGACCCACTACGAAAAGGTGGTGCGCGAGGATATGACCAAGCAGTTCGGCTACAAGAACCCGCTGCAAATTCCGCGCGTCGAGAAGGTCGTGGTCAACATGGGCATTGGCGAGGCGGTGAACGACCGCAAGAAGGTCGACCTCGCGCGCTAAGGATTTGGCGATGATTGCGGGGCAGCGTCCAGTGGTCACCCGCGCGCGCAAGTCGATCGCGACTTACAAACTTCGCGACGCGCATGCCAATCGGCGCCAAAGGTCACCCTGCGCGGCGATCGCATGTACGAGTTCTGGATCGCCTGGTGACCATCGCCTTGCCGCGGGTGAAAGATTTCAGGGGGCTGAACCCGAAGAGTTTCGATGGTCGCGGCAACTTTGCCCTCGGCCTTCGCGAGCACATCGTGTTTCCGGAGATCAACTGCGACGAAGTCGATGAGATCTGGGGCATGGATGTCATCGTCTGCACGTCGGCAGGAACCGACGAGGAAGCCCGTGCCCTGTTGCGCGGCTTCAATTTTCCATTTCGCACTTGAGGACCCCGACCTGAGGACGGTCGCTGGAGGAATGCATGGCTAAGATCAGTTCCGTCAAGCAAGAACAACCATCGGCGCAAGTTGGTGGCGCAGTATGC
>ERZ1370068.6803-contig-5762_pt1 | contig 44367 bp, 54 predicted proteins | sample MGYA00561227_ERZ1370068 | MGnify/ENA primary metagenome ERZ1370068 (study PRJEB38410, sample SAMEA6850437) | metagenome | study: Metagenomic assessment of the ecological functions of the soil: analysis of the soil microbiota associated with the...
AAGACAGGCGATGCCCCGCTGAGGAAAACCCAGACCGTGGTGAACATCTCCTGGCGAACACGGTGCCGTCGCTCACGGCCAAGGGCATACACTCCACGCTATCCGCACTCGGCATCCAGTCGAGGGCGGCCCCGGTGGTGTCGTCGAGCGTGAAGGATATTCGTACGGGTGCTCCGGCGATGCTGGTGAACCTGCCCCCCACGTAGACCGCCAGCTCCCGCTCACCGCAGCTGCGGATGCCCCACCGCCGGGCTCCGGCGCCCAGGCTGTCGCGGTGCCGCTCGTCGTCAGCGCCGCGAGATGGCCACGCGCCGATCCCCATGTGCGTGTATCCACCCGCCGCATACACCGTGTCTTCCTGCTCACCGCGATCGCGTCCACCACGAAGTCGGCGTTCGTCCTGGTGGAGCGTAAAGTGCCCCGCTCGTGGCGTCGAGGGCCGCGATGCGATTCCGCATTGAACCGCTCACGTGGAAACCCCGCCGGCGTAATAATGGTGTTCTGCCGCCAGATTACCCTGACGGTCATCAGCCCCAGGGTCCCAGGTGGCAGTGACGGCACCTGGTCGGGCAACAAGCGCGGCAAGGCGGGTCCGGGCCACATCACTGAGAATGGTGAATCCTCCACCGGCGCAGGATCGTGCTCCCGTGCCTTCACTCGCCAAAGTGAGAACGAGGCCGTTGAGCCAATCGCCACGGTGGTGGCGGCTGGTCCGCGCCGAGCGGCGGCGAGGTTCTGACGCGCCGACCCCCAATGTGGAGGAACCTCCCGCGAAGACAGTGTTCCCACGCACAGCCAGCGACGCCACCCAGCTGTCGGCCTCGCGCCCAGGTGAGACTGTACCGCCTCGCGGCATCCAGCGCCGCGATGTTGGAGCGCACCCAGCGCCTATACTGGTTAGAGGCCGCCCACGCACACCGTGTTGCTGTTCTTGGCCAGGACCAACACGTTCCCGCTCACCGAGGGACTCACGGGCGTCATGGCCCTGTGGTGCCGTCACGAAGGCCGCTGCCGTTGCGCGCCCCCCGCTCATGGTGCTGAAGGCTCCGCCCATGGCCACGGTATTGCCGGTGGCAACGAGAGCCTGGGACCCGTCAGATCCCGCCAAGGACCCAGGCGGTGGCCATTCCAGGGCAGGTCCAAGGCCGTTATAATGAGTGGCGCCGCCGATGTGACCGAAGTACCTGGCTGCGTAGACGACATCTTCGCTGAGCGACAAGGCCGTCACGCTGACGTCGGGTTAACCCAGGCCGTCGCGTGATTCCACTGGCGGCGTTTGAGAGCACTGAGGCCTTGGCGCGTCGCCACATCCTTGAGGTGGTGAACCCGCCGCAGGCGTATACGGAAGTCACCGTCACCGCGTAGCGCGCCCCACAGGGCCGTTAAGAACAGTCCAGTCGGTCGCGAACCCAGTGGCGGAATCAATCGCTGTGAGATTGTGCCGATTCGACCCCGATGACCTCGAAGTTCCACCACCAACACGGTGCTGCCACGCAGAGCGATCATGTTCACAGAGCCATAATGGGCGGTCGGATTCCATGGGTGGCGGTGCCGCCCGGGCGTCAGCGCAGCGATGTTGTAGCGCGCCCCACTCAGCTATGGTGAAAGATCCGGCCGGCGCAGATGACGCCCCGCCAGCCAGGTTCTTGATTTGCACCACAAGCTGGTGCCCGGACTCAGGCAAAGAGTGTCCCGTCCGCGCTGGTGTGAGCCAGGCCCGCCCGCGGAACACCAGCGACACTCGTGAACTGACCACCGAGGTACGCATCCGCCCGCGCCATCCGGGGCGACTGCCAGCGCCATCCCAGTCGCCATCGGACGCGCAGAGCACTGCGCCGGTCGAGCCCGTCCAAGCGGCACGGCGTTCCCAGCAGGGAGGCCACGACGACGCCTCTGGAAGCTACCGCCGATGGCGACCAGTGTTCCCGGAGATGGTACCACGGCGTGAACCGGACCGCTGGTTGCGGGAAGGTCGCACAGAGCGCTTTGGGTGGCTCCCGGTCGCGGAGTGGAGAAGCCCCACTGCGGACGATCGCCCAGGAACAACGCGCTGAACGGCAGAACGCATTCCAGCGAGTGGCAGGTTCCGCGAAACGAGCCAGAGAGCATTGCGCCCTCCTTCACCGCCCGGTGCACAAAATCGCTGACGAGGATACGTCAAAGCGACCCGACGGGTTCCCGCCAGCCGCAAATTCGCGCGCTCCGCTCGAGCCCTGCGTCAATCGTCGCTATATACGGGCGCTCTACGGGCGGTCCTGAGGGTCTCGAAGGGCACAAAGACCCGACAGGAGCATGGACCGCAATCGTGGAATCAGATCGGCGCCCGAAAGGGGCGTCCATTTTCAAGGTTCCGGGCACCCGTTTTCACTGCGCCGTAAGGTGCGTCCAGTCGCGATGCATTACAACACACTTGATGACGCAGGACGTCGCTGCTACCGCTTCTCGGCGATGAACTCTTCCCACTTCATCACTCGTCTCGTCGCGCCGTACACGTCCCGGTACCATTCCGGGAGCTTCTCCTCGTTTGTGAGGAATCCATCCATGTCGACGAGGTACAAAGTCATCTGCCAGAGATCGAAGAGGTCGCCTCGGTCACGTGAACTGCGGACCACGTAGTAGCGGTGCATATTCAGGGCGAAGATTCTGGCCCACGTCCGCCATGTGGGTAGTGTGAAGGATCAGCCATCACCCGGTCAGCGGTTTGGTCGGGATTCGGCACGCCCAGTCCTCGCAGAAACGCCGGATCGTTGAGCGGGCCGTCTTGTTCCACCATCCCTCTTGAACCTGGTCGTAGGTGACCAAGGCGCGCTCTGGGTCAGAGACGGTTCCGAAGCGTGCGTCGAAGGCAGCAAACATGACGTTGTAGTCAACCTTAGCCTGTTTCTTGAATCGATCGCATCTTGTCCGATTCGCGGGGCAGCGCTCGGAACGTGACCGTCGGCCAGTTGCTCCAAGAAAGCCAGAATCTGTTTCCCTGCCCGCTTCCTCCATCACGATGATGGTCTTGCCTCGGAGTTCCGACTCCATGATGTCGAGGTGGCGGGCCAAAACCTTGCCTTGCACTAGATCAAGAATGTGGCGGCCAACCACCAACTGGCGGTGAGTGGTCGGGTCCTTGGCGATACCCATGATTTCCCGTAGAGTTCCTCCGTGGCGAAGAACTCAAGCCCACCCGACTTCGCCAAGCCGAGAATCCGGCGCCGATCGGAGTTTGGAGCATCGTCAATTTGATCTAGGAAGTTCGAGTCGAAGGCAAGTCGCATCGTCCTCCCGAACACGGAATAGAGCAGCCGCCAGGGAGCCGTCTCTCGTCCAACTAGACAGCAGGTGCGACGAGTGGACAGGTCTTGTGGCTGCCAGCCAAATGGTCTTTGCAGTGCCGTCAAGTGGGCCACCGATCCGGATTCGAACGCACTGAAACAGACCGATTTCGGCTGGCGGGGATCATAAGCCCGTTCGGGTGATACCTGAGCGAGTAACGCGGGTGAAGAACCCGCAGGCGCAGGAGCCGAGAGCTGCTCCCTCATCCGGACAGGCTTCCGGATGAATGTCCGCCAGCGCGAAGGAAACTACTTCGAGCCGACTGGTGAACTCAAGGGGACTTCCAGGCGCTTCGGAGCGTTCGCCCCCGCGGGCAGTGTCCGCTTCGTCCAGCGCTGTCCGCAGGATTTGAGTTAGGCGTACTTAGGCCAAGGTGCAACTGTCCCCGCCGCAGCTCGGGAACGCATGAGTCGCCCTGCTCAGGCCAACACACCCAGTCCGAGTTTCGGAGCCGCCCGCTGAGCTCCTCGACGAGCGCATCGGAACGCGCCGCGTCGCCCCGCATGCAAGGCCGCTCTTGGTTTCGCCGCAACCCGCTCAGCTACCGCGCATCTTCAACTCGCGCTTCATGCCGGCATCCAGCACTTTCCCGCGACGGCGGAAAGCGGTTTCCAATCGCGCGGACCATTTCCCTGTACCGCGCAACAGGCCCGCCAAACTTGCAATGCCATAGTTCTTAGCGACGTCGTCGTAGAGATCTGGATCGAGCAGGTCCTCCGGTTCGACTCGCGCAGCCCAGGGCAAGTCGCCTGTGTTACCTCGCCTTGGGTCAAGATGCCTTCGCTAATGGCGCTCTTGATCGCGGCTACGGCCCCGCGTCAAGGTCCAAGAACGCGTGGACATCGCAGACGCTATCCTTAGTTGCACGAGCGTAGAACGGTAGGTGCGTCGCACCACCCATCGACGTGAGCGACAGGACACCACTTTGAAGAGACTTGCTTAGGCAGGTGCGAGAGCATTCAAGAGGGCTTGGATGCGACGCGGCGATCGCCTCGCCTTCAACAAGCAAGACCATTTCAGCATGACGCAGATTGTCGGCCGCGCGAACACTGGCTGCCTTTCGGATAGCGTCAACGTGTGCCGCGGGCTTGGCGGTCTTGTTCTTCGCTAATTATGTTGGCGGCGATGTCAGCCTCGATCCGCAAATAGCGGACAATGAGTCGTTAACACCACCTGATGACGTTGCGAAAGCTCTCTTACCACCTCGTGAAGACGTTGAATAGCGTCCGGGTGCAGGTGAGATTCGGGCTCTTCGATCGCGATGACTAGAGCACGCCCCTCTGCATCACGGTCAGATTGATGACGTAGCGATCCCGGAGCGCGGCCAAGCTCTGCGCGCCGTCACCCTTGCGTTGGGCGCGTTGTCTTCGTCCCATCGTCGACAAGCACGCTGCACCTACGAAGGGCTCCGAGCCTATCTTCCTTTGGAAGCTGAATCGCCACGCTCTTAAGGGACGGGAGGAAACCAGCAAGCGTGTCTCGAATCGCATTCTCGAGCTTGTCGAGCGTAGGCCGCTGCAACGCCTCGATTTGTCGCAATGCAGCCTTGTACTGTGGGTCCTTTTCCAACGGGCGCAATCCACGCTCGACCAGACTAGTCACTACTGCTTCGGCTTGCGCTGCGGTCCTCACCGCGGCGATGTGCTCGACACGGATGCGCTGGGAGACAAACTTGGCGATCTCCGAATTTCTTCGCAGTCAGGGCCTGCCCGCCAGGGCTCCTGCTTCTGACGCGAAATCCCAACGACTCGAACCCCAAGCGAAGTTCTAGCGGTAGGCTGCCGTTCAGCGAGCTACCAACGAAGCGTCGGAAGTCCCCCGTTTCCCTACTGTCCAGTTCGAACTCGAGCCGCAGGGATGTAACTCCGCTATGGGCGGCATTCTGAGGTCTTTCGGGTAATCGCGCTCATAGTCGTATAGCCCGCCACGTTCGAACATGACTTGTGCGAGGACCCTTAGCGACAATCCGCCTCGAAGTAGTCCCCCTTCTCGATTACCTTCATTGCTGTAACGAGGGCAAGGAGAATGTTCGACTTGCCCTCATTGTTCAGGCCGATAAGCACTGGTCTTGCGCGACAGTTTGATGTCCTGAGCATTTCTGATACTGCGGTAGTTTGTTGCCGTGAAGCGAATGAGCTCCATCAACCCTGCCTCGGTCCCCACGCGGCTACGGTTGGCTAGCAGTCTCAGCGTCCACAAGCGTCCGGCAGCGTACCACGCCGTCCACCAACGCAAGCGGCCCAAGGTCACGCAAGACCTTGGGCCGTCTGCTATCTGCATATGGCGATGCCTGCTTCTCGTTTCGCTCCTGATTGTCTCGATTTCGCCCCAAGTCCCCTAGGAAACCACTGCTCGATCAACCGGCACCATCATCGTCTGCGCCATCTCCAAGTAGCGGCAGAAGGCGTTGGCGAGCTGCATCTGGCGCGGGCTCTGGCAGTCGGGCTCGAAGAGCAACGGGTTCCCCACCAGGATGCACACGGCGCGCGCCCGCGACGTCGCGACGTTGAAGCGGTTGAGGCTGTAGAGGAATTCCATTCCGCGTGGCGCGTCCTGCGGCGTCGAAGTGGCCATCGAGTACGATCACCACCGGCGCTTCCTGGCCCTGGAAGCGATCGACGGTTCCGATCCGCGCGCCGCGCGGCAGCCGGCGGGCGAGATCGAAGACCTGCGCGTTGTACGGCGCCACCGACCAGCACGTCGTCGAGTGCCAGCGGCGCGGCGCGCGCCGTGCTCGTCCACCCACGCGGTGCCTTCGAGCAGGGTGTCGATCAGCCGCCCCACCACCTCCACCTCCTCGGGCGACGCGCTCTGGTTGCCGTCGTGCTCGACCGGGACGTGCCACAACCCGGCGCCCGACAGCAGCGGGCCTTCGAGGGCCTGGCGCTCGAGCCCGGGGCGCGAGCGCAGCCGGTTCTCGTAGAACGCGCTCGGACGTGAAGGCGCAGATGCGCCGGATGGAGCCGCCAGGTCTCGTCCAGGAACAGGCCGCGGCCCGGGAGCAGCGTCTTGCGCTTCTCCATGGCAGTGATCGAGCGCCGAGACGTCGGCGCCTTCGGGATGGCTGCCCTGGATCGGCTGCTCGAGCTGCTGCGGGTCGCCGACCAGCACCAGGCTGCGGCCGCCCTGGGCGACCGCCAGTACGTTGGCCAGCGACATCTGTCCGGCCTCGTCGACGAACAGCACGTCGACCGCTTCGTGGAATTCCGGTCGCGCCCACATCCACGCGGTCCCGCCGGCGACCTGGGTGGTGCCGTGCTCGAGCGCTGCGAGCACGTCGGCGTTGTCGGCGATCTCGCGCACCGGTCCGGCTTCCTCGGCGGGCTCCTGGACCTTCTGCACGCACGTCACGGATTCGCCGCGCTGGCCCGCCGCGCGCACCACCGCAGTCGAGCAGGTTGCGGATCACCTTGTGACTCTGGGCGCTCACGCCGACCTTGCGGCCGGCGGCCACGAGCTCGCAGATCATGTGCGCGGACGTGTACGTCTTCCCCGCTCCCGGAGGTCCCTGGATGACGAGCACGCCGTGATCGAGTGCGCGGGCGAGGCGCAGCGCCGCCGCGGCGACCGTCTCGCCCGGGAGTGCGAGCGCCTCGCCGGGAATGAGGCGCGGCGGGTGGAGGAGCAGGAGATCGCGCGCGGCGCGATAAGGCCCGGGCGCATCCACACCTTGGGTCGCGACCCACTCGCCGAGGCGGTCGAGCGCATCGGCCTGCGTCTTTCCCGAGATCACCTTGTGCTCGAAGGCCGCGCTCAGACGGTGCTCCGCCGACGCCGCCGTGCGCCGAACGTCCACGGTGCGATCGATGGAATCGAGCGCGACGACCTCGCCCACCTTCCCGATGTCGCGCGCGTGCAGCTCGTCGTCGGGCCGCACGCCTCGTGTCCTGAGCGGGGAACGCGTAACGCTCCACCGGGCAGCGCTTCGTTCCTGCTACGGTCGCGACGAACGAGAGTCCCGCGATCCCCGCCTTCTCGTCCATCAGCTCCTCGTCCGACAGTTCGAACAGGCGGTAGTACTCCCACCACGGCGCCTTCTCCTCGCGCCGATGCCACTCGAGCAGGTTGGCGAGGAGAACGAGCGAGCGCTGCTCGGCCGTGCGCGCGGCCGGGTCCTCCGGAATCCCAAAGGTCAGGCGCGCTCCCAGCTCACGCGCCCGGATCTCGCGTTCGTCGAGCTCCGGCGCGGGCGCGCCGTCGTTGGGCGCGGGGCGCGGCACCGGCGTGCCGCGGCCTTCGAGCTCGGCGCGGAGCGTCTCGAGCCAGTCGCGGAGCCGCAGCGCCGAAACGCAATCGTCGCGGTTGTAGCCCTCGATCGTCCCGCGCGTCGTCCTCGTCGATCGCCTCGGTCATCCCGAGCTCGAGCGCGCGGCTCCGCGTCGGCGCGCGCGTGCGACGCCTGCTTCAGCGCCGTGTCGCGCGCGAAGCCGTAGAACGCCTCGAGATCCTTGATCGAGTAGTGCTCCACGCTGGCGCGGAGCGCCTGGCGCACGACGCCGAGCAGGTCGACGAAACGCCCCGCGCGCAGCAGCTGGTCGACCTCGCGCTCGCGGGTGGCATAGGCGCCCATCAGCCGCTTGAGCGCCGCCGGCTCGTACGCTCCGTAGTGAAAGACGTGCAGTCCGGGATCGCGCTCCTGGTGGATGAGCAGCGTGTCGATCAGACGCTCGAAGGCGGCGCGCTCTTCGGCGGGACCGGTGGCCCACTCGCACACGTAGACCGGCGCTCCTTCCGCGTCGAGCGAGACCAGACCGAACAGGTATTCGAGGCCGCGCTCGCCCACGTAGGGATCGCCTTCGAGATCGAGGAACAGGTCGCCCGGCCGACGGCTCCGGCAGACGTGTGAGCCCGAGTCCCGCCACCACGTCGAGCAGCTCGTGCTCACGCCCGTCGGCACGCCGCCCGGCGAGCTGGACCCGTGCCTGCTCGCGCACGCGCACGTAGCCTTCGCGTGCGCCGCGCACGCGGCGACCATGGCAGCGGCAAAGGCACGCCGGCGAGCGCCTCGAGCGTGGCGATCCGGCGGAACTCGAGCTCGCGGCTCTGCAGGCGCGAGATCCCGGCGACCAGCGAAGGTGATCGTCGTCGTGGCGCTGGCGGTCGCAGCGCGGCCACCAGCGGCAGACACCTCGCAGTGCGGGACCGGCTCGGGGTAGGTGGCCGGATCGCGCTCGACGGCCGCCTCCAGCCGCCGGCGCACCAGCCGGTAGTAGGCGAGGAATTCCTCGACGCGAAAGCTCTGAGGCTCGAACGCGGTGCTCGGCGTGACCACGTGCATGCACTCGGGGAGCGCGCCCTGCAGCTCGGCCAGCAGGTCCGAATAGAGCGCCAGCTGGAGCAGCGTGCCGGCCCGCGTCTCCTTCGCGAGCTTGGTGTCGATCGCCTCGTAGGACCAAGCACCCAAGCGTACTCGGGCGCGCGACGCGCCGCAGCAGATCCGCGCGACCGTCGAAGCGACCCGCGGCGAGCGGCGCCTGAACGATCGCCTCGGCGCCGCATCGCATCGCCTCGAGCGTCCAGCGGACGCCGCTGCCGTCGCCGCCGCGCGCGAGCTCGACCCCCTGGGCCTCGAGGTGGGCGAGGTAGGCGCGCTCGTGCTCCATGCCGCGCTCGCGCAGGGCATCGAGCCCGGGACGGCGCCACGCCGGCGGCGTCGCCTGCCCGCGCGCCGCGGCGAGGTCGAGCGCGGTGACGTGGCGACAGGCGAGATGGTTGGCGACGTCGGTGGCGGCGAGATGAACCCCGCCTGGTCCCGCGCCCTCGAGACGAGTCACGCGCATGAGCCGATCCTCCGCGCGCGGCATTCTAGGGCCCGGGGTGATCGCGCGCGAGCGAACCCTCGAGCGGCGCGCGCCGTGGGCGTCGGTCCTGCGATCGACGGGTCGCCCCCTACGCTCGCGTTCATGGATGAATCGATCTCGCATCCGTTCCTTCCCGCCGACCTCGAGGCGATCCGCCACCACGGCATGAGCGTCGAAGCCGCGGCGCGACAGATCGAGCGGCTGCGCATGGGCTCGATGCCGATCTCGATCGATCGCCCCGCCACGGTCGGGGACTGGCATCGAGCGCGCGGACAGGCGCGAAGACGAATGGGAGCGGGTCGGCGTCGAAGCCATCGCGCGCGGGCGCTGCGGCGGCTTCGTGCCCGCCTCGGGGGCGGCCACCCGCATGTTCCTCGAGCTGATCCAGGCCTGGGAAGAACCTGGCACGACGCCGGAGTCCGACGCCGTGGTCGCGCACTTCCTCGACGCGCTCCCGCGATTCGCGCTGTGCGAGTCGCTCGCGCATGCCCTGACCGCTGCCGGGCTCGATCTGGACCGCCTGGTGGCCGCGCGCGACGCGCGCCCTATCTTCGAGACGTTGTTCTCGCCGACTCGGCTCGGTTACGGGAATCTGCCCAAGGCGCTCGTGCCTTTCCATCGCGACGAACGCGGCGTGCGCACCGCGCTCGAGGAGCACGTGGAAGACGCCGTGGCGACGATGGCCGACGCGGATGGCACGAGCCGCCTCCACTTCACCGTGCCCTACGACTGCCGCCGTCCCTTCGAGACCACGGCCGCCGCGCGCGCGGCCGCGCTCGAGCGCGAGGCGGGAGTGCGCGTGGAGCTCTCGCCTCGTCCCAGTTCCCCGCCACCGACTGTCTGGCGGCGACGCTCGACGGCGCGCCGCTGCGCGACGAGGGTGGCGTGCTGGTGTTCCGCCCGGGCGGCCATGGGGCGCTGTTGCCCAACCTCGCCGCGAGCGGGGGCGATCTGGTGCTGCTCAAGAACATCGACAACGTGGCGGCCGCGCCCTACAAAGGCCCCACTTATCAGTGGGTGCCACGCCTCTTCGGTCACCTCGCCGCGCTCGAGCGCGAGGCGCTCGCGCTGCTCGATCGTCTCGACGACGCGGGCGACGGCGGGGCCGTGGCCGACGCCGAGCGGTTCGTGCGCGAGGCGCTGGGTCTCCGGGAGGACCTCGTGCGCGGCGAGGCGCGCGCGCACTTCCGCCACCGTCTCGATCGTCCGCTGCGCGTGTGCGGCATGGTGCCCAACGCCGGCGAGCCCGGCGGCGGTCCGTATTGGGTGCGCGACCCGGACGGCGTGCCGCGCCTCCAGATCGTCGAGACCGCGCAGCTCAAGACCTTCGGACCCGCCCCGCATGCCACCCATTTCAATCCGGTGTTCATGGTGTGCGCCCTGCGCGACCGGCGGCGCCGCCCCCACCCTCGATGCCTTCGTCGACGAGGACGCGGTGATCGTGACGCGCAAATGGGCCTCCGGCCGGCCGCTCCGGCACTCGAGCGTCCCGGGCTGTGGAACGGCGCGATGGCCAAATGGAACACCGTATTCCTCGAGGTGCCGGTCACGATCTTCACCCCAGTGAAAACGGTGTTCGATCTGCTGCGCCCCGAGCATCAGCCCGCGGCGTCCTCCTCGCCGACGCGATAGGGCAGGTAGTCCGGCTCCCACACCGCGCCGGCCACACGATCCTCGACTTGCTGCGGTGTGAGCGGGGGCGCCGCGCCTTCGTTCACCAACGTCTGGCCCACCGCGACGGCCACGCGCCGCGACACCTCACGGAGGCGGCGCAGCGGCGGGAAGATGGGCGCGCCGGGCCGGATCGACGGCGCGGTGTACTCGAACAAGGCCTGCGCGGCGGCTGCGAATGCCGAATCGGGCATCCACGTGGCGTCCACCGCCGCGGCGCCGAGCCCCAGTCCGGGGAAGACCAGCGCGTTGTTGCCCTGGCCGATGTGGTGCAGCAGTCCGCCGTACTCGACGGACGGGAACGGACTGCCGGTGCCGACCACCGCGACGCCACGTGTCCAGCGGATCACGTCGTCGGGCCGCGCCTCGGCCAGGCTCGTGGGATTCGAGATCGGCATGATGATCGGCCGCTCGCATCCCTCGAGCATCATCGCGACGATCTCCTGGGTGAACGACGACGGACGCCCGGAGGCCCCGATCAACACGGTGGGCTTGAATTCCCGCACCACGTCGAGGAGTCCGAACCGCCCCTCGCCGCTCGACGACCAGCCGGCGACGCGCGACGGATCCGCGGCGATGGCGCGCTTGTGCCCGTCGAGGCCGGGACGGTCGGTGAGCAGCAACCCCTTCGAGTCGAGACACAGCACGTGCGCATCGAGCTCGTGCTCGGGAACGCCGGCGGCCCGCAGACCGCGGCGCACCTCGAGCGCCATGCCCGCGCCCGAGGGCGCCGGCGCCGTAGAACACGATACGCTCGTGCTCGAGCCGCCGCCCCACCAGGATCAATGCCGCGCGGATGCCGGCCATCATCACCGCACCCGTGCCTGGATGTCGTCGTCGAAGCTGAGCAGCCGCTTCCGATAGCGCTCGAGCACGCGGAAGGCGTTCTCGTTGGCGAAGTCCTCCCACTGCACCAGCGCGCCCGGGAACACCTCGGCGATCGCCTCGACCAGCTCGTCGAGCAGGCTGTCGTAAGCGGCGCCGCGCAGCCGGCGCTGGCGCACCCCGAGGTAGAGCGGATCCTCGAGCAGGCGCGGGTTGTCGGTGCCCACGTCGAGATCGAGCGGCAGTCCGGCGAGCGGATGAATGCCGGCGCCCGCCGAATAGAGCGCGAGCTTACCGATCGCGATGCCCATGCCGCCCACGCCCTGATCGCCGAGCCCGAGAATCGCCTCGTTGTCGGTCACGACGACGACGCGAGTCTCGTCGCGGCGCCGCGTTGCGAAGCACCTCGCGGATGCGGCCGCGATCGAGGGTCGACACGTAGACGCCGCGCGGTCTCGCGATAGACGTGGCTGTAGGTCTCGCACACGCGTCCCGACCGTCGGCGTGTAGACGATCGGCGTCATCTCCTCGAGGTGATCCACGAGCAGCCGATAGAACAGTGTCTCGTTGCGATCCTGAGCGAGGCCAGATAGAGGTAACGACCGACGTCGTCGCCCGAGCGAAGATAGTTCTCGTACGAGCGGATGGCCTGCTCGCCCTGGGTGGAGACCGCGGGCGGCATGATGCCGCGGAGATGGAAGCGGTCACGCTCCTCCGGGGTGAAGCAGGTGCCTTTGTTGAGAAACGGGTCGTCCTTCAACGCCGCGCCGCGCTTCCACACCGCCAGGTAGCGCTGTCCGGTGCGTGAATCCACGCGCTGCTCGTAGGCGCGTCGCCGCGTTCCCGCCGGTTCGTGCCCTGACGCGTGCGCCGCCACAGGGTTGTCGATGACACCCATCGCCGATCCCTCCCAGCGCCCTCCGGGACGGAGAGCGTTCCGCTCTGATGGGCATCCGACGTGCCATGGACGGGCGGGCAGCGACCCCGGGCGACCTCGCGCAAGCGCTTGGAGCACGGCCGCCTGCGACCTCGGCGCGGGCGCCGTGCGGTGGTTCGGCGGCGCGCGGGCTGCCAACGCGGGCGCCGCATGACCAGGAGTCAGGCCGGCTCGCGGGTGCCGCGGTCTGCTACCTTGTTCGGGCTCGGGCGATCCCGCCCGCTCTCTCGTGGCCCCAGCCAGGCATCCGTTCGGAGGAGTTCATGAAGTCGTCGCATCGTCTCGCCTTCCTCGCCGTGCCCGTCAGCACTCGCCGTGTTCGCCGGCGCCGCCGCCGCTGATTTCAGCGCGCCGCGCATCAGCCCCAACGCCACGATCACGCAGACGCTCGGCATCACGGATCTCAAGGTGACGTACAGCCGGCCGGGGGTGAGGGGCCGCGCCATCTGGGGCGACGTGGTGCCGTACGGCAAGCCGTGGCGGACCGGCGCGAACGACGCCACCACCTTCACCTGCTCGACCGAGATCCGCGTCAACGGCCAGACGCTGCCGGCCGGCACCGTACAGCTTCTTCACCATCCCGGGGCCGAGCGAGTGGACCATGGTGTTCAACAAGCAGAAGGGATCTGTGGGGCGCCTTCTCGTACGACTCGACGCAGGATCAGCTGCGCGTCAAGGCCGCGCCGCAGCGGTCCGAGCCTCCACGAGTGGATGGACTTCGCCTTCGAGGATCTCGCGCCCGACGCGCTGCCGAAATCGCCGGGCGCCGGCAAGCTGGTGCTGCGCTGGGAGAAGCTCGCAGTGCCGATCACCATCGAGACCGACATGAACAACCTGGTGCTCGCCTCGGCGCGCGCGGAGATGGCCAAGCTCAAGTCCGACGACTGGCGCACTCCCTACCGTGCGGCGCAGTACTGCCTCGACAACGAGGTGAACGCGGACGAAGGCTGGCAGTGGGCGCAGAAGTCGGTGACGATTCAGGAGAACTATCAGAACCTGACCCTGGTGGCGCGCTGGCACGCCAAGGCCGGACGCACCAAGGAGGCGGTGGCCGCCGGGCAGAAGGCAGTCAAGGTCGGCAAGGCGAGCAAGGACAAGGTGGACACCAGCGCCACCGAGAAGCTGGTCGCGGAGTGGACCGCGAAGAAGTAGGCGCGTCATGGTCAGGATCCCACCGCTCGAGCAGACTGAAGCCCAAGGCTGGGCGCGCGAGGAATGGGAGCGCCAGGTGCGTTCCCATGGGCGCATGACTCCACATGAAGCGCACGCTCGCCCATTCCGACGTCGCGCTGCACGCGCTCATGGAGTGGTACGCGCTGCGCGACGCGGTGCGTCCCTTCCTCGGCGACCGGCTTTGCGATCTCTTCTCCCACGCCATCTCGGCCGAGACGGAGTGCTTGATCTGCTCGACCTATTTCCGCCGCGCGCTGATCGACCGCGGGGAGCGCCCCGACGGGCCGGCGCTCGACGCGCGCGAACAGGCGGTGATCGACTTCGGCCGTGCGCTCGCCACCGGTCGCCATCGGGTCGCCGACGACACTTATGCGCGGGTGGCGCAGCACTTCACGCCGCAGGAGATCGTGACGCTCACCGCCTTCGGCGCGCTCATGATCGCCACCAACGTCGTCAACAACGCGCTCGAGGTCGATCTCGACGACTACCTGAAGCCGTACGCGAAGGACGCACCGTGAGCGACGAGCTGAAGGGTCGCGTCGCGCTCGTGACCGGCGCCGCGCACGGCCAGGGCCGTGCCACCGCGCTGGCGCTCGCCGCGGAAGGCATGGACGTCGTGGCCTTCGACGTGGCGAAGCGCCTGCCCTATCCCGGCTACGCGCTCGGCAGCGCCGACGATCTCGCCACGCTGGCCGCGGCGTGCGGCGAGCGTGGCGTGCGCTGCCTGACCCGCGCGGGCGACGTGCGTGACGACGCCGCGGTCCGCGAGACCGTCGATGCGGGGCTGAAGGCCTTCGGTCGGATCGATGTGCTCTTCAACAACGCCGGCATCTGCGCGTACGGCCTCGCCCACGAGCTCACCGAGGAGGCGTGGGACGCCATGATCGACATCAACCTGAAGGGTGCATGGCTGGTGGCGCGTCGCGTCATCCCGGTCATGATCGACGCGCAAGCGTGGGGTGATCATCAACAACTCCTCGATCGGCGGCCTGCGCGGGATGGCGCGGCTGAGCCATTACGCCGCGTCGAAGTGGGCGCTCACCGGGCTCACCAAGTCGTGGGCGATCGAGCTCGCGCCGCACGGCATCCGGGTGGTGTCGCTCCACCCCACCGGGGTCAACACGCCGATGAACGACGGCCTCGCGGAGCTCGAGGGATCGACGCCACGGGAGATCGCGGAGCGCTCGGCCGGCAACCTGCTCCCGGTGCCGTGGATCGAGCCCGAGGACGTGGCGAACGCGGTCGTGTACCTCGCGTCGGATCGGGCGCGCTACATCACCGGCTCGCAGTTCGTGATCGACGCGGGGCTGCTCACGCGCTGAGGCTCACCCTTCGATCCGGATCCCCACGATCACCGCGGCCACCGTGAGCGCGCCGAAGCCGATCTCGGTGAGACCGAGCTGCCAGGTCTGGAGCGGAATGCGCCAGGGCGAGAGCCCGAGTGCGGCCCTTAGCCCCAGTACCCCGAAGGCCGCGACCGACAGCCATGGCGCGAGGTGCGCGACGGCCAGTGCGGTGACGGCGAGCACCGCTGCGATCTGAGTCGCCAGCACTACGGCGCGATGGTCCGGCTCGCCGCGCTCCAGCCGAAGCCGCGCGCGCACGTAAGCGATCGACGAGACCGAGCGCGCCGCCAACACGCCCCACAGTCCCAGCGCCGGGGCCAGCCGCCAGGTTCCGGAGAGCGCGATCGCCGCGACTGTCGAGCCGATCGCCATGGCCCCGGACAGCTCCGCGGCCAGAGCGCGCGAGCGCCGTGACAGGTCGAAGGCGAGCGCCAGCGCTGCGAGCGGAGCGGCGAGACCCACCGCCACGAGCAATCGCCCCCGGCCGAGCGCGACCGCGCCCGCTAGAGACGCCGCGGCGATCAGCGCAAGCAACGCGAACGCCCGCTCGGCGGTCACGGTGCGCGCGTAGCGATGCCCGCGCCGCCGATCGGAGATCGCGAGCACCAGCGGCTGCCGCGCGAGGAAAGCCGCAAGCGCCGCCAGGGCGATCAGGGTCCCGGCGGGCGACGGCGCCACCAGGTTGCCGAGCGCGAGCGGCTCGGCGAGGAACGACCAGCCGCCGTGCTCGTGCGTGCATCACCACGCGACGCCAGGCGTGAGGCGCCGGCGCGGGCTGCGGGTCGCCGCTCATGCGTCGGCCGCGGCGCGCCTCCACGACGGGCGCAGCGCCGCGAGCGCGCTCGACAGTCCCACCACGGTCAGGCACCCCACCACGTTGAACCACAGGAACGAGCTGGCTCCAGCGAAAGCAGGCGAGCACCAGCACCTCGGCCACCAGCGCCGCCACGAACACCGCGCTCCCCACGCGCTTCACGTAGAACGCGGTGAGGAAGATCCCAAGGATGGTGCCGTAGAAGAGCGAGCCGAGGATGTTCACGGCCTCGACCAGGCTGCCGAGCCGTCCCGCAGATCCGGCGAAGCCGACCGCGAACGCCCCCACACCAGCGTGATCACGCGCGACGCCCGGAGCTCGTGTCGCGCATCGCCGCCACCCCGCAGCAGGCGCTTCCACACGTCCACGATCGTGGTGGAGGCGAGCGCGCTCATCTCCGCCGAGCTCGCCGACATCGAGGCCGCGAACACCATCGCCAGCACCAGGCCGATGATCCCGGCGGGCAGGTGACGCAGCACGAATCCGAGGAACACGTAGTTGACGTCGTTGCGATTGAGCCCGGGATCGCGGCGGGCGAGCACGTCGATGGCTGCGCCGCGCGCCACGCGTCCACGTCGTGATGCGCCTGCTCAGAGCGCGGCGCCGGCCGCCGCGATCGCCGCGGGATCATGCCCATGACGCGCCGCGACCAGCGCGCGCCCGCTCCGACTGGACGAGCGCCGCGGCGTGGTGGCGCGCCACGCGCTCCTGGAACTCCGGCGCGAGCGCGCTGCGCTCGACCTGGCGCACGGGTTCGGGATCGAAGAACACCGGCGGCGGTGTGAAGAGGTAGAAGGCGAACACCGTGGCGCCCAGTCCCAGGATCAGGAACTGCATGGGCACCTTGGCGAGTCCGTTGAACAGGAGTCCGAGCCGGCTCTGCGTCACCGAGCGTCCGGTGAGGTAGCGGCCCACCTGCGACTGGTCCGCGCCGAAGTACGAGAGCGCCAGGAAGCAGCCGCCGATCAGCCCCGACCACAGGTTGTAGCGGTTGGTGAGGTCGAAGGTTGGATCGACGATGTTGAGCCGGCCGAGCCTTCCCGCCACGGTCAGCGCGTCCAGGACCGAGACCCCGCGCGGCAGGCGCAGCGCGATCGTCACCGCCACCACCGCGAGCCCCGCCCAGAGGATCCCGAACTGCAGGAAGTGGGTGTGGCTCACCGCGCGCGAGCCGCCCCACACCGTGTACGCCATCACCAGCGCGCCGATCGCCACGATCGTCCATTGGATGCTCCAGCCGAGCACCACCGAGAGGATCAGCGACGGCGCGTAGATCGTGAGACCCGCCGCCAGCCCGCGCTGGATCAGGAACCAGCAGCGCCGCGAGCGAGCGGGTCTTCAGATCGAAGCGGCCTTCGAGGTACTCGTACGCGGTGTAGAACGCCGAGCCGGTGATAGATCGGCACCGCGGTCGCGGACAGCACCACCATGGCGATCGGCAAGCCGAAATAGAACTGCAGGAAGCGCATGCCGTCGGCATAGGCCTGTCCGGGAGTCGAGAGGAAGGTGACCGCGCTCGCCTGGGTGGCCATCACCGAGAACGCCACCATCGGCCAGCCGAGCGTGCGTCCCGCGAGCAGGTAGTCGTGAAGTCCGCGCTCGCCGCGGCTCCGCCACACGCCGTAGGCGACGAACAGCGCGAGCGCCGCGCCCAGCACCAGCCAATCGAGCCCGCTCAACGAAACGCCCGGGTGAAGATCCAGAACAGCGCGATCTCGACAGCGAGCGCGACTAGGACCAGCGCGTGGAGCCGGCTCCAGCTTCCGAGGATCGGCGGTGGCTCGGCCTCGCCTCGATCCGTCCCGGCCTGCGCGGTCGTCGGCCATCTCATCGCCCGGAGGCCGCGGGCTTCTTCGACGGTTTGAGGTGCGAGGGAATGCCGGGATCCACGTTGCGGACCTTGGCCTTCTCTGCGCTCACGAGGTTGGCGAAGAGCCGGTAAGCGCCCGGCACGCACGCCGGGAGCTGACGGAAGAACGCGTAGCCCGTGTAAATGAACAAGCCGTCGCCGAGCGTGGTGTAGATCAGGCCGCCGGAGCGCGGCGGCTCGCCCGGGTCGTTGCAGGCGAGCGGGGCCCGGTAGATCGTCGAATCCCAGGCGGTGGCGAAATAGAGACCCGCGCTCCTGCACCCACCCGTCGAAGTCGGCGGGCGCGATCGGATTGGGCGCCGCGAGCAGCGGATCCGCCGGGATCGAATCGCACCGGCGCCTCTTCCACGGTCACGCGGTCGCGGCCGATGGTGAAGCGGTTGGAGGCCATCTTTTCGCCGAGACCCGGCTCGGCGGTGTTGTACTGCACGAGCAGCGTGCCCCCGCGAACACGTAGGCCTCGAGACGCGAGCGCCCGACGCGCTTGAGCGCGTCGCGCGTGTTCCACGCCCGCACGCCGGTGACGATGGTGTGGAAGCGCGACAAATCACCCCATTCGAGATCGGCGTCCGGTGAGCGGCGTCACGTCCCATCCCATCTGCCGCAGGGCGGTGGGTCCTTCGTCGCCGGAGCCCATCACGTAGCCGATCGCCTGGCCGCGCCGCTGGACCTCGGTCGCGACGTAGCGGGCTTCGGCCGAGGGAACAGATCCTGGACCGGGATGTGCGCATGGTCGAGCGTCACGTGGCCGTAGGAGAGCGTCCGCTCTGCGAGATGGAACGTGGCGCGCAACACCCCGGTCGCGGGCGGCACCCGATTCGGATTGGCGACGTGGAACTCGAGACGAGCCTGGTCGCCATTTCCCGCGAGCTTCACTTCCTGGCTGATGGGCTGCACCACGAACGCGTCGGGGCCTCGAGGCTGACGCTGCCCGTCACCGGCATGTCGGGACTCTCGGCCACGACCCGCACCACGCGCTCCGCGCCTTTGCCGGGGAACACGTAGAACTTCTGGTCGAAGGTGAGGGTGACCGGCGGCACCACCGCGAACGAGCGGTAGCGCTCCCCGCCACCGGATCGGTCCAGCGGTAGACGACCGGCGCGTCATAGGTCAGCCGCTCCTTCCCCGCGCGCAGCGCGACGCGCGACCAGCGCCGGCGGGTTCTGCGCATGCCCGATCTTCTGCAGATCGCTCACCGCGAACCGGCCCTTGCCGCGCGGGCGCTCGAGCCAGTAGGGCTGCGAATAGGGCCGATCGGAAGGGAGCGCCACCATCGCGGTGTCGGTGGCCGCGACGTTCGGGACCAGCGGACGCGCCGCCTCATCCCCGCCGGCGCCGAACGGGAACTCCACCTTCTCGAGCGTCAGACCCGCGGGATTGCGCATGAGCACCGAGGTGGCGACCCGCACCGAACCGCCCGGCGCTCCCTCCGGCTTGGCGGCGGTGGCCTCGATCCACAGTCCCGCGCACGAGCGGATCACCTCGTCCAGCTCGCGCTGCTTGATCTCCACCCAGGGATCGCCGCCGAGCGTGGCGAGTGCCAAGTGCGCGCGCAGTAGCGCGGGCAGGACCGCCGCGGGGTGCGCGGGGTCGAAGCCTTTCTCCGCATCGGCGAGCGCGCGATCCACCGCGCCGCCGCCCTTCACCCGCGACCAGCCGAGGTTCACGCCATCGAACAGGTCGCGCCGCGCCGGTCGCCGAGCCGCTGCTCGAAGTGACTGGGAATCGAGCCGCGGCGCTCCGCGGCGCCGAAGCCCTGGCTCTTGTGCATGCTGCGGCTCTGCCCGGCGATCTCGCTGAAGGAGCGGCCCAGCAGCGGCTGGTACCCGCCGATGTCGATGGTGAGGACCGGCGGGTGGCCCAGCGTCTTGGTGGTGTCGCTCCCGAACACGTTCCACAGGAGGCGGCGTGCGCGCCACGGCCGCACGTAGCGGAGCTGCTCGGGAAAGCGTGTGGAATCGGCGGCGGCCTCGAACGCGGCCTCGGCGAGAATCGCGGACGCCGTGTGGTGTCCGTGGCCGCCGCGACCGTCGGTGGGAAAGCGCGTGACGATCACATCGGGCCGGTACGCGCGCACCACCCACACCACGTCGGCCAGAATCGAGTCCTTGCCCCAGAACTCGAAGGTCTCGTCGGGGGTCTTGGTGAAACCAAAGTCGAGTGCGCGCGAGAAATATTGCTCGGCGCCGTCGATCGCGCGCGCCGACAGCAGCTCCTGGGTGCGGATCACGCCGAGCGCCTCACCGATCTCGTCGCCGATCAGGTTCTGACCGCCGTCGCCGCGGGTGAGCGAGAGGTATGCGGTGCGCGCGAGCCGTCCCTGCGTGAGCGAGGTGAGGAAGGCGGTGTTCTCGTCGTCGGGATGGGCGGCAATGTAGAGCACGCTGCCCAGCACCCGCAGCCGGCGCAGCGCGAGGCCGCAGCTCCGCGCCGTCGAGCGGCTCGCGCGGACGCCAGTCGGGATCGGGCACGAGCCCGGCGGGCGTCGCGCCCGGTGGAGGAGCCGCGGTCGCGGCCGCGTGGGACGCGGGCGGCGGGCTCGCCGGCGGTAAGGCGGCGCCGACCAGCACGAGGGCGGCGAGGAACACCAGGACGGAGGCGGCGAGCGCGGTGGTGGTCGATTGCCAGCGAGCGTTCATGAGGAGCGGGCGGCATGGTAGCACAGGCGCGTGCCCACCCATGCCGCGCATCTTCCGGCGTCCACGGGGCGATCCCACCACCCGCGAGCGCCTCGCGCCGCTTTTTCTCTTTGACCTCATTGGTCAGATGAAGTTTTATGCAGACATGTGCATATTCATGCAGGCAGTCTCGTGAGTCGCCAACGCCGGCTCACGCTCCTCTCGCAGCTCCTCGCCGACCGCCGCTTCCACAACCAGGACGAGCTGGCGCGGGCGCTGGCGCGCGCCGGCGCGCCGGTGACGCAAGCCACCTTGTCGCGCGATCTCCGCAGCCTGGGAGTCGGCAAGCAGCCCGATGCCGCGGGCCGCGGGGCGTACCGGCTGCCGGGACCCGCCACGGAGATGCTCGACCGCCAGCGCCAGCAGCTCGATCTGCGCGCCTTCGTGAACGAGGTCCGGTCGCGCAGAACCTGGTGGTGATCCGCACCCTCCCGGGCACGCGCACGCGGTCGGACGCGCCGTGGATCTCGCGGCGTTCGCCGGCGTGGTGGGATCGGTGGCCGGCGACGACACCGTCCCGGTGGTGCTGGGCGACCGCTCTGCCGCGGGCCGCTTCAGCGCTGGCTCGATCAGGAATCGACGGCGGCGGGGAGCGGCAAGTGAGGGGTGACTTGGGCGTCGCCAGGCCGGGCGTGAGGTTGGGGGCCCTCGGGAACGAGGCTCGTGTCGACGTCGCGTGCCTCGCGGGCGACGAGCCCGCGGCGGCAAGCATGCGCGTCGCCGCCCACCCGGGGCCCGTTTGGTCGTGCTGGGCGCGAGCGGCTACACCGGCCAGGAGCTCGCGCGCCTGGTCCTCGCTCATCCCGGCCTCGAGGTGGTGGCGCTCGGCTCGCGCGAGCACGCGGGCGCTCCGGCGGAATCGGTGCTGGTGGGCCGCGACGCGCACGCGCGGACGTTGCCGCCGCTGCGCGATCCCGCCGAGCTCGTGAGCTGGTTCGAGCGCGGCGCGGCCGACGCGCTGGTCAGCTGCCTCCCGCACGGCGCGTGGCGCACGCTCGCCGCCGAGCATCCGGCGCTGGCCGCGTTGCCGGCCTGGATCGTGGATCTCTCCGCCGATCGGCGTGACGGCGCCGGCGGCTGCGTCTACGGACTGCCCGGAGGCGTTCCGCGACGGGCTCGCCGGCGCGCCGCGCATCGCCAATCCGGGCTGCTATCCCACCGCGTTGGCACTCGCGCTCCTGCCGGCGGTCGCCGCCGGCCTGCTCGCGGGACCCGTGTCGGTCGCGGCGCTCTCGGGGTGAGCGGCGCGGGACGCGGCGCCAGCGCTCGCACCTCGTTCGTCGAGCTCGAGGGCGGAGCGTCGATCTACCGCGCCGGGTCCGAGCATCCCCACGCGGCCGAGATGGAGCGCACGCTCTGCGCGGCTCGGTGCGCCGGTTCCGGTCGGCTTCGTGCCGCAGCTCGTGCCGATGGCGCGTGGGATCCTGCTCACCGCCAGCGTCGCGCTCGCCCGCCCGCACGATCCCGACCGAGATGCGCGTCTCGTATTGCGAGCGCTACGCGCCCGAAGCGTTCGTCCGCGGTGTTGCCCGAGGGATGCTGGCCCGAGACTCGCGCGGTGCGACACTCGAACCGCTGCGACGTGGCGATCACCACGCTGCACGGCGGCCGGACGCTGCTCGCCACCGCGGCCATCGACAACCTGGTGAAGGGCGCGGCCGGTCAGGCGATCCAGAACCTCAACCTGATGCTGGGGTGGCCGGAGACCACCGGGCTCCCGCGCACGGACTTCCGTGGTGACTCGGGCCGGCTTTGCGAGCCTGCCCGTTCGAAGCCAGGCGGGACGGTCCGCGGACGTGGGAGCGAACGCACCCGTCCGGACGCCGGTCGTCGATCAAGATCGGCGGCCGCGCGCTCGAGGCACGCGGGCACGACGGAGCTGGCCGCCGGATTACGCGCGCTCTCCGGCGCCGGCCGTGCTGGTCCACGGCGGCGGCGCGCGAGGTGAGCGACTGGAGCCGGCGGCTCGGTCTCGTGCCGCAGCTTCGTGGCGGGGTCGTCGTGTCACCGATCCCGAGACCCTCGAGATCGCGGTGCCGCGGTGCTCGCGGGGCTCGCCAACAAGCGCCTGGTCGCGGGCCTGCGCGCCGCGGGTGTGGACGCGGTCGGCCTGGCCGCGCTCGACGGCGGGGTCGTGGACGCGGCGCGTCATGCCGACGCGGCACTGGGCGCGGTGGGATCGATCGAACGCGTCGATCCGGCGCTGCTCGAGACGATGCTCGCCCAGGGACGCGTGCCGGTGCTCGCGAGCATCGGCCACGCGGGCGGCGCACTGCTCAATCTCAACGCCGACGACCTGGCCGCGGCGGTGGCGCGCGCGCTGCACGCCCGCGCGCTCCTGCTGCTGAGCGACGTGCCCGGCGTGATGCTCGACGGCGCTCTGGCGAGCGAGCTCACCGCCGAGGCCCGCGCGCGGCGCTCGCCGGCGACCAGGTGCAGGGCGGCATGCGGCCCAAGCTCGAGGCGGCGGGCGCGGCGCTCGCAGGCGGGCGTGCGCCGCGTGCACGTGGCGGCGTGGCAAGGCCCCGCGACGCTCCGCGCCCTCCTGGAGGGCGCGACCATCGGCACCGCGCTCGTGGCCGAGGCGGTGGCGCGGTGACCGGCGCCGTGCTGACGGCCGCGGTGCCGCACGATCCGGCGCTGGCGATCGAGGAGCTCGAGTGTCTGGCGCGCCTGTACCCGCTGCCACGACTCGAGCTGGCGAGCGGGCGCGGCGCGTGGGTCACCGACGTCGCGGGCCGCGAATACCTCGACTTCACGAGTGGCATCGCCGTGAACGCGCTGGGCCATGCGCCGCCGGGCCTGGCGCGCGCGTGTCGCCGCGCAGGCACGACGGCTCGGTCACGTTTCCAACCTGTTCGCCAACCGTCCCGCGCTCGAGCTGGCGCAGAGCCTCACGGCGTCGACCGGCTACGCGCGCGCCTTCTTCTGCAACAGCGGCACCGAGGCGATCGAGGCGGCGCTCAAGTTCGCGCGCGCGCTGGAGCACCGCGCGCGGCGCGCGCCGCCACGCGCTGGTGGCGTTCCGCGGCGGCTTCCACGGGCGCACCGCCTACGCGCTGGCGGCCACCTTCACACCGAGCTATCGCGAGCCGTTCGAGCCGCTGGTCCCGGGGGTGCGCTTCTGCGACTTCAACGATCCGGCGGGCCTCGACGCGGTGCTCGACGACGACGTGTTCGCGGTGCTGCTCGAGCCGGTCCAGGGCGAGGGCGGCGCGATCCCGGCCACTCGCGAATTCCATCGAGACGGTGCGCGAGCGCGCCACCGCGCGCCGGCGCGGCGCTCATCTTCGACGAGATTCAGTGCGGGATGGGCCGCTGCGGCCGGCTGCTGGCGGCCGAGCACTACGGCGTGCGCGCCGACCTCACCGTGATGAGCAAGGCGCTCGGCGGCGGCCTCCCATTGGGCGCCGTGCTCATGAGCGACGCGGTCGCCCGCGCACTCGCGCCGGGACATGCATGGCTGCACGTTCGGCGGCGGGCCGCTCGCGGCGACCGCGGGAGCCTTCGTGCTGGAGCGCATCAACCGCCCCGCATTCCTGGCGCGGGTGCGGAGCCGCGGCGAGCGTCTGGCGCGCGGACTCGAACAGCTGGTGGCGGCGCATCGCGCGCTCGGGCGGGCACGCGGGCTCGGTCTGCTCGCAGCGGTCGAGCTGGCGAGCGACGCGCCGTTCGATCCCTCTGGCACTCGTGACCGCGGCGCGAGCGCAGGGGCTGCTCCTGGTGCGCGGCGGTGAGCGGGCGGTGCGACTCCTGCCGCCGCTCACCGTCACCGCGCAGGAGATCGACCGAGGCGCTGTCGCGGCTGTCGCAGGCGATCACGACGCTCGAGACCAGGAGGCGTAACGCAAATGAGGGAGCCGAAGCGGACCATCCGGAAGGCGGTGCTGGCGTTCTCCGGGGGATTGGACACCAGCATCATCGTCCACTGGCTCGAGCAGCGCTACGGCTGCGAGGTGGTTTGCTACTGCTCGGACGTCGGTCAGGGCGCGGAGCTCGACGGACTTCGACGCGCGCGCGCGCGCTGGGTGCCACCGAGATCGTGGTCGAGGATCTGCGCCGGCCGTTCCTCGAGCGACTATGCCTTCCCGGCGCTCCGCGCCGCGCGCCGTGTACGAGGGCGCTATCTGCTCGGCACGGCGCTCGCGCGTCCGCTGATCGCCGCCGCCCAGGTGCGCTGCGCGCTGCGTCTCGGAGCCGACGCGCTGGTCCACGGCTGCACCGGAAAGGGCAACGACCAGGTGCGCTTCGAGCTCGCGTACATGGCGCTCGCGCCGCAGCTCGCGGTGATTGCACCGTGGCGAGAATGGGACATCGTCTCGCGCGAGGATGCGCTCGCCTACGCGGCGCGCCACCGGCTGCCGGTGCAACAGACCACGCGCGACCTCTACTCGCGCGACGGCAACCTCTGGCATCTGAGCCACGAAGGCGGTCCGCTCGAGGACCCGGACACGGCGGCCGAGGAGCCGATGTACCGGCTCACGGCCAGCGCCGATGGCCAGCCGGCCGAGCCCGAGCACGTGCGGATCGGATTCGTCGCGGGCCGGCCGGTGAGTCTCGATGGCCGCGCCCTCGATTCGGTCGCCCTGGTCGAGCGTCTCAACCGCCGGGCGGCGCGCCACGGCATCGGCCGCGTCGACATGGTCGAGAGCCGCGTGGTCGGCATGAAGTCGCGCGGCGTGTACGAGACACCCGCGGGGACGGTGCTGCACGAAGCGCTCGAAGACCTGTGCCGACTCACCCTCCCCCACGACGTGCTGCGCACCCGCGCCGAGCTGGCGCCGCGCATGGCGGACCTGATCTACGCCGGCCAGTGGTTCTCGCCGCTCAGGCGATCGCTCCAGGCGTTCGTCGACGTGGCGCTGGAGCGGGCGAGCGGCGTGGTCACGGTCGAGCTCCACCATGGCCAGGCGCGCGCGATCGCGCGCCAGAGTCCGCACAGCCTCTATCGCACCGAGCTCGCCTCGTTCGACATGACCGGATACGACGCGTCCCACGCCGAAGGGTTCATCCGCCTTTCGGGGCTCCCGCTGGTGGCGGCGCGACGCGTGGAGGCCGAGGCGCTCGAGCCGGACGAGTCGCGCGGCGGACAGGCGGCGCTCGGCGCCGCGACCGCGGCGACGGTCGAGGCGGGCGAACGTGTCGGCTGAGATGCGCACGCCCGGAGGTGTGGCGCGGCCGGCTCGCCAGCGGACTGGATCCGCGCGCGGCACGGCTCAACGACTCGCTGCCAGTCGATGGCCGGCTGTGGCCCGAAGAGCTGATGCTGATCGCGCGCCTACGCGGCGGCGCTGGTCGAGTGCGGACGTGCTCGAGCCCGCGGCGAGCGCCGCACTCATCGCGGCGGCCAACGCGCTCGAGGGCGATCTCGCCGCCGGTCTCGCCACGCTCGAAGGCGAGGACGTGCACTCGGCGGTCGAGGTCGAGCTCACGCGCCGCGCGGGACAGGCGGCGCGCCGGCTCCACACCGGACGCAGCCGCAACGACCAGGTGGTGACGCTGCTGCGGATGCGGGTGATGGACCTGTGCGACCGCGCGCTCGAGCAGGTGCGCGAGCTGGCGCCGCGCGCTCGCGTTCCAGGCGCGGCGCGCCGGCGAGCAGGCGATCGCGGCGCAGACCCACCTGCAGCCGGCGCAGCCGGTGTTGCTCGGCTCATCTGTGGCTGGCGCACGTGGCCGCGCTCGAGCGCGACGAGGCGCGTCTGCTCGCGGCACGCGAGGCCGCGGATCTGCATGCCGCTCGGCGCGGGCGCGGTGGCGGGCACGCCGCTGCGCTACGACCGCGCCGCGCTCGCCGCGCGTCTCGGGTTCAGCCGGCTCGCCGACAACAGCCTCGACGCCGTTGGGGACCGCGACTTCGCGCTCGAATACCTGAATGCCGCGGCGCTGCTCGGCATCCACGTGTCACGGCTCGCGGAGGACCTGGTGCTGGCGTGCTCGCCGGGCTTCGGCTGGCTGCGCGCGCCCGAGGGGCTTCTCGACCGGCTCGAGCCTCCTGCCGCAGAAGCGCAATCCAGACGTGTTCGAGCTGGCGCGCGGCAAGGCGGCACGGCTCGTCGCCAACGCCGCAGCGGCTCGCCACTCTGCTCAAGGGATTGCCTTCCGTCGTACCAGAAGGATCTGCAGGAGGACAAGGAAGCCGTGTTCGACTCGGCCGACACGCTCGAGTTGGTGCTGCGCGGCGCTGTCGGGCGCGATCGCGGCCCTCGAGCCGGATGCCGCGCGCATCGGCGCCTCCTCGCGACCGACCTGCTCGCGGTCGAGCTGGCCGACGCCCTGGTCGAGCTGGGCGTGCCGTTCCGCGACGCGCACGAGCAGGTCGGACGGCTGTGGGCGACCGCCGAGCGTCACGGCACCGCACCCGCGGCGCTGCCCTCGCCGAGCGTCTGGCGCTCTCGCCGCATTTCACCGACGCGCGGCTGGCGGCGCTCGACGTCGCGAGCGCGCTCGCGCGCCGCGACCATGCTCCGGGCGCGGGTCCGGATCGGTGGCCGTGCAGCTCGCGCGACACGAGGCGCGGCTCGGGCTCGGACCGGGAGATCCCGAGGAGGACGTCACGGGAGCGACCGGACGATCCGACGGGACCGTGGCGCCGCCCGCGGCGGCCGAAGACGCTCGAACGATGTCGTGCTGCGCCGCGCCACGGTGGCCGACGTGCCCGGCATCGCCGCGCTCATGGCCGAGTACGTGGTGAAGGGTCTGCTCCTGCCGCGCCCGATGAGCGAGCTCGTATCAGAGCCTTCGCGAGATTCCACGTCGCCGTGCGCGGTGGCGAGGTGGTCGCGTGCGGCGCGCTCCGGCTCCTGTGGGATGACCTGGGCGAGGTGCGCTCGCTGGCGGTGCGCCCGATCACCACGGCCGCGGTCTCGGCGCGGCGCTGATCCGTGAAGTGCTCGCCGACGCGCGAGCTGCTCACGCTGCCGCGCGTCATCGCGCTCACGCGCGAGGTCGCGTTCTTCGAGCGCAGCGGATTCCGCGTGATCGGCCGTGAGACTCTGCCGCGCAAGGTGTGGACGGATTGCGTGCGCTGTCCGCGGCGGCACGCCTGCGACGAGGTGGCGGTGGTGGTCGATCTGGTGCCCGGCGCCACCGAGGCCGCCGACGAGGCGGTGCGTTCGTGGCTGTTGCCGATCCCTCAGCGCGGACCCTGGGAGCCGGCGCTGCCGATCATCGGCTGAGCCGCGCGGCCCGCTCGCGCTTGTAGCTTCGGGTTCACGTCGGAAGGACCTTCCATTCCCCGATGGTCCCCGGCCGCCCGCTCTCCGCTGCCATCTTCTCTAGCGAAGCCTACATGCGCGTCGGACCGCCGGCTGGCATTCGGCTCGCTTCTCTTTCGCTTCACTGCGGAGTGGCAAGCCATTGTCAAACACAGTCTCCGCGGAGCAAGGAGATGACTCATGAAGCGTCCGACCCATCTGCTTTCGATCATGCTGTTGTTTGCGCTCGTGGCGATCCCCGTCACCGCGCATGCCTTCACGGTTTCGGGTGTGGGAGCCAAGGTTGGCTACGCGTCGCCACAAGATCTGAGCAGCACCGCCATGGTGGGCGGACACGTCGAGCTCGAGCAGGGCGGGACGAGGATTCATCTCATGCCCAACGTGATGTACTGGAAGACGAACGACGTGAGCAACGTCAATCCGAACTTGGATCTGTATTACCACTTCCGTCCCGAAGGAACGGTGACGCCCTACCTGGGCGCGGGCGTGGGGCTTGACGTGAACCACTTCGACAACACCGATCACACCGACACCAACTTCGCGGCGAACGTGATGGGCGGTGTGCGCATCCCCGGCGGGGGAACCACTACTTCATCGAGGGCCGGCTGAAGGCCAGCGATGTCTCGCAGGTCGCCGTCATGGGTGGCATGACCTTCCACACCTGGTGACGGCTGCAGGGGAATCCATCGATGCCTCCGGGGCGCGCTTCAAGCCTCGGAGCCGGGGTGCGGGAAAGGCCGAACATGGAGGGGAGCCGATCATGGGAGTCAGGTATCGGAAGAGCGTGATGGCCGAAACCAAGGAGGGCGTCATGGGCGCGCTGGACAAGGCGGATGACATCGCCACCGCGACCGTGAACGCCGTGTCGGGCACCATGGAACACACACTGAAAGGGACGCGCGCACTCGGCAAGGAGCTGGGTGGTCTGGTGTTCGGAGACCGTGGCGGCTAGTGCTGGGCACGGCCGAGGTGGGCATGAACGCGGACAAGGCTGCCAAGTCGATCATGATCGGATCGATCCGCGGCGCGCACCAGGTCGGCCGGACCTCGCTCGATACGGTGGCGGGTGTGGCGGCCTCGCTGGTGAAGAGCATGTCGCACGCGGGCGGCAACCTCGTGGAACGCCGCGCAGGGCGCGGTCGAAGGCGCAATCACCGCGGCGCGTGACGTGGGACTCAACGTCGAGGAGACGGCGTCCGCGGCGGCCACCGGAGCGCTCCGCGGGGCGAGCGAGATCGGCCCCGAAGAGGCGGCGATGGTGCGCCAGGTGCTCACGCCGACCGTGAACGGAGTCACCATCACGATCAAGGAGCCGCTGGGGCGTACCGGCACGGAAAGCTGAAGACACCCCGTCACTCGCTGCGTGGGGGTCGTTCCGGGCTCGAGGCTCGAACGGCCGTCGCACTGTAGAGCTGGCCACCGTAGGCCGATGGCCGACTCGCCACGTGACGTGGGGTCGACAAGCCCGCGCGCGCAGCCAGTGCCTCGAACCGCTCGAACGGCACCGGATACGGAACCCACCGGCTCGCCGGCCGGCGGTCGTACTCGACGATCACCAGGCGCCCCTGGGGCGCGAGCCATCGCGCGAGCCGCGCCAGCACCTCGTCCCCATCGGGGGCGAAGTGCAGCGCGTTGGCGAGGAGGACACCGTCGAGCGCCGCGCCCTCGAGCCCCGGCAGCTCGAACGGCTTCGTGAAATCGGCGCGCACGGGAATCACTTCGGGCGTCGTCTTCACCGCCCAGCGCTCGAGCACCGCGAGGGCGCGCGCGTCGCGATCGACGGCGTAGAGGCGCGAGCCCCGGTCGAGGAGCTCGGCGAGCGCGCGCGTGAACGTGCCCTCACCCGCGCCGAGATCCGCCCAGGTTGCGACGCCGCGCGGGATTGCCGCGCCGATCAGCTCGATCGCCTCGTGCACGTCCATCGGCAGCAGCGTACAACGACCACCTGCAGCGCCGCGCCGTTCGTGCCGATCATCCGGCTCATGCCCGAGCCGCCGATCCGCTCCCTGTCTCCGTGGTGGGCCCTGCTCCTGCTTCCCGTGGGACTGGCGGCGGGCTTGGGCCTGGGGCAGATCCAGCCTCCGGCGCGTGACGCGGCGACGACGGCCGCCCCGAGCTCAGGCCCACCCGCGCGCGAGAGTCACGCGCGGATCGATATGCAGAACCAGGTGAGCGCGGGCCGAAGGCACCGGAGATCTCTCACTGGACCACCTTCGACGACGCCGAGGCGGAATCCAACCGCAACGGCAAGCCGATCCTGATCGATTTCAACGCCGAATGGTGCGGGCCCTGCCAGGCGTTGAAGCGCACGGTCTTCGACGATGCCTCGTACGGCGTCGCGGTCCAGACCGCGGTGATCCCCGTATCGATCACCGATCGCCGGCGCGAGGACGGCGCCAATCCACCGCTGATCGAGAGCCTGCAGGCGCGCTACCAGATCGACGCGTTCCCGACATTGATCGTGTACTCGCCCAGGACCGGCCGCACCGAGAGAGCCAGGGGTTTCGGCGGCCCCGATCAGACCGTGTCCTGATCACCGACGCGGCGAAGCGCGTGCGCTGACGCACGCGCTCCGCGTTCCGCGTTCCGGTTCACGCCGCCCGCTCAGCCCACCCGCGGCGCGGACACGCGCTGCGCGATGCGCTCGGCCACGTAGCGGGCATCGCGGCTCACGCCCTGATCATCACCGACGACATGGCGTAGAGGAACTGAGTGCCGACGAAGTACAGCCCGGGCTCGGCTTCGGCAACGCCGCGATACTGGCGCGGCTCGCCATCGGCATCGAAGACGTCGCGATGGATCCATGAGTAACCGGGATCGAAGCCGGTGCACCAGATCACGTTCGTGACGCCGAGCACGCGACCGTCGGCGAGCCGGGGCTTGCCGTTCTCGACTCCCGCGGTGCGCCCCACCCATTCCACGCCCGCCGCCTTCAGATCGCTGGGCTTCACCCGGATCAGCGGGGCGCCGCCGTGGATCATCTGCTGACGCGCCTTGCGCCCGATCGGCGTGTCCCATGGTCATGAGGCGGAAGAACACGAAACGGAAGAGCACGTGGAGGAGAACGTTCAACGCGAGGGGACTCTCGATCCGGAACGGGACGTGTCCGGTCTCGCGCCCCGACATCACCACCGGGTGGCCGTGACGGGCCAGTTCCATGGCGATCTCCGCTCCCGAGTTGCCGGCGCCCACCAGCAACACGCCGCCCTCGCGGAGCTGGCTCGGACTGCGATACTCCATCGAGTGCAGCTGCACGATGGCCGGATCGAGATCCTTCGCGAACGCCGGTGCTTTCGGCCCCTGGTAGCTCGACATGGCGACCACCACATGGTCAGCCTCGAAGCGTCGCGTCCCCGCGGTGGAGCACGTAGCGGTCGCCTTCGCGACGGAGCCCGTCGACCCGCACGCCGCTCCGCACGGGCAGCGCGAAGCGCCGCGCATACGATTCGAGGTAATCGCCCATCTCGTCCTTGGTGGGAAACGCGTGCGGATGCGCCGGGAACTTCATGCCGTCGAGCGCGTCGTACATCGCCGGCGTGAACAGCCGCAGCGAGTCCCAGCGCTGCCTCCAGGCGTCGCCGATGCGCGCGGCGCCGTCGAGGATCACGAACGGCACGCCGAGCCGCTGCAGGTGATAGCCGGTGGCGAGGCCGGACTGCCCTCCGCCGATCACGATCACGGGATGGCGCTCCGGCGCCCCGGCCTGATCCGGGCTCACGCCGTTGGTCGTCGCCGTGGCGGCGAGTCCCGCCGCCTCCATCAGGGCCGCCCCTTCCTCGACCGAATGGCCCAGCGGCTTGCGTGACGGGGCTTCGATGACGCTCTGCGGAGCGACCCCGCTCGATCCCACCTCGACTCGGTTCGCGCTCATGATCTCCTCCGGGTTGGTGTCGACTGCTTTCCTCTGCAGTCAATCTATGCCGAAGGACGGCCGCGCCGCTTCGGGCCTATCCCCCATTTTAGGGGCGGAGGCGCATGGGTAGTTCTACCCATGGGCGGCAAAGGGCGACTGCCGCCATCACCAGCGTTGGGCCAAGCCACAAAGCGAGAATGCGAGCGGATCATTGAAGTGGCGCAGCACCATCCTCGCGGAGCGACCCATGGACCCGACGTGCGACAACGCGAGCCGGACTCGATCCTCGAGCGAGGCTTCTGGAATCGCCTCGCAGCGCTCCGCCCTCCACCGAGCCTCCTCGGCGCGGAATCCCAGGGCTCGCAGCCACGGAATGACTTCCCTAGCCCGTTCCTTGGCCAGCTCGCGACGCCTGACCGCTGCGCGTTCCCGCGCCTCCTCACGCTTGCCGGTCATGAACTCCGGCCCCGAACGTCGCGCTAGCCTCGTACTGATTGTGCGCCCGGCAGCGGAGCCGCAGGTTCTCCACCGTGGCCTGGCCCCCGCGCCAGTGGGACGATGTGGTCGAACTCGAGGCGGTCGCGCGCGACGCAGCGATGCCCAACATCGCTGATGAACGTGCACCGGCCATTATCCCGCTTCCACACGGTACGCCGGGCCTGGGCAGGATGGTACGCGGGTTGTTGGGTCGCCGTTGACTTGATCGCGGCTGTGTCGTTGCGGCGAACTTATTCTTCTCGAGCTGCTCGATCGCCAGGCTCAGCACGCGATCGAGGACTTCTGTGAGGTTCCCGTTCGGGATCCGGTGGCCGAGCAGGGCCTGCGCGTGGCGCAACTTGTCGTGAGTCTCCTGGCTCATGGTGACCCGAAGCCTGCGATGACGCTGGCGGGCGATGGGAGCCAATCCCGCTCTCGCATGCGGCACCCCAACTGGCCGCGCGGCCAGTTGTTCTGACGGGCGCTTCGCCCGACTCCTGACCTCTTTCGTTCTCCTCGGGGGTCGAGCCAGGCAGGGCACATACGATGGGCAAGGCTTCTGAGCGCGGGCACCGCTCGGCAAGCAGGCCCTCGATTTCCGACCTTGTCTTACTCGAGGCGCCGGCAATCAACTCTTGGGCGTTCTGCTGGGTGAGGTGCGACGCCAGCAATACGACGCCATTCAGGTTCAACCGGCCGTCCGCGATCGCGGCGAACAGCGCTGGGAACTCCCGCGCCTTTCGTGCCACCCGAATCCTCTTGAGCGCCGCATCCTCCGAGAGACGTAGCTCCTGGACACAATAGATGTACATCGAGGAGTACCCCGCCGGCAGGTAGAGCTGTCGCGCATCCACCTCGGCGAGATGGGCGAGCAGTTGTGCAGTGCTGATGCGTTCGCGCGCAACCAATGTGGCGAGGTCGCGGAGCAACGTCTCGTTGCTCAAGTGGGTCAGCGAATAGAGCTTCACGGAGAAACCCCGCGGGGGCGGGCGTCGTGCGAGGGGCTGATTCCTTCTTATAGCATGGGCTCTTTCGGCGCTCTGGCGTCGGCACAGTCGCGTTGTTTGCATGTGATATAGGAATGATCGCGTCTCGTGGAATGAGCGTCGCCGAGTGGGCATCGTGGAGATGCTGCGCTCACGCCAGCATCGGTACAGTCGAGCCCCACACGAGTCGAGACCTGAATGCGTCAAGTCAATTCTGGTGGTCTGGATCGAGCACAGTGGTGACAGATTAGACTGGGAACATGGAGCAGTGCCTGCCCAGTGGCTGTCCGGTTCCTTGCGTTGCACCGCAAGTCGATTCGTGGAACTCGACCACCTCACCGACTCGGGCGGCGCTCTCCCGCGATTCCCGACTTCCACGCGTACGCGGTGGCCGCCGTCCGCGTCGAGACGTCGAGCTTCATGAAGATGTTGCTCACGTGGCGGTCCACGGTCTTCTCGCTCAGGAACAGATCGGTGGCGATCGCCTTGTTGGTCTTGCCCGTGGCGACGAGTCGTAGCACCTCGAGCTCGCGCGCGGTGAGCCCGTGGGGCCGCGCGTCGTCTGCTTCGAGGCCGCCGCGCCGCTCGGCCAGCCGCTCCAGATCCGGCAGAGCACCCAGCGACTCGAACACCGATTGAGCGGCCTCGAACTCGAGATCGGCTCCCTCCCGATCGCCGAGCGCGTGACAGGCCATGCCCACCAGCACGCGCACGCGCGCCGCGAGATACGGCGCGCCGTTCTGACGCCAGACCTCGAAAGCATGGCGCAGCAGGGACCAGCGCGCCGCGCGCGTCGCCCGTCGCCAGCCGCACCGCGCCCTGCGCGTGCTCGGCGATGGCCTGCAGGCACTCGACCGAGAAGCCTGCCGCGATCCCCTCGAGCTCGCGCGCGCGAGCTCGCGCGCGCCTTCGCGATCCCCACCACCAGCAGCACCTCGACCATGGCCGGCAGGAAGCGCGCACGCTGGAGCGGCTCGCGCGCCGTCTCGAGCACGCGACGCAGGCTGGTCGCCGCCGCTTCGCCCTGACCCTGCGCCAGGCGGAGCAGCGCCAGCCCCGGTTGCGGCTCGCGGCCCTGCTGGCTCGCGACGACGGTAGGCCTGCTCGGCGGCGGCGTACTCGCCGCGCAGGCGATGGATCTCGCCCTGCTGGTATTGGGCGTGACCACCCGCATCCGCGTCGACGGCGCCACGGAAGCGCTCGCCAGCGCGCCGCGCTTCGGCGATCGCCTCGCTCCAGGCGCCATGGATCTCCATGATCTCGGAGCGGTGCACGCGACAGGTTCCCGAGAACGTCACCAGCTGCGGCTGGGCGTCGCACCACGTCGCGAGCGCCGCGGTCCACTCGCGCGCGCGGTCGAGCGCGTACACGCGCATACAGGAGGCGATCACGGCGCAATAGACGATGCCGGTGACGACCGGCGAGAGCTCCCCGCCGATCCCGGCGAGCATCGCCTCGTCGAGCAGCGCCAGTCCCTCGGCGAGACGACCGCGGCCGACTCTCGATCTGCCCCTGCATGCTGCGGCGCGAGCGCGTCCAGATCGGGGTCCGCGAAGCGCCCCGCGATCTCCACGCGCGCGCACTGCTCGCCTCGAGCGCAGACTGCGGATCGCCCTGCATGAGATGGCGCTGGACCGCCGGCAGCAGCAGATAGCCGCGCTCGACGCAGTCGCCGTCCGTGCTGCTCCACCTGCCGCTCGGCACATGGTGAGCCATGCGCTCCCGCGCCCCATCTCCCCGAGGAACATCAGCCGGAATCCCGCCCAGAACGCCATCGTCACCGCCCGCAGATCCTGCCCGCCATCCACGTAGCCCTGGTGTGCGCGCTCGAGCGCCTTCACCATCTCGTCGGTCCCTGGCCTGTGAGCCGCCGCCGACCATGCCACGCGCTCGAGGTCACGCCGCGCCGAGCGGTGCGATCCGATCGGCGCTGGTGAGGAGCCGGAACGCGTCCTTCCACTCACGCCGCTGATACGACGTGCGTCCTTGCTCGAGCGCATCCGTGGCGGCCCGGCGCGCGGCTCTGTGTGCGTGGAGCGCGTGCCGGGCCATGGCCGCGGGATCCCCTGCGACAGCCGCCATAGCAGCACGGCGGCGCGCTTCGCCTGGCTCGGCAGCGTGCGGAGATCGGCGGTCTCCTCGACGGTGTGTCCTGCCGCCGCCCATGAGGCCGATGCCGTCCAAGGCCATCTCGACGCGCCCCTCCGTGAACGACACGTCCGCGGCGCCCGCGCGGGCCGGATCCACGGCCTCGACCGACCCGAGGCCCAGGTCCTCGGCCTCGCGCGGTCGTGAGCGCGAGCAGCCAGTCGATTGTTGGCGCGGGCGACAACGGCGGATAGCCGTCGTCGAACACGATGGTGGCGCTGGTGCGCGGCAGGTGCCGCGCGACGATGCGCCTCATGATTTCCTTTGGCGCGCTCCCGCTGCTCGAGCGGACACCGCGCGCAGATCACCCTCGACCACCGTGCTCTCCGGAACCACGTTGGTCTTGCCCGCCGCGGTGCCGCGACCGGCTTCGGGCACCAGGCCGAGCGTGGTGCCGCCCAGCACCAGCCCGGGATTCACGGTGAGGTACGTCTCGTGGCTCAGCAGAATCGTGGAAGGCGGCGAGGATGCGCCCCGCTTCGTAGATGGCGCCGCTGCCCACTTCCGGAGTGAAGATCTGCGGAGAATGCGCCGGATGACCGGCGGTGCGCAGCGTCCAGCTCGACGAGCCACGTCGCGCCACCACCGCCGAGCGCGGATCACCGGCGCCGTCCTCGAAGCCGATCGAGACGTCGGCCCAGTCCGCCGCCTGGTGCCAGGTCGGCCGCCGCGCGAGCGACACCGGGTCGCCCTGATGCCCTCGTCGCCCGAGAGCATCACGGTGATCGACGACAGGCGATCGAGCGCGCCGGCATCGGCCAGCGCGTGGAGCGCGAGCAGGATGATGACATCGCCCCCTTCATGTCGATGATGCCCGGCCCGCGGGCCGTGGAGTCAGTCGACACGCGCGTAGCGCTGAACTGGACTGTCCTTCCTCGAACACCGTGTCGAGGTGGCCGATCAGGAGCAACTTGGGCGCGCCTGGACTTGCCGTCGCGGCGGGCGACGAGATGCCCCGCTCGATTCCAGCTCGTGCCGTCCAGCCAGCGCACCTTGAATCCGAGCGCCTCGAATTCGGGCTGGAAGATGCGCGTCACCTCGCGCACGCCTGCGAAGTTCATCGTGCCGCTGTTGACGTCGACGACCTTCTGCAGCAGCTCGAGCGACGCGGGCGCGCGCCGGTCGATCGCTAGCCACGCAAGGCGACGCCTCAGTAGCATCGAGCTTGGTCGTGGCGTCGAGGGGGACGCGTGGGCGGCCAGCAGCGCGAGACCGAGGAGCCCGAAGCGTCCGAGGCGCGTGAATCGCGGACGAGCGATGGAGCCACGATGCGTCACGCGGGCATCATGGATTCTCGCGGGCCGTGAGCAAAGCCGGACTCCGATGGCAACTGGCGACCGACCATCAGAAGATGGGACCGGATTCAGCTCGACCCGGATCTGGCTCAGACCGGCGTCGGTGGCGAGCGCCATGATGCGGGCCCGATCGAAGAGGCGGATGTGGACGCCGCGCGCCCTCCAGTAGAGGCCTGCGCGGCAGGGCCTGCGCTGCCCGGCGATCCCGGGAAGGTGGCCACGACCCCGCCCTGGACCATCCGGCTGCGCGCCGCAGCCCGAGCGCAGAAGTCATCGACGGTAGTCGAACGGGCCATTCGCGATCACCCAGTCGAACTGTTCCTCGAGCTTCAATGAGAGCAGGTCCGCCTGAGCAGGGAGATGCGCTCCCGCCTGGCACGCCATGTGCCAGACGACCGGCAATCGCCAGCATCTCGGGCGCGATGTCGACTCCACACCGCCCGCCCCGCGCCCGGGACATCGCTTCCACGAGATAACGCCCGCTGCCGCAGCCGAGGTCGGAGCACCGTTTTGCCGCTGAGGTCTCCGGCGAGCTCGAAGGTGCGCTCGCAAGCGCCGCCGCACGTTGGCGCGGGTGAGGCGATCCCAGAGGGCAGCGATCGTCCCGGTCTCTTCGGTATAGATCGCATCCCAGCGCATGCCGCCTCGCTCGAGCGGCGCGCCACCCGGCTCCTCTCCTCCCGGCCGAATCACTTCGAGATGCCCCTCGAGCCGCGGCGTCACGGAGCGTCCCCCATCGCCACCGCTCCAGGAGCCGCCGAATGACGACGAGGGTCCGCTCGAGACGGAGGTAGTGGCGGTAGTGGGAGGAACCTGCTCGGCCTCGATGTGGGGGCTGATCGGTGTCGAGCTCCCAGGGATGCATCGTAGAACATCGGCGTCTCGCGCCGCGAGAACACCCGGTCCACTCCCGCGAGCGTCCACGTCACCACGGAAAGAACCGCGCATAGAATCCGCCTGTGAGCGGCACGCGAGCTCCCGCGAACGTGGGGAGCGTGGATGGTGGAACTCGATCAGCGGCCCCCAACGATGCGGCCCGTTCGGTGCCGCACGCTGGCCGTAGTAACCGAGCTTGAGCGGAAACACGCTGCTGTCGATCCGGAACCCGCTCCCGGCGAGGACCGGCGAGTGCCTCAGGCGGTGCCAGCGGTTCATCGAAGAGTACGGTGCGCGAAACGAGATCACGTCGCCCGCGCCGGCGGCCCGGAGCGCCTTGAGGCTCATGACCAGATCCGCACGAAAACGCTCGGGATCGATCCACGCCAGCGAGAGATGATGGTGTCCGTGACAACCGATCTCATGTCCGCCATCGATCATGCGCCGAACCAGTTCGGGGTGGCGTTCCGCGATCCAGCCAGAGGACGAAGAACGTGGCCCGATTCCCGGTGGCTTCGAGTTCCTCGAGCAGCCGCAGGGTGGGCCGGAGCACGCGGTCCTCGAGACCACCCCAGCGTTCAGGGTCCTTCACCAGCGGGTGGAACCAGTCCTCCACGTCGACGGTAGAAGACGCCCGCTTGGATGGTCGTAGATGCCCGATGCGAGGTCACGCGCTCCATCTTGGAATACCCCACTCGCGCCGGCAAGACCCAGACGCGACCGGTCCTGCCAGAATGCCCCAGATCTCACCATTCGCCCCGTCACACCATTCGAGGAGCCGATTCATCGAGTCTCGCCACCGCCGTGCGCCCCGCCGCCACGACGAGTACCTCGACTACTACGGCAAGTACATCGCATTGGTCCCCGAGGCGACGCCGTCCAGGCGCTCGAGTGCCAGCGCGACGTCATGCTGCCCTTCCTGCGCGGGCTCCAGGAGACGCACGGTGCGCTTCGCTATGCGCCGGGCAAGTGGAGCGTCAAGCAGGTGCTGGGACACGTGACCGATGGCGAGCGGGTGTTCGCGCACCGCGCTCTGCGCTTCGCCCGCAACGACCAGACCCCTTTGCCCGGCTTCGACGAGAATCACTGACGTGGCCGCGGCCACGTTCGACGACCAGCCGCTCGCGGAGCTTCAGTCGCCGGACTCGCGGCGCAGCGTGAAGCGAGCCCTCGCGCTGTTCCGCGGCTTCGATGGGGCGGCGTGGACGCGGCGCGGCGAGGCCAACGGCCACCCGGTGAGCGTGCGGGCGCTCGCGTTCATCATCGCGGGCCACGGGCACCATCACATGGGGATCCTCCGGGACCGATACCTGGAAGCGCTAGCGAGCATCCCGCCCCACCGCTATCCTGCCGCGCATGCGCGGCGCCGCAGGGCTGGTCCGCTACCGCCTGGCGGTGATCGCCGCGTGGATCGTCCTCGTCGCGATCGCCGCGATCTTCTCGTCGCGGCTCCCCGGGTGCTGCAAGGCAGCGGGCGGACGCCGTGCCGGGCACGGAATCCGACCACGTGACCAGCTGCGGTCGGCCGCGCCTTCGGGCGCGGCGCGCTCTACCAGTTCCTGGCTGGTGATCCACGCAGATCTCGCTCGGGACCGACGCGCCCGAGTACGCCGACGCGGTGGGGCGCATGACGGCGGCGCTCGCCGGGCTCCCCGCGGTGCGCACCGTCGAGACGCCGTGGAATCCCGACCGCCCCGAGCTGCTGGGCGACGACGGCCGGAGCGCGCTCGCGATCGTGACCCCGCGGGTGGCGAGCTTCTATCAGGCCGAGCAGCTCACGAGCACGCTGCGCGGCGCCCTCGCCGGGCGGCGCGGCCGCCCGGTCTCCACGCCGAGATCACCGGCTCGACCGCCATGCTCCACGACCTGGACGAGCACTCCTCGTCGGACCTGTTGGCCGCGGAGCGGATCGGCCTGCCGATCACGCTGGTCATCCCGCTGGTGGTGTTCGGGGCTCCGCTCGCCGCCCTGCTCCCGATCGTGCTCGCGCTCTCGGCCATGACGCTCGGGCTCGCCGGCCTGCTACCTGATGAGCGCTCGCGCGCCGGTCAGCGTGTTCGCCGAGAACGTGACGCTGCATGATCGGGCTCGGCGTCGGCGTCGACTACGCGCTGTTCGTGCTGAGCCGCTTCCGCGAAGCGAGCCGCCGTGGACTCGATCCGCGCGCCGCCGCCGCCGAGTCGCTCGCACGCGGCGTCGCACTCGGTGGCGTTCTCGGGCGCCACGGTGGCGGTGGGATTCCTGGCGCTGTTCCTGGTGCGCGCGCTCGTTCCTCCACACCATCGCCGTCGGGCGGCGTGCTGGTGGTGGGCGCCGGCGGTCGCGGCGGCCGACCACGCTGCTCCCGCGTTGCTGGCCTCGCTGGGCCCTGCGGTCGAGTGGCCGTGGCGTCCCGCGGCGCGCGCCGCGCGCCGCGCACCCGCGCGCGCCGACTTCTGGTCGCGCTGGGCGGCGGCGGTGATGAAGCGGCCGTGGCCGGCGCTGGCGTTCGCAGGCGCCGTGCTGGTCGCCCTGATCCTGCCGGTGGCGCGGCTCCATCCGTGGAACGTGGGCCCCGCGAGCCTGCCGCGCGACATGGAGTCGCGGCGCGGCTACGACGCGCTCGCCGCGCGCTTCCCCAGGGGCTGGATGGGGCCCATCGTCATGCTCGTCGAGGCGCCCCGGCGCCACTCGGTGCTCGAGCCCGGATCCCCGCGCGCTGATCGAGGTCGCCAACGCGTTGCGCCTCGACGAGCGCAGCGGGACGCTGCTCGGTCTTCCGCAGCTCCTCGCCAGAGTCGGCGGCCTGGCGCCGGGGAACGTCTCCATCGATGCGCTGCCCGAGCCGCTGCGTGAGCCCGCGCGCCGCGTGAGTCTCCGCCGACGGGCGCACGGCGCTCGCGGCGCTGGTCACCCCGGGCGAACCCGGCGAGCCGGCGACCATGCGCTACCTGCGCGATCTGCGTGGCCGGCGCTTTCCCGAAGCCGAGGCGCAGGGACTGTCGATCTCCTGGGGCGGCTCGAGTGCGGTGATGGCCGACTTCGACGCCGAGCTGTTCGGCTGCCTGCCGCGCGTGGTCGCTGCGGTGGTGCTCATCACCTTCGTGGTGCTGGCGCTGCTGTTCCGCTCGCTGCTGATCCCGCTCAAGGCCACGGCGCTCGAACACCGCGTCGGTGCTGGCCGCCTACGGCTTCCTGGTGCTGGTGTTCCAGGACGGCTCGGGCGCGCACGCGATTGGCCTCGACCCGCCGGGCGGCCTCAACTCGTTCATCGTGCTGATGCTGTTCACGATCCTGTTCGGGCTCTCGATGGACTACGAGGTGTTCCTCGCTGGCGCGCATCCGCGAGGAGTACCTGCGCCACGGCGACAACGATCGCGCGGTCGCGGAAGGCCTGGCGCGCACCGGCGGCATCATCACCAGCGCGGCGCTCATCATGGTCTCGATCTTCGCCGCATTCGGGTTCACGCGCCTGGTGGCGACCCGGGAGTTCGGGCTGGGCCTGGCGTTCGCGGTGGCGCTCGACGCGTCGCTGATCCGCGTGGTGCTGGTGCCGGCCTTGATGAAGGCTCGCGGGGCGCCGCAATCTGGTGGCCGGGCGGTCGTTGCGAGCGCGCCGGATGACGGTGCCCGACTCCATCCTTGGAGTCGGGCTCGGTACTGGGAATTGCGGTGCCGCTGTTACCGCGCGTCGGCTTCGCTCCCCCCCCCACCCAGGTGACGGGTTGCCGGAACCGGCCCGCGACCTCCTGGTCGCTGAACTGCGCGTGGCCGTACGGCTGCGATCCCAGGGAGCTGCACCAGGCTGTCCGAGTGTCCGGCGGCCACGACAAAGATCGTGGTAACGGATCTCGTTGAAGCACGGCACCTGCGGGTCGCGCTGGTTGTGGAGTGCCAGCGGAAGGGAATCACCAGGTTGCCGGTGGGCTCATAGTAGTGCAGCGATGTGATCCACCGCGTCGGGCGTCGCCGAGTAGCGGGCCACCGCGGCATTGACGGGCGCGATCACCTCCGGCGTCAGAGGCGGCATCGGGTCCGGTGTACTGCACGGTCGGCATTGTCGAAGAACGAGTGATCGTTGCGTCCGATCGAAGAGGTCGTTGACGGCGCCTAGGAGCTTGGAACAACAACGTATTCGCGATCGACGACACCAGCTCCTGACTCGAAGGCATACTGCAGCCGCCCGCCCATCAGCGAAGCTGCGATCACCCCGGCACCGGAGGGATTGGATTGGATGGCGGCCACGATCGCGGTGCACGATCTGATTCGGGTCGATCGGTGGGACCTGGTAGAGGGTTCCTGGCAGCCACGCCCGGATAGAGGGCGTCGAACGCGCGCCGCACTGGACGCCACGTAATCGAGCTCCCGCGCCGTGCCGCCGAGAACTCCGGACACCGTGAGAGTCGCCGGCGTACTCGTCGGGATAGCTCTCGATCAGATCGAGCGCGACGATCCCGCCCAGCGACTTGCCGATCAGATACACACGCGACCTGGCGTGCCGAACCGGGTGGTGAACAGCTCGGTGAGCTACGATGTGGTGCGTTGGAGCCCGTCGCTTCAACGCGTGGCCGTTTTCTGCCGCGAAGGTCGATGTGCGGTGACCGCGAATCCCTGGGCGCGAGTAGCAGGTCTTCGCAACCCGTTGAAGTCGGGCGGCCCGATCGGCGCCTCGCGCGGCGGGACGATGCCGTGCGCATACACGACGAGATCATGGTTCCACCGCGGGGATGTCGATCGTGTAGGCGGGAACCGGGACCGGTCTGACCTTCGAAGTGGATCAGTTCGTCCACGGCGATCGGCGCCGGGCCGAGCGCCCGTGGCGCTGTAGCGCTGTGGGACACCATCGGCGCAAGGGCTTGACGACCGCAGGCGCTGATCGCCATGGCCAGCGCAGCGACGATGAGTGAACGAGTGATGTGACTCCCTCGTGACAGTCATGAAGGCCTCCTCCTGGGGAGCGGAACTTGAAGCTCGAGCGGAACGGTTCCGCTCGCCTGCCGGACGACGTGCGCTGATGCGAACGGGTCTCCATCATGAGGGCGCGTGGGCCCGTGGCCGGAGGGAGCGCCGGCCCCGATCGTCAGCGCCGGCGCAGGCGATGCGTAGCGCGTCACGGGTGCGAGACGGAGCGAGGGCGGGCTCGAAAGGGAGCCCCAGCGGTACGCATCGGGCTGGATTTCCGCACGGCGCCAAGCATGGGACGGTCCCTGAGGCGTCTGCAGGGGGCCGCCCACGCCGACCGGGGAAGACTAGCACTCACCCGATTCGAGCGTAACCCGGAATGGGCCGCGGATTCCGCGCGGGTCAGGAGACCCTCCCGGCCGCTCAGCGCATGGCGGCCAGCGTGTCCCACTCTCGGCGGCGGGGAGCGTGGATCCTCTGGCGTTTCATCTCGCTCGAGCGCCGCCTGCCATTGCTTCGGCACCCAGCTTCGCGGGATCGGGCCGGGGCGTGGCATCCACCGCAGTAACGGCGCGCCAGGATCTCCGATCCGGCCGGCGTCGTGATTCCCGCTTCGCCTCCCGCCGTCGCGCTCGGCTCTCGATCCGCTGGTGCGCGGCGCAGCCCGCGATCGCGAGCGCGTGAGCGCCAGGGCCATGGCGACCGACCGCGCGGCGCCGGCTCACAGTAGTCCATCCCCAGGATGACATCCGGAACGCCGGAGCGCGCGTAGTCGCTCGTGATTCAGGCTGGCGGCCGTGGAGGGATCGCCCCACACACCTGCGGATGCCAGCCGAGCGCGAGCTGCAGTTTCTCGGCCCGAGGTTGATGGTCAGACCGAGGAAGAGCGCCGTGCGGCTGCCGGCATCCTCCTGGAAGCCGTGCGGTAGGACGCCCTCGAGCCCGAGCGCGACCTCCCGCGCCGAACCCGCGTGACAGTCCGAGCTGTGGCGCGCGCGACCCCCGCGCCGTGGTCTGGCCCTTGCGTCGCCCGGGCCGTGCCGCTCCTCGAACTCGCCGATCAGGCTGGCGGCGTGGCCACCACAGCGGTCCGTCCAGGCGAATGACCGACCAGGAGCTTGGGCTCGAGCGCTCGACCTGCCGTCGCCGTTCTCGCGCACCTCGAGGTAGAGCGCGTGGATCGAGGGGCAGCTTGCCGCGCTCCGCCAGCGTGCAGATCACTGCCGTGGACCGAAGGGCCGTCGAAGCGCGTCGCGCCTCCGGGATCCTGCACGTAGCTGAGGCGGTAGAAGGCGCCGGTGAGGCGATCGGCGATCGCGTACTGAACTCGGCGCGGTTCTCCCAGGCGGTCGCGGTCGAGTCGCCCCGGCCGCGCAGCGAGGTGCTCCAGATCTCGAGCTCCACAGCTCACCGGCGGGCGCGATGCCGTGTAGGGCGTGTAGGTCTCGACGAAGTAAACGGCGATCGGCGCGCGCGGCGCCCGGGGAGCAACGCGGCGAGCCTGAGCCTCGAGCATCAGGAGCCGCAGGGCCGGCGTCTCATTCGTCCTCCTGAGCCCCGGCGGCGCGACGCGCCGTAGCAAGGCGAGCGGTCCGCAGCACCGCGCAGTAGGACTCGACCGTACCGACCGTGCGTGGCGCATCGGCGCTGCAGGTGCCGGACCGGTCTCTTCGCAGCGGCGATGCGTGCTGTCCTGAACCTGGCGAGGCTTCGCCCGACCGCGGGTTGGTCGCCGACGAAACGCAGCAGATCGAGCAGCCGGTCGGCGGACCCGTGACTGATCACGTTCAGTACGTCGCCTCGGCCGAGGCGCTCGGCCGCTGGAGTGAGCGCGAGCGACACCGGACCCCTTGGTGACCCCCACGCGCGTCGCGATGTCGACGACCTGGCGCGAAGCCGCGCGCTCCTCGCGTAGCCTCGAGGATGGCGCGCAGGTAGTGCTCGGTGCTGGGCGAGTATTCCCGGCCCGAAAGTCGGGCCTTGCTCTCGAAACCACCGCGAATGCCTCCGAGTTTGTGTATCCGCTGCGGAAGTTTGGCGTGGCAAACTACCGCGCCGGGACTGGGGCCGTCAATGGACGAGCGATGACGTCAGGATGGCGACGGGACGCAACGAAGTAGCTCGTCGATGACCTGCACCAGCCGGGCGGTTGAACGGCTTCGCCAGGTGAGCAATACGTAACTGAAACGAAGTACTAC